>ENA-OPYX01000008-OPYX01000008.1-human-gut-metagenome-genome-assembly--contig:-NODE-8-length-96224-cov-5.974890_pt1 | contig 96224 bp, 92 predicted proteins | sample MGYA00242639_ERZ504486 | MGnify/ENA primary metagenome ERZ504486 (study PRJEB26092, sample SAMD00036296) | human gut metagenome | host: Homo sapiens | study: EMG produced TPA metagenomics assembly of the... | reverse complement strand
TCAAAATAAACCTGCAATGACAGGTATAAACCGGTTGACCATATTTCTGTATTGATCAACTCATTCATGGCGTTTTCTATTCGTTTATCCATTATCACTCTGAATATTGAAAATCCATTACTAATATTATGTGTTATTCCCAGTATATAAAAATTCCATTCGATTGTGGGTAACCCATAAAACGGAATTCTTAAACGAGGCTTAAATAATAGGATGCTTATCCGCACAGACAAATTGTCACAAAAAATTAGCACTATGGTGTCTTTTTGTCTTGTCCTCCTTGCAGAATATCCAATAATACATCCAGTTCTCTTTCTATTCCTTCAATCTTATCGGAATACAGTCCAAAGTATTATGGTGCAGACTAGCTTTACAGTCCTGTAACTCTCTTGACAGAGAAAGTACTTGCAACCAAAGTTCTTCCTCTGTGTGACAGGGGGAGTTACTATTATCTAGTACCATAGAAGGAGAAGGCAGAAAAGTGCCTTGGCATGTAATTTGTATGATAATGAACGGTATGTCCCGAAAGAGACAGGATGGAAATGAAAGGATAGAATATTCCACAAAAGACAGTAACAAACGAAAAGGGGAAGTCGTTGGAGACAGTTGTCTCGCTTTTAAAACAAGTTGCTTTCATAATGTTTATAATAAGCCAACCCTGTTCCCTGGAGTTGTGTTTATATAAAGTTAAGCGTGGGAACTTTGGTATTACCGTTCAGAAGTATCCCCATACTCAACAACATATAATACACAAAGCCCCACGCCTATATATAACAAAAATCTATATAAATAGTACGTGGAGCGTCCAATGTATTATCCAATTGTTGTTTCGAAATTGGGGATTTCCTGAACTTGGATAATGCCTTAACGCTTTACTATAAATCTTCTATTTTCAAAAGACTAATACAAATGTAATAAAAGAAATGAATTCTTTCAAAGGAAATGTCTCCTTTTTTAAGGGGTGGCTTAATTTTTCTTCATTAAAAGTCTTAGAATTACTGCCCGCCAAAGCCCGTCGCGAATGTTTTGAAATCCTCTAGCTGTACATTAAGCTCTATATAGTACATCAGAATAGCAGAAAAACAGACCATGATACCGCAGGCAGTATAGGCCATAACCCACTCTTCCGTGAGTATCATATCTATTTGACAATAATAAAAATGTAAAGGAGGATAATGGCATGAACAATATTCGTATCCCAATACATATAGGTTAACATATAAGGGAGAATGGTCACGGAGTCCACAAACCGTAGAATGAAAGAATATATTTCCATCGTGCACGGTTTATGCCTCTATCCGGATATTTGGCCGACGCCGCAAAATGCGCAATGCATACTCCACAAAAAACATCAGGGAGGAAAAATAAGTCATACTGAACAACGCCTGTCTGTAATGGGCCATGGATACAAATGGACTACAGATAATGGCTGCAATGGATATAACGATACAATCAAGCACAAAATAATGTACGAACGTGCCCATCAGTTGCATTTGGATGAAGCAGTACCACTTCATGCGATGTTTGGTTAGATTGAGTATGAACATAGGGGCTTAAAAATTAGACAGATACAAATTTACTAAAAAAGGAGAGGCTGTCTCAAAAGAGGTGTTTACAAACTTACTTTTGAAGATTTCATCCTTTCAAACTGCTTTTTCGTTGCCATAAACCTCCTAAGAGGCTACTTTTGCAAGATTATATGCTATGGCTAGCAGGGCGAACTCAATTTCAACCTTCTTAAATCCACGAAGATGGAACCTCTTGAAGTGCCTTGTTGTTCTTGAGGTTTCCAAATACGGCTTCCACATCCTGTGGTCGCTGACTGCGATATTTCAGGCCTTCATCAGAGAGTAGCTTTTCACGTTCTCTTTCCTTGATTTTCCTCAGACGGTGATTTACCTGTACAATCCTTTCCGAGCGGTTTCTGTAGCACCGGCATCTTAACGGGCAGCCCTTATAGTTACGTGCCTTGTATCTTGATATGGTCTGCACAAAACCGTTGTTTGTTATCCGCCTTGCATCGGAGAGTCTTTCCATTCTCTGTCCCATAGGACAATACATGCCGTCGGTTTCTTCGTTATGAAAAAATTGTACTTTATAAAGGTTTCAATGCCATGTCTGAAAGCATACAGATAGTTCTCTTCACTTCCGTATCCGGCATCACAGACAGACACGTCAGGGTATCTGCCGTAGAGGGAATGGAAATCATCCATATGCAGAGGATAGGTGGAGGTATCGCCCAACACTGATGGATGGTATAGTTCAGAATGAACTGTTTATTGGTACTGAACTGGGGATTGTATCCGGGTTTGAGTTGTCTGTTCTTCATATGGTCATCTTTCATGCGCATGAAAGTAGCATCATTGTCTGTCTTTGAGTAGCTGTTACGTCCGTCAAGTATCTTTCCCTGCGATTCATATTTCTTGAGCTGTTCAGGCCATGACTTCCTTACACGTCTTATCTTCGCTTTCATCTTCTTGTCAGCATCCACTCCATTCAGGGCATCATCTATCTGCCCGAGTGCCTTTTCCACTTTCTCCGGGGTGATATCCTGATAGGCAACCGGAGCGGAATCACGCAGTTCCTGCTTGGTGAGGGACTCGGCGTATTGCCATATCTCCTCAAGCTGTTCCGCGATTCTGGATATGCGGGTATGTATAGATTTGCCCCCCAGACGACGTATAACGGTTGGCGTTCACCTCCATCTTCGTCCCGTCAGTACAGGCCACATCCAGACTTACAAAACCTTCCGCCACGAGAAACTTTACAATGGTTGCAAATATCGTCTTCAGCACATCCTTTAGCCGGCTGCTGCGGAAACGGTTGATGGTATTATGGTCAGGAGTTACATTGCCGGTAAGCCACATGAAGCGTATGTCATTACGACAGAACTCTTCTATGCGACGGCTGGAATAGATATTACGCAAATGCATAGACAAGAATCTGAAGCATCATGCGTGGGTGGTACGCAGAACAGCCTTTAGGGGATACTACGGTAAAGTGCTTCAAGGTTTATCTGTTCAATGATGCGGTGAACAACCCGGACCGGATCGTTCCGGGGAATAAAATCGCCTAAACATGGAGGTAAAAGCAGATTATCGTTGGATGTGTAAACTTTTAAACATTATCTTTGGGATATCTTACTGATGCCCTAAGATACAAAAAAATTAGGGAGATGGGCAAGTTCTGGCTGAGCGAAGTTAGGGCTTACCCGATTTTTTGCAGACACAAAAAAGGCCATCCCAAAGTTTATTTGAGACAGCCTTGTTTATTTTATGTGCAAATGTAACTGTTATCCTAAATAACCATTCAGAATTATTTCAGCATTTCACCTTTTCGTTGAAAAACACAACGCTTTCGGTTCCGACGGCATCAACCAAAGTTACTTTATAAGTCTTTACGCCATCTTCTGCCACTTCTACGGCTGCTTCCTTAATGGTGGATTCAGCATAGTCTTTCTTGATGGCGTCCTGAACTGCCTGCGGGAGTTCCTTTATATCAATCGGTTTAAACTCGTTCACCATTGCAACGATTTCAACATTCTGATGCCATGTTGTTAGCGAATGCTACTGAACTACCTAATCCCATTACCAGTGCTACTGCAAACAATACCTTTTTCATAATGCTAATTATTAAATTGTTAAACATCTTATCGTCTTACGCTAAAGAATAGACAATCACCGTGCCAAATAAATGGATATTTATCATATTGCTGTAAAACAGACCCTTATGAATTATTCATATTGCATAATGCAAATGTCTGATGGGCATTTTTTTCTACAATGATGTGGAATGCGATACACATGGCTACACATGGTCTAACGACTGTGAATAAGAGAGTTGAGACGTTAAAATCATGCAGACGGCATGCGAAAGGAGTCGTAACGAAAGTAATCTCTCCATTACGGCTCCTGGTTATTATCCTTCTACTGTTAAAAAGTAATATCCAATTTCACCATGAATGTTATCGAACGATAGCCGCACTTCTTGCTCAACAGGTTGTTCACCATAAACTGGAAAGCGACTCCCTTTGTCACTTTCACGCCGAAGTAATTGCGTATATGTTCGTAAAGGAGATAGCCCATTCGCTGGGATTTGAAAATACGGCGTTCTTCACCCAATTCTTTAAACGGTTCACCGGCTCTACTCCGCAGGAATATAGAAAACATTAATCTGCCAGATACCTTTTCATTCGCGGCGAGTACTCTGTCCGGTAGTTTCCGCAACTGTCCGTATAGATAATGAAATTGTCAATTTCCGGATGCTCTTTCTACAACTGACGGGCTTTGCGGCTCCCCAACGTCATAAAGGCCGTTGCATAGGCATCAGCAAGCATGCACTGATGGGCAATAATTGTAGCACTCAATATATCCTTTTGAACCGGATATCCTGTTATCGGATTGATGGCATGAGCGTATTTCCTTCCATCTTTCAGATAGAAATTACGGTAGTTGCCGGAAGTTGCGAGTCCCAGCCGTTCCGACAGTTGCACAATTTGTTCAAGCTCGGAGTTTGTTCCGGTACTGTCATCCTTCGGTCTGACAATGCCAATGCACCAATTCCACCCTTGCGGGTTCTTTCCTTTCGCTATCATTTCGCCGCCGATGTCTATCATATAGTTCGATATGCCTTTGCGGTCGAACAAACACGCGATTATGTTACAGATAGTACCGCCGCCGAGCGCCGAGAAATTGAGCAGGATGCGGGGATCGTCTTTCATCACACGGTTGCCCTGTAAACGCACTTTCCGGAAGCCTACAAAGTGGCGGATACTGTCTACGAGTTGCGGAGTGATGCTGTCAAACTTTGTAAAGCCAAATCCCCACAAGTTGATAAGCGGTGCACAAGTTACGTCAAATATCCCGCCTGTTTGTTCCGACGCTTGCATGGCTGTGCGGAAAGGATTGCATCAAGTTATATATCTTACGATGTTTTTTGTGCCAAGTGTATCTCTATGTAGAATACATTTTCTAATTAGCTAAGCGATATATGAAACTAATCTTATCGAAAATTTTGTCCGTATCTTCTCCGACCTTTGGGTTAATCAGTTCAGCATATATCTGCATAGAAAAGATTGATTTTGTGTCCTAATACTTTTGTAAAGTTTCTTATGGCACGCCTTTTAATATACCCGAAACAACAAAGGTATAATGTCCGATATGAAAAAAACTGGATTTTTATTGAAGCGAATCAATTCTTTTATTATTTTTACCTTTCCTTCCATAACCAACGTGGTGCGCCGTTGCGCCCTGCAGCTGCTCATGTCGAAACAGAAAACACTGGACAAGCAGACGCTGAAGGAAGCCTTACAGAAAGAAACACAGAAAATGTGAAATTATTACGTGGACTCCGACGGACCGCCCTGCTTGTGTTACCGGCTGCCTTGCCCGGGATGAACCTTTGAGATGCAACCGCCAGACAAAGGGGAAGAGGAACACTTCCATACCCGTAACCCGGCAGGACAGTCTTATGCCAGGGACACAACTATAGAAAAAAGGACAGACCTGATAGTAAGATGCGTTTGGCAAAAAAGGAAATGATGAATATTAATAATAGAAAAAGACATTGGTTCCGCAAAGCATACGCGGATATGTACATAAAAGAAAAGAAATATCTTCAAAAGGAGGATTGTTTTCCAGCCCCCCCATTACTGGTAGTTTTTAGGAGATAAAGCCTAAGGATATTTTGTTTTTCTCACTTGAAAACCTTATTTTTGCATAACAAAAACGTCCTTTGAATGTATGCAAGATGAAACAAGCCGCTGAATTTCGCTCGTTTCTAAATAGTTACCTATTAAATAAAAATAACAAGAGAACTATTTAATTTTCAGTTAGATAGCAAAAGCATTGCGTTTCGCTGTGTGCGTGGTCAGGTTCTTTTTGATACCGCACAGGTCGGCAATCTCTTTCAGGTAGCTGTTCATCTTCTGATTGCAGGGAACGGGCAATAAAGTTCCTTTATCCATGCAGTAGGGGTTATCCTTATACTTTTCAAGTATCTGTTTGGGAATGCTTAAAAGCGGGATGTTACAGAGGTTGTTTGTCTTTTCACGGGGTTTCACTATCCACAGGTTGCCGTTGCTGTCCTCTGAAATATGTTCGGGGCGCAGGTTATACACGTCTATGAATGCCAGTCCGGTATATACGCAAAAGATAAAAACATCCCGTACCAGTTCCAGCCGTTCAATCCTGAACTCTTTTTGCCATATCCGGTTTATCTCGGCTTGGCTTAGGAACTGTTTGTTGACCTCTACCTCGTGAAACTTGATTCCGGCAAACGGGTTCTTTGTCAGCCACTCGTTGGAAATGGCAAGGTTTATCACTTTCTTGAAGCATTTCATGTACCGGATAACGGTGTTCTGTGCGCAATGTTTCTCCGTCTTTAGGTATAAATCGAATTTACGCACCAGTTCCCCGTTTACCTCACGCAGTAGCATATCATCTACCTTGTAGTCACGTCTAACCAGTTCCATGAGATATTTAAGGCAGTTATCGTAACGTCTTACGGTAATATCGGCGTAGTCCGTCCCGATTAGCTTCCGGCAGTTGTCGTTATGCTCCTTGAACACATTGTATAATGTCTTGAAAGTCTCGTCCTTTCCCTGATAGCGGTTCACTATGGCACGTGCGGAGATAATCTTTCCCTCCAGTTCCAAGTCTTGGTAAATCTGATAGAATTTCACACGCAAGGCGTCAATGTAATGGTTAAGTTCTACGGAATTTCGGTCTTTGCCTGTCGATTTCTCTTTTTCCTGCGACCAAAGTGGGACTTTTACGCTCCGCTTTAGTTGAAGTTCCACATATAGGCGGTCATAAGTGACACGCACACGCACGGGTGCTTCCCCGTTTTTTAACAGTTTGCTACGCTTGATGAAGAACAACACGCTGAATCTTTTTCTTTCCATACGGCTCAATTTTTAATGATACAAAGTTAGGAAATCGAACCGAGAACCCTGTTGTGTAAAATAGCGCAACAAGCTGTAAAAGAATGAAGTAAATACCTCGTAGTGGAACATTTTGGGCTTTTAAAAACAGTCCCTTGAATAAGGACGTATAGTTTGCTCCAGTCCCACTAATTTTGCCTATTCTTGGAAATGAAAAATCCCCGAACTTCTTTGAAATTCAGGGATTTACATCGTTTTTCTTTCTTAAAAAGTGGTGCCACCAGGAATCGAACCTTTTGCTTCGGTTTATTCTAACCCCTTGAGTGACTGTACACTTATTACTTTATCTTTTATGAAAGCCATTGAATTAGCATCACACTAAATTCATCGCTTTTCGTAATTATCTTTGCAATCATCATCTCTTTGACAATGCAAAGGTAGATAAAAAGTTCGATTTCTGCAAATATTTTCTCTCTTTATTTATCCCAATCTATCTTGTTGTTATAATTTTAGAAGTACATGTAAGGAAGAGAGAATTGTTGTAATGAATGTAAAAACCAAAGAATCTATGAAAAATTATGAAAAGATTTTTCGTACTACTCATAGTTGTGAAAAAGAATGTATATATTGGATGACAATAGTTCATTAAGCTTTTCATTAACCCAATGAAGTCAAGTCCGCCTGATTCATTACATGAAAGGTTTCCTGCATCTTTTATATTTGTATTCAGGTAAATAAGTCCAATAGTTTTTGGATCATTCTTTCGTTTGTATTGAAATTTATGGTTATTTTTGTAGTCCAATTTTAAAATGAATATAATGACAAAGACTTACCAAAGGACTAAATTACAAGAAGTGATTATCAGAGGCTATAAATCCATAGCCTTTGACAGACCTGTAACCTTAGAACTTGGTGATGTCAGCATATTGTTAGGTGCTAACGGAGCAGGTAAAAGCAATATCATCAGTTTTTTCCGGATGCTGAGCTATATGATGAGTAAGTCATTCGGGAAATATGTGGAAATATCGGGTACTTCTCATGCCTTGTTGCACTATGGCGCAAAAAAAACACCGGTTATGTCTGGAGTACTGAAATTTGCAGATAAGAATTCCATTGATATTTATGACTTCTCTTTAGCCAATGCCGCACCTGACAGGTTGATTATCACGGAAGAACGAATCACATGGCATCGCAAGGGGGAGGAAAAGCCCTATGAAATAGCATTGGAACCGAACTTTAAAGAATCCGCTCTCGCAGAGAGTGACAACCCGGTTGCCAAGTCGATTTTCCAGATGCTGTCCTACTGTAAAGTATATCAGTTTCACGATTCATCAGCTGAGGGACCTCTGCGCCAAGCGTGTCCCGTTGAAACAGCCAATTACCTTCAATCGTACGGGAATAATCTGCCTTCTTTCCTGCTGTTCCTGCGGGAAAACTACGAGGATGCCTACAACCGAATCGTTGACTACGTCCGTGATGTCGTCCCACAGTTTCAAGATTTCTATTTGGAACCGACCAATGGTATCATTTCTCTCCGCTGGATGGATAATTCCGCCACGGACTACCGTTTCAATGCCTATCAGTTTTCCGACGGATCTATCCGCTTCATCGCATTGGCTACCTTGCTTTTGCAACCAGCCCAGACTATGCCTAACGTAATCATACTAGACGAACCAGAACTTGGGTTACACCCCTATGCTATAACCCAACTGGTTGAAATGATCAAGGATGCGTCCATACACGCACAAGTCATTATCGCCACGCAGAGCAAGGATTTGGTTGACCACTTTGACATAGACAATATTTCTGTTGTCGAAATGAATAAAGAAACGCAAGCCACCTCTGTCACTCACCTTAATGATGAAGAATATCATCTTTGGCTTCAGAACTATACGGTAAGTGAACTTTGGGATAAGAACATCATAGGAGGGCGGCCCGTATGAAAGCGAAAATAATTCATGTCCTTTGTGAGGGACAGACAGAGCAGGGATTTGTGGAAGAAGTGTTACGCCCCTACCTTCAAGCGCATGGAGTGGCAGGCGTGAAAAGCATCCTGATTACCACCAATAAAAAAAAGAATGCCCGTGGTGGAATGTTGGCTTACAGCCAAGCTGTAACCGACCTTGAACTATTGCGGAAAATGAAACCTGATGGGGAATATGAACGGCATATCTTCACAACGATGTTCGATCTCTATGCGCTACCGAATGATTTTCCCGGTTATGAAGCGGCCAAAGCTCTGGGTGAACCCTACAAACGTGTTGCTGCCTTGGAAACAGCTTTTGCACAGGCGATAAACGACGAGCGATTCATTCCCTATATCCAGCTGCATGAATTTGAAGCACTTTTGTTTTGCGGCATTGAGCATTTGGCGAGGCGCTATCCTGGTTGTGAAGGACGCTGCGAACAACTTAGAAAAGATTTGGAGAAAGCAGGAAATCCCGAACTCATCAATAACAGCCCGAAAACGGCTCCAAGTAAACGTATCATCAAAGCGATAGAAGGAGACAAAAAACGGCATTACAACTACAATAAGCCGGTTACCGGCAAAGAGGTTACAAAAAGTGTTGGCATTGATGGACTTCGTACCCAATGCAAGCACTTTGACGAATGGATAAAAAAGCTGATAAACTGCTAATTTACTGTCTGTATCTACGCATTAAAGTGAAACCGGCACTTTTACAACATTGATAGTGGGGTGCCGATTTCCTATTTTTACAATTTATTCTTATCCCTATGCGAACGGATTCACGTGTCATATAGGGGATTGTTCTATAAGGAGGATTTCTTTCTTCTTCTTGCAATCGTAGTTACCTTCATTGGAGAATTTTTAAAGAAATAACAGGTTGTTAAATTTCACTTATCTTATTCTATTGCGATTTCGAGGTAATTTTTCAACGTGTTAAACACTCTTAGGCGCTTGGCGTAATCCTGCAAACGGGCGAGATTACGGTTCGGCTTTTTCAGATAAGTACGTATTACTTCCGCGCAAACGTCCAGACCAATCTTGTTCCGGTACTTCACCGCGTCACAAACACTTCGTTCCATATCAGTAATATGAACTTTATATCCCGATATATCCGCATCCATAATCCCAAACTCCAAGTTCTCTTTTTTCCAATAATAAAGTTCTATAGGCAGGGCGTGTGGAAGCACTACTTTCCTTTTATTGGCAATGGCTATGCAAAAAGCAGGCGGGACTGTCGTAGACAGTTGATGATATGTCCAGGCATTGTATAGGCATACAACACCATCCGGTATTATCCTCTCCACGTCTATCATCGTGTTTAGCAATGCCTCGGGAGCGGCATATACTCCATGACGCAATCTTATCAAATCGCCACGTTCTTTAGCTCGCAACACCTGTTTATATTCCGACAGGTGAGATATATCCGTTGTGGATATAGTCCCTCCGAGAGACGCAACTTTATTAACTATACCATTCATATAATTCACCTTAGAAGTTCTTTTCCATTCGCAAAAATACCATTATTTTCCGAATGGCAGGTAATATTCTACGGTTAATTCACGAAAATACCGTAGAATACTATCAGTATCCGTTTTTCATATAAATCATATCTATAGAAGAAGCCCTGTGCCATCTGATGATTTCTGACGACATCTGATGACATTGCTTTTCATGTTTCAGAGATAAAGCGGTTCTTTGCCTAAATCCATGAAAATGAGATGTCATGAACATACAGGAAGCAAAAAACATCAGGCTTGTTGATTTTTTAGCCGGCTTCGGACATGAACCGGTAATACAGCGTGGGAACAGCGTATGGTACAAATCGCCCTTCAGGACGGAAAAGGAGGCCTCTTTCAAGGTAGACCTCCATAAGGAACTATGGTATGACTTCGGTCTGGGGAAGGGAGGGGATATTATAACATTAGCCAAGGAGATTTATCGGACACAGGATGTAAGCCGTGCGTTACGGTGTATTGAGGATAAAAGGACGGTTTTGAAGCCGGTTACTGTCTCCTGCCCTTTTGAAAAAGCGTATCCCGCCTTTCAGGACTTGAAAATCACTCCTCTTGCCAACCGGATACTGCTTGCCTATCTGGAGGAACGGTGCATTGATACGGAAACGGCCCTAAAAGTATGCAAGGAGGCTCATTTTAATCGGAACGGGAAAAATTATTTTGCCATCGCTTTCCCTAATATTTCCGGAGGGTACGAAATCAGGAACAGGTATTTCAAGGCTTGTATCGCTCCCAAGGACATCAGTTGTATCATCAGCTCACCGGAGAGCGGGATTTGCTATATTTTTGAGGGGTTTATGGATTTTCTGTCTTTCAGGGCGGCTTTTCCATCCTTGGAAGAGGGGGATTATATAGTGTTGAATTCTGTCAGTAACTTACAGAAAGCTTTTTCTTTCCTTTCACGATATGATGGCATCTGTTGCTGTCTGGACAATGATACGGCCGGAAAAAATGCGGTGCAGGCATTAAATGAGAAATACGGAATCCGTATATGCGATCTCTCGCATGAATATTCCGGATATAAGGACCTGAATGAATATCTGTGCGGGAAAAACAACCGGCTCCATAATAATAGAGGAATTGAAAAGACTATCTGATGGTATACCCTCGTTTCCTTCCTGCCGCACGTGGCAGGAAGCGGGTTGATTTTTAATGCGGCGATACTGTGTTAATAGTAGAATGTGGTCAGATGTGTTTTATGGTCTTTTACAATCTTTACTTCCTGCATCTGTCCGTATATCTCACGCACGGATACCGGACAGTCCATCTTTTCCCATTCTTCCGGGGAAATCCTCATGTCGGAATGCCTGAAACATAGCATGACCATTTCCGGAGAACCCTCTTCTGCGAATATGAAACCTTCATGGTCGTCGACAAACTGCCTGAGTCCATCCTCATCCTTGCAGGATATTTCTCCGGTGTACATATCCCCGCCCGGCCGGGTGTTTTTGCGGATATGGATTTTGAACCATTCCCGGCTTTCCGGATGTTCAGGTGCGTCACACTCCCACAGGGCTATTTTCGCATCGTAGTAAACCTCCCCGTTTTCACATGCCCCGTAATGCCCCCAATGCTTGAAACGGTCGGTAGTCCATGTATTGAACCTTACATCGCCTGCCTTTACCAACACGCACTCACCGCCATGCATATCGCATTTGATGCCCTTTTTATCCTGGGACACGAACGGGACACAGGAGAAATTCCGGAGCACGATGTTATCTCCATACACGGCATCTACGAAGAACGGCCGGGAACGTTCACCGTATCTGGAAATAAAGAACAGGCTGTCACCTGTACGGGGATACCGGTCGGAACGTGTCTTTTCGATGTGTTCCACCATTGCGTTCGCTTTCTCTATGTCTTCCCGGACAAGCCCGTGCATCCGGTCATACCAGTAGTTCAAGCGGATGAACGTTTCCTTGCAATACTTGTTTTTTGTTTGGATCATGGTCTTTTTTATTTTATGGTTAAACATGCCCGGCTTTGGTAAAGCCGGTATTTCTTTTCTTATATGCATCCGTTTGTCTTTTGCCCTGATTGTGCAAGGCTTGGCGAAAAAATACCGCAGCGAAGCGAGGATGATTTTTTCAGCCAACCGGTCCAAAGGACCGCCTTGCTCGATCAGGGGCAAAAGGCTACCTTTGCAGGTAAGAAACAGAAATGCGGAACACTGCTTGATTCCAAGGTGGAAAACCTTTGCCTCGCAACCTGATATATCCCCCCAATAAAATCCGGCAAGGAAAATCTGTTTTTAAAAGATTCCTTGGTTCATATGTCTTACATTGAACAGTATATAAGGAAGCACTTGAAGTCCGGATATTTCCCAAACGGACATTACCGGTTATCAAACGCCTCCACCCTGTTTCTTTCCAACAAAGCAAGGATGTCCTTCTCCTTATATAGTAATTTGCCTCCTATCTTGTAGTAAGGCAGTTTACCGTTTATCCTGTACTCTGCCAGCGTCCTGCGTGTCAGTTTCAACTGTTCGGCAAGCTCACAATCCGTAATGTAACGTTCTCCGTTCAGAACCGGACGTAATTTCTCCTCCTGCTTGTCCAGCATTTCGGACAGGCTGTCTATGCTCCGGAAAAAACGAATGATTTCCGGGGTTTCTTTGGTCAACAGGGATTGGATCATCTTGCTTTTAAGGGGTTATACGGTGAATGTTGTTTTCCATAAAACAGATAATATCCTGACGCTTGTAATACACCTTACGGTCTATATAACTGTAAGGGATGGCCCTGCTTCTGCGAAGCTGCAACATCTTTCTTGGAGAGACGTCCATGAGCATACAAGCCTCCTGGTTGTCAATCCAGTCGTCCATACCGGATACGCAACTTCCGCATGTTTCACACATTTTTTTTACAACGGCTTCCAGAGCCTCATTCATTTCCATGAATGTTTTAGCCTCGATACATACAAACTCCATAAACTTCATTTTTTGTCGGATACGAAAATATGAAAGGGAACATTCATGTCCAAAAGGATGTCGTCAAATGACATCAGATGTCATTAAACGTCATATGTAACAGAGGGCTGCAGGGGCAAACTTCAGGAAAATGCTCTGAAATAAATATTATCAACCATATATGTTGAATACCTTGTGTGGAAGCGTCATCAATTTATCCGGTTTTAAGAATATAGGCGGGGTGGTATCTGTAACTTGTAAAGTTTACATTACGGACTTTACAAGTTTACACTTCAAAATTTTACACATACCATCCACTGATAAAAATTACGCAATGTTATTTGCTTGATTATCAACAGAATGTAATATATAACTAAGTTAATACCGGCACTCCGGCATAGATTTTTCACTAAAGATGGCATATACTCTCGAAAGTGCGCACAAGAAAGGGTATTTCAGTAATAACCTTTAAAAGACAGGAGAGATACGCCATGATGTATATAGACAATGAAGTGCTTGAGAAGATGATAATGACCATAGTGGAAGGTTTTGACCGCATAGAAAAGAAGCTGGACAGGATGGGGCGTGTGAAGGATTTCATGAACGGGGACGAGCTGCTGGACAATTATGATATAGCCAGGCTGCTCAACGTGTCGCTGCGGACAGTCGCCCGTTACCGGGAAAAGGGGCTGATCCGCTATTACCAGACGGACGATAACGGAAAGAACTTCTACAGAAGCTCGGAAATACAGGAATTCTTGCTGAAACGCGGAAAGAAAAAATGAACGTGGGGGTATCAATATGCGGAAGTTATGCTAACTTTGTTTCATAAACAGTTGTTATGAAGACAAATACCAATTCCAGATATGCCGTCGCAGTCCTTATTGACGGGGATAACGCCTCCTTTGAGAAGATGGAGGATATAATGGGCTTTGTTTCCCGTTATGGGGATGCCATCGTGAGACGAATTTATGGAGACTGGACGAAGAAAGCGCTTTCCGCGTGGAAGGAAACTGCCCGGGAGCATGGATTCAGGCTTGTACAGGCTTCCTCCCATGCTCCCGGAAAGAACACGACGGATATTGCACTGGTCATAGACGCGATGGATATCCTTCGTGACGGGCGGGCGGACTGTTTCTGTCTGGTAGCCAGTGACGGTGACTACAGCCTGCTTGCCCAACGGATACGGGAAGCCGGATTGAAGGTGCTGGGATATGGGGAGGGCAAGACTCCCGTATCGCTGGTACGGTCCTGTTCCGTGTTCCTGTATGCCGACCGGAAGGAAAACAAGGTTTCGGACAATACTCCCGAATTCTTTATCCGAAGGGACATGGAGTATTTTGACAAGGCTTTTGAGCAAGCGGCTGACGGCAAAGGGGAGGTGTCCCTTTCGCTGATCGGCGGCGCATTGAAAAAAATGATGCCCAAATTCAAGGTCAGGAGATATGGATGCAAGACATTGGGCAAACTCTATGAAAGGCTGGACCGGTATGAGCTGGTCATGACGGAAAAGGGAGTGGCAAGTGCCGTGCGGCTGAAAGGCTGAACCGCACGGCGGGAACAATCAGGAATCGTCAGTTTTCTTTTATGCATGGTAAGGATGCATAAAAGAAAACTGACGTTTATTGTCTATATCGGAATGGGATTTATCCGTAGTGTATCGAGATTGAGATAGGCTCCCCGGTAGAATGTCCTTCCTTCCCTGAGCATACGCCACAGGATGTCGCAGCCGGTTTGTGCCAGTATGGAATTGATGAAAAGGTCCTGCTTCTGCAAGGCTTCCGCCAGCGAGCAGCTCGGCCCCGAATCCTTTTCCTTGATGGTGGAGTAGCGTACTTCTTCGGTAATGACATTCATGCGGGGAACGGGCAGGTATTCGTTGGAGACGGGCTGGAGAATCTTGCCACGGATGTTTCCTATCAGGACCTGTCCGGTGGTCCGGGCATTGCCGAAGTCCATCCAGTATATGGGCGACCGCTCGTTGTTGGAAGTGTGTTCCCGGTGTTTCTTCAGGAACCGCCAGAGGTTCATCCGGGAGCGGATGTTGTCGGTGCAGGTGACGATGATGTTCGCCAGGGCGGGCTCTTCCCGGTCTGCGGAGGCTTTCAGCGGATAACGCTGCCCTTTTGCCTCCCACGAGAAGCCGAAAAAACGGTTGATGCGGGTCACAAGTGCCGCAGCCTTGTTCAATCCGAGTTCCGATCCGCTGAACAGCTGGCGTCCGATGTTCGCTTCCGTGACGGTATCGGGGTCGAAGACCGTCACGTGCAGTCCCGGATGTCCTAGCGCCTGTAATGCCACGCTTATCCGCGCCAGGCCGGTGGCCACCTGTGAGCCTGTTCCGCCCGCACCGATTACGAAGACGGTCACGGGATGGTAGGGATTGAGCAGGTATCTGTCTGTATAATGAATCTTTTTCATGCCAGTAAGTCTTTAAGTTGTTTGTTCATGGGGTTCAGTTCGTTCTCGTCAAACGGATTGGTGCGTGCCTTTTCCGTTACCGAGACCAGGTTGCTTCCGGTCGGGTTCCTGTTTCCTCCCAGATGGGAGAATTCGCTGAGCCAGAAACGTTTTTCCCAATACTCGAGGAGTTTTGAGAAAGTCATGTCTTCCGGGGGAGTCAACGCGGCGTTTCCCAGACAGACACTGCTGCCCGTGACATTGAAGAAAGGGGCGAGGAAAAGCGGGCTGTTTTCCACCGGTTTTTCCCCCTTGTAGGAGAAAATGTCCAGCCTGCCACCGGAAACCTTGTAGATCACGCCGGGCACATGGAATATCCCGTCAGGAATATTCAGGCTTCCGGCAAAGAACATCTGCCGTTTTCCCGGAGGATTGTACCAGATATACCTCTCGTGCCCCTTACGGGTATCACACCACAGCATGTTGGCGGGGATTTTCCCGTGCGGCACGTTCCGCCTGTCATCCGTATAGGATTCCACCAGGGAGTCCATGAACTCATAGGTGACAGGCATGGCAGCCTCCATCCTGCCCCTGTCATTGATGGGATGCAGTTCGAGGTAATGCATTCCGTTCCCATAGCGGTTCTCACGGTATTCATACGCGATCAGTGCCGCCTTGGGCACCATCACCTGTTGTAATTTATTGGTCAGTTCATTCATATCGTTCATTTTAGAAGTTGTCAGCTATATGTTTTGTAAAACGTGCCAGCCATTTTGAAAGCTTTTCCGGGTAGTCGCCCATTTGGAAGAGACAGTCCGTTTCCGGTGTCAGGAACCTGTATGTGACCGGGGTAAGGGCATAAGTCTCCTGATAGTCCGAATTCATAAATCCTTCCATGCATTCAGCCAGCGTGTCACGGGTAGAGTAGACCAGCATGACCTGGCTTTCCATTCCCACCGGGTAAAAATCACGCTCCTCCTCATACGCCCAATCGTACAGGTAGTCTGTGAGGTTCGGGCTTTCCGGGGTGATCAGTGCCATACCCTCCCTTATCAATTCCAGTAGTTTTTGTTCCTTCCCTTTTTTTGTCCGGTAATTCCGTGCAGCCTCTTCCAGAGAGTTGCAGAACGGTTTTCCCGACATCCGTTTGAGCGCTTTCGCCCGTTTTCCTGACTGGTAGGAATCCGCCAGCCGCTTGTTCGTCCTGATTTCTTTCGGGGAGGCGTCGGAATCCCGGTTTTCCCAGTCTTCCAGTTCCTCTATGGCGAAGTCATAGCAAAACGCCTCGGTGACATTGCAGACTCCGTGATGCCGGACGAATTGCCGGATGAACTCCCTGACAATGTTCCTCAATGGTATGGGAAGCCGTTCCGTAAAGTCGATGGGAATCCAGAACAATGTGGGTTCCGGCCAGTCGTGATGGCGGAACAGACAGAAATGGAGCCTTCCTTCTTTCTCTTCCAGATTGACACATTCCGGCACGCTCTCCTCCATCGCCTTGTACAGTTCGGTGATTTTCAGACGGGGGCTGCCCCCTTTCCTGTATCGGAAAGGGAGCTTTATACCCATAAGTCCGGCATAGTTCGATGCCGATTGGTAGAGATAGTCAAAATTCTCCGGTGTCGTGAGATTGACCGGGGAACCGTCATATCCGTCCTTATGCCAAAAATCCGGTGCAAGGGGAGGAATTTTATCTGTCAGAAAATCATGACGCTTCCCGGTGGCGGCAGTATCCTCCTTTTTTGTCCCGATGTTCCTCTTCGGATGTCTGACGGGTCGGCCGAGCGGATAATGAGTCCCGCCAGGTTCTCCTTGGTTGATTCTGAGAGCTGTCTGCATGGTTTGTCCTCCTTTTTCTTTCTCTTATCCATACGCTTATCCTTTCACTCCGATAGTTGTCTTGAAGCGGTAGACCGCCTTGTCTTCCTCCCATTCCGGTCCGTGGACGGTCGCCGTTGTCAGTTCGGGATAGGTCATGGAGTAGAAGTCCATCACCTCGTTTACGGACAGGCTGCTGTCCGGGTCGCTCAATACCAGTTCTTTAGAGTCCTTCCTGAATTTGAAAATTCTCTGCAATCCTTTGATTTCAAGTGCCATAATTTCTCTTCTTTTATAAGGTTTAACAATATACCATGTCCATTTGTGCCATGTCCGTCATGCGGCATTCCTTCGGAAAATCCGGATATTCCGCATACGGGTCTTCCCTGAGCATTTCCCGGTCGTCCTCGCAGTCCTTGTCGAAGTTGTACATTGCAGCCTCTTGCGGTTGCCGGAGGTATTCACGCTCCTCATAAGTTCTTGCGGCCTCCTGTACCGGTGCATATCGTGGCTGTGGCGGAGCCGGTTGCATCCATTGCTTTTCGTCTATTCGTGCCTGTTGCATCTGTATCGGTTGATGAAACTGGATTCCTTGCGGTTGTGGAACTGCCTGTTGCGGAACCGGTTGCGCTTGTGGTACGGAAATAGTATATTGTACGGATTGTGTTTGCGGCTGTCCGGTAAATGGCGTTTGCTGTCCGGGATGTACAGCTGACCGGGGCGGTTGCGGTTGTGAAACGGGTTGTGGAACCGGAGCCGGCTGCTCGGGCAAAAACATCGGGATTTGCTCTCCGCTCCGGTATTGCGATGCCGGGGCTGCCGCCGGTTGCGATGCCGTCTGTTGTGGAGCTGGCTGCGGCTTGGACACTGACGGTTGTTCCATGCCGAACAGGCTTCCCTCTGACGCCTTTTTCTGTACTTCCGCCATTTTTTCGTCGATTTCCTTTTGCTTGTCCGGAAGTGCCAGCACCTTTGCCTGCTTGAGCCATGTCAACGCTTCGGAATAGCGTTTGCCGGTCATGGCATCCTCAGCCTTCTTAAGCAGTTTTTCCATCTTTTCCCGTTTCTCGCGGACCTCTTTGGACTCTTTTTCCGCAGCAGACCTGGCGGCTTTGCTTTGTGAGACCGCCTGTTCCGCCTGTTTCTCGAACGTTTCCAGGTTGGTAAGGATGCCCTGCGCTTTCTGTACAGGTGTGCCGACAGCCTGCAGGAAGCCCGCATCCAGCTCTTCCGGCGTGCCGTTCAGGATGAGCGGAACGATGCGCTCCCCGTCCTTTACCCCCGACCGCCTGGGAACAACGGCCACCGTCAGGTTGTTGTTTACTCGTCTGATGTTGATACTCAGGTCTGTGCCTGTCGTGATCATTTGGTTGATTGCTTGAAAAAACATAATGGTAAAATTTAAAATGTTATACATAAGTTTCCTTGAAAAAATTCTTCAGGATTCTCTGTCTGTCCGGATTTGAGGCTATGCCCCTCAACGGCTCCAGATAGTAGCCGATACGTTTCGGTCCGTCCGTCGTATCGGGAATCCGTTTTTTAACAGGTCTCACACGGTTTGTGGCGGGCCATGCAGCCGGCATGACCGGAGCCGACGGGGTGAATGTAGCGGTTCTCATGTCTTTACGCTTTAAGGATTATACAAGCATGCCCATGACGGTCAGGGCAATAATTATTTTTACAATGAGGGTGAATGTCCTGAAGAGGAGGCTGATGAGCGTTCCCGACAAAAGGAACAGGACGGGCAGATACACGGGAATGATCCCCTTGCTGTAGAGCAGGCATATTCCCGTAAGCAGAACCAGTGAGACCGTTTGCTTGCAGATGTTTTCGATAAGTTGTAGTTTCATGTCTTTAAATTTTTAAGAATGAATAATCCCATCGGGATATGTTTTCCCGATTTTATAGGCCTCCGGCCCTTGGATTGCCTTTTTGCGCAAGGCTTGGCAAAAGAAAATACCGCAGCGAAGCGAGGATGATTTTCTTTTAGCCAACCAAGCCCCCAAAGGGGCCGCCTTGCGGCAAAAACGAGGCAATCCAAGACTTTTGCCGCTTAAAAGCGGAAAAACGTATCTTGCACATATAAAAAAAGAAGTACAGACAGACTGTCTGCACTTCCCTTGTCTTGTTGGCTTTGACATTTGTTTATGTGGTTCCCTGTGGTCGCTTTTCCACCGGATGGTTCCGGAATATCTCGCCTGTCACCTCATTTACCGTTTCCAGCACACCGTCCAGGAACTTTCCCTGCGAGAGTTCCCCCCGTTCTATCCGTGCCAGTTCTGTTTCCCATCCCGAAGTGAGGGAGGCGTCGGCTACCTTCATACCGCGTACCGTTTCATACAGGAAAAGCCCTTTAGGGGTCGGGACGACATATTTACCCGAATAACGGATGTATTTACGTTCCAACAGCGTACGGAGAATATTCGTGCGGGTGGAGACGGTGCCCAGTCCGGCCTTGTCCATATAATTCACCAGTTCCTCGTCCGTATAAGGGGAGACCGGTAACGATTTCTTATGTATAAGGCTGCATCCTGCCACCGGCAGCATCTCTTCCTGAAAAAGATCCGGCATCACCAGGTAAGGCATACAGCCTTTTGCGACAAGATGTTCCCTCTCGAAAATTCCGAGCCATCCTTTTTCCAAGATGCGGTATGTACGGATGCGGAATTTACGTGCGGCACACACCGTATCGACGGTTGTGTATTCCACCTTGCAGGGTGGCATGAACGTTTCAAGCACCCTGCCGACAATGAGCGTGTAAACCAGCATTTCCTCCCGGTCCAATTTACCGGGCTGTGTGCCTGTGATGATGATGGCATGATGCTCCATGGTGTCTTGTGCCTCAATACTGTCCCGTGGCGCGGCAAGGTCAACCGTACTGGCATATTGTCGGAACTCCTTGCGGGACAGCATCTTTTCCATGACAGGCGGTAACGTGTCATATACATCCTTTGGCAACAGGCGACTGGAGGTGCGCGGATAGGAAATCAGCTTCTTCTCGTACAGGCTTTGTGCAATCTCCTGCACCTGTATGGCCGTCAGGCTATGGTAACGGTTCGCATCTTTCTGCAGTTCGGCCAGGTTGTAAAGTGCCGGTGCCCCGATTTCCTCCGTCCGTTTCCCTACCGCTGTGATGCGGGCACTTTTTGCCGCCTTGCAATCCTCGTACAATGCCAGTGCCTCCCAGCGGACCACAAGGTCGTCCACGTGGCGCATCTTTAAGATACGGTCATTCTTGCACAGGCTGATGAATACGGGCCAGCTGTCAGCCGGCATGTGGTTCTCCCTTTCCCGGTACCGTCTGCATATTTCCGCCAGTACGGGTGTCTGTACCCTGCCCAGCGAATTGTTTCCGAAGCCTACCGCCTTGCAGATGGCATAGCTTGAATTGACCCCCAGGAGCCAGTCCGCCCGGTTACGGCTGTCCGCCGCCAGGAACAGGTTGTCGAACCGGTCACATGGAAGGAGGTTCGCCATACCTTCCGTGATGGCCTTGTCCGTCAGAGACGAGATCCAGAGGCGGAGGCAGGGTTGTTTGCATCCCAGAAAACCGTAAAGATGGCGGAACAGCATCTCTCCCTCCCGGGAGGCATCGGTTGCCGCGATAATGGTGTCGCATGCGTTGAGCACCTTGGCAATCACTTTCAACTGGAGCACCGCATTGATGTCGGGATTCCACCCGGTATCCGTCTTCACGTGCCTTACTGTCAGGAAGGAAGGCGGAAGCAGGGGAAAGTCCTTCCACTCCACATGGGCTGTTCCTGAATCCTTCGGCATTGCAAGGGAAAGCATATTGCCATATGTCCATGTCACCATGTAGCCGTTCCCGGTCATATAACCGTTCTCTTTTCTGCCGGCTCCCAACACTCTTGCTATCTCTCTGCCCACGTTGGGCCTGTCAGTCACTATTGCGATCATATTCTTTTTCTTTTTGATGGGGGCTGTCTAAAAAGTATTTTTGACCCTCTTTTATTCGAATACCTATCTGAGATTGATTTCAAATATTCAATTCTCAAGAACGAATGAGTGACTTTTTAGACAACCCAACAGGTTAAACTTATTTTATTTTTTGTTATTTCTTTGGAGATTCCTCCTGACGGATGCCATTGATTTCCATGATTGGCCTGTTGTTGTCACCGGGTACCAGTTTGAATATGGCATCCATGGTCAGGCTGATTACCGGAGTACAGAGTTTCAATGGGATGATTTCTGATTCCTTGCCTTGCAACAACAGGTCAAGGTTGCCGTCCGCTTCCAATTGCTCCTTGCTAATACCCACGGCCTTCAGACCGGGCCAATCAATATCTTTTACATTATAATTATAAGGGATGTTCCGATTCGTATTCATACGGTTTGGGGATTTGATGTTTGTAAAACTGATTTTGTCTCTCTCTGATCGGGGTTATACCGCTTGTTTGGCGCCCTTCTTTTGTTCCTGCTGCTGGCCTTGGGCGGTATCCGCCTGTGCTGCACGACGGGAAGTATCCCTGCGAATATCAGGGTTTTCTTGGAAATACTGCAACTGTCCGGAATAAGGGTTTACTTTCAGGTAGGAACTGAACGTTTGCCCGTTGTTTTTCAGTCCTTCGACCAGGAGGGTCTTCCCGTCCTGGAGGTTCGCCTTTTCCTGCGCCGTGAATACATGGCCGTAAACCTCCGCCGGGATACGTGGCGCCTGCTGCTCGTTGAACCCGTCCGGCGTGCGTGAGTACATCGTCCTGCCGGTATTCATGTCCAGCTTGACAAACGCGGAGAATTCCTCTCCTTTGCGGTTGATCATATTTTCCAGATAGACGGCCTGCCCCTTGCGCAGGACCTCCTTATCCTCGGGTGTCAGCTGCACGCTGCATATCTCCTTGGGGATATAGATTTCTCCGGTTTCCGGATTATGGCGGGTGTAATTCGGCCGTCCTGTCGTCTGGTCTATCGTGACAAATGCGGAGAAAGCTCCGTCCCTGTTCTTGAACTTCATGTCCTCGACCAGAATGGTATGTCCCTCGCTGAGCATCTTTATCTGGGTGGGTGAAAGTGGTACGCCCCCGATGGATTTCTCGTTGAATACCTGGTTCTTCGGGAAGATGAACTCCAGCCCCCTGCGCTCGGCGCTGTATTGGAGCGTGGCGTCAAATTCCTTCCCCGCCTTGGAGGTCATCCCCTCCACCTTGACGGGTTGTCCCTCCTTCAGCAGTCTGATCTCCTCGTCCGTAAGTCTTACCCCGCTCACTTCCTGCGGGATGTAGACATGCTCCTGCCGGACAGCGACCAGCTCGTTGGTGTTCTTGTCGATGGAGATCAGGCAGGGGGTGTACTCGCTGCCACGCAGGTTGAGTTCCACCGCACGTCCCATGTTGCCGGTCTCACGCAGGTTCTTTTTGTCTTCCTCGCTAAAGTTAAACCCGAAATAAGGGCGTTCCAGTTGCGGTTCCTTGCGTATACCGTGAACGGCCAGCCCCACCTGCCCGTTCTCTTGTGGTATGAGCGAGAGCCTCGCATCCAGTTTGGCTGTCAGCACGCCGGGAATGTTAAGTGTCAGCGGCACCAGCTTGTTGGTCTTGTAGCCCCTCAGCATGGAGTCGAGAAGTCCCTGCTGCTCGAGCGTCGCCTTTGAGATGCCGATCTTGTCCAGTCCCTCCCAGTCGATCATGTTCTCGTTGTAGCGATAGCGCGGGCCTTGCGGCTCTTGTGGCACCTGCTGTGCCTGCGGTTGCTGTTGCTGTGATGCCTGTTGTACCTCACTCTGTTGCAGGGGTTCCTGCGGTTGTGTTTCTTTTTTTGCCATGGCTGTCTCTTGTTTATTCATGTTTTGTTCCTCTTTGTTCTCTCTCGGACGGATCTCGTAGCGTTTGAGGAACTCCTTCACTGCGTCCGTCTTTTTCCCTTCCGCCAGGTCCTTGATCGCCTGCTTGTTCACCTTGTAGTCGTGGAAGGTCATGCGGAGCAGGCGGAAATGGGTAGGTTCCTTGAGCTGGCTCCAGAAATTCTTGATGAAGTTTTCGAGTATGCTCGAGTTCTTGTCGAATTTCAGGAATGAGTTTTCATTCTTCTCGTCCGCTGGAACCGTCTTGACCTTCCCGTCCTTGTCGATCTCGCTGACCACTTGTACACCGGCTTTCGGATCGCTCTTGTTATGAATCATCATCAGCTCGGTGATCTGTTCCACCAAAGGGGCATCGTTCATGACCTTCGGTTTCCGGGGCCGTCCAGGCTTCTCGTTCGGGCTCTTTTCTTGTGCCATACCTTTTCTTTTTGGGGTTAATAAATTGCTTTGACACTTCAAAAATATGGGCTAAATCCGAATAAAATACTGATTTTCAAAAAGGTGTCATCAGATGTCATCAGATGTCGTCAAATGTCCGAAAGACTGGTTTTCCGTGGTAAGCGTCTCCGCGATGACGTATAGCGCATCTCAAAAACGACTTTTACTTTTGCATAAATCAATAAAAAAACGAATCATGGTAATAGAAAATCCCAACCCGATTCCCTTGGAATATCCTACATTGTTGGAAGTTCTAAAAAAAGAACTGGCTCAAGATCCTAAAAAATCCTTAGTATCGTTCTGCGAAAAGCATTCAATCAATTATGACCATTTTAACAGATGGCTCCGAACCACCGGAAGAAGCTTCACCAGACTATGCAATGAAGTACGCCTGAAGACCGGTCTGCCTCAAAATTCAAATGAATTGTACTTAAACAGCCTCGGACTCTTGAAGACTGAACTTGATAATGATATTAATCTACGTTTCGTTGATTTTTGTGAAAGGCACAATATCAGTTATAGGGGAATGGCGAATTGGCTGGCAATTAACAATATGGATTTTTTCTCCATACGGGCGCAAATATGTGCAGCCAAAGGCATAGAGGTTCCCAAAGGCAGCAGACAGCCTTATATTCCGCACCCTTCCAACGGGGACAAGGCACAAGCAAGATTCGGAAAGACACTGGATACATACCGGAAAGAGCTGGATTCCAATCCACGTTATTCGTTGAAAGTTCATTGCGCCAGAATGGGAACAAGTTATTATGACATGTTACGCTGGATGAGATTTATGAAGGTTAGCGTCAGACAATTGCAAAAGGCAGCAAGCCTCAATGCGAAGATTCCCCGGCAGTCTTCCATGGTCATGGTTCAGTTCCGGCCCAATGGTGGGACCCGCTCTGATATGTTCAGAGGAGTGACTATTAGCTGTCCTGACGGGAAGAGCATTCATGTGGAGGAATGCTCTGTCATAGAATTGTGTACATTCCTGTATACTTATGATAAAGACCAAAGACGAAAATAAATACTCCCGACACCATGTTTGAACTATCAGAAAACAACCGGTACTTTTTCTTTCCGGAACCTGTCCGTATGAGTTATGGTATTGACGGCCTTTCCAAACTGGTTTATGCCCATCCTGCACTTTCATTGGTTTCAGGAGATATATTTGTATTCTTTTCCCATGACCGGAAACGTATAAAACTTCTTCGTTGGGACGGAGACGGTTTTATCCTATATTATAAACGACTCACAAGAGGCACTTTTGACCTTCCTCGTTATAGCACGGAAAAAGGCGTGTACGAACTTGACTGGTACACGTTTTATTTCATAATGCGAGGGATAACTGCTCAAGAACTCCGTTTAAAAAACGCTTTAGAATTGCCTGTAGCAGCTGATAATTATTTGATATACAAAGAAATAATATCAAGATTCGCTTGGTAAAATCAGATTTTTTCATTATTTTTATGGTATGAAAAGTTCTGATTTTACATTGGTTCTACAACAACAGTTGGATGTCGCCAACGAGACCAACCGGGTCTTGCTGGCGCGCATTGACGACCTGGGAAAGACCATAGAGGAACTCCGGACTGAACTCGCCATAGCCAATCTTAAACGCGAGGAACTGATGTCGACCATAACATCCATGCAGGAAGCATTATTGGAAAAGGATGCGGACGTAAACAAGCAGAAGAGGATAAACAAGGGACTGTCAAAGCTTATATCCAACAAGTCTGAAAAGCACAAACCATCCGTTATGACCTCCTCGGAAGTTGAAAATAAAACCATGCCCTCCTCTTCTCAGACCAAGAGTGTCTATGCTCCCAAAGAAAGAGGGAACAACGGCGTAAAACGTAAGGAATATTTCGATATTGAGACTGTCATGGAGGAATTGTATCCCACAGACAAGGATTTTAATCCGGTATTGGCCCGTTTAATGAAATTCAGGGATTCCATATCCTATGAATATATACCGGGGAAATTCATCAAGCGCATACGTCGGCAATATTTCTACAGCCAGAACGGTACGGTATATTCCGGTAAGCTTCCGGCCAAGCCATTATTCAATTCCAACTATGACGGTTCGTTCATTGCGGGAATGGCGCAGTTACGCTATATGTACACAATGCCGGTGGAGCGTATCGTTAAATATTTCAAGGACAACGGATTTGAATTGCCCAAGTCGACTGCGCATAACCTGCTCAAGAAAGCGGCAGTACTTCTTGACAATCTTTACAATACTATGCGCATGGCTGTCTTGTCAGATAAATATATGGGATGTGACGAGACCTACGCCAAAGTCCTCATTAAAGAACCCGGTAAGAACGGTCTACATGTCAAAAAAGGTTATGTCTGGGTGGCGGTAGCTCATAATTTGGGACTGGTTTATTTTTTCTATGAAGACGGTTCCAGAAAAGAGGAAATTATCTTTGATTTTTTGAAGGACTATAAAGGAACTATTCAAAGTGACGGACTGACCGCTTATCGTAAACTGGGGAAACAAGGATTTCCGAATATAATGAGGCTGCCATGCCTCCAGCATATAAAAAGAAAATTCAAGGATTGCGAAAAAGATCCCGATGCGGAGGAGATTGTAAGTCTCATTAACCGGCTTTATCACAACAATCACCTTCATACAATTGGAGTGGATGGGTGGACCGAGGCAAAAGAACTACGTTTCCGACAAAAATACGCTCCGCCGATACTTGATGAGATTCAAGAAAAGCTTTCCAAAATTACAAAACGCCCCGGTTACATTCCTGATACCGATATTTATGAAGCCGTTACGTATATGCAGAACGAAATGTCGGATATATGGAATATATTTACCTCACCAAATTACCAACTTGATAATAATGCCATCGAGCGGGTTAATCGTTGCATATCACTTATGCGGCACAATTCGTTGTTCTTCGGAAGCCACGCCGGGGCAAACCGGGCTGTTATTTATTATTCACTGGCATGTTCATGCCGCCAAAGAGGGATAAATTTCTTCGAGTATATCTCTGATATAATGAATCGTTCGGCAACATTACCACCTACTGCATCTGTTGAAGCGTATAGGGAACTTTTGCCTGACAAGTGGCATAAATCATAATTATACTTTTCAGCAGGATTACTCTTGTCTGACCTAATTACACTTGATAACGATAATGTTATCAAGTGCTTTTGCGTATCTTAATAGGACTATTTTACATTGTTTTGCGTCATCGCGGAGACGCTTACTTTCCGTGAGAGAAACACGCCGTGAAAACAAGGATATGGTATGCGGAGGAAGGGCGAAGAAGTCGGCACGGGCGCAAAGGGAGGATTATGCAGAGCAGAGGGAGCTGAAGTCCCTGTCTTCTCATGGGGCGGCGTTTTTTTCATAAGACATTGCCAGGTCTGCCCATATATCCCGTACTTCCTGCCGGATTTATTAGGGATATAAAGGAGGCCCTCCTTTTTTCATCAATGACACGGTCATGCGTCGCGTCGGTCGCAGTGAGTCCCTATAATCCTTCCCGAAATCAAAACCATTGTCCGGGCGTTTGTTTCCATGTGTATTTTCCGCGACTTGTCGCAAGGAAAATACTCATGGAAAGCGAAGCCGGAACGCCCGTGACAATACGGTTTTGATTTATCTTTGATTATAGGGAAATCGCTGGTATCCGTCTGTTTTTCACGAATTTTCCAGAAAACATATACTGTCTTGTCGTTTATGCGATATAAATATTTCTAGACTTGTTCCACGGAAAAAACGTCGCTTTTCATTTTCGGACTTTGATTCTTTACGAGGCTATTCGGACTGTCTTTCAAGAAGATTTACAGAGTTTGGCATCGGCATCAGGTGATATTCGGTGTTCCAAGCGGAGAAGCGGAATCTGGAACTAAATATTTTCTTCCTTCAACAATATAGCCCACGGGTTGTATCTATGTACCTATTATTCATCATAAAACAGACTATATATGGCTACCATTAAATTAAAATTCCGTCCATCGACGGTACAGGGTAAGGCTGGCACGCTCTGTTACCAGCTTTGCCACCGTCAGGAGAACAGGCAGATTACCACCGACATGAGGATATTTCCCGAATGGTGGAATGAGACGAAACGTGAACTTGTCGTTGTCCCCGGCAATGAGAGGGTCCTGACCACCTACCGGAAACGGGCGGAAAAGGAGATGCGGGACATCCGTGAGATTATCCGCGAGCTGGACTGTAGCGGAGAAACATACACCTTGTCGGAAATACTCAACCGTTATCGCTCCCTGCCTTCCGAGTCCGGTTTCCTGTACTACATGAAAAAAGAGATGGATGCGCTTTGGGAGAACGGCCAATACGGTACCTCTCGTAATTACCGGCGTGCCCTGAACAGTTTTTTCGCTTTTCTGGACGGTGACGACATTCCTTTTTCGTCGTTGGATTCCGCCCTGGCGTGTCGGTATGAGGCATGGTTGTGGCAACAAAAGGTAGCGAGAAACAGCAGCTCGTTCTATATGCGGATTCTGCGTGCTGTTTATAACAAGGCCGTAAAGCAAGGTATTGCGGTGCAGACTTTTCCGTTTCGTGAGGTTTATACAGGAGTGGCTCGCACATCGAAGCGTGCCGTGGATGAGGAAACCATCCTGAAACTTCAAAGGATTGACCTCTCGGATTCACCGGCTTTGGCACTTTCCAGGGACATGTTCGTGTTCAGCTATTGTGCCCGTGGCATGGCGTTTGTGGACATGGCATATCTGAAAAAAGAGAATGTGGACAGCGTGCGAATTACCTATTGTCGCCATAAGACAGGCCAATACTTAACATTACATATCGAACCGTGTATGGCGGTGATATTGGAACGATATGGGCAGGTTTGTCCGGAAAGTCCATATCTTTTCCCCATCCTTACCGATGAACAGCCAGATCAGGCTTACCGGCAATATCGGACCGGGTTGAACTACCATAACCGAAAATTGAAACGGTTGGGTAAATTGCTTGGCGAACCATTACCTTTGTCCTCATATACGCCTCGTCACAGCTGGGCTACCGCCGCACGCAACCACGACGTACCGATTGCCGTCATCAGTGCGGGGATGGGACACAGTAGCGAAAGGACTACGCTTATTTACTTGGATTCTTTAGACAATGCTGTGATAGATAATGCGAACGAGAAGATTTTGAAGGATTTGAACGATACCGTCTCTATGTAAGAAACGGTACGAATATTTTTACCATTGATAATCAATTGCGTATGTTAATGTAAGAATCCATTTTTACTCGGTATGCTCAATTTTCAACTCAAAAATACATTCGGAAGGGAAAATAAACGGTCTCCTTTCATTTTACATCCTTATTGCAATATTATTTCGATTTATTTTAAATATCTGTTTTAATATGTTGATAATCAGAAATTATCAATGGGGGGGTAAATGAAGGAATAAATAGCGTTCTTTTTTGCTTTTTGCTGAGAATGATTATCTTTGCAGTGTATTTTTACCCTCTCTTACATAGAAACGGTACGAATACGGGGTTACGGTATCCGCTCACTGTAGTCAGGAGCGGCCCGCATTCCGGAGATCCTATGAAGGAAAAAACCGGATTAACCTTGATTGCTGTATCTTCCTTATTTGAAAAAGCGGAAGGTGCAGGAATGGAAATTATATCCTTTTTATCAACCCGGTAACATTACTTTTCGTTGAACATAGAAACACACACACACGAACATTGGTTCGCCTTAAAAGTATTTTATAACAAAGTTTTCGAGATTGAGGATATATTGAAAAAAGACAAGATCGAGACTTACATTCCTTGTGAGGAAACCTTGATGGAACGTAACGGCATAAAGAAGAAACTCCGTCGTCCGGTCATTAATTCGCTTATGTTCTTCCGTTCAACCGTTTGTCGTGCTTTGGAAGTACAGCGACAATTCACCAATAAGGTAATCCTATATACAAGACAGAAGGGATTGAAAAGACTTCCCCTTGCCATTCCTGATCGGGAAATGAACATTTTCATGCTGGTCACCTCGTCCGGCGAGCAGGGAATGGAATATTTCGGGGAGGACAATTCCAAGTTTCACCAGGGAGAACGTGTACGGGTCATTGACGGAAAGTTCAAGGGAGCGGAAGGGGTTATCTGCCGGATTAGGAAGAATAGCCGTCTGGTGGTCACCGTCCAAGGTGTATGCGCCGTGGCTACCTCCTATATTCCGCAGGCTTTTCTGATGAAATTGCAAAAGTCAGAGTGAAATGAAAATAAACTGTACAGTAAAATAAAAATGAAAAAGCGATTTTTGACTCTTCTTCTCGGGATTATGTTGCTCACGTCTTGCAACACCTCGAAGGAAATTCTTTACTTTCAAGACATTGTGGTTAACCAACCTGAAGTAATCGAGGGTGCTAGAGATATCACCGTGCAGCCCAAAGACCAGATTTCCATTGTGGTATCCAGTAAAGATCCGCAACTGGCTGCGTTGTTCAACCTCACGAAAATTCAATACCGTGCAGGATATACCGATTTGAAAGGTGGTAACAATAACGGAGAGATTTCCGGATATACGCTGGACGATAACGGGGATATTGACTTTCCCGTGTTGGGAACACTCCATATCGCAGGCATGACCAAAGGCGACATTGCCAAGATGATTAAGAAACGCCTGATTGACGAGAATTTGGTGAACGACCCAGTTGTGACCGTAGAGTTTATGAACCTCTACTTTTCGGTACTCGGTGAAGTGAAGACTCCCGGCAAGTATGCCATCACCAAAGACCAAATCAGCCTGTTGGAAGCCATCAGCGTGGCAGGTGATTTGACCATCCACGGCAAACGGGATGCTATCTTCGTGATTCGTGAAGAAGAAGGCAAGCGTGTCACCCATTGGGTGGATATTCGTTCCAAGGATATATTCAATTCCCCGGTATATTACCTCAAACAGAATGACGTGGTGTATGTACAGCCCAATAAGGTGCGTGCCGGACAATCTACCATCAATGAAAATAGCGTGAAGTCGGTATCTCTTTGGATTAGTATCGGCTCGTTCCTGTCATCCCTTGGCGTATTGCTCTTCAAGTAAGGAAGCATAGGGATAGAGACTAGAAAACATAGCTTTAGCAACAGAATGACTTAGTTTTATGGAAAATAGAAAAACGAATAACAAGCCCGCCGATGACTTCATTCGTATCCAAGACCTCTGGGGGATGTTCCTCCCCAAATGGTATTGGTTCACCTTGTCGTTGGTGGTTACGCTCTCCGTGGCGATACTCTACATATTGAGTACTCCGAATGTATATACCCGTTCCGCCTCCATCTTGGTGAAGGACGATAGCAAGGGCGGTTCGGCAAGCAGCGCATTGAGCAACGACTTTGCTGACCTCGGCATGTTCAAGAGCAATACCAATATCAACAATGAATTGCTTACCATCTCTTCGCCCACGCTCATGACCGAAGTGGTGAAGCGTTTGGGATTGAACGAGACCTATACCATCCGCAATGGATTGAAGCGGGTACAACTCTACAAAGCATCCCCCGTATCGGTGATACCGAAAGACAAGAACTCCATAGTTGGATTCCAAATCGAGCTGAACAGCAAGGAAAAGTTCACTCTTTCCGACTTTACGTTGGGAGGTAAAGAGGTGGATGATGTTGTTTCCGGTGCGTTCAATGACTCCATCCAGACCCCGGTGGGAAGTATGTATATCTCTACCACCCAGTACTTCAACGAGGAATATGTCGGTGCTTCCATTACCTATCATCAGGGTGGCATTGTGGGCACTACCGACTATTACACCAAGAACCTTCGTACGGAACTTGGCAATCAGGATGCGACCATCATCAATCTCAGCATTGACGATGCTTCCATCCAAAAGGCGGAAGATATTCTGAATACCTTGATTGAGGTCTATAACGAGAAATGGATTCAAGACAAGAACCAGATAGCTGTCAGCACTTCCCAGTTCATCGGCGACCGTCTCGGAGTGATTGAGAACGAACTCGGTCATGTGGATGAGAATATCTCTTCTTATAAGTCCGAGCATCTCCTACCGGACGTGCAGGCCGCTTCCAACCTCTACCTCACCCAATCGGCGGAGAACAAGAAAGAACTCCTTACCCTGAACAACCAGCTCTCTACGACGCGATACATCCGGCGGGAGCTGAACAACAAGCAGATGAACCAGCCGCTTCCCGCCAACTCGGGCATCGGCAGTACCAACATCGAAAGCCAAATCAGCGAATACAACCAAATGGTACTCGACCGTAACCGCTTGATTGCAAACAGTTCCGAGAAGAACCCGTTGGTAAAGGACTTGGCAAGTTCGTTACAGAGTATGCAGAATACCATTATCCAGTCGGTGGATAACCATATCGTATCGCTCAACACGCAGATTCGTAGCATCAAGCAACAGGAAATAGCTACCACCCAACAGCTCGCCTCGAACCCGAACCAAGCCAAATACCTGTTGAGTGTAGAGCGTCAGCAAAAGGTAAAGGAAGAGCTTTATCTCTACCTGCTCCAGAAACGTGAAGAAAACGAACTTTCGCAAGCCTTTACCGCTTACAATACAAGAGTGATTACCGCTCCCCGTGGCAGTGCTTTTCCCACTGCTCCCAAGAAGATGAACATTGTACTGGTGGCTTTTGTATTAGGATTGCTCATTCCTGCCGTTATCATCTTCATGAAGGAGAACATGAATACCAAAGTACGCGGTCGCAAGGACTTGGAAAATCTGAGTATTCCCCTGATTGGGGAAATACCTATGTGCCAAAGTGGTGAAAAGAAAGTTTCTTTGAAGAAGCAACCCGAAAGGAAAACCATCGTGGTACAAGAAGGTAGTCGTAATGTCGCCAATGAGGCTTTCCGTGTATTGCGTACCAACCTCGACTTTATAATAAGCAAAGATGCAAATCAAAAGGTTTTGGTTGTCACCTCATTTAATCCGGGCAGTGGTAAGAGTTTCCTTGCCATGAACATTGCCATCAGCTTTGCCATCAAGCACAAACGGGTGTTGGTGATTGACGGTGACTTGCGCCACGGATCTATCTCCATGTATGTGGATTCGCCCAAGAAAGGATTGAGCGATTATCTAGGAAACCGTGTACAAAACAGGCAGGAACTGGTTGTGCAGGATAAGAAATATGAATCATTGCATATCTTTCCCATCGGTACTATTCCACCCAATCCTACTGAGCTGCTTGAAGACGGGAGATTAGGTAAACTGATAGAAGAACTGCGAAGTGAATACGACTATATCTTCATCGACTGTCCGCCTATCGACATCGTGGCCGATACGCAGATTATCGAAAAACTAGCCGACCGCACTATCTTTGTGATACGTGCCGGGCTGCTTGACCGCTCCATGCTCACCGACCTTGAAACCATCTACACCGAGAAGCGTTTCAAGAACCTGTCCATGATACTCAACGGAACGGAACGTGCCGGAGGCCGCTACAGCTATCGCTATGGCTACCACTATGGCGGCTATTACGGTAGTACGAATAAAAAATTGGTGGGCATCTAGGGTGTAAATGGCTAAAAATAAGCTAATTAATAAATGATGTAAAATATTTCTCTCCACATACTTAATTTTCAATATTCCAAATGTTTAACTTCTTAAAGCGTAAAGTCAGCATAGCCGATAGCGGCATCCTGAAAGGAATGACCGACTACCATTCCCATCTTCTTCCCGGTGTGGACGATGGAGTAAAGACTATGGCTGAAACCTTGAAGATATTGGAAGAAATGGAGAAGCAAGGTATTCGTAAAGTGTGGTTTACCCCGCACATCATGGAGGACATCCCCAACAAGACCGCCGACTTGAAGAAGAAGTTTGCGGAAGTACAAGTCGCTTATCAAGGCAACATCGTACTTCATCTTGCAGCTGAGAATATGCTTGACAACCTCTTTGAGGTACGATTGGAAAAGGATGATTTGCTCCCCATTGAGAAAGATGGAAAGCGTTACCTCTTGGTGGAAACTTCCTATTTTAATCCTCCGATGGACTTGTACGACATACTCAAACAGATTCAGCAGAAAGGGTATTATCCCTTACTTGCTCATCCGGAGCGGTATGAGTACATGACAATGAAGGATTACAAAGCACTCAAAGATGCTAATGTCGTCTTTCAACTCAACCTTCCAGCCTTAGGTGGAATGTATGGCAAAGGCGTACAGCAAAAAGCTGGAACTTTATTGAAAGCAGGTGCGTATGACCGTATCGGGTGTGACATTCATTCTATAGATTTTTACCAAGACCTCTTATTTGCAAATTTAAACTGCAGAAATGAGATGATAAAGGAGACAATAATCAAATAGTATAGTGCTATGACAAAAGTAATCCTTGATACATCGTCTTTGGTTAGATTCATAGCCTTTTCTTACAGGTTTGGGTATGGACGTTGATATCCCTTACTCTATGGGGAATGAAGTCACATCTAAACTCCTCACATTCATCCATAAAATGTTGTTGAATAAATAATAGAAGTGTGGTATTATGAAATTTAATTTGAATACCAGTGACAGGCTGTTGGATATTATAAGTACTATTTTCTTCTCAGTAGTACTGGTTTTCGTTGGGTTCTCTATTGGACATTCTTTTCACTACGAATCGAATAATCCTACTGCAGGAAAAAAAGACACTCTTGTGTTTCAGATACAATCGGTAATAATGGATACTGTTGTGATAAGTCCAATTAGAGTAAATCCTATTGAAACAAAAGCTATACAGTTGGAAGTGGAACCGCTCCATGTGGAACTTGAAGTCAATGATACTTTAATCCGGGTCAAATAAGTATGTTCGATTTTACCAATTATACATACAGTGCTTTGGTCACATTCATTGCAATGGTCATCGGTATGGCATATCCGTCCCTGTTGCAGGCCATCCAACGTATTGATGAGACTTACCATGATGATCTTATGATCAGACGATTCAAGGAAGAATCTACTTACAAGCATTTTAATGAAGTTCTCATACTTGCGGTAGGAGGAGGTTTTATCTTGCCTTTCCTGCTCTATATGCTGGATCGAATGAATATGACCATAGTCTCGTCTGCCCTCCTATGTGTTCAAGCAGTGGTGACATTCATCTTAATTGTGCAGTCTATACGACTTTGCGGACTAATCATAACCTATTATAACACTACTGACCTTTTGCGCCATTTAGAAAATAATGGAAGTAGTGCTTTGCCGCAACGTTTAAAAATCATGCTGAGGGCAGCAGAGTCGGGAAATGAAGATACCTACCGCTTGTCTTTGGAGAGTATCTACGAACAGATTGTCAGGTATCAGACTCAATTTTACGACAGAATGGAGAATAAAAACTATTCTATAGACTACCCGAATGATTATTACGGTATTTTTCGAGAAATAGTCAAAGCTACCACCCAAAAAGAGCGTTATGGCTTTTTGGCGGATGATAACCAACTGACGGCTATCTTATACAACAACACCTTGCCGGTTATTGTTTCAGGAGAAACATTGAAATACCTTTGGTATGCTGTGAACCGGATTACGGAGGCCGATTGCCATGAATGGTTTCGCCAGTATTGGACATATGCGGAACGGTATTACCGTTTTACCCTAGACAATTCCCATCAGGATATGCAGGATGAATCTTTTATACGCATTCGCCATCAATATCTGTTCATGCATTTCATGATGGGCGGACTGATGTTGTATGAGAAAAAGTATGACTGGCTCAAACTGATGCTAACATTCACACAGACCATGCCTTGGTCTTATCCTTTGGTTCCCGGTTCATTCCCTGCAATTTGGGATATGTTGCGGGAGGCCTACATGAAAGAAAGCCTCCCTTGGGGATTGGCTAATGATTTTCTGTTCGTCGGTCTGACTACAGATGTCAGCGTGGATGCCCAAATTTATAAAAATGCAGAGCGTTATGCAGCGTTGCTACTGATGCGGTTGCATTCCCTTCCCGAATTTCGGGTAAACGATAATAAGTATCAGATACCGGAAGTTGCAAATGGAATTCATGCCAATGAACAAATTATGCTTATCTGTGAAAATTTGAAGGTTGACATTTTAGAATTGGCCGAAGACAATGAAATTAAAACCTGCTTTAACTACGGCATTGAAGATTCGATTCGTCTGGTTGATGAACTTAAAGACAAAGCGGAAAATACCAACGAGCAGATTCGGAAAGAACCGCAAGTAAGCACAGATAAACTTTCTGATTTGAAAAATGAGATAATTGAAAAGTCTGGGAAAATGACGCAACTCTCCCTACCTCCCGTCAAGGAAGATGAAAAATCGACAGCGGAAATCAAGCTGATAAAAGGAGTAACTGAAATAAGCGATGAACTGATATGCAGTGGGTTTGATCTGCATTGTATCGGTTTCGCTGAATGCGTGGTGGGAATGATTAACCATCGTATCTACAGTTGGTATGAAAGTAGGTTTGCACTTGTCCCTCCGATTAAAAGCTATCAGATTCAGTACCAGAGTATATTCAAGGCATTGGATGCCTTAAAGCTGGACGAATCCTATGTCATATTACTGTTTGGTATTTATTTAGAGAAATACAGTTCTATCTATGGTGATGTGGCAGGTATTGAGGAAATTGATGGTAGGGTCGTAAAATACAATAATATTTCGGTGTATTCTGTGAATTCGTCTTCGGCAGAAAGCATTGTTGTTATGAGAGTCAAGGAAATGCCATGTGTCTCATTTTGTAGTGTAGAAACTACTGACGGAACATTGGAAGGGTTGAACTGTTTGGATAAGGAACTAGGAATCTATTCGAATATTGAAACCCTCTCTGCAAAGCAACATAAATTGGCAGTTGGACGCCTTGTACAATCCAGTAATATGGATACACCACTTAAATATGTAAGTCTGAAAATAAGCCATGAACCTACTACAGGTGAAGATGATTTAGACAATATAAAGTCTATTGCAAAATATTTACCGTATAATTCCAATCTGTAAAATGGAATCTGCTCTTATCATAGGTATTTCAGGAGCCAGTGGATCTGGAAAATCATATATTTCAAAAAAAATAGTTGATGCTTTTCCTAATTATTGTTGCGCTTTTGGACTTGACAGTTATTACAAAGCACCTGATTTTGTCACTAATTTGAAATATCAGTACGACAATCCAGATTCTATTGACTATCAAAAAGCTTTGGAAGATTTAGAGTCGTTGATATAACAAAATGAGTTAAAATTTCCAGTCTATGATTACCAAACTCATAAAATCATAGGATGGGAAATAAAAAAAGCTACTCCTATTATTATTGTTGAAGGTCTGTTTATCTTTTATGACCCTATATTTCGCCAACGGATGCAGATTTAAAATATGGATTGATGCTGAAGAATCTCTCAGGTAAAAGAGAAGAGTGAATCGGGATGTCATGGAGAGGGAAGAGAAATTAACAGATGTACAAATACGGTATGTCAACAATGTAAAACCTGCATACGAAGAATATATTATGAAATGTAGGAATTATGCAAATATTATATATAAAAATAATGGCTTTAATGCCATTGATGACCTTCTTGGATTAAAAAAGATATTAGCAAGTAGTATAAATCAATATGGATAAGGCAAAATATTAAATCTTTGAGATTGGATAGCCCTATTATAACAAAAGATGACTCATTACAAAATACCTATAATAAAAGAATCTTAGTAGTGGATGATGTCGTTAACACAGGAAGAACAATGCAGGTCCTTAAAGAAACATTAGAGAAATTCGCACCTTTGGTTTATAAAACTTCTGCATTAGTTTAGGATGGTAGTAATGCTGATTCATGTCCGATTGACTATTATGTCTTATATACACCGGATTGGGTTGTTTTCCCTTGGGAAAAACATCCCCCATACATTGGTGATATTGAATAAAGACTACATCTCTGTCTTTCTTATTTACAGTATATGTTAATATGTTTCAATATGAATAAAAACATTAAAATTTGCGTAATCGGTCTTGGTTACGTTGGGCTTCCCTTAGCTCGTCTTTTTTCCACAAAGTATCAAACTATTGGATTCGACATGAATCAAAAACGTGTAGATGCTTTGATGGAAGGACACGATGCTACTCTTGAAGTTTCAGATGAACTTCTCCAGTCAGCTATTGCTAACGGATTCAAGTGTACAACTAATTTGGAAGAAATTAAAGATTGTAATTTCTATGTAGTTGCTGTTCCTACTCCGGTGGATGATAATAATCGTCCTGATTTGCGTCCTTTATGGGGTGCAAGTGAAACAGTTGGCAAAGTAATCTCTAAAGGTAATATTGTTGTATATGAATCAACCGTTTACCCAGGTGTCACCGAAGAAGAATGTTTACCTGTGGTAGAACGTGTTTCGGGTTTGAAATATAATGTAGATTTTTTTGCTGGATATTCTCCTGAGCGTATTAATCCGGGTGACAAAGAACATACGGTTGAAAAAATCAAAAAAGTAACTTCCGGATCGACACCGAAAATTGCTGAAATAGTAGATGGCGTTTATAATTCCGTTTTGGTAAACGGAACCCATAAGGCACCTTCTATAAAAGTGGCAGAGGCTTCCAAAATCATTGAAAATTCTCAGCGGGATGTGAACATCGCTTTCATGAATGAATTAGCGAAAATTTTCAATGCAATGGAAATTGATACACATGATGTAATAGAAGCAGCTGCATCCAAATGGAATTTTATCAAGTTGAATCCCGGCTTAGTCGGTGGACACTGTATCAGTGTTGACCCTTATTATTTAATTCAAAAAGCGCAAGTGTACGGTGTACTTCCTCGGATTATGTTTTCTGCACGACGTTTGAATGACGGCATGGGTGCCTATGTTGCCAATCAAGTTGTAAAGTACATGAATAAGAAAGGAGTAATGGTAAAGGATGCAAAAATCCTTATCCTTGGTATCACTTTTAAGGAGAACTGTCCTGATATACGAAACACCAAAGTTGTTGACATTTACACTACCCTCCAAGAGTACACCAATAACATCACAGTTTATGACCCTTGGGCTGATGTCAATTCTGTTAAACGAGAATATGACATTGAGATTGTGAAATCATTACCTGAAAGCGAAAAATATGATGCCGTTATTTTAGCCGTAGCGCATAAGGAATTTAAAAAATTGAATATCCCATCCATTTGCAAAAGCAATCATGTTGTTTACGATGTCAAGGGAATTCTCTCGAAGGAAGATATTGACGCACGATTGTAATACTTAAAATGACAATAATTACATGAAGAAAATTTGTGGCTTAACTACTCTTCCAATTACGATTAAATCATTCATGCTCGGAAATTTAAATTATATGGCAGATAACGGCTATAAGGCCTATGCCATTAGCCAACCGGGTGAAGTCCTTCAAAAAGAGCATCTTGGAAAAGTTCAATTTTTGCCGCTCCTTATTAAACATGGAAATGTCTCTCCACTTGAAGTGTTTAAGACCATTTGGAAGTTATATAAGGTTTTCAAGAAAGAACAATTCGACATTATTCAATATGCAACTTCCAATGCGGCATTATATGCCTGCATAGCGGGTTGGATGGCTCGGATACCCGTTAGAATTTATTGTCAGTGGGGAATCTCTTATACGGATTATCATGGAATGTATCTATGGTTTTACAAACTGATGGAGAAGGCTACCTGTATATTTTCCACCAGCGTACAACCAGACAGCCCCTCTAATTTAAAATTTTCTATAGAGGAAGGACTTTATGAAGCTTCAAAAGGGCACGTACTACTGAATGGTAGCGCAACCGGTGTCGATTTGACTAAATACGACTATTCTATGAAAAAAGAATGGAGTAAGGATATTAGAAATATGTATTCCATTCCTCAAAATTCTTTCGTGTTCGGTTTTGTCGGCCGTTTGGTTCCTGAAAAGGGAATCAATGAATTGTTGGAAGCATTCCTTTCTATGAATGAAGAAAACGCTTACTTGCTTTTAGTAGGACCTGTAGAGGAAAACAGATTGGACTCGGGATTGTTAGCAAAAGCCAAAGTACAGTCTTGCATAATATTTGTAGGGAGTGTACCAAACGCTGCAAAATATCATGCAGCGTTTGACTTCCTTGTACTTCCCAGTTATCGTGAAGGGTTTGGAATGACCGTTGTTGAAGCCGCAGCCTTAGCGACACCTTCTATTATCAGCCGAATTAACGGACCAACCGATTTCGTTGAAGATGAATGTAATGGCCTTATCTGTGAAGTGAAATCAGTTGAAAGTCTGAAAATTAAGATGGAACAGGCTTTACATCTTTCAATAGAAGAGAAAGAGAGATTATCACAAAATGCTTATCAGTTGGTGAAGACAAAATTCGACAGCGTTGTGTTCAAACAAGAGTTCTTTAAAAACAGGGAATACCTGTTGTCAATCTCTAAAAAGTAAAAGGTATGGGAGTATCTGTATTAGTAGCTTCATACAATTGTGAAAACTATGTAGAAGAATGTCTGAAATGTCTCTTAAACCAAAGTTATAAGGATGTGGAGATTATTGTATGCGATGATTGTTCAACGGACAATACTCGTACCATATTACGCAGATATGCAAATGAGGGTAAAATCATCCTGCTTGAAAACGATACTAACAACGGTGCCGCACAAAGCAGGAACAACTGTTTGGCGGTAGCTACAAAAGAATATGTGGCAGTTCAGGATGCGGATGATTATTGTACAAAGGAACGTTTTGAAAGGCAAGTTGCGGTTTTGGAAAAGAATCCATCTTTTGATTTTGTATCAACCGGGCTACAGAAATTCTATGAGACAGGGGAAAAGATAGATATATTTCCTAAGAAAGAAATACCGACAAAAGATGATTTCTTGTTTACCATTCCGTTTATGCATGCCACTACTCTTTTCAGAAGAGAAATTTTGAATCGGGTTAACGGATACCGTATAGCTTGGGAAACACGGCGCGGACAAGATTATGATTTGTTTATGCGAATTTTTGCAGCTGGCGGTAGGGGTATAAATATCAATGAAATACATTATTTTTATCGTTGCTTTGCCGGATATACTCCCCGCCATGCCTATAAGTATCGTGTTGGTGAATTTATTATACGTTATAAGGGTTTTAAAGCCTTAAAATTAGGATTTAAATCCGTACCTTATATAATCAAACCTCTTATATTAGGGTTAATACCCCAAGGGATAATAAATAAAGTAACCGGACATTAAAAAAGGAGTATATCATGAACAGAGTATATAAATGGTATTTACGGATGCATAATTCCAACTATGCTTTCATACGTCGGTCTATTGAAGTAATGTTACATATTATTTTCAGTTGTGACATTCCTCCCGAAGTGAAGATTGGGAAAAATTGCAAGTTCGCTCATAATGCATTAGGGGTAGTATTGCACCCTAAAGTGGTGATAGGTGATAATTGTTCAATCGGACAAAATGTAACCATAGGTGGTCGCGCCGGAAAAACGACAGTTCCAATGATTGGCAACAACGTGTTAATTGGAGCAAATGCATTGATTCTTGGCCCTGTGACAATTGGTGACGGAGCTAAGATTGGAGCAGGTGCCATTGTAGTGAAAGATGTCCCCCCCCATGCCACAGTAATTCCAGAGGCATCAAGGATAATAATTGAAAAACATGATTAAGATTTTACAAATAGTACCGACTTTAGGGTACGGAGGTGTAGCGCAATTTCTACTGAATTACTATAAACAGATGGATAAGAATGAAATCCGCTTTGACTTCATTACTCATGGTTCGGTAGAAGCATTTCATCAAGAATTGATCGATGGAGGCTCTCAAATATTCTACTTCAAAAGTATTGGCAAGGAAGGATTGAAATATTACCTTAAACAACTCAAAGACGTTTTTGAAAACAATACTTACGATATTGTACATACTCATGACGGGCATCTTGTTGGATTAACAGCTTTTTTCTGTCGCCGATATTTTAAGGGTAAGATTATATGCCATGCCCATACAGCCTTGTGTGTCAATCCCAAACATCGTTATTTCATGCCTGTGTTTCGCTGGTTGGCTCGTCACAATAGTGACAAGTTACTCGGTTGTGGAGTATTGGCCTGCCGATATATCTTTGGTAAAGGTAGTCAATTCAAAGTTATACACAATGCAGTAGATGTAGATCGCTTTCAGCAAGTACACAAGGAGGATGCTCTTGCATTACGTGAACAATTAGGTATTCCTAAAAATGCTTTTATCATTGGTCATGTAGGACTTTTTTCCCCCAAAAACCAAACTTTACTTATCAGTGTTTTCGAAAAGATTTATCATCTTCATAAAAACGCACATTTGGTACTTGTTGGAGGGGGAGAATTGCAGGAAGATGTAAAGCAGGAATGTAAAAAATGGGTATTGAAAAGCGGATTCATTTTGTCGGAAAGCAGAGTAATATTCCATTGTACATGTATATATTTAATGTTTTTGCACTTCCTTCTCGTTGGGAAGGTCTTCCCGTGGTTGGTATTGAAGCACAAGCTGCCGGATTACATTGTGTCATGGCTGAAGCTATTGATCATGATGTGGATGCTGGGTTGGGAATGGTGGATTTTTTACCTATCACAGACGAAGCTCTAGACAAATGGCAAACGACTCTGATGAAAGGCTACGCTTCTCCTTGTAGAAAGGATATAGAAATTGCTATGAAAGCTACCGGTTATGAAATTAAAGGAAGCGTGGATGCATTGGTTAATGTGTATAAGGATATTGTGAAGTAATGAGAGTTTGCAAATTACAAGCAATAGTCTTTGTAATAATACTTCTTGTTTTTTCTGAAAGTATTATTTATTTTTTATCATATCAAGATAGCATAAAGGCAGTACAATTTATAGGTGTACTATCTATTGCTGTATTGGTGTCGTTGGTTAGAATAGATTCAAAATTATTCCAACAAGGAAGCGTTTTTAGATTATTCTTGGTATTTTTCTTCCTGTTTAATTTTGGTCAAGTAATTTTATTATCCTTAGATAATAAAGAAGTCTGTTCTCAAATAACAAGTTATGGTAGGTTTTCATACGCTGCTATATTTAGAGCAAGTTGCTATGCTTTACGTACATTGATTTTTATTGAATTTGGAAGATTATTAGCTTTTAGAGATACTCAAGCTAATTATTCAGTCTTTAAAACAGAGGACGAAGCTTGTGAATACAGCCTTAGGAAACTTGGCTTTTGGCTTTGTATTATTGCCATCCCTTTAGATTTTATAAATACATTTTCAGTTGTATCCCATGCGCTGATTTACGGATACAAAGCTACTTATGGAAACGATTATTTAAAGTTAGGCTCCTCATTGTCAAGTATTGCATTGTATTATTTGACAGGGATTTACTTATTAGCTTTAGCGAATAAAGATAATAAGAAAAAAACATTGCTAATTTTATCTTATATAGTAATAAGGTCTTCAGCATTGTTTCTTATAGGGAAAAGAGGAGCAGCAGTTCCAATGTTTATCGCATTGTTATGGTTTTATTTTTCTGTTTTTGGAAAAGAAAAAATCAATGTAAAAAGAATTATACTACTAATAATTATTGGATACATTGGCTTAGCTGCTTCGTTAGCCGTTTTTGACATAAGAAATAATCCCAATATGGGGTTTGGAGATTTAGTACAAAACATTTCAGATTCAATTGTGAAATTTGAAGTGTTTTCATCTTCATTAATGGAATTTGGGGGGAGTTTAAGGCCTTTACTTGAAGTTATGAGATTTATTGAAAACGGTCAAATGGATTGTGTTAACGGATTATCTTATGTCTTTTCTTTATTTGGAATAATCCCTAGTGGATTACGTGGCCCGATAACAGATATAGGTGCTCAATTTAATGCTGTAGATGTTGGAATTATGCTAGAAAAGAAAGTAGGCTTAAGTTATGGAATAGGCTACTCTCTTGTTGCTGAATCTTATTACAATTTTGGTACATATGGTTTCCTTACTTTTATTCCGTTCGGATTTCTTTTATCCAATTTATTTCAACCTAGGGAACGTAATACATCCATCGCCAATGAATCCCAAATAGCATTTATAAGTATCTTGTTTTCACTAACCCTAATGTCTGTTAGAGGTACGAGTGAATTATTGTTTAAGAATATTTTTTACTATTACATAATTCCCATGTACTTATTAAGAAGTATATATGAAGGTGTAAAAGGACGAAGTTGATGCTCAAAAAAATTCTTATCTATTTATTAGGGAATGTACTATCACGTGCAATCATTTTCGTATTACTTCCGGTATATTCCACGTACATTGTTCCAGAAGAATATGGTTATTACGACATCGTAATAACCTATCTAAGTTTCATAACTTCATCATTCTGCCTTGAAATTTGGACGACTTTGTTACGCTTTGCCATTGAAAAGAAAGATAAAGCAAGCAAGTACAAAATAATTCAAAACGCAGGTTTCATTCTGTCCGGATCAATATTTCTTATATTGATTGCTGTTCTGATTGCTCACCTCTGTGTAGACATTGAGTATGCAGGACTAGTTATGGCATACGCATTTGTGCTATGTAGCCAGAACTTCTATACTTATATCGCTCGTGCTTTAGACAAAAATACTTGTTTTGCCGTATCGGGTATTGTGGCTACTTTATTCAATGTTGCTATCAATATAGCATTGATAATTGGATGGGGCTTTGACTATTCCGCTCTCTATTATTCATTTATAATTGCCGGGATAGTTCAATGTCTTTACATTGAAAATCAGACACACGTCTTGAAGCATTTTAAAAGAACCGCTTTCGATAAATGCCTCATAAAAGAGATGCTTCGGTTTTCTTGGCCTTTCAGTATCAATTTAGCATTTTTCTGGTTATTGAATAGCTATTCTAAGACAGTGATTGCTTCGGAATTGGGTATGGAAGCCAATGGGTATTTCTCAATGGCTGCCAAATTTGGAGCCATCATTCAGATGCTTGCAGGCTGCATTATCATGGCCTGGCAGGAAAATGCCTTCCAAAAAGGAGTAAGTAGTGATTCAGGAATCTATTATACCCGGATGGGAGATGCATACTTGAAATTACTGATTTGTGGTGGATGCTTATTTATTCCTATCATTTATATAGTGTATCCATTTATCATCAACGAACAGTATGCAGTCGGATTATCTATCGTGCCACCATATATAATTGCTACGATTTTTAGTGTGTATGCCTCATTCCTTACTGCTATTTTTGGGGCTATCAAGGAAACATCTAAGATATTTTATACTACGGTTGCAGGCGCATTGGTAAACGTCATCACTATCCATCTTTTAGTTGGCGAAATAGGAATCCAAGCCGCTGTATGGTCGATGATTGGTGGTCATCTTACGTGTGTTATGTATCGCCTTTATCTATTGCGAAGATCCATTCATATGAAACTTAAAGCCCAAACAGTATGTTGCGTATTAATACCTTCAATTTTGATTTCATTTTGGGCATATTATAGCAACAGAATCTTTTGTGACATATTTGCCATATTCCTTATCATGGGAATTATGGTTTATGCTTGTAAAGAGCAATTAGAGAATATTATCGGACAATTTAAAGCATTATTACTAAAAAGTAACAAATAAACTTTTTCAAGAAGAATGAAAATAGGAATCATTACGATGCATGGTGTCAAGAACTTCGGTTCTTTCCTGCAAACGTATGCCACTCAAAAGATGCTTGAATCATTGGGACATGATGTTTCCGTAATACATTATATGTCGGCGAACAGACGATTCAAATCGCTTTTGATGCATGTATCTTCTCCACAATGGCAACGCAACATTTTTACACGGTTTATCTATCGACTTTGCTATGCTCCTGAAACCATTATCAATCATTTGATATTTGAACCGTGCATGAAAAGAGAATTTCATCTGACACAAGAGTTTCACTCAAGCGATGAGATAAAGGCTGCGCATCTTGAACTGGATGCATATATGACTGGAAGTGACAAGGTGTGGAGTTTTTCGTGCAATGCCGGATATGACCCAGCCTATTATTTGAATTTTGCAGAAAACGATAGTATCCGCCTTTCATACAGTTCCAGTATTTGCGAAAACAAAATCAGTGAAACTGAATCCAAACAAATAAAGAGCGACATAGCTCGCTATGATGCCATTTCAGTTCGGGAATACGAATCGGTAGATATCGTAAAAAGCATGGGTTATGACAATGTAAGCGTAACGATTGATCCTGTACTGATGTTAAGTGTAGAAGAGTGGAAAGTATTTGCAGCAAAATCAAAAATTAGACTTCCGAAAAAATATTTGCTGATGTATATGTTTGGTCGAGAGGAAGCTCCGGTTAAGATTGCTTCGGAATATGCCAAGCAGCACGGGCTGCATATCGTTCGTATTGGTTGGGATTTTACAAACAGGAAGTATTGTAAGGATGTGAGAGCCTATATCAATCCTTATGATTTTGTTTATCTGTTTTTACATGCTGATTATGTTGTAACAAATTCGTTTCATGGTACAGCTTTTTCAATTAAGTTCAATAAACAGATAACTATTTTAAGAAACGCAATCGACCCACGTTTTTCTACAATCTTAAAAATGTTTGGTTTAGAAAATCGATTCCTGCCAGCTAAGGACGAGCCTAAAGTCTTGGAATTTATGAATAAAGCGCAGCCAATAGATTATAAGAAAGTAAATAGCGAGTTGAATAAACAAATGGAAGCGTCCAAATCTTTCTTGACAACTAATCTTATTGCAAAAGGATGAAGAAGATTATAGACAATTGTTGCGGTTGTGGAGTCTGCGAAGCTGTTTGTGCAAAGAAGAGCATCGCATTAATGCCAGACGAACATGGATTTTACAAGGCGTTCCTCAATAATGATACTTGTGTGGATTGCGGACTTTGTGTCAAAGTATGTCCTCAGCGACATTCTATCCCTTTCATCAGTCACTCCGTTTCGCGTCATTATGTCGCACAGGTTGCAGACAAAATGGTGCTCCAATACTCCTCGTCCGGAGGGGTGGCTTATGAACTTGGACGATGGGCTATTCGAAACGGCTACAAAGTGGTGGGTACAACCTATGATATGGAACAAGATCGAGCAGTTTGGAAGATTGCCGATAAAGAGTCGGAACTTTCTCTATTTAGCGGTTCCAAATATATTCAGAGCATTCCCTCCGGCATTATCAGCCAGTTCAATAAACAGGATAAATATTTGGTAGTCGGTACGCCATGCCAAATAGCAGGCCTTGTGAAGTATATCGAAACGAAGCGATTCGACCGGAACAAATTCTTATTGGTTGATTTTCACTGTCACGGTGTACCCTCTTACATCGTGTGGGATAAGTATGTGGAATATGTCAAAAAACGCATGGATGTGAAAAATTTCACCAATGTTCAATTTCGCAGCAAATCGCTCGGATGGCACAGATTTCTTCTGAGGTTTGAGTCTGAAACAAAGACTTATTACAGTAATAACCCCACTGACCACAATGTATTTTACGACTATTTCTTCGGTCATGCCTGGCTGAATGAAAGTTGTTATACCTGTTCATACAAGCGGGAAAATTCAATGGCTGACATCAAATTAGGAGATTGTTGGAACAAGAACTACAAAGACAATAAACTGGGATTGTCTGCCCTTTCTGTATTTACAGAAGCAGGGGATCAAGTTATTCAAGAAATAAAAAAAGATTTACTATTGAAGGAGGATGCGGAGCATGTGGTCTGCCAAGGACAAATTCAGTCCGGTGCGAAAAAGAACAAATACGCAGATAAAATAGAAGAACAATTCAGACAAGGAGGAAATATCTTTGCTATACGGTTTCGCTACCTTTTTCTACCCTCATTATTCCCTAGAGTAATGGAAAAATTGAGCAGTATCCTATTTCGAAAACATTAGTCCAAATGAATAAATTACTACTAACAGACAGTGAGTTGAAAGATATAGTATTACGCTACGGCTCACCATTATATCTTTTTTATGAGAACGAATTTCGGGCGAATTTCGCTCATCTTTGCGAAGTATTCCGTGCCGTGTATAAAAATTATATTCCTGCCTATTCTTATAAAACCAATTATACACCTTATGTATGTGGTATAGTAAAGGAAATGGGTGGATATGCAGAGGTTGTTTCGGACATGGAACTTTATCTTGCAAAAAAAAATCGGTTATAACCATTCCCAAATATTCTATAATGGTCCCTGCAAAGGTAAAATGTTGGAAGAACATTTATTGGCAGGTGGTATTTCCAATATTGACAATGAAGATGAAGCCAAACGGATTGTCATGCTTGCACAACAGCATCCCAAAGCACATATTCGGGTAGGTATCCGTGTTAATTCAGATATCGGTGCCGGATATGTTTCACGTTTCGGTATCGAAATGGATTCGGAAGCGATGAAACGAACCTTCACCGTGCTGAAGAATTGTAGAAATATTAGTGTATGCGGCTTACATTGTCACATTAGTCGGGCACGCGGTATCGTTGCATGGCAAAAACGAATAGACAATCTTCTTCATGTAGCCGATACATATTTGGAAAAAGTTCCTGATTTTATAGATGTTGGCAGCGGTATGTTTGGCGAAATGGATTCAAGTTTGTCCGCCCAGTTTGAGACCGCACCTTCTTATGAAGATTATGCGAAAGTTGTGGCAGGTACCATGGCGAAACATTATGAACAAGCTACGAAAAAGCCCATTTTATTCTCAGAACCGGGAACTACCTTAATAGCCAAATATTTATCTTTAGTAACTACAGTTGATAACATAAAAACGATAAAAGACAGCTGCTTCGTCACGGTAGATTCCAGCTATTATAATACAGGCGAGATTGTGTTGATGAAAAAATTACCCTATCGCATTGTCAGAAATGGGAAAGGTGACACAAGAAGTATTGTAAAAAAAACAAATATAATGGGCTTCACCTGTTTGGAGCAAGACTGTATTTATACCGATTTTCCCGAATCCGTACAAGAAGGTGATATTATTGAGTTTGGCAACGTTGGTGGCTATTCCATCGTATCCAAGCCTCCTTTCATACAGCCCAATTGTAAAATACTAAGTATAACACCTGAGGGTGATTTGGTGGAAATCAAACGGCAAGAAACTTACGAAGATATTTTTCAGACATTCAATTTTAATCTATAATGAAGGAGATAACTATTTTATTGTCCGCATGCGGCTCTCCGTCTATGCCGGGTATGATTGCCTGCTTTCGGAACAACGGTGAACGCCGGATAAGAATTGTTGGCATGGACATGAGCGAAGAACCGTCCAACCGTTATTTAGTAGATGCTTTCTATACTGTACCAGCTGCTACAGACCCAGTCTATTGTGATAGGGTATTAGACATATGTAAAAAGGAAGGTGTACAAATTTATTTTCCCAATATATCCGCGGAAGTGAGTGCAATTGTAAAACGACAGGATGAATTTGAACGATTAGGCGTTATGCTTTCATTGTCCAATCAAGAATCAGTGAATATATCCAACAATAAATTGCATACCTACCTGCGTTTGCAGAAAGCAAAAATCCCGGTACCCAAGTTTTATCCGGTTTATTCTGTAGAAGATTTCGTAAAAGGATGCACGGAAATGGGGTATCCTGAAAAAACGGTATGTATCAAGATAGTAAACGGAAGTGGTAGTCGTGGTGTTCGTATCATTGATGCAAAAAAATCACGGTACAAGATATTTGCTTACGAAAAGCCCAATAGCTTCTATACCTCCTATGATGATATGTTAAGCATATTAAAGGAGGCAGACAAGTTGGAAGAAATGATGTTAGTAGAATATATGTCTGGAAATGAATATACGATTGACCTATTGGCTGATAAGGGAAAAGTTCTGTATGAAGTGGGGCGTGAAAATATTGTTAGCTTGATGAGTATTGCACAAGAAAGTATTCTTGCTTATGACGAGACGGCTTACCACATTGCTTCGGAAGTGGTATCACTTTTAAATATGGACGGTAACGTAGGTTTTGATTTTATGCGGAATGCTGACGGAGTACCAGTATTAATGGATATAAATCCACGGCTGACAGCTACTGTATCTGTTATAGCCGCAGGCGGGGTAAATCTTCCTTATTTGAGAATAAAACAGTTGCTTGGAGAAGATTTACCAGAATATCATGTTGTATATGGTACACGATTGAAACGCCGTTATTTGGAACACTTCACTACGCCTGAGGGTAATTTGATTCCTTTTAATTAATAGAGATTCATGCTGTATCATTATTTTAAACGTTTATTCGATTTTATCAGTTCCTTTTTACTGTTATTAGTTGTCAGTCCAGCCTTTATCATTCTTATGATTTTAGTAAGGATTAAATTAGGAAGTCCCATATTTTTTAAGCAAAAGCGTACTGGACGTAATGGGCGACATTTTCAAATGATAAAATTCAGGACCATGATTGATAAAAAAAGATAATAAGGGTAAGCAACTACCTGATGATGAAAGGTTAACTCCTTTCGGTCGCTTTTTACGGTCCAAGTCAATTGATGAATTACCCGAGTTGTTGAATATCATTAAAGGAGATATGGCTGTAATAGGGCCAAGACCATTACCATCATGCTACGACCCTTATTATTCGGAAAGAGAAAGGTTACGTTTTAGAGTTCGTGGCGGATTGATTCCTCCAGATTCAATAGATCCCAATCCGATAATCAGTTGGGATAAGCAGTTTGAATATGAGGTAGAATATGCCAATCATCTAACTTTCAAATCAGATTTGAAAATTTTCTTAAATGCTTTTCGTATTGTTTTCCAAAGAAGCAAGACCGATTACGGCAGTTTTATAAGACCAACACTCATAGAAGAAAGAACTATTCAAAAATGAACAACATTTTAGTTATTGCTCCCCATGCAGACGATGAATTGCTGGGATGTGGAGCGACAATCGTCAAGAAAATAGCCAATGGAGACAATGTGTATGTTCTAGTTATGACTAATGCACATATCGGAGCTCCCGAATTGTTTTCAGAAGATAATATTAATACGGTAAGAACAGAAGCCCAAAAAGCACATGCATTTTTAGGTATCAAGGAAACTGTTTTCCTTGATTTTCCAGCACCTAAATTAGATCAGCAACCCTCTTATCTGATGTCAATCGAAATTTCTAAAGTAATACAAAAGTTTCAAATAGACACAGTGTATATTCCCCATCGTGGCGATATACATAAAGATCATAAAATGGTATTCGACGCAGTACTTGTTGCTGTTCGCCCTCGAAATAATTATACGGTAAAAAAAGTTTTAGCATATGAAACTTTGTCAGAAACTGAATGGGGAAATCCTGTTGCTTCAGACATGTTCATTCCAACCTATTTTGAAGAAGTGAATGAATTATATTTTGAAAAGAAACTGAAAGCTCTTAGTTTTTTTCATTCTCAAATGGCTCTCTTCCCAGCTTCGCGTTCTTTGGAAGCAGTTGATGCATTGTCAAAGTACAGAGGGGCAACAATCAGCAAAATGCGAGCTGAAGCATTTATGGTAGTTCGGATTATAAGTTAATGTATTAATTATCTACGATGTATTTATATGGAGCAAGCGGTCACGCAAAAGTGATCATTGACATATTAGAAGCCTCTGGGGAAAAAATAGACGGTTTGGTAGATGACAATCCGGAAGTTGTGCAGTTGCAGGGCTATCCTGTATCGCATGAATCAAAATATCTATCCCCGTTTATCGTCAGCATCGGTGTGAATGCTATTCGCAAAAAAATAGTTGAAAAACTGGACGGGGTGAGGTTCGGAAAGGCCATCCATCCTTCGGCAGTAGTATCGCATTCAGCGAGTATTGATGAAGGAACGGTGGTGATGCAGGGAGCCATTATCCAGGCGGATGTCCGGATCGGTAAACATTGTATCATCAATACGGGAGCTTCGGTAGATCATGAGTGTATCATCGGTGAATATGCGCATATCTCTCCTAATTCCACACTTTGCGGAAATGTGCAGATTGGAGAAGGTACCTGGATTGGTGCTGGGACAATTGTAATTCCTGGTGTAAGAATTGGAAGATGGAGCGTAATTGGTGCTGGTTCGGTAGTGACGAAAGACATTCCAGATGGAGTATTGGCGGTAGGAAACAGATGTAAAATTATAAAAGCATTAAATACAAATGCATTAACTAATAAGGACAAAAGTAAATTGTAATTTCTTGGGTTAAAAGTGTATGGGTGTTTTGTACATACCTTTTGAGACCTAGAAGGTAATAATAAAAGTAAAAAAGAGTACGAACATGGTTAGTCTGATATTATCCCGATATTGTACTTGTTATTGTGAAAAAACAGAATGCTGGGAATTCCTAAAAACTTGCGGTTGTTATTTACTGAATGCCATTGGAGTACTGGTATTCATTTTTGTCATCATATTATGCATTATCTTTGCTACATGGATTATAAGAAAGGTGTATTTACTGTATAAGTACAATATCCATCCTCATCTTAAAGAAACAGAGTACGTTCCATATCCTACACTGCTGAGAGAGGTTAGTAAAAACAGAAGTGATGTTTGTTGTCGTCCCTACCCAATTGTTATTTTAGATGAAGATGTGAAAATTTGTATAAGGGGGCTTTTAATTGGTATGGAACAGGCTTTATATCTCTATTGTGAAGAAAAGAGCAATGATAAAATAAAGAGTAGGGAGATGTTAAAATATCAAGAAGGGCTTATCTGCCTTAAGAGATATGCAGCTAGAGTGAATAGGATATGTGGGTCAAATACAAGTGAATATATCAAAATACTTAACGAGTGTCTTGACTCCATGGCGGATAAAAGCGCAAAAGATATTAAGAAGAATTTCAATAAAGCCAAAGAAGGAATAGAAGAAATGCTGAAATAGAAACAAGCAATCTTAATAAACTGTGAAAATAAACGACAACATATTCGGCAAATATAGTTCGAAGGTGAAGAGGGTAAATATTCCGATACCCTCTTTTGAATACGTACACAAGTCTTGGTTTTCAGATAGGCTGGGTTCTCCTACTCCCGGATTTATGATAGGCAGGGATAGGATAATAGAAAAGTTGAAAACTTGGCTGATCAAGGAAAAGACAAGTGGCGGTTCATATCTTATCACCGGTTATCGTGGTATGGGTAAGACAAGTTTCGTAGATAGGGTACTTTATGAACTCGTCGGTGAGCCCAACGTTTGGCTAAATCTGGGTGGAGTTGGGTTGTTTGTCGGGATCGCAGTATGCTTATTTATGTGGATTTCTGGTATTAAAGAGAATAATACTGGTTACATAATTTTCATTGGGTTATTTGGATTAGTGCTACATGCCCTTTGTAAATATTACTATTTGAAAGAGATCTTCGTAAAGATTAAGTATCGCATACAAGCAGGAATCAAATGTATTGTTGTTGACAAGAACATTACCCTTTGGAAAATGATGAAAGTAATGAAGGAGATGTGGTGCGGACTGACATCAAAGGAATGGGACAGAATAAATCATTTGATTTACGGTGCTAATGAAAAAGACAAACGATATTCACACATCAGTGTGAATGTGAATCTAGGACAAGAGATTTTGGATGAGAGGAATATTTTGTGTGTGCTGACTTCTGAGCTATATAATAAATACAAGCAATATATCTTGTCGCCAATTGCGAATGTTGAGATGTGGGCTCTCTGTATAGGAGTAATAGTAATACCTGTCGCTGTTATTGCAAGACTTGCCGGTTATGATAGCAGAGAGGATATTACATGGAGCAACCTGATAACAACTCAGAATATTTTTATATTAGTGGCTTCATTAGTAGTATTTTTTGCCGTTTCGTATCATCAACTCAGCACACTTTGTTCTTTAAAAATATTGAGAAAGAGAATTGATGCGGAATTGAAATCTTCCCAAGGCATAGGAATAAGATACAAAAAGGCAACATTGGAAGGCAATATGGAGTTTGCCTATCCCATTGCCAATATAAGAGACATTGAGTCACGGATTATCACCATTCTAGATCAAATATATCGATATCCTATGCATCCCACATTCTATTTCGTGTTTGACGAATTAGACAAGATAGAGACTCCACTTAGAAAACTGGATGACGGTATGCCGGAATTCAGCAATGAAAAATATCTATCCTCAGGCGGCACATCGAGGAAAAGAAAGTTTATGGTGATGCACTTGTTGGCCAACATGAAATATTTCACCACTACTGCGAAGGCAAAATTCCTTTTTATCGCAGGCCGAGAAATGTATGACGGTTATTTGGCAGACCTGACGGATAGAGAGTCTGCCATATCCAGTTTATTTAATGGAATCGTCTATGTGGAGAGTTTCTGCAAGAATGAGAAGAGTGAAAAGGACGTGATGTATAATGCGGAAACATTCATCGCAAGACAGATAATACCGAGATGGTATATCGAAGATAGGATACGAAACAGGTACATTGAGTGCAAACTGAACGGTAAGGAATACACGAATATGGACATTGATTTAAAGCTATATTATGAGTTCCTTATTACCGTATACACAAAGAACATAATGAAACAGGAAATACCGCATGATAAGAAGAACCTTCTGCTAAAAGAAGCAAGAGCAGGCATTGACAAGGCTGTCGGTCTTTTATATCACTTTACAGTATATTTATATCATGTAAGCAATGGCTCACCCAAAAAGATGCGTTTGACTTTTGAAAATTTGGTACGTCCTATAAGGGATCCAAAAGAGTTCAGGCTAACGAAAAGATGGAGCAAACATTATCCTCTAGGGGGGGCAGACTTGGATATATACATACCTGACAGGTGTAAGTACCTGCTTTCATTGGGGGAAAAGGAACAGCGTGTAATAGGATTCATACACTATATATCATTCCCTGTAAACCAGATTATAACCGATGCAAACCAATTTGGAGACAAACTTTTGGTAGCGGCCAGTTTCTTAATTAACCATTTGTACAAATACCATAGTGGAGGATTTTCATGGAGAAATATTGAGCAAACACCTGAATTACTGGAAGTATATAAGATTCCTGAATTCAGAGGATTCATCAATTCAATCCTCAGTTACCTGATGCAGACACATATCATTCAGATACCTTGTGGACTTTTTCAGTTCAAGTTCAGGAAACAGATTTCGGAAGAAATATCACTTGCGTCCAAAGTGTCAGAAGAAATATCTGCCATATTTAACTTTACGCTGGATGAGTCGCAAGCTGTCAAGAGACACTATTTAGAGATGATTTCAAAATACCAGCAGTTACACGCCGACCATCAGATTGTCTCACCCCACGCCGAAGCCGGCATACATCATATCCTCGCCGATTTATATATGGCGGATGAGGAATACAATTTGGCCATTTTTGAATATCAGACGGCATTGAAGGTGCTCAGTCAAGAAAACACAGATAACGATGATTCTCATAAGGCGACCTTTACGCTAGCATACATTAGGTGTATGTTGAAATTGGGAATGGTTTTTGAGAAAAGAAAAACTTTTAGCTCTGCTTATAATATATATAATGAAATAATTGACAGGATTATTCGGTTTAGGGAATTTAATGAAAAAGATTTTGGATTGATATATAAAGAAAAGCCCAAAGAGCGATGGCCATACACGGAGTCTATACTGTATTGTTCAAATCAACATTCTTTTGATGGTGCAAGAAAAATTTTCCCAACTTACTGTTGTTCTCGGAAATTTAGAAATCTACAATACCGTACTAAAGGTAAATATATGATTTCGGACTTTGCCTTTCAGATGACTTCTGACAAGCACACAGTAATACAACGACTAGCTATGCTTGAAGATACACAAATCGTATATCAGGCCCTATTAGCAAAATTGTTTATCAATGAAAAAATAGAATTAGGAGGGATCACGAGATCAAACCTTGATGTGATAGAAGGAGAATACCAATATATTAGTCTTACGACCAATGAGAAGGAAAAATTTCTTATCTCAACTGATTTTTTCAGAAGACTTGGCGATATTTTATTCTATAAAAATGGGTTAATAGGTTTCAGCTACGAAAGAACAAAAGATACAAAAGAAAACGATTGGGATACTGAACTAAGGGAAACATTTGTAGATAGTCTATACTATTGGGCCTTCAATTTAAAGACTGAATTGCAAAGTTTCTGTGGGAAGAATAAATGTTATGAATATTTCCCTAAATTATATAAATATTGCAGAGAATTAAATTATAATCAATTTCAAAATCTCCTAAACAACGAACAATTTACGAATGAACTATTTTCAACAACAGAAGAAAACAATAATCAAATACAGAAACTGTTTAAAGCATTTTGGAAAGAGGAACCAAGACGGACTCGCCTTAGAAAACTACCGATAAAAGATATTACTTTATGTAATGAAAAAGAAAAAAATGTGGGTAAAGAACAGAACTTTACCTTGTTATGCCTGCAAATACTATAACAGAAGTCTCAGAATAACGATGCACAACCTTTTTGGAGTGGATACAGAATGTATAAAAAAAGATAATACGAAAGAAAGTAAAACGATCAATGTGCTAAGGCAAATAGTCCTGGGAGGAAGTGCTAAGTCGATGCGTCAGAACTATATGATTCAATTGGCTGAGGTGCTGGACTGCCTTGGAAATACAACATTGAGCTGCTCTATATTAGAGAATGATGAGATTTCAAGCGAATTTCTGAGTAAATTCCTGCATGATGTTCATGAAGTTAACAATAAACTAGACAAGCAAAAAGATGAGAACGATTTCATGCTGTTACGCTATCCCATAGAGAAATATAACAGACTTGAAACTTGTATATTGTATTTTTGGGAGGCTTCGGTATGTTTCAGGTACGGAAAAGAATTGAAGAAGGCTTCCGACAGTATGAAGAAAGTCCTACGGGTCATCCAGAATTATCTGCGTGTGGAAGAACAGGATGAAAATCATGACCGGTCTGTAAAAAGCAAGACTGTTATCGGAGAATTCCTTAACGAAATAAAGAACAGAATAGTCAAACAGAGTCTGCTCTGTCTCTTCTCACACTATAACTACATCAATGTAGTGGAGATACAGCGTCTGAAATGGATATTCTACACACAAATGTATGAAAATATATCCATGACTCGTTTGACACTATTCCCTGATGTGGAAGAAATCATGCTGATTTACTATGAATTGTTCAAATTGTGTATGATAGATGAAAAGAATTATGACTATGCGAATGAACAATTGAAGGTGGCGAGAGAATACATCGTGGCATATTCCAGGGATCATTATGATGAAAAGAAATATACGTGGAACAATATCGAGGAAAGAAACAGGGATTTTAATGAGAGGCTGATTGGAATATACAATAACATTTCCATGAGTTCACTCCGGCATGAGAACACCAGATATGAGCGGATACTTTCTCTCAGAATGAAGGCATTGTTGAATATGCACATTTTGGGACTCATGATTCCAAAACTGAAAGACAGCCAAAAGTTGGTAAATAACAATCCGGAACTTTTTAAGATATTCGAAAATGAGTTGACAGACAAATTTGCAGATTCGAAACAAAAAGACGAAACATGGAAGGATTTTTTTCCTGATGTGATTTTTTGCAGTGAGGAGGATCCCGTATTTTGTCGTATATCAGACAAACTGCATACGTTGGAATTCTTGATCAAAGACTCCATGTATTGCGTGACAGAGATATTGGAGACATTGTCCCCTTATACCTCCACCACTCTGTTTACACATTCATTTATAGGGAATATTTATCATTCGTTGAACAAATGGAATTATCTCTTCAATGCTCTGTTCCATTACTATAAATTCTTTGACTTGGCTAATCCAATACCTGTATTAAGAGAAGATAATAATGTGGAATTAGAGCAATATTTTGCAAGATACGATTATGAGATGATGGAGGTATGCCAGCTATGCGGTAGGAATTGTGAAAAGTATTTAAATCAAAAGGTTGCGGACAATTATGGGACAGGCAAGAAACTGACACTGGAATGGCAGAGCGAATGTCCTAAATATAGGGTAGAATGTGATGTAAAGGGGAACGGATTTGACAAAGATAAACGTTTCTTGTATGCAATGTTTGCCCAAGATGATATTGAGAGACTGTCCGCAATTTATAGGAAGGTATGGCAATGCCACAATATATCGGACCGTTTCTTCAAGAATATGCTTAATACCATTACGAAACCGAATATTCAGTACACATTGACAAACTATTCAGGAGAGTTGGCTATAAAATCATACCGAGATGCTATCGCAGTTCATCGAGAAGGGAGAGCATACAAGGAAATGATTTCAAGAATGTTCTATTTGGATGATGACCTAAAGAATGACACCATACAATTTGATCTTGCCATTGAACGCTTTAAAATAAACAGTGATTATATAGACAAGAATATCGGTCAAGTTATGGATACGCTGTCAGATTCCCTTTATAATATAGAAAACTTCTGTATGGACAATGAGACTAGAGTCCCATTGGAAAAGCGCTTTCCCAATCTGTTCTGGAATGTGTATGATGATGAAAAGCAATAATTGATAGGATATCTCACACTATGTCGATAGGATGGTCAAAGATTTGAAATGAAAATCTAATTCAAATTATCATATATTTAATGAACAAACGTATTTACTTATGTTTGGCTCACATGAGTGAGACAGGCATGGAACAGAAGTATATTGAGGAAGCTTTCGATAACAATTGGGTTGTACCTCTTGGCCCCAATGTTAACGGATTCGAGGAGGATCTGGAAAATTTTGTCAATAACACACAACAACAAAACTTTCATAATCAGGTAAATAAAAGAGTTGTTGCCCTTTCCGCAGGTACTGCTGCCGTCCATCTTGCATTGTTGGCTTGTGGTGTCGGTTCTGGCGATGAAGTGATTGTACAGAGCTTTACTTTCTGTGCTTCTTCACATCCGGTGACTTATCTGGGGGCTACTCCGGTGTTTGTGGATTCGGAGGCGGATTCCTGGAATATGGATCCGGTGTTATTGGAGGAGACCATTAAAGACCGGATCGCTAAGACTGGTAAGAAGCCGAAGGCGATTGTCCCTGTTCATCTGTATGGTATGCCTGCCAAGATTGAGGAGATCATGACGATTGCTAATAAGTATGATATTCCGGTTATCGAGGATGCTGCCGAAGGATTAGGCAGTCGGTATGACGGACAGGTCTGCGGTACGTTCGGACGGTATGGGGTACTTTCTTTCAATGGAAATAAGATGATTACGACTTCCGGAGGTGGTGCATTAATCTGTCCGGATGAAGAGGTAAAAAGGAAAATCATGTTCTATGCTACCCAGGCTCGCGAGTCATATCCTTATTACCAGCATGAAGAGATCGGTTATAACTATCGTATGTCGAATATCTGTGCCGGTATCGGACGCGGACAGATGACGGTGTTGGATAAACATATCGCCCATCATCGGCATATCTGCCAACTTTATAAAGATTTGCTTGCTAGGGTGGATGGAATCGTGTTGCATGAGAATCCCTCTTCCCATTTCGACAGCAATTATTGGCTGAATACGATCCTGCTTGATCCGTCCTTGCATGTGAAAGGCGAAGAATATGCTTACGAGACTGTGATTCAAGATGCTGTAGGAGGTACGGCCGGTGTCACGCATGCAGCTTCATCCTTGCATACAAGCGTTGAGCCGAACCGAAATGTGGAAGCCATGCGTATGGCATTGGATGCTGCCGGTATCGAATCTCGCCCGCTATGGAAACCGATGCATTTGCAACCTGTCTATAAGGACAACCCATGTTATGTGAACGGTATAAGTGAATCATTGTTCAAACAGGGACTTTGTTTACCAAGCGGTCCCTGTGTGACCGATGAGGACGTGGTGTATATCGTCAAAATGATAATGGACAACATCTAAAAGTGAACAAGAAATAACGATTTAGAATATGATTTCAAAAATTTCGAATTGGTATTTTTCCAAGGGTGCGCTTCCCTATTGGTGTATTTTTATACTGGATTGCCTGATCGTATTGGGAGCGGATCTACTGGTCTATGCGTTAAACAATGGAATCCTCCATACGGTACAGTACTTTGGACCTCTAGTGGGAACATTTGGTTTCTATTTGTTACCTTATCTCATTGGTTTTAGGCTGTTCCATACCTATTCGGGAATAATCCGTTACTCGTCGTTCATGGATTTGCAACAGGTGGGGTTTGCCATGTTAAGTGGTTTTCTGTTGATCATGGGACTGAAGTACGGGTTGCATTCCGACCAATGGTTGGTAGAGATACGCATGAGAGACATAGGGCTTGCTACCTTACTTGCGACCTCTTTGATGTGGGCTGTACGAGTATTAGTAAAATATCTATACGACTCGACATTCCACTTGAAGCAGGCGAAACCGGTGTTTATTTACGGGGTGAAAGAAGGCGGAGTTGGCCTGGCAAAAAGCATTCGAAATCAGGATGCTTCTCAATATATTTTGGCCGGATTCGTTTCTGATGTTTCTGATATGCAAGGACGTTATTTGATGGGGGTACATGTCTATCCGAACGATGACCTGTTGGTGGAAGTAATGAAAAAAAAGCATGCACACATTTTACTGGTATCACCATTGAAGAATGGCTCTATACGAGAGAATACTGCTATGGTGGAAAGGCTAGTAAAAGCGGGCGTGAAAATCCATATGCTCCCGGGAGCGTATGAATGGGACGGCAAATCCGGTTTTGACCATACTCGACTTAAAGAGGTGGATATAGAGGACCTGCTTCCTCGTACCCAGATTGATGTTGATCTGGATATGATAGGAAAATTACTGACTGGTAAAAGTATTTTGATAACAGGGGCTGCAGGCAGTATTGGCAGTGAAATTGTCCGTCAGACAGCCCAATTTCGTCCTCAAACTCTTATACTGATAGACCAAGCCGAGACACCTCTGCATGATATCCGTCTGATGATGGCAAGGCAATGGCCGGACATAACGGCAAAAACTATTGTGAGCGACATCTGTATGAAGGAGCGTATGGAAGAAATTTTCAATAAATTCCGTCCTGACTATGTGTTTCATGCGGCGGCTTACAAGCATGTTCCCATGATGGAGGATAATCCGGGAGAGAGCATTCGGAACAATGTGTACGGTACGCGCATCATCGCCGATTTGGCGGTAAAATACGGCACGAAAAAATTTGTTATGGTATCTACAGACAAAGCGGTGAACCCGACAAATGTAATGGGTTGCTCCAAACGTATCTGCGAAATTTATGTGCAGAGTTTGGACAAAGCCGTCAAAGATGGCAAGGTGGAAGGAATAACTCAGTTTGTCACTACCCGCTTCGGAAATGTGCTGGGCAGCAATGGCTCTGTTATTCCTTTATTCAGGGAACAGATAAAACGGGGTGGTCCGGTAACGGTGACACATAAGGACATCATCCGCTATTTCATGTTGATACCGGAAGCCTGTAAACTAGTGCTGGAAGCCGGTACAATGGGCAATGGTGGTGAGATTTTTGTTTTTGACATGGGAAAGCCGGTAAAAATCGTTGATTTGGCTGAACGCATGATACAACTTAGTGGGGCCAAGAATATAGATATCAAATTCACAGGGCTGCGTGATGGGGAGAAGTTGTATGAGGAGGTACTGAACGAGAACGAAAATACCCGGCCGACCGTACATCCTAAGATATTAGTCGCTCAGGTACGCGAATATGACTATGCCGATGCGTGCCGACAGGTGGAAGCCTTGGTACAATCCAGTGTGATGGAAGATGACATGCAAATTGTGAGGCACATGAAAGAGATGGTGCCGGAATTTGTAAGCAAACATTCAGTATATGAGATACTGGATAAATAAGTGTAGATGCCGGTGGGTATTGCCTCTGTGTCTGATGATGATAGTCACCTTAGTGGGGAAGGCACAATCCTCACGACACACACGTGTTGATATGTTCATAGGGGGTGAATTACATTATCGTGATCTTTTCCACAACAAGGTGTATGAAGCGTTGGTGAACCTGACTCCCGGTGTGAAGTGGTATATGGGTAATCGGTGGCAGCTTGCGGGACAGGTCATTGTCCCCGTTTATAACGATTACGGTGACCGTTATAAAAAAGTACGTTTGAACATGGCTGTACTCAGCAAGGAATGGGACTGGCAGCGGAAACATTTCCTGAAAATAAGCGGTGGATTGTTTGGCATGGAACGCTACGGTCTGGACGTGAAATGGATGTTTCCCATAAATTCTTGGTTGGCACTGGATGCGCAGACCGGTGTAACGGGTTTCTGTTCCATGGCGGTTGACTGGGAATGCAGCAAGATGGAACGGGTGAGTGCCTTGGCTGGGGTGCGTGTCTATTTGGAAAAAGTGAATACGGAGTTCAGAGTGCGTGGGGGACGTTTCTTGTACGAGGATTATGGAGCGCAAGGAGAAGCAATGCGCCATTTCAAGCATTGTACGGTGGGTTTGTACGCTCAATACAGTGACAAGGGGAAGGAGAACATGGGATTCAAGGTAGTGATGATGATTCCTCCTTATAAGTGGAGCGGAAGGAAAGTGCGTTTCCGTCCTGCTTCCAGTTTCAGATTCACTTATAACCATGAGGGGGATGCCTATTCTGCCAGAATGTACACGACCGATCCGGAGGAGAACGAAAGGGAAGGTTGGTTCAATCGTGAACGGCTGGACTGGGGAGCCAACCGTATGGCGCCGGATTTCATCATAAAGGCAGGAAGAAAAGAAAAATGAGAAATGAAAGACGAAAAATAAATCATTGGCGTCGTGTGTTCTTAGGGATATGTTTGTTTATCTCTGCTTTTTCTGCTTTCGCACAGCAATATACCGGTATGAGCGGGTTGATCCATATTCCGAGTGCGGATATGGACGAATCGGGGGATGCCCGTATAGGTGTTCATTTCCTTAACAAGGAATTCACGCCGGATGTGCTGGTTTACGACGAAAAGAAATACCATACGATGAGCTATTATCTGAGTATCACCCCTTTCCGGTGGCTGGAATTAGGCTATACTTGTACCCTGCTGAGGTCGACTAAGATCAAACATGGTATAGAGGATGTGGAGCATCCCGGACTGAATCGTAAAGACCGCTATTTTTCCTTGAAGATTCAACCTGTGCGTGAAAAGGAAGGAAAATGGTGGCCGAGTGTGGCGGTCGGCATGAACGATATGTTTTCAAATAGAAAAGTCAAGGAACCGCTGGTGGATCCTGAAACGGGAAAACCGAAGTCGATCGGGAACAGTCTTTTTGCCAATTACTATGTGGCGGTATCCAAACATTTTGATTATGGGGAGCATCGCTTCGGACTGCATGTCTCTTATCGGGACTGGAAACGTGACAGGAATTCGAAGTGGAACAGCGTGGTAGGCGGTATCACCTATCAGCCTTCTTTTCAACAGAATCTGCGCGTGATTGCCGAATATACGGGGGATGATGTGAACGTAGGCTTCGACTGGAAACTGTGGAAATATTTACTGATTCAATCCTCCCTGCAAAACGGGAAATACTTTTCGGGAGGCGTATGTTTCTGTATCAACCTGTTGTAAAAGAGACAATTTGAAAAAACAAGGATACCCACAGTCGTTGCACGTTTTGAACCTTGTAAGAAAACTTTCGAGCGTGATACTGTTTATTACCGTATCTACAAGGGGCACAATCAGCGTATGGAATTTTCTTCCCGCCTTCGTTTGCCGGCTTCTTCTTGGGATGAAACTGCAAGGACAGTCCGGGGAGATCATCCTGAGTCCTGTCGCCTCCGTGCCCAAATTGAGGCAGATCTCCGGCTTTTGAACCGAATTATAACGGAAGATATTACAGGCCGGCTGACGATGGGTGACATGATAGCCCTCTTTAAACAGCAAAGGACGATAATTAAATGAACCATTTGACTTGTAAACAAATAGGATGATACCGTCTTTGACAGATTGTTATCGCCGTCTAGGCTTCTGGGTAACAAAATCTGAGAAGGGACTACAGATAGGCTTCAAACCGGGAATGGTACATGCTATCGTGAAAGAGGTCTGGAATGAACGTCCTTTGACCCGTTCGGATGCTGAACTGTTTTACGAGAAGTTCTCTCCACTAAACAATCGGCATCGAAATCTCTATTTCAGGATCGTGGCGCACGGCGGATTTCTGCCGGAGGCATTGGACTTTGAACTGCACGGGCTGACCATTTCGGATGAAAGCTATATTGAAAGTCTCTTGTCCGGAAGACATGTGGAGCTTTATCCGCACAACGAAGCGGCTTATAGGGCGATTACACGGGGATTCAAACAGCACCGTATCGGTACGGTCGTGCAGGCTACCGGAACAGGGAAATCCTATTTGCTGGCACGCTATATTGCGGATCATGCGAAGGAGAAGATATTGGTCTTTGCTCCGAACATCACGATTCTGGATGAGATCCGGAAAGCCGTAGGATTCTCTGCCCCGCAAGTGACGTACCGGACATTCCAGTCACTGACCCGTAACAGAAAGGACAATGGGCTGTTACGGGCGGAGCATATTCTGATCGACGAGTTTCACCATTTCGGGGCGGAAATTTAGGGAAGCGCCTTGCAGGAAGTGATAGAAAACAATCCCTGTGCCTATGTCCTAGGAACGTCGGCAACGCCGATCCGTCCGGAGGGAATGATCGATACGGTGGATCTTTATTTCGAAGGGAATTTGTTTTATGAGCTTACCTTGCCTCAGGCTTGGTATTACAATATCTTACCGGTTCCGGTCCTGGTACAAAGCGCTTACGGGCTGGACAACGAACTGGACCGGCTGCAAAGAAAGCTGGAACGCAGCGGTTGTTCGAAAGGACGAAAAGAAAAGGTACAGAGGAAACTGGATCTGGCACGTGTGGATTTCAAAGAGGCTTTGGGTGCACCGGAGGTCATCCGGAAGTTCCTGCCAACAAGCGTACGTAAGCTGCTGGTCTTTTGTCGCGATCTCACTGATTTGAAACAGATGGTGCCGGAAGTATGCGAATGGCTCACGCGAGCGGGACGTGTCATCATTCCGTTCGAGATCCATCATGCCCAAGGTGAACGACAGAACAGTCGGATACTGGATGCATTCCGAGAGGAATCAGACCGGATGCACGTATTGTTCTCCGTCAATATGCTGATTGAAGGACTGCATGTGGAGGGTGTGGATGCCGTCTTGTTCCTTAGACGGACGGAATCATATATCGTTACCTTGCAACAATTGGGCCGTTGCCTGGATGCCGGGGCAGGAAAACAGCCGGTCGTCTTGGATTTTGTCAACAATCTTTCAGGGAAATCGGTCTATGACGTGATGGCTCCCCACTTGGAGCGCCTATCTCTCCTTCCGTCACCCAAAGGATTCGAAGGGAACACCTCTTTTCTGACGACAGGTTTTCTGTCGGACATACGGCTGCGCATAGAGGAGATATTGGCAGAACTGGAGCCCTGGCAGATTATGTATGAGAGGCTTATTGAATTCCGTCGGGAAGAAAACGACTGGCCGTCAGTTACGGAAGGAAAACTCGGTTTGTGGTGCAACACCCAACGCATTGCCTATAAACGGGGAAAATTACAGGAGGAACGACGCCGCCAGCTGGAATCAATCGGCTTCGAATGGAATCTGCTTGACTCCAAATGGATGAAAGAGTACCGTGCGTTGAAGGTTTTCTTTGATACCTGCGGACGCTGGCCCAAACGTGAAGACGGCCCGCTTGCGACCTGGTGTTATACCCAGCGGGAAAGGCGGAAAGAAGGACATCTGAGCAAAGAGCGCATCCGGGCTTTGGATGAGATCGGCTTTGTCTGGAATCAGGACCTCCAAGGGGAATGGATGAAGAACTACGAGGAACTGAAGTCTTTTATCGGAAAATATCAGCGTTTTCCTAAATCAACGGAAGGGAACTTGGGCGGATGGTGTCATACACAACGGAAAATGCGTAAACTGGGTAAATTATCCCATAATCGTTTGATCTTGTTGGATAAAATAGGATTTGTCTGGTCAGCGGAACAAGCCTGGAAAAACAACTTCGAACAATTGTGCCTGTTTCATAGCCGACAAGGACGATGGCCGGGATGTCGTGAAGGATCATTGGGGCGTTGGTGCACTATTCAGAGACGGGATTACCGCCAGGGAAAAATGTCGGATGAACGGAAAGCGCAATTGGAACGGATCGGTTTCCCTCTTGTCTGATATGGTATATATTCGATTCTATCTATTACGAGAGTTATTTATTCATTTATAATCAACATTTTAATTCATTTTATTTATGTACGAATTTGTTAAAAAGGGAGCATTCATGCTTCTCGTAGCCGGCCTAGCATGGGGTACGGCCAGTTGTGATGACGATGATCCGGATTACAGCAATGTCACACCTCCAGAAGTGGCTGTGACGCATAGCATCAGTGGACGTGTCACGGGTATTGACGGTGAAGGTCTTTCTGCGACCGTTTCCATGAACGGAACTTCCGCAACGACCGGTTCGGACGGTACATTCGTTTTCGAGAATGTAGCCGCAGGTACTTATACCTTGAAGGCAGAAGCGGATGGCAAGATTTCCAAAGAAACTTCCGTCACAGTGAGCGACAGCAACAATCCGGTGTGGAATGTGACACTGAGCAATGAGGGAACAACAGTTACTGCGAACGCCGACGGTTCGGCAAATGCTGATGTCACATCCGAAACATTGAAGGGAAATGAAAAGGGGAAGATAGCAATGAGCCTGACCGCTCCGGCAGGTGCTGTGGAAGCGGGGGAACAAATCATTGTCACTCCCATCTATTCAACGGATGAAGTTGAGCAAGCTGCGCTTCGTTCTGTCAGCACGAAAGCTGTCGGAAGCACTCTGCTGATCGGTACGAGAATCAGCAGTTCCAACGCATCAGTCACCTTGCAGAAACCAGTAACGCTCGAATATGACGTGGATCCGGAAATCGCCGGAAGTATCACAGCACAAAAGTATGTGAACGGCATATGGGTGGATGCGGAATATACAGTGGAGGGAGGAAAGGTCAGTGTTGTGGCTGATCAGTTTACCTCTTACTCGCTGTTGTGCAGCGCAACGATCAGTTTATCGACAACTTCAGAAGCCGTCAGCTTCACTCCCGACTCCTGGGATAACCTGTACGGAAGCGGTGATATGGCAGTTCCATCGGCTTCTTACTCCTACAAGATCGGTACAGACATCAGTTCCTCCGGCACCAATAAAATTACAGCCTACCTGATTGAGATCGTGGCACGTGCCGCAGGGGCAGGTGTGACAACGGCTACCGGTACTTATCCTATCAATGTGACTTTGCCGGTCGGTACCGCGATGAATATCAGCGGACAGCAGGAAGTGATCACGCTTACCGCATCCGCTTTGGGACGTAGCGTATCTGGTAAGCAGTATGGGACAGTATCTGTCATTACCAGAACTTGGAACCGCCAGCATACAGGTGGAAGCAATTGACCGGATCGGAATGAGATCAACCATTGTAAAGTAAACCATTATTCAATTCATTCTAATGCGGAAGCCCTTGTCTGAATCCTGTTATCGGAGGAGGCAGGGGCTTCTTCCATATTTTACCTGAAATAATAATAGTCTGTCACTTTGAACTGTCCTGACAAGTCCGCTACAAATCCTTGGCTGTCTGAAGTGTCTGTTTATGATAACACGAAAACGAATTTATGGGAATAGGAAAGGTTTCATTGCAGCATAAAGTGCTTTTAGGGTATATGATATTGATCGTGGTCGTATGCAGCGTGGTCTCCATCCTGTTATACGAGAGAAACCGTATGCGTGCAATAAGAACGGAAACATTGGAGATACGCCGGATACGTCATGATGTCAATACGGCACATCGCCATATTACCGAACTTGCCACCGACGGGGAGTCTGTCATTGTCTGGGAGGATGCTGATTTCCGTAACTACCATGGAAAGCGCTTGCATACGGACAGCCTGCTGCAAACATTGAAATCGAGTTGTGGCATGTTTGTCCTGCCCGAACAAATTGATTCCTTATGTCATTTACTGGAGGCGAAAGAAGAGCATCTGTTCCACATCATGAAAAGCATCACCCAACTGAAGGAGGCTGACAGCCTGCTTGCAAACCGTCTGCCTGTCGTTGCAAGGGAAGCGGTTCGTATCCGAACAGTCACCCAAAAGAAGAAAGGGGTTGCCGGCTGGTTTGGAGGGAAAAAGAAAGTACAGGTCTTCGAACCGTCGAAAAGGTTGCAAGAATTGAATGACAAACTGGTTGCCATGCAGGAGGAGCGTGATTGTCGGATAGACGCCTACGCGGACAGCTTGCGTAAGCAGAACAAAGCATTGAACCAAAAATTGAACATGCTCGTCACCCATCTTGACGGGCAGGCACAGGCCGCATTTATGAACCGGGAGGAAAAAATCACGGAAGCCGGAGAGTTTTCTTTCAAATTGTTTGTCATAGTAATTGTTTCCGCCTCCGCCCTGTTATTCGTCTCGTTTCTGATTATCCGGCATGATATTGAGAAAGAGAGGAAAGGCCGGGCACAGCTCCAACGGATAAACCGGGAGAACGAGGAGCTGCTGGGAATGCGCAAACAGATCATCCTGACCATCTCGCACGATATACGGGGACCTTTGGGCAATATCAGCAACTGCGTGGAGCTGGCTTCGGAAACCCGTGAGAAGAGAAAACGGGAGGGGTACCTGGAGAATATCCGCCATTCCTGCCGCCATATACTGAATCTGGTGAACAACCTGATGGATGTTTATAAGATCAACGAGACTAAGGATACCCGTAACGAGGTCCCTTTCCGTCTGAACAGCCTGCTTGACAACATATCGGAGGAGTATGCTCGGAAAGCGGCCGGACAGGCCCTGTTGTTTGAACAAAAGCATGAGAATGTCAATAATATCACGGTGAGAGGAGATGCTGACAAGCTGGAACAGATACTGAATAATTTGCTGACAAACGCCATCAAGTTCACCCCGGCCGGTACGGTCCGTTTCCATACCAGATATGTGGAAAGCAAATTGCATGTGGAGGTAGGCGATACCGGTATCGGTATGGACAAGGAGACATTGGGCCGTGTCTTCCGTCCGTTCGAACGTGCGGCACAGGATATAAACTCGGAAGGGTTCGGTCTGGGGCTTTTTATCACAAAAGGCCTTGTAAAGGTACTGGACGGAAGCATTGACGTGGAGAGCCGACCGGGCAAGGGCACGACATTCCGCCTGACGTTCCCTCTTTTGGAAACAACGGAAGATCCGGAAACGGAAGAGTTCCAAATACAATCCACCATGGTACTTCCCAAGCGTGTACTGGTAGTAGACGATGACAGCATCCTTTTGAGAATAACAGAAGACATGCTCGGACGCCACGGCGTGGAATGTACGACCTGCCAAAGTGTAAAAGAAGCGGTTCTCGCACTCGACCGTCTGGATTATAATCTGGTATTGACAGACATACAAATGCCCATGACCGATGGTTTCGGCTTGTTGAAATTATTGCGTAACTCGGATATCGGAAATTCCCGTACCATCCCTGTCGCTGTCATGACGGCACGGGGTGACGGCGATTCGGGTATCTATGTGAAATCCGGTTTTTGTGGTTGCATACACAAGCCTTTCTCCTCAAAAGGATTGCTGGCCTTTCTATCCTCCGTAATGACAGGCGGAACTACCGGCACGTCCCCGTTTGATTATTCCCGCCTGATGGAAAGCACGGACGACCGCCGGCATATGTTCGGACTTATCATGAAAGAGTCGGAAAAGGATCTGGCCGAACTGGAAGGGGCATTGAAGGGGATGGACCGGGAGATCATGCGGAGAGCCGGACATCGGATGGCTCCGGTCTGGGAGTTGTTGGGTGCCGGTGATATGTTGTCGGACTACCGGAAAATCCTGCATGACAAGGCTGCAAGTGACGAGACGGTCAGAAGGCGTACTTTGGAGGTTATGGAGCAGATACGGATACTGATAGATGAAGTGAATAATGAATTAGAAAAAAAGGATGACGGGAATGAAAAGGACTTTACTGATCGTGGAGGATAACCAGATCCTCTGCGATATTCTTGAGAAATGGCTGCTAAAAGCCGGTTACGGAGTATTGACGGCCACAGACGAGCCTTCGGCACGTCGAAAAATCAAAGAGAACGACGTGGCGCTGGTACTGACGGATGTCCGCCTTCCCGAAGGGGACGGTATCAGCCTGTTGGAATGGAGCGTGTCCCAAGGGTTGCATATTCCTTTTGTAGTAATGACCGAATATGCCTCCATAGCCGATGCGGTGCGTGCCGTCAAACTGGGCGCGAAGGACTACTTGCCCAAACCTGTCTATGAAGGACAGCTATTGGAACTGTTGCGTGGACTGCTCGGTCTGCCTGTCTCCGTTCCTAAAAGGAAAACATTGATGAAAAGGCGCAGCGTGGCGTTCCGGGAAACAGAACGGATAGCCTGCCGTGTGGCTCCTTTGGATTGTTCCGTCATGATCCTCGGCCCGAATGGCTGTGGAAAAGAGTCTGTCGCACAGCTGATCCAACAGCATAGCGGACGCAGGGACAAGCCTTTTGTAGCCGTGAACTGCGGTTGTATCCAAAGGGAACTTGCCGCCTCAGAATTTTTCGGCCATGTGAAGGGGGCGTTTACCGATGCGAAGAAGGAAACCGCCGGTTATTTTGAGGCGGCCCGGGGCGGCACGCTCTTCCTTGACGAGATCGGAAACATGCCTTTAGGAATGCAGGCCCTGCTGCTCAGGGTATTGCAGGAGAGGGTGTATTGTCCTGTGGGCAGCCGCAAGGAGCTTGAAGCTGACGTACGCATATTGTCAGCCACCAACGAGGATATGGAGCGTGCCATACGGGAGGGACGTTTCAGGGAGGATTTGTACTACCGTCTCGCCGAGTTTGAGGTACGTCAGCCGTCCCTCTCCGAGTGTCCGGAGGATATATTGCCACTGGCTGACTTCTTTCGTGAGCAACATTCAGAAGAAATGCGTGTGGAAACTTCCGGTTTTACCGAACAAGCCAAGATATCCATGCTCTCCCACTCATGGCCGGGCAATGTGCGTGAGCTTGGCAACCGGGTAAGGCGTGCCGTATTGCTGGCGGAATCTCCATTGCTGACCCACAAGGATATGGAACTTGATGCGGCCGTTTGTAAAACAAGCAGAAAATGCCTATTGAACGAAGCCGATGAAAAGGAACTGGTCAAGAAGACCCTGGATGTATATGACGGCAATGTCAGCCGTGCGGCGGAAGCGTTGGGGATGAGCCGCCCGACACTGTACAAGAAAATGGAAAGGTATGGATTGAAATAGAATTCTCATTCGTTTCGTTCATATATCATCCGGCAGATTCCGTTTGAGAAAGCCTTGCAGTCAAGAAGTTCCCAGCGGGCAGACCGGAATTCTCCCGTCAGGGGGATTCCGTCACCATAAGAAAGAGGCAGCAGGTAAAGCACCGCCTCGTCCACCAAATTATACCGGAAAAGCCCGCCGGCATATTCCGCACTCCCTCCATCCTGTACTTCAGCCAGGTAAGCGCAGCCTTTGTCGTGCTTTTCCCTCACATCCAGCAGGTCCATCAGACCGTAATGAGGATAAATACGGAATGTGGCATCTTGCGACCAATGCGGAAAACCGTATCGTCTGTTCTCCCTCACCCACCGCATAAGTGTCTCGTTCTCATGCGGAAGGAACCCGTCCAAGGTGAGTGCCATGATAACTTGAATTTTTGCCATACCTCTTGTTAAAAAAGCATGAAACCCATGCTTATTTCGAACAGAGGCTCTGACAAAGCCCAACACAGAAACCCGCATGGGCTCATGCTATAAGGTATAGCATAAGCCTCACGCAATAGCCTCTGTGTTTTTGAATTTGTCAGATTCCTGTTCGAGACGTCTTGCGACTTATGTATAATAATGGCGGTCCCAATTACCGGGATCAGCCTTATTTCTCTATTTCAAGTTTCAAATATACGGTATCTTTTTCAATAATCCGAATCAGTCGGGGTATAATTTCTTCAATTACCCCTCCACCTGTCATGATTTGTCGGGTTTCTTTCCTTTTTCATCTTCCAGACCCAGTCGTTTACGGAGTTCTGGGTCATTTTTGATGCGCCGCATCTCCTCATTGATAATAGCCTGCGCGTCCGCCTTGATCTGGTCGTAATTGCGTTGTATCTGTTGCATCATGATGTCGTTACCGTTCCTGTCCTTGAAGTCGTTGATGACCGGGATTCTCCGATAAGCCTTTTCTTCCGCGCTGATCCTGGCATGGTCCACGACGATTTCGGCATGAAATATTTTCTGCTCTATCTTCTCATCGAAATTATCCGCCACAGCCCCGACAAACGTACCTTGCGAGAGGTTGGCAATCTTGGATGCCGGAATAAGCGAGTCAAGCTGTGTGTTGATGGAGGTGGATACGTCCTGACGGTTGATGGAAACGGACTGACGCTGCTGAAGCACCTTGCCGAAGCGCTCTGAAAGCGTTTTTGCGGTTTCCCCGACCACCTGTCCGCTGAAAATATTCCCCACCGTGTTCTGGATGACCTTGGATTCTTTTTCACCGTAATCGCGTGTCAGCTGGCTGAAATCCTGAAAACCCAGAAGCACGCCCACCTTGTTGCTTCTCGCCGTCGCGATCAGGTTGTCAAGCCCACGGAAATAGATGGTGGGAAGCTCGTCGATGATAACAGCGCATTTAAGCTGTTTTTTCTTGTTGATAAGCTTGACGATACGGGAATTATATAATCCGAGTGCTGCCGAATAAATGTTCTGCCTGTCCGGATTGTTACCTACACAAAGCAGTTTGGGTTCTTTCGGATTGTTGATATCCAATGAAAAATCATTACCGGTCATCACCCAGTAGAGTTGTGGGGAGATCATGCGCGTAAGGGGTATTTTAGCCGAGGCTATCTGGCCTTGGAGCTGGTCCTGGGCATTTCCCTTCCATGCGTCCATGAAGGGGGAAAGGTAGTTTTCCAGCTCCGGATAAGAGGTCAGAATGGTGAACAGGTCTGAGTAGGGTTTGTTGAGCAGTTCCACCGCATGGGGAAACGTACAGTAAATACCATTTTTGTAAATCTTTAAATACCAGATTATTGCCGCAAGCAGAATGATAGGAGACTCCACGAAGAAGTCCCCCTGTTTTTCGATCCAGGTGCGATTGAGGTTGAGCATTATCGTATAGCTTGCCTCATACGCATCGGAAATGTCCGTCATGAATTCCGGATTAATGGGATTGCACCGGTGAGACCTGTGCGGATCGTCGAAATTTATGACATAAAACCGGGGCTTGACCTCGTACTTGTCCATATTCTTCAACAAAGAATTATAGGCGATGGTGGACAGGTCATCAAACTTGTAATCGTAAATGTAAATCGCAAAGCCTTTGGCTATAAGCTGGCGTATGTAACTGTTGACTATCGCATAGGATTTGCCGCTACCCGGTGTCCCGATAACCATGCAGGCACGGAAAATATTGACAATATTGACAAATCCGTTATTCCAGCGTTTTTTATAATAGAATCTTGTCGGGAGGTTTACCGAATATTCATTCTCCATCAGTCGGGTTTCCTGCATGAAACTCTCATTTTCCATATTGAACACATCTTCCATGAGGTTGTGCCTATAAAGGCGGCTCATCCATAACCCCGACATCAACAGGGCGAGATAGCCAGCCGTAAGAGTAAAAATATAGAATGCGGTATTTGCCATGTGCGGCAATGGCAGTTCAAGAAGCCACCAGTTCAGAAAAAACAATGCGCATCCTGCCACCAATGCCGCATAAATTTTAGGCCAGGTTATCTTTTCACCTTTGACTCCGTGCGTACCCAGACAGGAAACGGCCAACAGAAGCACTGCCAACAGTTTGCTCCAGAGAATACAGTTGAAAATTCCGGTCGTGTTGTTGAAGTTTACCAGAATCCGGTCTATCACCTCAAGGTTCAGATGCCATGCGGTGATACTTGGATAGCAGTACACATAAACGTGTACCACCAAAAGAAAAATACTCACGGCCCTGCCGAACTCCATTATCTTGGCGAGAGCCCTCAAATCGTCTTCCTGTTGCATAAAAATTGTGAATAAACGGGTTGATACTTGTTTTGTCTAAATGCCACGCGACTTACGCCTAGCTTTCTTCTTTTTCTTCATACGGCGTGCGAAAGCCTCCTCCTCGTAATCCCGCGGATTGGTTTCCATGGAAAGGATACCCGCCGCCAGTTCGAGCGCACTTTCCTGTCCCTCCTTGTAACGATGATGTTGCCAAAGTTCGGTAGCGGAATGTCCACCCCGTTCCCTTTCGGGTGTGCCGTCCAACCATTTGAAATAGTCGTTGAACACATTGGCGGAAAACTCCTTGCCCATGCGTGAGCCGTTGAACACCTCCCGGCGGTTGTGGTCAATGAAGGTGACACCGTAGATACGTCCCCGCTCATTCTCACGGAAGACCACATCGATACGGTTTTGCCCGAGCAGTTCCACAAACCGTTTCCTTGAATCCGCCTGCCGCAAGGCACGGGCGATGTCTCCCTGTATGGACGGAGTCCATTTCCCATCCTTGAGGGCTTTCAGGTTCATCAGCATCCGTTTTTCCAACCGTTCGTTACCGAACCGTTTCCCGAAGCGGGAACTCTTGAACGGAGGGCTGACCACCTTGCCTGTATCGTCCGTGGCCGAATAGACAATGCCGGTGTATGATACACCATTGTATTCTCCCCTGACCTGTTTCGCCTCGATGTTGAGCGTGGACAGTAGCGCGCTATATTCCCCAAAGGTCTGGAAACGGTAGCTTTCCAGCACGGCCTTAAGGGTATTGCCTACCTGATGCCGGACATCTCCCAAGGAGGCGTCCACCTTCCTTAGTTCAGCTTTTAGATTCCGCCTTTCCGCATCCGATCCGTTTCGCAGACCGAAATCCACTTCCAGTTCCCGACAGGCGGTCATGGAACGGCGGTGCTCGTAGGCATCGCTGATCTTTTTTCCCTGTTCATCCACACAGACACTGACAATATGGATATGGGTATTGTGGGTATCGGTATGTTTGTAGGTGATGTAAGGCTGGTTCCCATACCCCATCTTCTGCATATAACGTTCCGCCAGTTCTGCCAGCTGCCCGTCGGTCAGCCGGTCTTCCGGTGCCGGGGAGAGGGAGATGTGCAGGACGGGCTTCTCCGTATTGCGGTTTGCCAGCAGGTAATTCTCGAAAGAGAGCAATGCCAGGCGCATGTCCTTGCTTGGCAATCCGAGCCGGTCGGAAATCATACGGTTACCGGAAAGGATCTCAGCCGTACCAGCCGCTACCTTCTCATAGTTATAAGCAAGTGCTCCGTAAAGACTCATGCCATGACTTATTTTTGCAACCATTTCCGCTCGTAATCCTGGGTTAGCGCCATGACCTTTTTACAGACGAGCATCAGCTCAAGACTCAATCTTTCCAACTTATAGAGCAACGCTCTCGCCCGTTTCTCCCCGAAATTGTTCTTCAAGGCACGTACCACCTGGTTGTAGTTATTGCCGACAGCCTGGAACTGTTTGTGGAATTCTGTCAGCCTGATGTAATAGTCCATTGTCGCCTTGTCTATTTTCACGACCTTTATCTGTCCCGAGAAGATGGATTTCTTGATGAACAGCGTGAGGTTGCCGACTCCCGAATCCGCCAGCAATTTCTCGAATTTTGTATTCTCCTCGGCGTTCAGGCGGAAACTGTACTTGCGGTCCGCCGGATCACTTTTGGGCTTTCTGCCCGTCCTTGTCCCTGTTGTTTTCTCCATACACATGAGATTTTTGGTTTGTACTTTTTTTCTCTTCCAGAATCCGCGACTTTGGAGCGGATTCCCCCGCCTCCGGGGCGGGCAAGTTGGTCCTTGTCGGACAAAAGACTTTTTGTCGGACAAGGACACAACTTGCTCTGTTCGCTTGAACAGAGAATCCTCCTTCGTCGGATTGCTGCGCGACGTTCACGGCGTGCTGTGGTCCGGCGAAGTCAGTTCCTTTCCATTGTCTGATTCCGATTTTGCAAAATTAGACAGCGGTAACCGATTGGTAAACAGCGTTTGATATGACATTTGATGACATCTGACGACATCTGATGTCAGGTAGGGGAAATGTTGGCGGAAGTTTCAAAAATAGCCGCTACTTTTGGCACAGTGCATGAGGGCATACATTGGAACATTGTCCTGTAAGGTGTATTGCCTGCCAGCCACAGGTGGTGCATGATAAGAATGCAGTATCATCCATGTATGCGCAATGCCATATATGCCGCATGACAGTCCTGCATGACGGAACACATTGCATCCGTGCAATGCAGTATGGGATACATTGAATTCCATATTGCATGAATGCAATGCACCTTATACGGCAACACCCTCCGGCAACCGGCAATACACTGATGCAATATGGTATGCAATGTATTCATGCAAACAGGCAAGCAATGCGTCATTGCCATATACCAACGGATGCATTGCCGTGTGATGAAACAAAAAAAATTCCAGACAGAGATGAAACAAATTATACACTCTAAATTCAAGCCTATGAAGAGAGACCCTTTATTTGTCGCTTTGAGCAACCAGAAGGGCGGTGTGGGAAAATCCACGTTCACCGTGTTGCTCGCCAGTTATTTCCATTACCTGAACGGATATAACGTACTTGTGGTGGATTGTGATTATCCACAGCACAGCATCAGTGCCATGCGGGACTGGGAAGTGGGGAACATTGAAAAGAATGTGCATCTGCAAAACCTGCTGGTGGAACAGTTCGGAACAAGCGGCAGGAAAGCCTACAGCATCCTGAACTCCACCCCGGAGGAAGCCAGGGAGACGGCCGGCCGCTTTCTCGAAAAGTCGGAGCTGGACTATGACCTTGTCCTTTTTGACCTCCCCGGTACCGTGAATGTGCCCGGTGTCTTCCAATCCGTGATCAATATGGACTATGTATTCACTCCGATTACACAGGAAAGGATGGTAATGCGGAGCAGCATGTCTTTTGTCCTTGCCATCAGGGAATACATGCACCGGCATGCGGACGTACCCTTGCGTGGCATCCATATGTTCTGGAACCGGATGGACAAACGGGTGTCCAAAGGGCTGTATAACGGCTATACCGAAATTTTCCGCTCTCTGAAACTGCCGGTGCTGGAGACCGTCATTCCCAGTGCGGAACGCTACAACAAAGATTCCGGGATGAAGGGGCCCCTGTTCCGCAGCACCTTGTTCCCTCCATCTCCCTCCGCAGTGAAAGGAAGCGGTCTGGACCTGCTGGTAGCGGAAATAGAAACCGTACTGAAACTTAAATAGGAATCATCATGGCTACCAAGAGAAGAACGGATTACCGGGTGGACGAGGATGCCCTGAAGCGTATGATGGCGGGGGATGTCACGGCATTGGAGGAAACAGCAGCTCCGGCTGAGACTCCGGAAATAAAGCCCTCCCTTTCCCGGGAGAGACAGGAGAAGAAAACCTCTGCTGGTTCCCCCAAACAGCAAACAAGAAAATTTCCGGATGAGGCATCAGGTGCCGATGAATACCGGCTGCGTTTTCTGGAAGCAAAGCTGACGGGTACCAGAAGGCAGACCTATATCCACGATTCCCTGTATAGGGCGGTCGCCAGGGTGCTGCCGGTCATTGCGCCGGACATGTCCGTCCCGATGTTTCTAAGCAGCGTCCTGTCAGACCATCTGGAAAGGTATCAGGACATCATCAATGAGATATATAACCAGGAAGCCACGCAAAAACCGATAGAATGGAAGAAATAGTTTATTTGTCAATACGGCTCGGCTGTACCGCTTATCTATTATATAAGGTATGGGAGCAGAAAAAGAGAATAGGTGAGATATGTGACTTGCTTTATACTCCCCGTAGTAAGAAACCGGAAATGGAAAAGGATGACCACCGGAATCCGGAGAATACGACAGATGTGATGGGGGCCACCCGTTTTGTCTATCTGGATGAGAATGCCGGAAAGACCGTTGCCCCTTACATGAGCCAGCAACTGGAAATGGGAAGCGACCTTATCGGCAAGGATGAGGATATTCCGGAAGATGAAGTGGAATGCAAACTGCCTTTGGAGGAGATGAGAATGCTGAAAGACGAACAGGAGGAGCTGGACAGCCGTTCTCCCGAGGCGGAAGCCATTGTTCCGGCAGTCACTCCTGCCGACCTGCTCAATGTAGGTGACGTGCTGCTTAATCTGGACGGTGCCGGTTCGGATGAGGACAAATCACGCCGGGCCGCCATGACACTGCGTGCCATCCGGGAAACGGACATGTTCGAGCTGTTCTCCTCCCAGGTGGAGAACAAGAAACTGATAGAGGAGCTGATGGAAAGGTATGTGGATGAGGAAGGGAATGCTCTGCCTTTAAAAAAAGAGAGGAACGTTTCCAAACCTGTCGCAGACTGGAGGAAGCTGGTCTGAAAGTAATATGCTATTATGCCACAAAATTCCATATTGTTGAATATTATATATAGGATATTCATTATGTACCCAACTTTGTATTTTTCTATAATCTATGAAAAAGGTTGAAGTTTGTCTTTTGTTAAGGGTAATAGAAAGGAACAAACACTCAAAACATAGAAATCACGGGGACAACTCAGAAAATCGGATACTTCCTCACTATTGCTTACGATTCAAAAGTAAAAGAATGAAATTATCCTGATTTGCTGACAGGAAAAACTATAACTCAATTTATTAAATGAAATTTCTTTATAAGAGACCTATAAACGACTATAAAAAAGTAAGGAGCTGCTTACCAAGCCAGCTCCTTACTTTTTCTAATGGATGAAAATCCGTTTCCCTGCTTCCTTTTGCACAATATTTTTGTCGTACTTTATGTGCATAACAAGATATCATAGAAAAAATCACATTTAAATTTAGTGTTCCATTACATGGTTTTGCATTGCTCCTTGTTCACAACTCTATCTCTGAATAACTTCATATTAGTAAAGTTTCGGGAAATATTTTGAACAAGTTCCAAGTAATTATCTCTGCCATCTTCCCATTTATGATAAAACGGCTTTATGGAAACACAGTTTTCATGTTCAAAGACGGTATTTAGTAATGTTCGGTCTGAATTTCCGCAAGAATGCCCCATTATCAAAACTTGAAAAGGTGCAGCTAAAAGAAATTCGAGCAAATCATGATAATGTCTTGTTTCTAAATATTTAACGGATTTGACATATCTAAGTAACTCATTGTCATTCATATCAAGAATAGACTGGTAACTTTTGTCAAGTTCATCCCCATAGCCAAAAATTATATTTTCAGGTTTTTCTAATTCGCCATGAATATAATTGTGGGTAATATTAAAGTTACCATACATCTTAGCTGTTTTTGTATAGTTGAAACTCAGCAACATGATACGTTTAGGGATAAGTTTATCGCGTTCTCCATAATTGTATTCAACATCTGCAAGGCTGGATATATCCAGCCCAATGTTATCCAGAGCTTTCTTTTTTCCTTCTGTTGAGAAATCAGCAGGATCAAAGAAGTCAATTATTGCATTTTGAAGGTCATTCCTTACATTGTCTGTTTCTATTGTATGGAGGTATTCAATTAATTTTTCTTGAAGGAATGCAAATTGTTCATTCAACTCACTGATTGTATAATTACAACCAGGGCTATCCATGCCAACTTTCAACAGTTGGTAATAGTCGTTTTCAATATCCACCCATCCTTTGGTTTCTATTGATTGCAGAATAGTTTTAAAAAAAGGGCAACATTCAATAGAGAAAATGTTTGGTTGGTCCTTGATATACTGAATAACTTCGCTTCCTGAGTATCTTTCTTTACGATAGATATCCTTAAAAAAACATGAGTTGTTGAAGACAAAAACATTCCAGCAATTAATGCCTACATTATCTTTGATAACCAAACGGCAAAGGCAATCTTCTGATACATTTGTAGTATTACCGGAAAAAGTATACACTCGTTGGTCCCAATACCAGTTGATAAAATCCATATAACTTGTTTTAAAGCCATGTGCCATGTCAAATCCGTTTCCTATGATAACAAGTCTATTCATTCGGTTGTAATGATGATGTTAGTGTTATTGACTTAAATTATAGAATAATCTCCTTGCTCTTCATTTACAAGAAGTGGCTTTAAAAGCGTTTCCACCGACTCAAAAGTATCTTGTTTTGAGAAGTGTATCTTTGGTTGTCCCCACCATCCTCTAATGAATTGCTGGTATTGGTATTGCAAGGTACGGCGAGGTGCCTGCGCCAAGCAGCTATTATAAAAGGAGTCCACAATGTCAGAATGGTAATTGGTCAATGAAAAGAAATACTGCCAAGTTTCTGATATTTCATTCGCGTTGAATCCGGGACGTTCAATTATTTCCACTGCATCCAATCTATGAGCACCATCATGTTTAGAGAACGCAGCTTTAAGTATTTCACTTGCCTCCTTATCAGAAGAAGGTGCGCTATACCCAAAGATTGTTACCTTGCCTGCTTTCGATATGTAGTACTTTGCAACACTCCATTGGTCACGGATAAAGCTGTCGCTGTTGTAATCCTTTTGTTCTACAGGATACAGCAAAGGAACAGCGTTGTATGGTTTGCCACACTTTCTGCAATAGTTTTGTATAAGACCAAAGGTCATACAGTCTTTGCATACACCAGCCCCCACATTTCCATGCAAGAACAGAATCTCTGGTCTGTTCCAGGTAATCTTTGCCACTCTGTTATATGCTTGGATAAGCAGACTATCCCAGTTGAAGGATACAATGCAGTCTTTTTCTGTGAGCGAAAGAATCAAAAGGTCGTAGATGGTCAAGAAGGATGGAAGCTGTACATTTGAAAAATATTCATAAAGTTTTTTTTCCATTGCTATCCGTGCGTTTTTACACTCATCACCACGTCTAAACAGCTCACTATATATATCTTCAAGATTCTTGCTTTTCGTTTCTAACATAAATCCTTCAAGGATCCTATCTAACCCGACCTGTTCAATGGCTTCATTCATCGTCGGGCAAGATTTTCCCATGACCGCTCTTGAAGCACCAGCTCCAACTATCACGACATGAGGGCGTTGGCAATACAAATCTTTAAGGTTTTTCTTCATACACTAACTGATTAAATATTTTGCCCGTAAGCAATTGTTGCATCATGCTTTATTTTACGGCCTCATATTTTGTTCGTTTTGTTTCAGGCACAATAATTTCATTGTTCATACTTATAAGTATGAAAGTTATTGTTCTCTGTTTGGCTGTTCTTGAATATAAACAGATATATTACTTAAAAAATGCCTTATCAAGGTGTGATATTGTTACTCTCTTTATACACTACTACATGATATACTATTTTTAACCTGTTTACATTGGCCATAAAACTGCGTTTGATATGCAAATATAGCTATTTTAATCCAATATCAATAATAGTCGTTTTTGACAAGAAATCAACTTTATGGAATTTGCTGGCTTTTGTATGGCAATTATATAAATGGTACAGAAAAACATGTAACCGTTTGAACAATCCATGTTTGTGCCAAAATCATCAATTAATCATGTATTATGCTTGAGGTAAGCGTCTCCGCAATGACGTAAAACAGTGTTGAAAATCTCTGTAGAGACGCGCAAAAGCACTTGTTGGATGACATCTGATGACATCTGGCGACATCTGATGACACCTCTGAATAACAGCGTATTATCCCCTTTTATCTTCGCCGTCGAATTCAAATTTATGTCTTACCCAAACGATTCGACAATGAAGAGAAGAATCCTTTTTTCAGTGATGTGCGCGGCGATTGCCGCCGGTGCTTTCGCGCAGGGCCAAGGTCAGGGCCTTGCCGGTATCAACGAGGCGACCAGCCTCATGACCTCGTATTTCGATCCCGCCACCAAACTGTGCTATGCCATCGGTGCGGTGCTCGGCCTGGTGGGCGGCATCAAGACCTACGGCAAGTTCTCCAGCGGTGATCCCGACACCTCGAAAACCGCCGCCAGCTGGTTCTTTGCCTGCATCTTTCTGATTGTAGCCGCCACCATCCTGCGTTCCTTCTTCCTCTAAGCGGTATGGAGTATCCTGTAAACAAGGGGGCGGGCAATCCCGTCGAGTTCAAGGGGCTCAAGTCACAATACCTGTTCGTCTTCGCGGGCGGTCTGGTGACGGTGCTCCTGGCGGTGGTCATCCTTTACCTGGCAGGCGTGGACCAATGGATATGCATCCCTTTCGGGACCGTATCCGGCGGTCTGCTGGCATGGGCGGTGTTCCGGCTGAACGCCCGCTACGGCGAACACGGTCTTATGAAGCTGCTGGCGGAGAAACGCCATCCGCGCTACCTGATCCACCGCAAGAGAGTTTTCAGATTATTTGCAAAAAGAAAAAAACGACAATCATGAGAAATGTATTGAAAGCGGAAACGCTGGAACGCAAGTTCCCCCTGCTGTCGGTGGAGAACGGCTGCATCGTGAGCAAGGATGCAGACCTGACCGTGGCTTTCGAGGTGGAGCTTCCCGAGCTGTACACGGTGACGGCGGAAGAGTATGAGGCCATGCACTCCACCTGGATAAAGGCCGCCAGGGTACTGCCCGAGCACAGCATCGTCTGCAAGCAGGACTGGTTCACGAAGGAGAGCTACCGTCCCCAAAACGGCGGGGAGGAACAAAGCTTCCTCTCGCGCAGCTATGAGCGGCACTTCAACGAGAGGCCGTACCTGAACCACCGCTGTTACCTGTATCTGACAAAGACCACCCGTGAGCGCAACCGCCGGCAAAGTGACTTCAGCACCCTCTGCCGGGGATTCCTGCTGCCCAGGGAGATTACCGACAAGGACATGGCGGCCCGCTTTCTGGAAGCGGTGGAGCAGTTCGAGCATATCGTGAACGACTCCGGGCACATCCGGCTGCGCCGCCTGGAAACGGAGGAGATTACCGGCACGAAGGAACGTCCCGGGCTGGTGGAGAAATACCTCTCCCTCTCGATGGAGGACGGGACCGCCGTGCTGCAGGACATCTGCCTCAAGCCCGGACGGATGCGTATCGGGGACAAGCGGCTCTGCCTGCACACACTTTCGGATACGGAAGACCTGCCGGGCAAGCTCTCCACCGACATGCGCTACGAGCGTATGTCCACCGACAGGAGCGACTGCCGCCTTTCCTTCGCCGCACCCGTGGGGCTGCTGCTCTCCTGCAACCACATCTACTCGCAGTACGTGTTCATCGACAACGCGCAGGAAATCCTGCAGATGATGGAGAAGAACTCGCGCAACATGCTCTCTCTGTCACGGTACAGCCGGAGCAATGCCGTGAACCAGGAATGGACGGAGATGTATCTGGACGAGGCGCATACCAAGGGAGTGCTTCCCGTCAGATGCCACTGCAATGTCATCGCCTGGGCGGAGGATGCGGAGGAGTTCCGCCGTATCAGGAACGACACGGGCAGCCAGCTTGCCATGATGGAATGCACCCCCCGTTACAACACCGTCGACACCCCGGTGCTTTACTGGGCGGGCATTCCGGGCAATGCGGGCGACTTTCCTGCCGAAGAGTCATTCTACACGTTCCTGGAGCAGGCGGTCTGCCTCTTTGCCGGGGAGACCAATTACAGAAGTTCTCCCAGTCCGTTCGGCATCCGCATGGCGGACCGGCAAAACGGCATTCCGGTGCACGTGGACATTTCCGATCTTCCGATGAAGCGTGGCATCATCACCAACCGCAACAAATTTATCCTGGGACCAAGCGGCAGCGGCAAGTCCTTTTTCACCAACCATCTGGTGCGCAACTATTACGAGCAGGGAGCGCATATCCTGCTGGTGGACACGGGCAACAGCTATCAGGGGTTGTGCCGGATGATCCACGACCGCACACGCGGCGGGGACGGCATCTACATCACGTATGAGGAGGACAATCCGATATCCTTCAACCCGTTCTACACCGATTCCGGACAGTTCGATGTGGAAAAGCGCGAGAGCATCAAGACTCTGATACTGACCTTGTGGAAACGGGAGGACGAGGCGCCGAAACGTTCGGAAGAGGTGGCGCTCTCGGGAGCGGTGAACGCCTATATCCGTAAAATTACCGGGAATCGGGAGGCAAGGCCGGACTTCAACGGCTTCTACGAGTTCGTGGACGGTGACTACCGCCGGATGATAGCGGAAAAGAAGGTACGCGAGAAGGATTTCGACATCGACGGCTTCCTGAACGTGCTGGAGCCTTTCTACAAGGGTGGCGACTACGACTTCCTGCTGAACTCCGACAGGGAACTGGACCTGACAAACAGGCGGTTCATCGTGTTCGAGCTGGACAACATCAGCGGCAACAAGGTGCTGCTGCCTGTGGTGACGCTGATCATCATGGAGACCTTCATCGCCAAGATGCGCCGTCTGAAAGGAATCCGCAAGGTAATATTGATAGAGGAATGTTGGAAAGCCCTTATGTCCGCCAACATGAGCGGCTATATCCAATATTTGTTCAAGACCGTCCGGAAATATTTCGGTGAGGCCGTTGTGGTGACCCAGGAGGTGGACGACATCATCAGCTCCCCGATTGTGAAGGAGGCCATCATCAACAACTCCGACTGCAAGATCCTTCTGGACCAGCGGAAATACATGAACAAGTTCGAGCATATCCAGCGGCTGCTCGGCCTGACGGAGAAAGAGAAAAGCCAGATACTCTCCATCAACCAGGCGAACCATCCCGGACGTTTTTACCGTGAAGTCTGGATAGGGCTTGGCGGCACCCGTTCGGCGGTCTATGCTACGGAAGTGAGCGCGGAAGAGTATTTCACGTTCACGACGGAAGAGTCCGAGAAACTGGAAGTGCAACGGCTTGCCGAGGAGCTGGACGGCAACCTGGAACTTGCCATCCGCCGGATGGCAGAGAGAAAACGAGAGGAACAAAGACAAGTATCAACCCCAAAAAGAGAGCAATGAGAAACAAATCCCTTATGAGACTGGCGGTGTGCCTGATCGGTATGGCCGCCATGGTATTGCAAGGCTGCTCGGAGGGCGGCACCGACCGTGACAAGCTCTGCGGCTCGTGGAGCAGCGTGGAAGGCAAGCCGGACGTGCTGGTATATAAGGAAGGGGAAGCCTACAAGGTGACGGTGTTCGCCCGCAGCGGAAAGATGCGCCGTCTCAGGCCTCAGACCTACCTGCTGGTTGAGGAGAACGGGAACCTGTTCATCAACACGGGGCACCGCATCGACATCTCCTACAACGAGGCCGCCGACGTGCTGACCTTCTCCCCGAACGGTGACTATGTGCGGAAGGAGGAACGCCCATGAAAGCGAAGTCACTCCTGATCGGAACGGTACTCGCCCTGTGCGGCACCGGCGCCAATGCCCAGTGGGTGGTGACCGATCCCGGCAACCTTGCCCAAAGCATCATCAACATGTCGGACAACATCGCCCATACCTCGAAAACGGCGGTCAATACGGCCGACAGCTTTGCGGAGACGGTGAAGATTTACGAGCAGGCCAAGAAGTATTACGACCAGTTAAAGGCGGTGAACGACCTGATACAGGACGCCCGCAAGGTGCGCGACATCATCCTGATGGTGGGCGACGTGTCCGACATCTATGTAACGAACTTCGGCAAGATGATGAACGACGGGAACTTCTCGCCCCGCGAGCTGGACGCCATCGCCTTCGGCTACACCCGCCTGCTGGAGGAGAGCAACGGCGTGCTGCAGGATCTCAGGCAGGTCATCAACGTGAGCACGCTCTCCATGACCGACAAGGACCGCATGGACGTGGTGGACCGCTGCTACTATGAGATGCGCCGCTACCGCAACCTGGTGAGCTATTACACGAACAAGAACATCGCCGTGAGCTATCTCCGTGCCAGAAAGAAGAACGACCTGGACCGGGTGATGCGGCTTTACGGGAATGAAACCTCCAAATACTGGTAGCCATGATGCCGTTGTCGATAGATTTTGCCAACCTGCATACCATACTGGCGACCCTGTATGACGATATGCAGCCCCTTTGCAAGGACATGATGGACGTGGGAAAGGGACTTGCCGGGCTGGGTGCCCTGTTCTATGTCGCCGTCCGCGTGTGGCAGTCGATGGCCCGTGCCGAACCGATAGATGTCTATCCCCTGCTGCGTCCTTTCGCCATCGGCATCTGCATCCTGCTTTTCCCCACGCTGGTGCTCGGCACGCTGAACACCGTGCTCAGCCCGATAGTACAGGGTACGCACAAGATGCTTGAGGGGCAGACGCTGGATATGGAACAGTACAGGGCGCAGAAGGAGGAACTGGAAAGGGAGGCCATGCTGCGCAATCCCGAGACCGCCTACCTGGTGAGCGACGAGGAATTCGACCGTCAGCTGGACGAGCTGGGCTGGTCAACCATAGATACCGCCTCCCGCCTGGGCATGTACGTGGAGGTGGGGATGTACAATCTGGAGAAGAAAATCCGTGACGCTTTCCGCAGCCTGCTGGAACTGATATTCGCGGCAGCATCGCTGCTGATAGACACCGTGAGGACCTTTTTCCTTGTCGTGCTCTCCATACTGGGACCGGTTGCGTTCGCCTTCAGCGTATGGGACGGTTTCCAGTCCACGCTCGGGCAGTGGTTCACGAGGTACATATCCGTCTACCTTTGGCTTCCGGTCAGCGACCTGTTCAGCACCCTGCTCGCCAAGCTCCAGGTGCTGATGCTCCAAAATGACATTCTGGAATTACAGAACAACCCCGACTACTCGATAGACAACTCAAATAGCGTCTATATCATATTCATGCTGATAGGGATTATCGGGTACTTCACCGTCCCGACGGTGGCGGGCTGGATCGTACAGGCGGGCGGAGCCGGAAACTTCAGCCGTAACCTGAACCGCACGGCCACGAAAGCGGGCAGTTTCGCTGCCGGGACGGGCGGTGCCGTACTGGGGAATATCGGGGGAAGGCTGCGGGGCAAATAGGCTCTATGGCAACCCGTTTCCGTGAGTCGGGCAACTCAAAATGACAAGTCGGGCAACTCGCAGTTTTGAGTCGGGCAACTCACGGTTCTGAGTCGGGCAACTTGGATTACCGGGTTGGGCGACTTGTCGGAAGGAGCCGCCCGGTCATACCGGAAACATTTATTTATTCATTCAAACCAATCATTCGCTAAATGGAATTCAAGTCATTGACCAACATTGAGAGCAGCTTCAGGCGTATCCGGTTGATACTGGCTGTCTTTACCGGCTGCTGTGCGCTCATTACCGGCTATGCGTTGTGGAGCTCGTACCGTTTCGCCGAGAAGCAACGGGAAAGATCTATGTGCTGGATAAGGGCAAGTCGCTGATGCTCGCCCTCTCGCAGGATCTTTCACAGAACCGCCCCGCCGAGGCGCGGGAACACGTCCGGCGTTTTCACGAGCTGTTCTCTCGCTCTCCCCGCAGAAGGACGCGATCGAGCACAATATAGGCCGTGCCCTGCAGCTGGCGGACAAGAGCGCCTATCACTACTATGTGGACTTTGCCGAGAAGGGATATTACAACCGGCTGATTTCGGGCAACATCAACCAGGTGGTACACGTGGACAGCGTGGTGTGCGACTTTGCCGCCTATCCCTACAAGGCGCGTACATACGCCCGGCAGCTGATCATCCGTGAGAGCAACGTGACCGAGCGAAGCCTTGTCACCTCCTGTTCGCTCCAGAATACGGGGCGTTCGGACGACAATCCCAACGGATTCATCATCGAGCAGTTCACCATACTGGAGAACAGGGATATAAGGAGTGTGGAACGATGAGAGGGAAACCTGCCGTCTTAAAACGTGCGGACAGCCGTATCCGGCTGTTCTGCCGCCGGCTGACCGGGAAGCAGCGCATTGTCTTGACAAGTGTCGTCTCGCTTCTGTTCACGGCAGCCTGTCTGTACTCGGTTGTCTCTTCCGTGTCCCGTTTGGGGGAACGGAAGGGCGACATGAAAACCGGGCATATCCGGCCCGTCATGTTACGGCCGGAAACAACAACCATTCATTCAAACATCCAGAAACATGAAAATGGACTTTCAGAAAATCAGGGAACGGCTGGGGCTGTCGAGTGACAAGCCGCTGACTCCCGAAGAGAAGCGCCGACGCGCGAGGTATATTGTCTATCCGTTCTTCTGCCTGCTGTGCGCCGGATTCCTCCTGCTGGTATTCAGCCCGTCGGAAAAAGAGAAGGCGGAAAAGGAAAAGGGCAAGGGATTCAACGTGGAGATGCCCTCGCCGAAAGATTCGGAAATGGAGGGCGACAAAGTAAGCGCCTACGAGCAGGAAGCACTGGCGAAAAAGGAAAAATGGCGCAGGGGAACCTTCCTGGAGATGTCCGAGCTGCTCAACAAGGACAGTCAGGATACTGCCGGCCTTACCGCAGGAAAAACCAACACGGAACTTCCGCCGGAACCGGAAACGGGGAAATCCCCCCGGCTCCGTCCATTCCTCCGCGGAAGCCTACCGGAATATGAACCGCTCGCTGGGTGCTGTATATACCCGGAATGAAAACCAACAAAATGCCGATCTGCTCCGCCGTATAGAGGAACTGGAAAAAGAAAAGAGACCGGCGGAAGGACAGACCCTGGAAGAAAAGATGGCACTGCTGGAAAAGTCTTACGAGCTGGTCGCCCGGTACAACGGGAAGCAGCCGGATGCCCCGGCTGCCGTGAATGGCCGGAGCGACCGGAAAGACAGGACAGCCGTCCGCCCGGTGAAACAGGTACAGAATCAGGTGGTGTCATCGCTTGCACAACCTATGGGCAATGAGGATTTCATCGCCGAATTTGCGGGAGAGAGGAATACCGGTTTCCACACCCCTATAGGCAGGACACTCCCTTCCGGCAGGAATACCATCGCCGCCTGTGTACACGGTACGCAGACCGTATCGGACGGGCAGGTGTTGCGCATCCGGTTGCTGGAGCCGATGGCGGTGGACGACCGGCTCATTCCCCAAGGGACGGTATTGACCGGCGGTACACGCATCCAGGGGGAGCGGATGGACATCCTTGTAGAGACGGTGGAATACAAGGGCACGCTGTTTCCTGTGGAACTGGAGGTATATGATGCCGACGGACAGCGGGGAATCCTCGTGCCGAACTCGATGGAGTATGATGCGGCGCGTGAGATAGCCGCGGGTATGGGCACCTCAATGGGGAGCAGCATCAACATCTCGACGGATGCCGGGGCACAGATTGCCTCGGACGTGGGCAAGGGGGTAATACAGGGCGTGTCGCAATATGTGGAAAAGAAAATGCGTGCGGTGAAAATCACCCTGAAAGCCGGACACCGGCTGTTGCTGCACTCTCCCGAAAAATGAAAAGAGAAAAGAAACCAACCATTTATTCACCAACCAATCAAGAACGCACATGAAGAAGATTCTGATGATGTTTGCCCTGATTATGGGCGCAGTGGCTGCATACGCGCAGCAAGGCAGCGGGGATTATTACGAGGGATTGAGCCGCAAGATCGGCTTCAGCCAAATGATTCCCCCGCATGGTCTGGAAATCACGTATGACAAGACCGTACATATAATTTTCCCCTCTCCCGTAAGATACGTGGATTTGGGTTCCCCAACCTGATAGCGGGCAAGGCGGACGGTGCGGAAAACGTCATCCGTGTGAAGGCGACCCGGAAACATTTCCGCAATGAAACCAATATGAGCGTGATAACCGAGGACGGCAACTTTTACACATTCAACGTCAAGTATGCCGACGAGCCGCTGCTGCTGAATGTGGAGATGTGCGACTTCATCCATGACGGGGAGTCGGTTAACCGTCCGAACAATGCGATGGAAATCTACTTGCAGGAACTCGCCGGGGAGTCGCCCCGTCTGGTACGGCTGATCATGAAATCCGTGTATGGGCAGGACAAACGCAAGGTCAAGCACATCGGCAGCAAGCGGTTCGGGGTTCAATACCTGCTCAAGGGGCTTTACGCACACGGCGAGCTGCTCTATTTCCATACCGAGGTGAAGAACGCCACGCACGTGCCTTTCGATGTGGACTTCGTAACTTTCAAGATTGTAGACAAGAAAATCGTGAAGCGTACCGCCATGCAGGAGCAGGTCATCTATCCGCTGCGAGCCTTCAACTATGTGACCCGTGTGGACGGGAAGAAGAACGAGCGGACGGTGTTCGCCCTGCCCAAGTTCACCATCCCCGACGGCAAGAAGCTGGTCGTGGAGATGTACGAGAAACAGGGTGGCCGCCATCAGTCGTTTGAGGTGGAGAACGAAGACCTTGTACGCGCCGAGACTGTCAATGAACTGAAAGTAAGATGAGTGCCATGAAAAGAAACTTCATCTTCATTATCCTCCTGCTTGCCCTCTTTACGGGGCAGGCGGAAGCCCAGCGCCGGCTGCCGGGGATGAAAGCCGTCCGCTTTACCGCTGAAATGGCCGACGGCTTTTACAGCCGGGCAGACCGCCATGATGCGGGCTACGCCTTTGCGCTGGCTGTTGCCACTTACACAAAGAAAGGGAACCAGTGGGTGTTTGGCTGTGAGATGCTACAACGTAATAACCCTTATCGGAACACATATGTCCCACTGTCGCAATATACAGGGGAAGGCGGCTATTATCATACAATCCTTTCCACATCCGGCAAGTCTTTCTTTCTGAACCTCGGCGCTTCCGCCTTGCTGGGCTACGAGGCCGTGAACAACGGAAACCGCCTGTTGGATGACGGAGCTTCCTTGCGCAAGTGTGAGTCCTTCATCTATGGAGGTGCGGTAACGCTGGAGGCGGAGGGATACCTGTCGGACAGGATAGCCCTGCTGATACGCCTGCGTGAACGTTTTGTATGGGGTGGCGCTTCCGGCCGCTGCCATTTCCAATATGGAGCCGGAGTCAAATACATTTTCTAACCTTAAAAAGAACATATACCCATGAAAAGAAGAATCCTTGATTTTATGATGACAGCCTGTTGCATGGTATTTTCCTTTCTTGCCCTTGTCGCCTGTGACAATAAGCTGGATATCAGACAAGAATACCCGTTCACGGTGGAGTCCATGCCGGTGGCGGACGAAATCGTAAACGGTGAGACGGTGGAAATCCGTCTGGAAATCAAGCCGGAAGGAAACTTTTCCGGAACTGTCTATACGCTGAGGTATTTCCAGCCCGACGGAAAGGGCAGTCTGAAGATGGAGGACGGAACGGTACTGAAACCCAATGACCGTTATTTGCTGAACGAATGGAAATTCCGTCTTTACTATACCTCGCAGAGCGGCAAGGAATCACAGACCATAGACCTCTATTTTGAAGACAATTGGGGAAATCTGCAACAGCTGACGTATGATTTCAATGGAAAGGATGCGGAGGAGGAAGACAATAATACGGAGACCGCATGAAAAGAATACCGGTTATTATGATTTTTCTGTCACTTGTTCTGTATGGCAAGGCGGAAAATCCCCCGTCTGACAAGGATAAGGCGGTAGCCTGCATCAAGCGGTGGGAAGGCTGGCACCGGGGGAAAATGCCTTACATCGGTTACGGACACCGCCTGCTCCCCCATGAGAAGCTGACCGAGAACCTGAGTGAGGCACAGGCGGACTCACTTTTGAGATGCGACCTTGAACGGTGTTTGAAGGTATTCCGAAAATATGGGAAAGACTCGCTTCTTTTAAGTCTGTTAGGCTTTAATGTAGGCTGTTACCGTCTGATCGGCAACGGCAAGATACCTAAAAGCAAACTGATTCAGAAACTGGACAGCGGCAACCGGGATATTTACAGGGAATATGTATCGTTCCGCTGTTATCGGGGGAAAGTCATTCCAGGCATAGAGAGAAGAAGAAAAGAGGAGTTTGAACTGTTCTATATGCCGTAGATTGAAATTATGCAAAGCCGTGAACGGACGCTTGCCATCGCCGTTCACGGCTTTAGTCTTAGCCACTCTTAATTTACCTTTACCCGGTTCATCAGCTGCCCCGATATTTCATGCAGTTCCCGGCAGCGTTCCGGCTGCTGTTCCCTTGCAAAGGCGGTGATTCCCTGTGTCAGTTTCCAGAGCGTGGCCCCGCCTGTAACTCCGTCGTCAGGATTGTTGTTCATCAGCAGTTTCTCGACTTCACGTCCCTCGTTTTTCAACAAGGCTCCTTTCTGCACCAGATTCTTCAGTTCCTTGTCGAAATCCACGTCTATTTCCGATGCTCCTTGAATTTCGATGGCCTTCTGCATGATGGTGTCTTTGCTGTACAGTCCTTTGGTCAGGTCGGAAACAGCCGATACGGTGGTCTGCGTGTCCAGTTCGTAGGTCTTTTGGGAGAGGGACAGGGATTCCGGCAGTCGGCCTCCAAGGTGTATCTGCCGCATGACGGACTCCCTGACCATCCCGTTCAGGCACGCCCCGTTGAGCAGGAACGACCGCATATCGACCGATCCGTTGCCATAGTCGGATGTGGAGAAGCGTGCTCCTGCGAAGATGATGACCGTTCCGTTCTTACGGGTGGGTATCTCTATCGGAGTGGGCAGGATTGTCTCACACCATACTTTCGTGTCGTTCATATAGGCATCGGACACGACCGCCCCCTGTCCTCCCGCCTCACGGATGAAAGCGGTCAGGATATCCACCGAGTTCAGCCGACGGTAGGAGTCCGACAATACGCCCCGGACTTCCATTCCTACCGCCCGTATCAGTACCCGTGTACGCTCGGTCCATCCCGAATGCTCGTTCAGGATGGTGGCGCACAACTGTTTCTGCCAAACATCTCCGGCGGAAAGCTCGCGCAGGTATTTGGCGGGAATGCCCATCTTCTCCGAAATCTGGCTTATGGCGTTGCCGTGCAGGTTGAAGTTCCCTTCGGGCATTGCCATCTGTACCCTTCCTTCCGCTTTGAAAGAGATAACGGGGCGTTCCTTGCTACGTTGGCTTACTCCGATGGGAGCGATGAAATCCTGCGCGATCCGTCCCTCACTGAGCAGACGGTTGATGGTGTCCATGACATCCCCCTGCCTGCCTTCTATCATCCGCCGTACCTTGTTGATGACTACCTGGTTGAGTCCCTGCTGTTTCTGTACCGGTGCAGTGGCCGGCATGACTGTTGCTTCCATATTTCTTGTTTTTAAAGTCGTTGATAAATTACAATTTGTTCTTATGGCTTGTCCTGCTTGTTTTAGTAAATTCAGATCTGTACTCTTCTGACAGACGGATATAATCCTTTTCGCTATATCCGGCCGTTCCGAACAGTTCATAATATCCGGGGAAGGGTTTTCTTTCCGTTTCCGGTATATGCGTGCTGGTTTCCTTATGGCAACAGATGATGTGCCGGACAAACCGGTAGCACTTGCAAAGATCCGCCAGGATGGTGTACTCGTTGTCCGTATGAGGTTCATAATATCCGCAGGAGAGATTGACGCAGGATACTTCCAGCCCGTTCCTTTTCAATGCCGCCACATCCGTAGCCAGCCCCTGTGCAGGCTTGTAACCGTACCTCCGGGGATCTACCGCTGAAATGAACTCATTGGAGCAGAGCCTCATTCCGTTGATTTGTGTCACCATGTCCCCGTTCCCTTTCCGGTCGCACTGGATGACGAAACGGCAGTCGGAAAAGAAGGACATGTCGGCATGGCCGCTGCCTATGCATCCTATCTCCTCCTGTACGAAGAAGGCGCATTTCACCGCCTTGAAATCCTCCAGGCATTTCAGGCAGATCCAGATGCCGTTCTTGTCATCCGCGCCGATTCCGGCCATCCGTTTACGCTTGCGGTCATAGCCGACAATCATCGAGTCCGCCACAAGATGGGCCGCATAGGTGCCTGTCTTGCGCCGGTGTACCTCGTCCATGTGCGCCACGACACAGGGGTAGCTTTTCCGGTTGCCTTTGACCGCGTAGATGTTTCCGTGCCTGTCTTGCCGGAAAGGAATACCCATCCGCCTGAGTTCCCCGATGATGAACCCGGCCATCTTCCCCCTCCTTGCCGGAGGGGGGAGGAGATGTTGTAAAGAGCCATTAATTTTTCCATGATACTGACTTTTTAGGAGATGAACAACTTTTCGATTTGCAGGTACCGTCTGAACTCCGGTACGGGACGTCCCTTCTTGAAGAGGAAGGACGGATATTTCTTTCCCTTGTATTCCGCCGACGTGCCTTTCAGTACTTGTCCGAATACGGTGGATATATAGAACATGTCCTGACAATTCTTGCAGAATGCCGTATCCGGAAAGGAATGTATCTTTCCGCATTTGGGACATACATATTTTCTCCTGTTTGCGCGCCCTTCCGTGCTCCGGCAGGTGGCTATGCTCGTGTCGCCCTCCGTATTTCTCAGTTCCAGGTTACCGTCCGTCAGATGGAGGCTGTAGAACGTGTCGAGGTAAGGCACCCCTTTCTTGTGCCATCGGCAGGCGGGCACTTTCACCGTCAATGAAACCTGTATATTGTCTCCGGCCGCCCATTCCTGCCCCTCAATGGGATTCAGTACGGTGAAATCCGTTGTATGTGTATAATCGTTGTATCTGCGTCGCAACAGGATGCCCGCCTCCTGCGCCTGCTTGCGGATCAGTTCGGCGACGAATGCGTGTGAGGAATAGATGCGGTCCAGCAGGGAGGCGGCAATCGGTGTGTTTATTGATTTCCACAATGTTACCTCGTTCCATACGACAGCCCGTCCGAGTATGTTGTTGCTCTCGTCCCTTGCCACAAGGATTTTAGCGCCGGCGAAGTTGGTATAGAAGTCAGCGGCGTTGCGTGCCTTGTCCTCATACCGCATACAGGAACTGTGCAGGCTGGATGTGTCACTGTCGGAGATGGGGCTGTAGTTGCTTTCCAGATAGGCTTCCATGAAGTCGTTCATGCTTTCATGCAGCCTGACCGTGACTTTGCTGTCCAATGAGAGAGAGCTACAGAAATAATTGATTTCGTCGGGTGAGTACTTGGGCAGGTTCTTGAACAGTTCCACAAACGTGGAGGGTTCCAGGTCTGTCCGGTTCTCCGGGAACCAGGGTGCCTGCGGGTTGTTCCGGTCCGGGAAACTGGGATGGGCCAGATCCTTGCTGCAGGCCGTGAACACGATCCGGATTTTCTTGAACGTGCCCGCTTCCGTCCGCTTGCGCTTGGTGGAGAAGCAGTTGTAGGTACCGCGTATGATCTCTTCCACCGGTACGTTCTTTTTTACTTCCGAAAGGATGTCTTTGGCTATCACACTTCCGTTTTCCGCCGCATGCACCAGGCGGGATTTCAATTCATTGCTAACATTCAGTTTCATAATCATTCGTTTTATTGTTTATAAATTCTGCCATGTTTTTATGGCAATTGTTTCTTGTCCGGCTGCATTTGGCGCAATTTCTCTTTCCGCTTTCTGAGCAGGTCAACGGACATGTTCCTGCTTGTCCGATATTCCTCCTCGCTCATCCGGCGAATGGAAGGAATGCCCGTCTGGGTCAGTGTATGGTTTACCATCCAGCCGTCCATGAAGTTTTCGGGGCAGAGGCTGTCATGGTGGATGACTTCCCCCACGCAGCCGTGAATGAGCATATTGCATATGGTCATCAGGCAACAGGTACGGTTGACATCTTCCGCAACAAGATAATTACCCAGGTGGCGTACATGATATGCCAGCAGGAGACGCCCACTTCCGCAGGTAGGGTCGTTTATCCTCTGCCCGGTCTTTTTTTCGTCCGTTTCCGTACACATTACCATCAGGTCGCAGATATGTACGGGAGTGAAGAACTGCCCTTGCGCCTGTTGTCCCTTTCTGGAACTGAGCGCCATGAAAAGGTCTCCTAACGCGTCATACCAGGATGCGGCCTCCAGCTGCTTCTGCATGAGCCGCACCCATTCCGCAAACATTTTCATGAATGCGGCATTCTGCTGCCGCTTGTACCTCCAGTCTTTCAGCGGAGGAGCGCCCGGTGAGAATCCGTGTATGACGTAACGCAGGAAATCTGTGAACACGTTCATCGGATCGTACCCGTTCAAGCCTGCAAACTCACAGATTGTCTTTTCAAGTGGCCGGACTTCTGGGGATGTCTCATAGCGTGTCATATTGTTCTGTTTTTTTATAGAAGGTTACTGTATGTCCGTTATGGTCTGTCCGTATCTTGACGGGGGAGACGCCAAGGAAAAAGAGGTGCGTTTCCGCTTTCAGCATGTTCCATTCCCATGTGGGAAGTTCCTTCCATTCCATACGGTATGCCCAGAGTATGAACAGACCGGGACGGAATCCGTTGAAAAGTTCTCCGTGCAGAATCCCGACCAGCCGCTCCAGTTCTTCCCGCGAGTAAAGGGTGAATGACTCATTCCGATAGATAAAGGCATCAGCCGGTTCAATATCCGGCTGACACTCGATGATGTATCTCGTCCATTCTTTTGTGGTGTACTTTCCGTACAGAGGATCGGGTTCCGTGTATTTCCATGCCCTGACGAATGTGTGGAAGAGGACGGCACCGTTCCTGTGCCTTCCGGTATGCCCCCACATCCGGAACTGTTTGCTGCGTATGCCATCGGGAAGCAGCAATTCCGGACCGGTTATAACCCAAGGGCCTCCTTCCGTATTGTAACAGGTACACTTTTCATTTTCATGGCAGAAAGGTGTCTGTGGGAGAAGGCAAATATGGACTTCCCGGTCATCGCCCCTTTCAATGTGTGCCTGCGGATAATAGTCACCGCCACGGGTAGTATAAGTGACGACATCCCCTGCGGTCGGTAAACTGACTCTTTCCCTGTCCTCCCGCATCCTTGAAATCAGCCGGTTCACCTTCTCCACGTCGCACTCCTTTATGGAACAGGCACACCCTTCATGCCTGTTGAGCAGAGTCAGACTTTCCAAATCATAAAAATTACCGTACTTCATATTGAGATCGTTTTTGTTGGTACAATTTGACCTGGCGGGCAACCATATCACAGAACTTCTGTCCGTTCTCCTTCTCGCTTC
>ENA-OPYX01000005-OPYX01000005.1-human-gut-metagenome-genome-assembly--contig:-NODE-5-length-104362-cov-5.109272_pt1 | contig 104362 bp, 96 predicted proteins | sample MGYA00242639_ERZ504486 | MGnify/ENA primary metagenome ERZ504486 (study PRJEB26092, sample SAMD00036296) | human gut metagenome | host: Homo sapiens | study: EMG produced TPA metagenomics assembly of... | reverse complement strand
ATTAATTTCATTATCGCCCCAAATGGCTTTTGTCAAGTCCACTCCATTCATGCGGTGGTCTTCGGCTTCTGCCAATAGTTTCAGTAACAAATTGGGATGGGGAGGCAGTTTTGTCACCACTTTGCCATCTCGGTATATGATGCTTGCATCGGGGGCGTAAGCTACATTGTCCGATAGCCGTATATTGGGGGGAGCCAACCAAAAGTTGTCCTCCGATTTTTCAGAAGTTATTTCTGTTTTCTGTTTAGTCTGTAAGAATGAAATGATTATTCCCCCCAATGCATCCCCCTATTATTCCCCAAAAGATATAAAGAAGAAGATTGTAATTCAGAATGCTGAAGAAGGTCAGGTCTATGGCTGGCTGCAATTTCATTTCGTTTTTAGCTCCGGCATAGAATGTGGGGAGCGAAGTATAATGCTTACCGGCAAGGGAGTCACGGTTTTGTGCCCTGTATGGGCGAGTGGAAATAGTTATATCAATAAAAGTCTTTATGTGATTGATTCCTTTGGCTTGCAGTTCTTTTTGCCACAACTGGTTTAATGTATCCGGGTGGGCGTATTGGCGGTTAAGGATAGCAATGGTATGCAGTATTTGGGCATGCAAGTCTTTATCTATGTTTTTGCTGCTATTCACACTGTCCAGTTGATATGTTTTTTCCCCATCCTCATGTGTGATTTCTATGTGTTTGTATTGGGTGGGAGAGGAGGAATGGTGCATTGTCAAACCAGAAACTATTATTCTATTATTCAAGTCTTCATGCACTGCCTTTATCAAGGTTTCTTCTGCTACATTGAGCATTTCTTTGCGTTCGGCACAATAAGAAATATAAAACCATATCGCTGATATGACTGCAATAACGGAATATATAATATATCTCTTCATGGTTCTTTATATTTAGTTCATAGTAAACTTCGTCACAAAAGTAAATATTATTTCTTGTATTCTTTTGTTGGGGAAGAAATTATTGTTAGAAGTTGTTTAAAAATTAATCGAAATATTTATTAAGCATGATTTTACAGCAAGCCAATTTGCACCATAGCCACCGCTGTATCTACATGGAACTCGTAGTCAATTGTAAGCCTTCTGAATTTTTCAAGCCATGCAAAACTTCTTTTCACAATCCAGTGTTTGGATAAATGTCATTTCACCGGGGAAACGGTTTAATGCATTAAAATCATCCTTTTCATCGAGACAAACCGGATAAGTGAAGGCATCCCTCCGGGTAATGTAACGCAACTCTTTTACGTCCTTCTTATTAAAACGATACCAAAGGTATGGGAGATAAATCAATTATCCAAAGGTTTTCTTCAATAGTTTTCCGAGCTCCATGATAGTTCTGAATTCCATCCAGCTATTTTTTACCCAGAAAAAGTCCCATAAACAATTATTTTCCCTTGTGATATCCATCATCCGTCCCTCTTTCCAGAGCTGTTTAAAAATGGCTGAAACATTTTTATTATAAAGTTTCCGTATCAGCCAGATAATTTCTTCCTCTCTCCCTTCATTAGCCGTTGAAACACTCTGTTGATGGGGTTCCGGCAGTGAGTGGACACCTCATCATCACCCTTTCAGCCCCCTTTCATTCGTAAAAAAGGGAATCGCCGGAGACAGATTTGAAAGGGCTTGACAAGCACGGCTGAAACGAAGATGAGAGGATATTCTGTCATTCTTAACAGGCTGATAGTCTGCATATTTTGATTAAAATGTAAGGATGAACGGAAAAAGGAATAACCGGATTGGTGAGGGTGGGATACAATCTGCCCTCTATAAAAAGATGCCGAGCCTTTTGAAAAAGATGCCGAGCTTTTTAAAAAACCTCCTGGTCTTTTTTGAAAACCTCAAGGTCTTTTTACAACATTCAGGATGGCATATTTTTAGATGTACGGTGACACAAGCCTACACGTACGTATGCATAAGCCTACACGTATATACGCATCGGGCTACACGGACGTACGCATAAGACCACACGTATATATGTGCAGCAAATGAGGCAAAACGTGCTAAGCAGGAAATAGTACGTTCTCTTGAAGACTATGAGGCAGAGAATGAGGAGCTAAAGCAGATCTTTGAGAGGACCTATGGACCTGTAAAGGTGTATCGCCAAGATGACGAGGAGCAGTATCAATCCTCAGCGCCAAAGGGAGCATCTACATATCGCCCAACAAAGAAAAAGCAGCAAGAAGAGGAATATCTTCTTGTAGATGGCTATAATATTATTTTTGGCTGGCCAGAATTAAATGAGCTTTCAAAGACAGATATTGCGGCAGCAAGGCTTACATTGATGGATATTTTAAGTAATTATCAGGGTTACAGCAAGTGTAAGCTGATCCTTGTGTTTGATGCCTATAAGGTGCCAGGAGGAACAGAGCATGTTGAAAAGTACCACAATATTTACATTGTGTACACAAAAGAGGCAGAGACAGCAGATCAATATATTGAAAAAACAGTTCATGCAATGGGAAGAAAGCATCGCGTAACTGTGGCTACATCAGATGGTCTTGAGCAGGTTATCATTCTTGGACAGGGTGGTGTGCGTATGTCAGCACTTGGCTTAAAAAAGCAAATTGAAAGTGCCGGTCATGAGATTCGCGAAATGTGCATAACAAAGTCAGACAGCGGTAAAGTCTATTTGTTTCATGAGACATCTGATGATGTTAAGAAAACGCTTGACGAGATTCGTCTGGAAAAAAATGATAGAAAAAATGATAAAAAAATTTATAAAAAAATTGATATTGGTAAACAAGGGGAAAAGTAAAAACATTTGAAAGTGATTTCGACTGAGAGGAGAAAAATATTTCTATGAAGGGAAAAAAGAAATCCTTTGCAGAGAAGATTAAAAAAGAGGGATGGACGAGGATTGATTGTCATCCGCTTGCTGTGTGGATTGGTAGTACAATTGTAACTGTTTTGCTGCTGGAATTACTCAGCAGAAAATCATTATTTAGTTTGCTTCATTTTGTATTTGTGACACCGCATTTGTTTTTAATGAACTTTATGCTTGTGCTTACAACATATTCGCTTATGTTTTTGACAAGAAGGTGGGGATTTGTCAGAGGACTTGTGGCGATTTTTTGGGGCGCAATAGGCGTTACAGATTTTGTTTTGCTTTTGTTTCGAACAACACCGTTTAACTGGCATGATTTAAGCCTGATTGATTCTGCTATGCAGGTCATGAACCATTATGTATCAGGAATTGGATTTGTAGCAATCGGTGCTGTGATTGCAGCGTGTATTGTGCTTATAGTTGTGTTGTTTAAAAAGGCAGCACGTCTTGAAAAAAGGCCAAATTACAAAAAGGGTGCGGCAAGTGTAGTAACTGTGGCATTGTTAACAGTTTATTTTTGGGGTGTTGGCCGCTGGTCTGCAATTTTGCCGCGTAATTTCAGCAATATCGCGGAAGCTTATCAGACTTATGGTCTTGCCTACTGCTTTACAAATTCATACATCAGTACTGGAATTTCAAAGCCTGATAATTACGATGCGCAAAAGGTAGAAAATATCCTGGATGAAGAGGTTGTGCCTGTAAACACTGAAGTAGAGATTGATCCAGTGGAAACTACGGCACCAGAGGAAGTATCTGTCCCAGAAGAATATGAAGAAGAGACAAAGGCACCAATCGAAGAGTACGATGCAGGCGTCAATGTTATTTATCTTCAGTTAGAGTCATTCTTTGATATTACTGATTTGAATGATGTGACAGTAAATGAAGATCCGATTCCTAATTACCATCGCCTGTTTGATACATGCTCGTCTGGTTTTTTGAGCGTTCCATCTGTCGGTGCGGGAACAGCCAACACAGAGTTTGAGATTTTGACAGGCATGAATTTGGATTTCTTCGGCTGCGGCGAATATCCATATCAGACAGTACTTCGTGAGCAGACATGTGAGAGCCTACCGTATTGTTATGACAACATTGGCTATACATCTCATGCAATTCATAACAATTCTGCTACATTCTATAATCGAAACATGGTATTTTCACGTCTGGGCTTTGATACCTTTACGAGCATGGAGTATATGTATAACCTGACATATACGCCTGAAAATTGGGCAAAGGATAAGGTACTTACTACCAACATTATCGAGGCGATGGAGTCAACTGATACAAGTGACTTTATCTATACAATTTCTGTGCAGGGACATGGCGCGTATCCGACAGAAGAGGTACTTAAGGATCCTCACATCAAAGTGACGTTAAAAGAAGATGATGAGGCCAGACAAAATCAGCTGACCTACTATGCAAATCAGATTTATGAAATGGATTTGTTTGTAGCTGAGCTGACAAGACAATTAAATGACTTTAATGAGCCGTGTATTCTTGTTATGTATGGTGATCACCTGCCAAGTCTTGGAATTGAGGAGACTGATATGAACCAGGGAAATCTCTTCACAACAAAATATATTTTGTGGAGTAATTTCCAGATGGAAAAGCAGGATAAAAACGTCGAGGCATACCAGCTTGGTGCATATGTAATGCAGCGAATGGGCATCAATGAGGGAATTATGTTCCGTTATCATCAGAAATATTTTAAGGAACAGAATGCAAACGAAAGTGCATATTTAGACTCAATGGCTGTTATTGAGTATGATATGCTGTATGGTGATAAAGAGGTATTTGGAGGCGAAAATCCGTATCAGCCGAAGAATCTTAAGATGGGCATTCTTCCAATAACATTAGATCGTGTTTTATACAAAGATGGTACAATGTGGCTGTATGGAAGCAATTTTAATGAGTTTTCAATTGTAATCATAAATGGAAAGCAGTATGAGCCAACCTCACAGCACCAGAATCTGATTAAGATAGAAGATTTCAAACTTGGAGGAAGTCTTGAGGTGTGCGTGGCACAGCAGGATGATTATGGCAAGACAATTCTTAGCACGACAAGAAGCTGTCGTGTTGAGGTAAATCACTAGTTGTATAGTTTGACGATATGGATTGACGTACAGCAAAAAGTGAGATATGATTATATCAAGGTTCAAAGGTCGGCGATACGACTGGAGACAGTAACTAGGAAAGGGTAAAACAGACCATGGAAAAGATTATATTAACAGGTGACAGACCGACAGGAAGACTTCACGTAGGACATTATGTAGGTTCTTTAAGAAGAAGAGTAGAACTGCAAAACTCTGGTGAATATTCCAAGATATTTATTATGATTGCAGATGCACAGGCATTAACAGATAATATTGAAAACCCGGAGAAGGTTCGTCAGAACATCATCGAGGTAGCACTTGATTACCTCTCATGCGGATTAGACCCAGCAAAGAGTAATATCTTAATCCAGTCCCAGATTCCGGAACTGTGTGAGCTGACTTTCTACTATATGGATCTTGTTACCGTAGCAAGACTTCAGAGAAATCCTACTGTAAAGTCTGAGATTCAGATGAGAAACTTCGAGGCAAGCATTCCAGTTGGATTCTTCACCTACCCGATCAGTCAGGCTGCAGATATCACTGCATTTAAGGCGACGACAGTTCCAGTTGGAGAGGATCAGCTTCCGATGATCGAGCAGACAAGAGAAATCGTCCGCAAGTTTAATTCTGTATATGATGAAGTATTAGTTGAGCCAAGCGCTTTAATTTCTACTAATCAGGCATGTCTTCGTCTGCCAGGTATCGACGGCAAGGCAAAGATGAGTAAGTCTCTTGGAAACTGTATCTATCTGTCTGACAGTGAAGCAGATGTAAAGAAGAAGATAATGAGCATGTATACCGATCCAGAGCATCTTCTTGTCAGCGATCCGGGACATCTTGAGGGCAATACAGTATTTACTTATCTGGATGCATTCTGCAAGCCGGAGCACTTTGAGAGATATCTGCCAGATTATGCAAATCTGGATGAATTAAAGGCTCATTACACAAGAGGCGGTCTTGGCGATGTAAAGGTAAAGAAGTTCTTAAATAACATCATTCAGGAAGAGTTAGAGCCGATTCGTAAGAGACGTAAGGAATACGAGAAGGATATTCCAGAAGTTTATAACATTCTTCGCAAGGGTACCGAGGCTGCAAGAGAGGTTGCGGCACAGACATTGTCTGAGGTAAAGAGTGCAATGAAGATCAACTATTTTGATGATGTTGAGCTTATTAAGGCACAGAGCGAGAAGTATAAGGGAATCTAAGGAAAATAGAAACAAAATAAGGGCGTTCAAAGTCCGGTGCGAGTTAACCGAACTTTGAACGCCTCTTTTTTATCAATCTTTATCGCTAAAGCTAGTGACAATATCAATTGGCTCAAATGTTATGGAAATTGGAGTAAGACCGCCCTGACCAAAGTAAAGGCGTACATAGTGGTGGAAGCCAAATACACCGCCCTCTCTGGAGAGTGTCACTTCCTTTCCTTCACTTCCGTTGAAACTGTAGGTGCCAAACAGCTGATTGTCTACAAAGACAGATACCGGCATCTGAGCGAGTGGTGTGGACTCTGAGGAAGCTGTGATGCTGATACGGAAAGTACCAAAGCCCTCGGTGGTGATTCCAAACATATGGCTGTCGCCTTTTTCGCTGGAAATTCCAGTAAGAGGAAGTGTGGTAACTCCATTGATATCATGATATACGATATCAAAATCAGAAGTAATCTGTGCATTTTCCGGTACATTTACAAGCTCAATCTCTGCTTCTTTGCCAGTAAGACGAAGAAGAGCAGGGGAGTTCATCAAAAAGCGGCAGATATTTTCAGCACAGCGAGTCAGATGACGGCGCTCTAAACGACCGCTTGCAAGTGCAGCTTCAAGATCACCCATTACCTGTGTTGTATCGGATGTTACCATGTAGAGATCATTCTGCGCGAGAACCATAGCAGCAAATTTTTCATGAGATGGCTTGTCCTTTGGTGCATTGTTGATCTCAGCCCACCAGTCTGTCATAACGATGCCGTCAAAGTCCCACTCACTACGCAAAATATCTGTGTTAAGCTGATGGTTTCCAGCAGTCCAAAGACCATTTACGCTTCCGTAGGTAGTCATAATAGAGCTTGCATAGCCGCTTTTTACAGCAATCTCAAAGCCCTTTAAGTAGATTTCACGAACTGCGCGCTCAGAAATGACACTGTCCACAAAACGACGGTGATACTCCTGATTGTTTCCGCAGAAATGCTTGATTGTTCCTGTTACACCAGCGCGTCCCATTCCCTCTAACTGAGAGGCGGCGATCACACCACTTAAAAGTGGATCCTCAGAGAAATATTCGAAGTTACGGCCGTTTAACGGACAGCGGTGAATATTCATGCCAGGTCCAAGAAGGCTTTCGATATGGTTATTTCTCATCTCGATTCCTTCCATCTCAAAAAGATCAGCGTTCAGGCTTGTGTTGAACGTGCAGGCAAGCAAGGTTCCGCCAGGAAGACTAAATGCGTTAGTACCGCAGTCCATGCGAAGGCCGGACGGACCATCTGTGCAGCAGCCAGCCGGGATGCCAAAGTATGTAAGATTTGGTGTCAGACCACCGAAAGCAGCAGCAGTTCCAGGTGTTACTTTTGGACTTGACATGCCTTCGCCCTTTACTATATGGCACAAATCGAGATCAGACAGCTGTGCAAGAAATTCGTCCATAGAAACAATGCCGCGTTTTACGTCATCAAGCTTATAACCCTTATCACCAGTATAGTCAGCACATTGCGGACATGTATCCTCACTGTAATGCTGTAAGTAAACAGGAGCAGCCTGAATAATAGGTACAAGTGTACCATCCTCATTTGTCTTAGGAGTCATGCGCTCAAGATGACGGCGAGGAGCAAGCTGCTGGGAGAGTTCTTCTAAAACAACTGTTTCTGTAAGCGCGAAGCTTCCGATTTCCTTTGCATTTCGCACATTGGTACCAGCTAAAATTGTATAGGTGCCTTCCTCAAGCACGTAGCAAAACGCATGTCCTGTAATGCCGCTGTCATCGTAGGAGGAAAGTGCATAAAAGTCAATCGCAAGAATACCGCTTTCACCCTCACCAGGTTCAAGAAGTTCAGTCTTTGCAAAACGAATCAGCTCGCGAGACGGCTTTCCAAGAAAACCTTGTGGCTTTTGTACATAAAACTGTATTGTTTCCTTACCTGCCGCATCGCCTGTGTTTGTAATATCGTAAGTAACATTTAAGGTATCGGTTTTGGAAACTTCGCCCTTTGCAAGTCCGGCTGGCAGAGAACACATGTCAAGTGCAGCCTGTACATCAAAGGTAGTATAAGACAGACCGTAGCCAAATGGATAGCGAACTTTTTCCTTCGCAAATGTTTCAAAATAGCGGTAGCCTACATAGATATCTTCTTCATAGCGAATGGTATCCTCACAGCCAAAATTCCGGGTAGATGGATAATCATCAATATGATAAGCAATCGTATCACTGAGGCGTCCGCTGGCAGGAACCTTTCCGGTGATGACATCGACGGCACCAGAACCGCCTTCCATGCCGCCCTGCCATATATAAAGAACAGATGATGGCTCATAGCGGTCAACAAAGCTCATATCAATGATATTTCCAACATTTAAGATAACAACTGTACGTGAAAAATGGCGGCATACGATTTCAAGCATAGCCTCTTCACCGTCTGTCAGATACCAGCTTCCTTTCTCAGCAGCATTGTCACGGTCCTCACCAGCAGTGCGGCCGATTACGATAAGTGCAGTCTGGCAGCGGGAAGCAGCGCCAGATACAAGTTCATCGCTAAGCGGCATTTCGACCTGACACCAAGGCTCCTGTGCCCAGCCATTTCCCAAATCAAAAGGATGATCTTTTAACCAGTTTTTGTAAGCTGTTTTTACTTCCTCATCAATTATAAGAGAAGATTCTGTAAGGGCATAGTCAAGATCATGTACATAGCTTGTATTAACAAGACCGCCAGATCCGGTTCCGCTTTTATAATACTCAAATTGAGTACGGCCAAATACAGCACATGTCTCGCCCTCGGCAAGAGGAAGTGTATTGTTTTTGTTTTCAAGAAGCACGCAGCCCTCAGCAGCAGCCTGTCTTGCAAGTGCAGCATATTGCTTCCAGTCAAGTGTAAATTTACTCATAGAAATGGTTTCCTTTCATTATAATATGCGAAATACATTGACAATTTCATGCTTCCATCTTACAATAAAAAGGATATTATTTCAATAAAAAACATGGTGAAATAGCTATCAAAAAATGAACATAGTAATTTATTTAAAAACAGGAGGAAACCATAATGGAAGACGACGGCAGCGCGGATACGGATACGAATAAGCAGATTTTTGTGAGAGTTTCGAAAGGAGGTCTCGCATGATAGGGGCAATTATTCTGCAGGTCATTCTGATCGCACTGAACGCAGTGTTTACGTGTGCAGAAACGGCAATCGTTTCATTAAACGACAATCAATTAGAAGAGATGGCAAAAAAGGATGAAGCAAAAGCAGCGCTTTTATCTGGATTTAAGGCAAAGCAGGAGCGTTTTTTAACAGCTATGCAGCTTGTTTCAATGGCAAGTGTATGCTTAGGAAGTGCATATGCGGCGCTTGTTTTTAGAAAACCGCTAGAAGATTTTATTGGAAAAAGCGGACAGGCAATAAATCCAAATGTATTGGATGGACTTTGTGTCACTGCAATTTCACTTGTATTATGCATTGTAACGATGATTTTTGGACGTATGGTGCCAAAACGTTTGGCAGCAGAAAAAGAAGAAGAGATGGCAGTTCGTTTTTCTTCTATTGTTTATGTAGTGCAGATTGTCTTTTTTCCGCTAATTTGGCTTTTAATTGCCGCGTCACATACGCTTCTTCGTTTATGTGGTGTTGATCCACATCGTCAGACTCAAATTACGGAAGAAGAGATTCGCCTGATGGCAGAGTCTGGAAGTCAGAAGGGAACGATTGATACACAGGAAAATGAATTTATACAAAATGTGTTTGAGTTTAATGATGTTTCTGTCGATGAAATCTGTACGCATCGAAAAGATGTTGTCTGTGTGTATGCCGATGAGAGCCGTGAGGAATGGGAAAAAGTAATCTACGAAAACCGTCACAGCTTCTATGTTGTGTGCGGAGAGGATACTGATGTATTGTTGGTGTGCTCGATGCAAGAGAGTATTTAAGATCAAGAGACCATTCAAGGGAAGCCGTGATGAAAAACTGCGTGCGAAAGCCTTATTTTATTCCTGAAAATATGAAAGCTGCGTCATTGTTTTCAAATATGAAAAAGACAGGAAACTATTTTGCGGTCGCAATTGATGAGTATGGCGGAATGGCAGGAATAGTTACTATGCGAGATTTGCTTGAGCTGATCGTTGGTGAGTGGAAGGAACATGATGAAGAACCTGAGCCAAGTGATATAGAAAAAATTGGTGATAGCCTGTGGCGCATTCAGGGTGCAGCTTCACTAGATGAGGTTGCAGAGGAACTTGATGTGGAACTTCCGCTTGATGAATATGATACCTTCGGCGGCTATGTGCTTGGTGAACTTTGTTATGTGCCAGATGATGGCACACAAGTTTCTGTTCTTACACCTGATCTTGAAATTATGGTTACTTCAATAAAAGATCACAGAGTAGAAGAGACTACGGTGCGAAAACGTATTGTACAAGAGGAACAAACTTAATTAGAAAAATGATTTCCCATTGAAATCCATATATTCATTCGATATAATGAGAGTACTGATGGCCGTGCATCAGTACTTTTATTAATTTACGAAAAAAGAAAGGGGAGAGATACTTATGGAACAAAATAAGAAAAAAGCCGGCAAGGCAGCGATGATTTTCAGGTTTTTAAAACCATGCCTGCCGCTTATGCTGACAGGTCTTTTCTTTTCAGCAATGATTACTGTCTGTCAGGCATTTATCCCACAGGTTATTCGAATTAGTGTAGATGGTGTCTTAGGAAGTGACTTGTCTAAGATTCCAGAATGGGTGAAAACCTTTTTATCAGAAGAAACGATTCGTGAAAATCCTGGAAAGATGCTTACGATTGCAGCGCTTGCCGTCATTTTGCTTGCAGCTATAAACATCGCTGCAAACTACTACTCAAAGGTATTTGCAGCAAAGGGTTCAGAAAGCTTTGTAAAGGGCATGAGAGATCAGTTGTATGATCATATTCAGAAGTTACCGTATAGCTGGCATGTAAAGAACCAGACAGGTGATATCATTCAGCGCTGTACATCAGACGTAGATGTTGTGCGAAATTTTGTAACTAATCAGTTGATGGAAGTATTTCGTATTATCTTTCTGATTGTATTCTACATGGTGATCATGTTTTCAATGAATGTTAAAATTTCATTGATCGCTGTGTCCTTTTTTTCCGATTGTAATTCTGTACTCTGGATACTTCTTCTCAAAGATTGCACAGCATTTTCAGGAAGCAGATGAGGCAGAGGGAATTTTATCAAGCGTTGTTCAGGAAAACTTAACTGGTGTACGAGTTGTGCGCGCATTTGGAAGAGAATCATTTGAGCGCAAACGCTTCGATGAGAAAAATGAGCGTTTTGCAGGACTGTGGATCTATTTAGGTAAGTTTTTGAGTCTTTATTGGTCGATTGGTGATCTGATTACAGGTATTCAGATTCTTACAGTCATCTGCATGGGTGTGTTATTTACAGTAGATGGCAATCTGACTGTCGGTGAATTTATTGCCTTCGTATCATACAATTCCAGTATGGCATGGCCAGTCAGAAGTCTTGGACGAATCATATCCGAGATGAGTAAGGCGGGCGTGTCAATTGACCGTATTGCCTATATCCTTGATGAGAAGGAAGAAGATGATCGTCCAGGTGTGACAAAGCCTGCAATCAATAAGGATATTGTATTTGACAAGGTGAACTTTAAATATGAAGAGGGAGTAGCTGTCTTAAAGGATGTCAGCTTTACTGTTCCGGCAGGAAAGACATTTGCTATTCTTGGAAATACAGGAAGCGGAAAGAGTACACTTGTACATCTATTAAATCGTCTTTATGACCTGCCTGATGGCTGTGGAAAGATTACTATTGGCGGTGTTGATATTCGTGATATTGATCGTCAGTATTTGAGAAGCCAGATTGGTATGGTGCTTCAAGAGCCATTCTTATATTCAGGAAGCATAAAGGAAAATGTTGGAATAACAAAGGAAAGTTCAGCATTTGATGATATTCGTGAGGCATGTGAGATCGCCTGTGTAGACAGTGCGATTGACAGTTTTACGGACGGTTATGAAACCATCGTTGGAGAGCGCGGTGTAACGCTTTCGGGCGGACAAAAACAGCGTGTTGCGATTGCACGTATGCTTGTAGAACATACACCTGTTATGATTTTTGATGATTCTCTTTCAGCAGTAGATGCACAGACAGATGCCATGATACGTGAGGCACTCAAAAAGAGAATGGCAGGAACAACAGTTATTTTGATTGCACATAGAATCACGACTCTTATGCAGGCAGATTGCATTATGGTGCTCGAAGATGGCGCTGTGGCAGAGATGGGAAGCCATGAACAGCTTATGGAGCATCACGGTATTTATCGCAGAATTTATGATATTCAGATGAATACTCAATTAGATGCTGATTCTGTATAAGAAAATTAAAAAGTGTCTGCAAATGTGATGCAGGCACAGAAAGGCAGGATAAAAATAGTATGCAGATTGAAGAAAAAGAATATGACCAGTCGTTTGACTGGCGTATTTGGAAGAAACTGTTTCCATTTATTAAGCCGTTTCGAAAATATATGATTATTGCACTTGTTTTTAATACGTTGTGTGCAATTGTCGATATTGCGCTTCCTTTGTTTCAGCAGTATGCAATTAATCATTTTATCAGCGGCAATACTACAGAAGGAATTGGAAGCTTTGCAGGAACTTATTTAGTTACCATTATATTTCAGACTGTCAGTGTTGTAATTTTTTGCCGCTGTGCGATGGTGATTGAGATGAATATGGCAAAAAATATGAAGAAGGCATGCTTTGATCATCTTCAGCAGTTGTCTTTTTCTTATTATAATACAACACCAGTCGGCTATATTTTGGCAAGAGTAATGAATGATACAGGACGAATCAGTGGTCTGATAGCATGGAATCTTCTTGATATGATGTGGGCGCTGTTTTATGTAGTGGGAATCTTTGGCATTATGCTTGCACTAAACTGGAAGCTGGCACTTTGGATTATGCTAATTGTGCCGGGTCTGGTGCTTCTTACAAGCTTTTTCCAGAAGCGTATCTTAAAATGGAACAGGCAGGTCAGAAAGAAAAATTCAATGATTACAGGTGCATATAATGAAGGAATTACAGGTGCGCAGACATCAAAAGCGCTTGTCATTGAGGAAAAAAACAGCCGTCATTTCAGGGGACTTACTGATGACATGAAAACAGCAGGTGTGAAGGCGGCACGTATGAATGGTCTTTATGTAGCGCTTGTTGTATTTTGTGGCTATATTGGTGTGGCACTTGCATTAAAGCAGGGCGGTGAGCTTGTGTTGGCACAGGCTCTTCAGCTTGGTACGTTATCAGCCTTTACCACATACGCTGTCAACATGTTTGAGCCAATTCGAAACATCGCGTCTAACTTGTCAGAGATTGTGGCAGCACAGGCTAATATCGAGCGTGTCACAGGACTTCTCGAGGAAGAACCGCAGATTAAGGATCGCCCTGATGTAATTGAAAAGTATGGCACAGCATTTGAGCAAAAGCGTGAAAATTGGGAGCCAATTAAGGGTGATATTACATTTGAAGATGTGACGTTCCATTACCCAGATGGAAATGAAAATATTTTAGAGCATTTTAACCTTCATGTTCCGGCAGGAACGACAGTTGCCATTGTCGGAGAGACAGGTGCTGGAAAGAGTACACTGGTAAATTTAGCTTGTCGTTTCTTTGAACCGACACAGGGGCGTATTTTAATCGATGGTGTGGATTATAGAGAGCGCAGTCAGTCATGGCTTCACAGTGCGCTTGGTTACGTGCTTCAAAGTCCTCATTTGTTTACAGGAACAATCATGGAAAATATCCGTTATGGAAAGCTGGAAGCTACAGATGAAGAGGTTATTGAGGCAGCAAAGATCGTATCAGCAGATCAGGTAGCAAAACGTCTTGAAAAGGGATGGCAGACAGATGTTGGAGAGGGTGGGGATTCCATGTCCACCGGAGAAAAGCAGCTTATTTCATTTGCAAGAGCTGTGCTGGCAGATCCAGCGATTTTTGTTCTGGATGAAGCAACCTCTTCTATTGATACAGAGACAGAGCAGCTGATTCAGAATGCGATTTCTTATCTTTTAAAGGATCGTACTTCATTTATCATTGCCCATCGCCTCTCGACAATCCGCCAGGCAGATGTAATTCTTGTTGTTAAGGCCGGAAAGATCATCGAGCAGGGAACACACGACGAGTTGATGGCAATGAAGGGTTATTACCATGATCTGTACACACAGCAGTTTAAGGAAGAGATGATGGAAGAACTAGTAAAGTAATTTAAATCCATCCGCCATCCATTGTAAGAATTTGACCAGTAAGGTAGTCAGGTGCATCTGCAACCATGCAGATCATCTGGGCTGCCTCTTCTTTTGTGCCCTCACGTCCGGCAGGTATTTCATCTGCGAGCGCCTCAGCCTCCTCCTTTGACAGCCAGGCATTCATCGGTGTTTCAATTGCACCAAAAGCGATGGCATTCACCTGAATTTTACTAGGAGCTAGTTCTTTAGCGAGAGCTTTTGTAAAACTGTTAATGGCGCCCTTGCTTGCAGAGTAAACGGCTTCACAAGAGGCACCGACATTGCCCCATACAGAGGAAATATTTATGATGCGTCCGTGGTGACGATGTACCATGGATGGGATGACAAGATGACATAAATTCATGACAGAACCGATATTGACATTCATTACACGCTGCCACTCATCAGGTGTCATATCCTGGAAAAGACCGATATGGGAGATTCCGGCATTGTTTATTAAAAGATCAATAGGGCCAAAATGTTCATTTGCCTGTGCTAAAAGTGATTTGCATGCTTCATAGTCTGATACATCAGCAGAAAAGGTCAAAACATCAGCGCCTTTTTCCTTTGCTTTTTTTGCTGTATTTTCTAAGCCTTCCTTATTTTTCATAGAAACAAGAATCAGGCAGTTATCAGTACTTGCAAGAGCCAGCGCAGCAGCCTGTCCAATGCCAGAGGATGCACCTGTAATTAAAATTGTTTTTGACATTATATTTATACCTCATAGAGCTGTTTATATTTTTTCCCAGCAGCAGGAAATCGCTAATTAGTATAGCACAAAGAAATAAAAAGTGCAAAAGGCACAAATAAACTTGCTTGACAAGCGATTTCTATGTGATATAATCAGAATGGAGTTGTAATAATATTGTAACAATTTAACTGATATTATGTTTTTGTACCTGCAGGCAAGATGGCAGGCTACGGGAAGGTACAGGTTTTTGAGATATGAATAAATTATGCAGGAATGCGCTGGCATCCTGTCTGGCTGCGACATTTGCAGTTGGAGGAGGCATTGCAGTACCGGCAGCATCAGGCGCGTCGCTTGAACAGGATACAGCTGTGGCAGGCATGGCGGTTTCTCTCGATAACTACTATGCAAGCAGCCAAACGCCTGAAGCAGATATTATGGATTATATTCGTTATATAGTTGCTTCAGCACAGGAGAAAAAGATCATCCCAGTTTTTACTGTAAATGCGACGACGAAAGAAGATGGTTCCGTTGTATTTGGAACTAGCTTGGTATCAAAGGATGCCAGCGAAAAGGAAGAAGGACTTGTCAGTGTAATGGCAAGCTTAAATGTTAGAAATAAGCCATCTGTATCAAGCAATGTGATCGGATATTTATACAGCAATTGTGTTGTTTCTATTTATGACACTGTTGATAACAGTGAGGGCAGCTGGTATCTGGTCAAAAGTGGAGATGTAGAGGGTTATGTGTCATCTGATTATGTATTAACAGGTGCAGCTGCAAAGGCGAGCGATGAGGATCTTACAAACCGTTATGCAAAGGTAAAAGCCAATACAGCGGTTGTTTACAGTTCAGCATCAAGCGGTGCCGATAGTGTTGGCAGCGTTTACAAGGATGGTGATTATAAGGTTCTTGCAATTCAGAACGGATTTGTAAAGATTGCAGTTAACGAAGAATTTGCCGGATTTGTTAAAGCAGAGGATGTTTCTTTATACACACGTCATGCAGAGGCAGTAGCAATCACTGATCAGATGGTAAAAAATCAGTTGGACAGCTATCTTGTAGATATTCGCGATGCAGAGGCAATTTTTGAAAAGCGTATGGCAGCAGCAGATTATCAGGCAGCTTACAACGCAAGTACATATGCATATCAGCTTTGGGAATATTACATAAATGATGCTTCTAACGCAGGTTATACAGACTTAGTAACAACAGCAAAGAGCGAGCAGAAAAAGACAGCCGACATGGTAGCGCGTGCGACAGCAGCGTTAAATGGTGAGACAGTTGCAGAGACGTCAACAGAGGTACCTACTACTACTACGACAGTGGCAGCTACGTCTGCTGAGGAAACGACAACAAGCTCACAGGCACAGACTTCATCAAGCGAAGCAGAAGAAACGCAACCAGATCAGACAGAGCCGACAGCACCAACTACAGTAGAGGATACCACGACTACGACAGCTGAGCAGACAACACCAACTACAGTAGAGGATACCACAACTACAACAGCTGAGCAGACAACGCCGACTACAGTAGAGGATACCACGACTACGACAGCTGAGCAGACAACGCCGACTACAGTAGAGGATACCACAACTACAACAGCTGATAATACTACTCCTTCAGAGACTGTAAAAGCAATTCAGGGTATTGAGGCATTTTATACTGGAGGCAGTAAGACAGAAGGACAGGTACTCAGTGCAAGTGAGCTGTATATTGTTGTTACTTACACAGATGGAACAACACAGACAGTAACAGAAGGCTTAAGCTGTGGGCAGGTTGGCATGATGTTAAGTGCAGGATGGAATACTGTTACTGTAAGCTATCAGGGATTCTCTTCTTCATTTGATTTAAATGTGGCAACAGTTGAGGCTTCTTCAGAAACACAGCCGTCAGATGTTCCATCATCAGAGACAGTACCTGATGAGACAACCACTACAGTTGAAGAAACTGCTCCATCATCAGAGGTAGAGACAACCACCACAGTTGAGGAAACAGTTCCATCATCAGAGACAGAGACAACAACGACAACAGCGGCAGAAACTACTACCACAACAGTTGAAGCGACAACAACAACTACAGCGGCAGAGACTACTACCACACAGGAAATTACAACTCCATCAAACAACTCAACACCGCTTCGTGATTCAATTGTTAATTATGCATTAGGCTGGGTAGGTCAGTGCAATTATGTATACGGCGGCACCGATCTTTCTATTGGCGGTTCCGTAGACTGCTCTGGATTTACTATGCAGGTATACAGCAGAGTGGCAGGTGTAAGCCTTCCGCATCACTCCATGTCACAGATGAATTGTGGTTCAGCTATCACTTACGATCAGCTTAGACCAGGTGATCTTGTATTTTACAATAATCCGAACCATGTGGCAATTTACATCGGTAACGGTGCAATTGTTCATGCAGGTTCACCAGAGACTGGAATTAATGTAACATCTGTATTCTTTAAGACACCAATAGGATATCGTACATATTTGCCGTAAAGAATACTAAAGTAAGGCGACACCCGAAAGGGTGTCGTTTTTATTTATAGAGAGAATATCCTTGCACTTTTTTATATTTGTGTTATCATAATATAATGACTAATTGTATGTAATTATTCGAACATGAAAGGTGAAGGGTATGAAAATAATAATTGCGGGCGTCGGAAAGGTTGGATCAACGCTGACTAGACAGCTGAGCGCCTCAGGTTATGATATTACGCTTATTGATGTAAAGCAGCAGGTATTGGAAGCAAACGTAGAAAAATATGATGTAATGGCAGTTTTAGGAAATTGTGCCACTATGGAGACATTGCTTCAGGCAGGTGTAAAAGATGCGGATCTTTTAATTGCAATGACTGGTGCAGATGAGTTAAATCTTCTGTGCAGCATGACTGCTCATGGAATCAATCCAAACATCCATACAATTGCAAGAATCTGTAATCCTGATTATACAGATCAGGTTTACAAAATGCAGAAAACATTTGCGCTGTCATTGACAGTAAATCCGGAAAAGCAGGCTGCAATCGAGATTGAACGACTGCTTAAATTCCCAGGCTTCTTAAAGAGAGACAGCTTTGCAAAGGGAAGAGTAGAGATCGTAGAGCTGCGTGTTGATGAAAGAAGCCGTTTGTGCAATGTTGCTCTTAGTGAATTGAATCGTGTAATAAAGTGTCGTGTTCTTGTATGTGCCGTGCTTAGAAGAGGTGATGTTGTAGCACCGGATGGAAGCTTTGTGCTTAGAGAGGGCGACAGAATCTTTGTTACGGCATCAACAGAAATCTTGGCGACACTTCTTGATAATCTTGGAATTATAACAAAAAAGGTCAATCATGTTATGATCTGCGGCGGCGGACGTGTAAGCTATTATCTTGCTCAGCAGCTTGAAAAAGATGGCATGACGGTACGTTTGATCGAGAAGGATCCAAAGCATTGTGAGGAACTTGCAGCGCTTCTTCCTAAAACAGAGATTATCAATGATGATGCGAGCAATACATTTGTGCTGAAGCGTGAAAATATTGAAAGCTGTGACGCACTTGTCACGGCAACTGGTATGGACGAGTTAAATATGATTATTTCTCTGTATGGAACTAAGCATGGTGTATCTCAGGTTATCACAAAGCTTGGTCATATGGAAAATGGCAGCATGATTGATCAGCTTCCGATTGGAAGTACGATCTGGCCGAAGGATCTTTGCTGTAACGGTATTGTGCGTTATATACGTGCAATGCATAATCAGACAGGAGCAGCTGTATCAGTTCATTCCATAGCAGATGGAAAGGCAGAGGCAATTGAGTTTCATGTTGAAGAGAAAAAGCCGTATTGTGATAAGCCGTTAAAGAACATGAAAGTGAAGCAAAATATTCTTGTAGCCTGTATTACACACGGCGGCGTTACAGAGCTTCCGGGAGGAGATTCTGTCATTCGAGAGGGTGATACAGTTGTTGTTGTCACAACAAGAAATGATATTATCTATAAGCTTGACGATATTTTTGAAGCATAACAAATACAGTTTCTGCAAAAAAGGAGTTTTTTAATTATGAACTATAAAATGATGGGGCGGCTGATTGCGCAGATTCTGTTGGCGGAGGCGGCATTTATGGTGCCGGCACTGATTATAAGTCTGGCTGGTCAGGATAGTCAGGCAATTTTAGGATTTGCTTTAAGTATCCTTGTGATTTTAGCAGTGGCAGGCGTGCTTATGTTTTTTGCAAGAAAAGCCAAAAAAGGCTTTTATGCAAGAGAAGGTATGGTTTGTGTCGGACTCGCGTGGATTGTAATGAGTCTTTTGGGCTGTCTTCCATTTTGGATTTCACGTGAAATTCCGTCTTATCTTGATGGATTATTTGAGATCGTATCTGGTTTTACGACAACAGGTGCATCTATTTTATCGAATGTAGAAGGTCTTTCAAATGGAATGCTTTACTGGAGAAGCTTTAGCCACTGGGTTGGCGGTATGGGTGTTCTTGTATTTTTACTTGCAGTTGTTCCTGTCAGCGGCCGAAATGATGGTTTTACAATGCATCTGCTTCGAGCAGAGAGCCCGGGACCAAATGTTGCAAAGCTTGTTCCAAGAATCAGAAGCACAGCCGGAATTTTATATATTTTGTACATTGTATTGACAGTAGTAGATTTCCTGCTTTTGATTGTTGGAAAAATGCCTGTATTAGAGGCTGTGTGTACAGCATTTGGAACAGCCGGAACTGGTGGATTTGGTGTAAAAAATGATAGTATGGCAAGCTACAGTCCGTATATTCAAAATGTATGTACAGTGTTCATGTTGCTGTTTGGTGTGAATTTTAGCTGCTATTATCTTTTGATAATGAAGCAGGTAAAGAGTGTATATAAAGATGAAGAACTTCGTCTTTATGTTGGAATGGTACTGGGCAGTGTGCTTTTGATTGTGATTAACCTGAGAGGCTTTTATGGAACGTTTGAAGAGACAGTACGTCATGCATTCTTTCAGGTGGCCAGTATTGTGACGACTACAGGTTTTGCTACCACAGACTTTGATTTGTGGCCAGGTTTTTCAAAGTCAATCCTATTATGTCTGATGGTAGTGGGTGCCTGTGCAGGAAGTACAGGCGGAGGTTTTAAGTGCGGAAGACTTTTGCTCGTCTTTAAGAGTCTTAGAAGAAACATCCAGAAAATGCTTCGTCCGCAGCGAATCCAGGCAGTGCGCAGCAACAAGCAGGTCGTATCAGAGAAGGTGCTTGAAAATACAAACGCCTATCTTGCTGCATATGTACTTATTATTATGTTTAGTCTGCTAGTTACTTCAATAGATGGTTTTTCTGTTGGAACTAATTTTTCAGCCGTACTTGCCTGCTTTAATAATATCGGACCAGGTCTTGAATTAGTAGGCCCGACATGTAACTTCTCAATCTATAGTCCGCTGGCAAAAATTGTACTAATTTTTGATATGCTGGCTGGACGATTGGAAATTTTCCCAATTTTGATTCTTTTGTCACGCGATACGTGGAGACGCTGATAAATATTAGTGACGAGAAATATAAAAAAGTGCCATGGATATCCAAGGCACTTTTTTTGATATGCATTAAAGCAATGTAATATTGTGCTTTTTTGCTTCCTTTCTGATATCAGCCGGCCAGATAGAGGACTGAACCTCACCGATGTGGGCACGGCGAAGGAAGAACATACAGATACGAGACTGACCAATACCGCCGCCAATAGTGTAAGGAAGTTCTTTATTTAGTATTGCCTTTTGGAAAGCAAGGTTGGCGCGCTCTGGGCAGCCAGCCTTCTCAAGCTGAGTGCGAAGAGAGTTCTCATCAACACGAATACCCATGGAGGAAAGCTCAAGAGCAATATCAAGAACTGGATAGTAGACAAGAATATCGGCGTTGAGTGCCCAGTCATCATAATCTGGTGCACGTCCGTCATGCGGCTCGCCATTTCCAAGCTTATCACCAATCTGCATCAGGCAGACAGTCCTTTTTTTTCTTTCGTGATTAGATATTCACGCTCCTTTGGAGTCTTGTCCGGGTACATGTCAAGTAGCTCCTGAGAAGTAATAAAGAAAATTTCCTTAGGAAGAATTTCTTCTATGTAATCATACTGGATTGCCATGTACATTTCTGTCTTTCTAAGTGTCTTGTATACATCACGGACAACGGACTTTAAAGTGTCGAGTGTTCGATCTTCTTTTGAGATGATTTTTTCCCAGTCCCACTGATCAACAAAGATGGAGTGGATATTATCTGTAGTCTCATCACGGCGAATTGCGTTCATATCGGTGTAAAGACCTTCACCATTTGAGAAGCCATATTCCTTTAAAGCATAGCGCTTCCACTTTGCGAGAGAGTGTACAACCTCAGCATTAAAACCACTTTGCTCCTTAATGTCAAAGGATACAGGGCGCTCAACACCATTTAAGTTGTCATTTAAGCCGGAAGCCGGATCAACAAATAGCGGTGCTGATACGCGAAGTAAATTTAGCTGCTTTGCGAGCAGATCCTGAAAGAAATCTTTGACTGTTTTGATGGCAATCTGTGTATCATGCAGATTTAAAGCTGGTTCATAGCCCTCTGGGATAATTAAGTGTTCCATAATTCCTCCAAGTAGATTTATTTAAACGGACATCAGATAATAGCTGCAGCCGTCTATAAGTATGTTAAGATAGTGTGATGCTTTTGTCAACGGGTCTGTCCATTTCCAGTGATAACATATTTGTAAGCTGTCAGCTCACGAAGCCCCATTTGGACCGCGCGCGTGAAGCTTCTGTGTTGAAATTCCCATTTCACAGCCAAGACCAAATTCACCTCCGTCAGTAAAGCGAGTTGATGCATTGACATAGACGGCAGCACTGTCCACAAGTGTTGTAAATAGAGCAGCAGTCTGTTCATTCTGTGTGATGATTGATTCACTGTGATGAGTAGAGTGGGAAGCAATATGTGCAATTGCTTCGTTCACATCACTTACGACATGCACAGCGAGAATATAGTCGAGAAATTCCGTATCAAAATCATTCTCATCTGCAGGAGTACCATCAATAATTGAAAGAGCTTCTTTATCAAGGAGAAGCTTAGCAGGATGCTCGCGAGATGGGTCACACAAGCTTTTTTGCAGCATAGGAAGAAATTTCTTTGCCACATCACGGTGCACAAGACAAACCTCGGCAGCATTGCACACAGAAGGACGGCTCATTTTTGCATTTTCAACTATTCGCATTGCCATGGAAAGGTCGGCATCCTTGTCCACATAGATATGGCAGATTCCAGTGCCTGTCTGAATACAAGGAACAAGCGCCTGCTCTACGCATGCCTTTATAAGTCCTGCACCGCCGCGTGGAATCAAAAGATCAATAAAACCAACGGCACGCATTAAGTCAAGTGCACTTTTTCGGCTTGTATCCTCAATCAGGTTTATGACCTGTTCATTTATGCCACAGCTATGAAGCCCTTTTTTAAGTGCAGTGACAATTGAAAAAGCACTGTGAAAGGCTTCCTTTCCTGTGCGAAGTACGCAGACATTTCCAGATTTTAAAGCTAGAGCAGCAGCATCCGATGTAACATTTGGGCGGCTTTCGTAAATAATAGCGATAACACCCATTGGTACAGAGACTTTTTGAATATGAAGTCCGTTTGGGCGAGTTTCATCAGAAAGAATGCGGCCAACAGGATCAGGAAGTGCAGCGACAGCACGGATGCCGTCTGCCATAGCGCGTATGCGTGATTCATCAAGCTTTAGTCGGTCAAGCATGACAGAAGATATAGTGTCCTTTGCTGCGTCCATATCTTTTTTATTTTCACAAAGAATAGAAGAAGTGTCAGCAATTAGTGCATCTGCCATAGCAAGAAGCGCTTTATTTTTTTCTTCACTTTTCAAAACCGCCAGAGAAGAAACAGCTGCCTTGGCTTCCTGTAAAATACATTTTGTTTCTTTCATAATGCGTTTAGTCCTTTCTTTTAAAGCATTTTTTTCTGCGCAAGGAAACGTGTTCCAGCTTGTTTTCCATCTGCGATATCATATAAGATAACAGGGTCAGCTCCATTTGCAATAACCATATCAATGCCATTTTCTGTTGCAATCTGTGCAGCCTGAATTTTTGTAGTCATGCCGCCAGTTCCAAGATTTGTGCCTGCACCAGAGGTCATAGCTTTAATTTCAGGTGTGATTTCACAAACAGTAGGAATAAGCGTGGCAGAAGGATCTTTTCTTGGATCAGCCGTAAATAGGCCGTCAATATCAGAAAGAAGCACGAGTAAATCAGCGTGAACAGTGCTTGCTACAATTGCGCTAAGCGTATCGTTGTCGCCGATTACAATTTCAGAAGTAGAGATTGTATCATTTTCATTGATAATTGGAATTGCGCCAAGAGAGAGCAGACGCTCCATTGTATTTTCCACATTTTGCCGTCTGTCATCGTGCTCAATATCTTCACTAGTTAAAAGGATTTGGGCAACTGTGTGATTATATTCACCAAAAAGCTTATCATATGTATACATAAGCTCACACTGACCTACAGCTGCTGCTGCCTGCTTTGTTGGCATATCAGATGGTCGCTCCTTTAATGAAAGCTTGCCGGCACCCATACCGATGGCACCAGATGAGACCATGACAATTTCATGTCCGGCATTTTTTAAATCACTGATTACCTTGCAGAGCACCTCTGTACGTCGTATATTAAGTCGTCCGGTGTGATGAGCAAGAGTGGAAGTACCAATTTTTATGACAATACGCATAGTGAAAACCATACCTTTCTGCTTTTGAAGTTGATTTTTCTGTAACTATTTAGAAAATCATAGCTACATTTTACTTCAGTATAGCACAGTTGAAAAGGATATGTCATTAAAAATTTGCTGTTCAATCAAAAAAAATTGTGATATAATAGAAAAGATGTCGGGAAATCCCGACTGGAATAAAAAAGACAGGTGGATATTTTACTATGGAAGGCTTTTTATCTGTAAAAGAAGCAACGAAAAGCTATGCACAGGGGTGCAAAGCGAAGGCAGCTACATCGATTGGCAAGCTGTTTGGAAAAGCAATGTTAGCTGGAATGATGATTGGAATGGGTGCAGCAGCGAGCAGCGTGGCAGCACATTCTGTTGCAAATGTAGGACTTGCAAGACTTACTGCGGCAGTTGTATTCCCAGTAGGTTTGATGATGGTAATTCTGCTGGGGGCAGAGCTGTTTACTGGTGACTGTTTAATGGCACTTGGTGTTGCTGAAAAACATATTTCTGTGGCAGACTGCATTCGTGTTTTGGTACTTGTATTTCTTGGAAATTTTGCAGGAGCACTGATTTTTACAGCACTAGTTTACTGCAGCGGTCAGCTTGATTATTCAGCAGGCGGACTTGGTGCTTACACAATTAAGGTGGCATATGGAAAGGCAACACTGCCATTTGGCAAGGCATTTACATCTGGCATTCTTTGTAATATTTTAGTTTGCGCAGCTGTTTTGATGGCAATTTGCGCAAAAGATATCAGCGGAAAGCTGCTTGTATCTTTCTTTGTAATCATGCTGTTTGTAACAGCAGGCTTTGAGCACTGCGTTGCTAATATGTATTACATAACAGCAGGTCTGTTTTGCAAGATGAATCCAGACTACGTAAATAAAGCAATGGAACTGTATGGCTACACAGAAGCACAGTTATCACAGTTAAGCTGGGGAAGCTTTCTGATAAAAAATCTTATTCCGGTTACACTTGGAAATATAGTTGGTGGAATTTGTTGTATCGGACTTCCGCTTTTATATTTAAACCGCGAAAAAAAATAAAACAAGTAATATTAAGAGTCACGCTAAACTTTCGCGTGACTCTTTTTTTTGAAAATAGAATTTATTGTATTTGATGCAGCTGTGCCATATTTTGGAGAATTGCAAGAAGACGCTTTTGTGTGCGCGGTGTCTGCTCTAAAATCAAGTTATAGCATTCATTTGCAGCAGTCTCCTGTGAAGCCATTCCAGGTGTAATATATTCAACAAAACGCTCAATCGGTACATTAAGTGCGTAAGAAACACTTTCAAGTGTTGCTATCGTCGCATTTCGTTCACCGCGCTCAAGCTGACCGATATAGGTAAGATGAAGCCCAGAGCGCTTGGCAAGATCTTTACGGCTCATGTGCTTTGATGTTCGAATGGCATAAATTCGTTTTCCAACAGCTTCGGCAATATCAGACATAGTCAATCTCCTTGTTTTTAATTTTGCTTTTTGTAACTATTCAGAGCCATGCAAAATTGCTTTCTGTGAATGCTTGCATTCAGACAGAATAGCAATTTTATATGGCGAGGTAACCACATGAGCAAAATAGAAGCATCGAAGATGCGATTTTGCGAATGGGGTTCTGAATAGTTACTGCTTTTTTATGAATTCTACGAACCATTTGAGTTTAAGCACCATCAGCGCTCAAGGTTGATAATCTGCTTTAGCAGTTCATAAACAAGCTCATGTGATTGTGGCGGGAGTGTACAGATGATACTTCTGCAGTCAGCAGGAATGTTGGTTTTTGCCGTTTCTGTGACAAATATCACTGTTGCCAACCAAGTCAGTTAAAGAAAGCTCAAGTGCACATGCAATCTTTTCAAGTGTATATAACGATGCAATTTTTTACACCGCGCTCAAGCTGACCAATATATGCAGGATGAAGTCCACAGCATTCAATGCAAGCTCTTCAAGTGTCAAACTTTTTTGCTTTTCTTGCTTTTCGGATCCTTTTTCCAACAATTAACGTAAATTCAGACATATCAGTTTTCTCTTCCTTTTTCTTCATTCATGTAAATACTACAAAAATAAATCTGTAAAAATAGGAGTTTACAGATTTAAGATATCAAGATTGTTAATTTATATACTATAAATTGCAAAGAACACGGTAAAGAAACCGATAGTATCAATTGCCATAAAATAGATACTATAAATTTTAAAATTTCGTTGACGCGTGATAAGATACATTAATTATTTTTTTACATGAATTGTAAGAAATCTTTAAAACATAATAAAAGAGAAAAATGGTATGATAAATTAAAGAACAGGATAACTGAATATTGTTTTTGTTTTAGACAGGAGGCGGAGAATATTGAGAAGAAAAAAAGAACCGCATGAAAATAAAAGAAAAGGTCTTAGCCTAAAGCCGCTTATTATAGGAATGTCTGCCTGTGTGGTACTGCTTGGAGGCGTGTTGTTGTGGGCAGTGTTAGGAAGTGTTCGACTAGAGCCAGAGAGCGGACATGGATTAGGTATTGTGGATGCTGTTAATACGATGGGACTTCAAAAAAAGACACAGGAACTAGCAGCAAAGCCATCGGCAGCATCATCGGAAAGTCAGACACTTACAGCAAATGAAACGGATGCTGAAGAAATTAAGGATAAGGAAGCAGAAGATCAAAAGGCTGAACAGACGCTTGAAGAGGAATCAACAGACGCTTTAGCTTATCAGCAGATTAACGAGGCTACTATGGCAAACTCAAAATCAGGTGTCGCAGATGTGACACAGCTTACAGATGTCGCAGCAGATGATGTGCGTCTTTGGATTGAAGCATATACGTATGGAAACTGGCCGTACCTAGAGGGAGAGCCGGTGACTAAAGAAGCACAGGATGAGATTCTTGCAAGAAGAAATTTAGAGGGAATCTTGGATCCTATTACACTTAAGTATGGTGTTATCACACAAAATGCGGCAGTTCGAGCTTTTCCAACATGGAAAAAAGCATCCACTTCATTAGATGCACATTCATTTGATTATTTTCAAGAAAGTATGCTTATGACAGGAGAAGCAGCAGTGATCGTTCATCAGACTGCAGACGGAATCTGGAGTTTTGTACAGGCACAAAATTATAGAGGCTGGGTAGAAACAGATAAAATCGCATGCTGCACACTTGATGAATTAAAAAAATGGCAGGAGACTAAACGAGCTGTTGTGACAGATGCCAGACTGACACTTGCAGGTACCAATGTAACACTTCGCATGGGAACAGCACTTCCGGCAAAGGAGGAATCTGAAGGCATGCTTATGGTATCCATTCCTCAGAAAGATGACAAAGGCCAGCTTGTGATAACAAATGTTGAGACTGCTCAGGATGGCATTCATTTTGGCTATCTTGATATGACCAAGGAAAATATTCTTGATCAGGCTAAAAAGTTAGTTGGAATGGCTTATGGCTGGGGAGATTCAAATGGAGATATGGATTGCTCCTCAACAATGAATGCCATTTACAGATGTTTTGGAATCATTTTGCCAAGAAATACAGGCAGCATGGCACAGACAGGAACACAAATTGTATCACTTGAAGGCATGACACAGGAAGAAAAGCTGGAAAAAATTAAGGCTATGAAGCCTGGAACGTTGCTTGTAATGAAAAACCATGTGGTCATGTATATCGGACAGGAAAATGGAGAAGATTTGATTCTTCATAACTTTACAACATGTATGGCCGAGGATGGTGTCAGCACAAAAGAGGTCTACCAATGTCAGATTACACAGCTAAATCTTGTAACAGCAACAGGTACACAATATCTTGATGCCTATGCAACAGCAATTTGTTTTCCAGAAGACTGATTTATTCACGCATTTTTGTGATAACAACGCCATACTTGACCCATTTTTTTACTTCATCTTCATTATATGGATCAATATAGAATGCTTCGCCATATCCGTTGATTGGCTGAAGAATACGGGGAACCTGCTGAATAAAACGGCGCAGGTAGACACGGCCAGTTTCAGTGTTTAAAAAGATGGCAGTATCGCCATCGCGCGGAGGACGGCGTGAGATGAGCAGAATATCTCCCATATGGTAAACGGGAGTTAAATGATTAGAAGTGACTTCAACTCCGGCATTGATTTGTGAACCATAGCGTTTTCGATAAGGTGCAATGTTTACTTTACGGACGTTTGCAGAATCCCATATCATGCCATCCTCGCAATTGCCTGTTGGAATCAAAACAGTCAGGTAATCGTCAGTATTTTCTTCTTCTGTCATTGAAAATGCAAGCTCAAAATCTATTATGCCCTCTATGAATGAGCGTTGAGTATCAGACAGCTTCATAAACTTTGAAATTGCATTTAGCTTAGGCGAATCAAAATCGAAAAATTCAAATAGCAGCTTGCCGGTCAGTTCATACAGGCGCTGAGCCAGAAAAAGGTTCGGACGTCTATACTGACCGGCAATTAGTTTTTTATAATTGGACACAGACATATCAAGTTTCTGAGCCATCTGCGCCTGTGTCAGATTGAGCCTGACACGTTCTTTTTCAATGTTATCAATAAAATTTAATAGAATTTTTTGCTGTGTCATAAAATTGTATAGTCTCTTTCGTATAGTTTTCGGTACTTTGTACATGTGTAGAAATGACTAAAAGTGTAATCTTAGCTACCATACTACAAATTACATGTGATACGATAGTTTCATTCCAAGACGTTGTATTTTTTAGTCTTCTGGTAATAGAATACTTCAAATGGGAAAAAATAACAAGAGCGAAATGGGAGGAATTGTAAAATGATTGACAAACAGCTAAAGGCAATGATGGACAAAAAGGGATTGACACTAGAGAAACTGTCTATGCTGTCGAATGTCCCAATCGAAACGATTCGTAATATCATTTACAGGAGAGCGAGAAATCCAAGAGTAGACACACTTTTAGCACTTAGCCGTACATTAGATGTATCGATGGAAAGTCTGATGGGGGAAAGTCCGCGAGAGGAGGAAGAACAGCTTTTATTTGCGTATCGTGAAAGTGGAGAGCATGGAAAGAAATTTATACGCGCAATCGCAGAAATTGAAGCGCAGTGGCAGGCAGGAGTAGATGCAAACGAGGAACGTGAGATTCCATGTCTGATTCCGGCAGTGGAAACATCAGATGGAGCAGCTTTTTCAAGCTTTGACGTAGAACATGTAAAGACAGCCTGTGAAAACGTATATATGGCGGTGCGTCTTCCAAACGATCATTTTTCACCGAGATATTGTAAAAATGATGTTTTATTGCTATCAGATAAATTTCCAACTGAGGGAGAAAATGCATTGTTTTTATATAATCACCGTCTGTATTTTCGTCAATTTCATATTTCAGAAAAGGGATATGCATTAAGTGCCATCAATGGAAGAGGGACTGCGCTTAAGTTTAGAAGAATGGACAGCTGCAGACTAATTGGAACATGTATGGCAGTACAGTAAGGATTTTTGTACAAAATCGCGTACATAGCGAATAATCGCGTAATTGTGAGTAAAAACGGGTAGACAGTTCATAATCATACATGATACAATAGCCACCGTGTGCGCTGTAAAAGCGAGAAAAAGCGCACAAAATGAGGGGGATAGTTTCATGGAAGATCTGAAACCGATGCTGTTTACCTGTCTGAAGAAATATTCGAAGGAACAGTTCATCAAGGATCTGATTGCCGGAATCATTGTGGCAATCATTGCGCTGCCGCTGTCAATTGCGTTAGCGCTTGCATCTGGCGTAGGCCCAGAGCGCGGAATTTATACGGCAGTTATAGCTGGATTTGTGATTTCTTTTTTGGGAGGAAGTCAGGTACAAATTGCAGGACCGACAGCTGCGTTTGCAACTATTGTTGCAGGAATCGTAGCAGATCAGGGAATGGATGGCTTAGCTGTGGCAACAATTCTGGCAGGAATCATTTTAATTTTAATGGGATTTTGCCGCTTTGGTTCACTGATTAAGTTTATTCCATATACGATTACGACTGGTTTCACGGCAGGTATTGCTGTGACAATTGCGATTGGACAGCTTAAGGATTTTTGTGGTGTTACAATTCCGGCAGGAATGCCTACAATTGAGACGATGGAAAAGCTGGAAGGATTTTTTGCGGGAATAGGCACACTAAACTGGCATGCTGTTTTTGTGGGAGCAGTATGCCTGGCAATTCTTATTTTTATGCCAAAGGTAAAGGTGCTTGCGAAGATTCCGCCGTCATTAGCAGCTGTTGCAGTTGGTATTTTAATGGTGAAGCTGATGCCGATTCAAGTAAATACAATTGGCGATCTGTATACAATAAACAGCAGCCTTCCATCATTCCATTTGCCAAATCTTAGCCTTGAAGTAATTCAGAAGGCACTTCCAAATGCATTCACCATTGCGATTTTGGCAGCAATCGAGTCACTTCTTTCATGTGTGGTGGCAGACGGTATGATTAATGGAAATCACCGTTCTAACATGGAGCTTGCTGCACAGGGAGCAGGAAATGTTGCATCTGCGCTGTTTGGAGGAATCCCGGCAACAGGTGCGATTGCACGTACTGCAGCAAACATTAAAAATGGAGGCCGCACACCTGTAGCTGGAATGGTACACGCTGTTGTATTATTTTTAGTGCTTCTTGTGCTGATGCCATATGCTGGCTGGATTCCTATGCCGACGATTGCTGCAATTTTATTTATTGTTGCTTACAACATGTGTCAGTGGCGTCCATTTGTGCGTCTTGTAAAGACAGCGCCAAAAAGTGATATTGCAGTGCTTGTCATTACCTTTATGCTGACAGTTGTATTTTGATCTTGTTGTTGCGATTGAAGTCGGCATGGTACTAGCTTGTCTTTTGTTTATGAAGCGCATGAGTGATGAGACTGGTGTGCGTAACTGGAGTCATATAGATGAGATTTCTGATGAGGTTCGCGATGCAGAGCGTGCGCGTATGCGCAATATTCCATCATCAATCAGTGTATGTGAGATTACAGGTCCATTGTTTTTTGGTGCAGCAGATCAGATTGGTCTAATTTCAGTAACAGAAAAGACAAAATGTCTGATTCTTAGAATGAGAGGTGTTCCGGCACTTGACAGTACAGCAATGAACTCATTAACGTCTCTTTATGAGAAATGCCAGAAAAAGAAGATAACGCTCATTCTTTCACATGTAAACGATCAGCCAATGCGTGTTATTAGAAAGGCGGGCTTTGACACATTAATTGGAAAAGAAAATTTTAGCCCGAATATTGATGTAGCAATTGAAAAGGCAGAAAAGATTACTTCAAATCGATAAGTGTTTTTGAGGTAAATTTATCTGCAAATTGTACCGCTTCGGCAAAGGCCTGTATGCGATAAGGATCTTTGCCGGGGCGGTCTTTTTCTAAAAATTCCACACCAGATGATACGTCCACACCATCAGGATGCAAAAAAAAGATCGCATTTGAAACATTTTCAGGTGCCAGCCCGCCGGCCAGCATGAAAAGTTTTTTGATCGCGGAAGATCCTTAAGCAAAGTCCAGTCAAAAGTTTTGCCGCTTCCAGGTTTAGCTGCATCAAATACAAAGCCAGCGACAGACGGACATGACTGCCAGTAGTTATAGCTGTCAATATCAGAGACATTAAATGCTTTTAATATAGGAAGAGAAAACTTACTTGTATATTCGCAGATGGACTTAGCAGTTTTTATATCAAGATCGGCAGGATCATCATGAATTTGAATAAGGTCAAAGCCAGCCTCTGCAATCTGGCTTATTTGTGCAAGTGTTGGAGAGACTGTCACGGCGACTGTTTTTATTTCAGGCAGAAGTGCTGACTTTATTTTTTTTGCCTGATCAAGTGAGATATTTCTTTTGCTTTTAGGAAAAAAAACGACCATGCCTGCAAAATCCGCATGAATTTGATTGAGATAATCAGCCTCTTTTTCTTTTGTAAGTCCGCAAATCTTGATTTTAGTAGCCTGTTTTTTCATTGTTATAATCCAGATCCTTTCTTTTTTGTTTATCATAGTGGAAAATAAAGAGGACAGCAAGTACTTTTGGTATAGTTTATATCAATATCAAACCATTGAGAAAATCTTCTTTTCATGAAGTAAAATCCATGCTATACTTACGTTAAATGAGCTCGACAAACAAGCTGTAGTGGGGAGTGAACAGAGCATCATTAGTAAACAGACATCTGCAGTATAACAGCGATGCGACAGAACACACCATATAGAGGAAAGAGGAATTAAGAAATAATGAAAGTAAATGAAATATTGTCAAATGGAAAAATCACACTGTCTTTTGAGGTATTTCCGCCAAAGACAGATGCACAGTTTGAGTCAGTTCGTAAGGCAACGATTGACGTTGCTGCATTAAAGCCAAGCTACATGAGCGTTACATATGGAGCAGGCGGAAACACAAGAAAGAATACTGTTGCAATTGCAAAAGGGATTCAGGATACAACTGGCGTAACGACGATTGCCCATTTAACATGTGTAGGCGCAACAAAGGAAAATATTCATAACACATTAGATGAGATGAAGGCAGCAGGAATTGAAAATGTGCTGGCTCTGCGCGGTGATCGTCCGAGAGATTTTGAGGGGGATCCATTTGTTGATTTTCATTATGCGTCAGAACTTGTATCTGAAATCAAAGCCTATGGCGATTTCTGTGTAGGAGGAGCCTGCTATCCAGAGGGACATGTGGAGGCAGCAAATAAAAGTGAGGACATTATAAACCTTAAGAAAAAGGTTGATGCCGGATGTGAGTTTTTGACAACGCAGATGTTTTTTGACAACAATATTTTCTTTAACTTCTTGTATCGTGTCAGAGAACAGGGCATAAGTGTTCCTGTGATTCCAGGTATCATGCCAATCACACGAGCAAAGCAGGTGGAGACTGCACGTGATCTTTCTGGATGCAGTATGCCGCAGCGCTTTTTAAATCTGGTTGATCGTTTTGGTTCTAACCCTAAGGCAATGGAGCAGGCAGGTATAGCCTATGCAACTGATCAGATCATTGATCTGATTGCAAACGGAATCAACCACATTCACGTATATTCTATGAATAAGCCGCAGATTGCAGAGGCTATTCAGAAGAATCTTTCGGAGATTTTAAAATGATTGATATAAATCAGATGAGAGAACGCGAGATTATTCGCTATCTCGGCTACAAAAAGATACAGCCGGACGAACAGGTTATGATGTTAATTCATCAGTGCATGGAAGATGTTGCGCGGACGGCTCAGCCGCGCCATATATATCGGCGTTTTGCACTTACACATCTGTCTGCAGGTCATATGCAGGCAGGTGGTGTGGAGCTTTTAAGCAACAGTCTGGAACGAAACTTAAAAGATTGCAGCGAAGTCATTTTCTTTGCGGCAACGCTTGGTCACGAAATAGATCGTTTGATGGAACGTTATCTGAGATTAAATATCACAAAGGCAGCAGTACTTCAGTCAACGGCAGCAGAGGCCATAGAGTGCTATTGCAACTTGTGTCAAAAGAATATTGAAAAAGAGGCTGCGAAAGACGGCCTTTTTGTGCGTCCAAGGTATAGTCCTGGTTACGGAGATCTGTCTTTGGATGTACAGTCATCATTTTTGAAGGCACTTAATGCACAGAAAACAATAGGTCTATTTCTTTCGGAAGGCGGCGTAATGCAGCCTGAAAAATCTGTTACAGCTTTGATGGGCTTAAGCCATATCAGAACAGGATGCGTCACAGAAGGATGCGAGGCCTGCAGCAAAAAAGACTGCAGCTTTCGACGTGATGCATAAGCAGCAAACAGAAACAACAGGGATAGTTAGAAAAACCTTGTGCTTTTGAAAGGACAGGAATTTATGAAGAAAAATATATTAAATGAACTGGGAAAGCGAATTGTCTTTTTTGATGGCGGTATGGGTACGCTTTTGCAGGAACGCGGGCTTGAAGCTGGTGAGCTGCCTGAAAACTGGAATCTTAAGCATCCTGATATTATAAGAGAATTGCACCGAGATTATCTAAATGCCGGAGCAGATATCATTTTGGCAAACACATTTGGCGCGAATGAGTTAAAGTTTCCGGATAATCTTGAAGAAATTGTAACAAAAGGTGTGCAGAATGCGAAAAAGGCAGTCGAGGAAACAGGTAAGGATGGCTACGTCGCACTTGATGTAGGTCCGACAGGAAAGCTTTTAAAGCCACTTGGCACACTTGATTTTGAAGATGCAGTATCGATATTTGCAAGAACTATAAAGGCAGGAGCAGCTGCAGGAGCTGATCTTATTCTTATCGAGACGATGAGCGATACATATGAATTAAAGGCAGCGATGCTTGCAGCAAAGGAAAACAGTGATCTTCCTGTTATGGCAACTGTTATTTTTGGCGAAAATGGCAAGATGCTGACAGGAGCGACACCAGAGGCAGTCACAGCATTGCTTGAGGGTCTTGGCGCAGATGCATTTGGTATGAACTGCGGCCTTGGACCAAAGCAAATGAAGCCAATTTTCGAGCGCTTGGCAAAAAGCGCATCAATACCATTAATTATAAATCCTAATGCCGGTCTTCCACGAAGTGAAAATGGAAAGACCGTATTTGACGTGGATCCGGCTGAATTTGCCGAGGATATGAAGATATTTGCCAAGGAAGGCGCATGGCTTATGGGTGGCTGCTGCGGAACAACGCCGGCGCATATTAAGGCACTTGTAGAAGCCTGCAAAGAGGCTATGCCAAAGCCGCTTACCGATAAGAACCTGACACTTGTTTCATCATATTCTCATGCAGTTGAGCTTGGAAAGATGCCAATGCTAATCGGTGAGCGTATAAATCCTACCGGAAAATCAAAGTTTAAGCAGGCACTTCGTGACCGCAACATGGAATATATTCTGGAGATGGGCGTAAAGCAGTCAGACGCAGGTGCACAGATTCTTGATGTTAACGTTGGACTGCCAGAGATCAATGAGCCTGAATTGATGAAGGAAACTGTTTATCAATTACAAAGTATTCTTGATGCACCGCTTCAGATTGATACCACCAATATGGAGGCAATGGAGCAGGCACTTCGTATATACAACGGAAAACCGATGATCAACTCCGTAAATGGAAAGCAAGAGATCATGAAGCAGGTGTTCCCACTGGCAAAAAAGTATGGTGGTGTCGTAGTAGGATTAGCACTCGACGAGGACGGTATACCTGATACTGTTGAGGGACGTCTGGCTATTGCAGAGAAGATTTATAAGACTGGTGAGAGCTATGGTATTGCAAGAAAAGATATTGTAATTGATGCGCTCACTATGACTATGAGTACTGACAGTAATTCCGCAAATGTTACACTTGAAACTGTGCGCCGCATAAAGGCACAGGGCGGACGTACTGTGCTTGGCGTGTCAAACATTTCCTTTGGACTGCCGCAGCGTGAGATCATCACATCAGCATTCTTTACAATGGCGATGCAGGCAGGTCTTTCGGCAGGAATAGTAAATCCGAATTCACAGGCTATGATGCAGGCATATGATACCTTCCGTGTACTCGGCGGCTATGATGCGCAGTGTATGTCATATGTTGAAAAGTATTCTGCTATGAAGGTTGTATCCACTACAGTAAAGGCAGGTGCAGAAACAGATAAATCTAAAAATCAAGCTACAGGAAGCACATCTGGAGGTATGGATTTAAAGACATGTATCATCAAAGGTCTTAAGGAACCAGCCTATAAGGTGACAAAGAAGATGCTTGAAGAAAAGGAGCCGCTTGAGATCATCAATACAGAGCTTGTGCCGGCACTTGATATTGTAGGAAAGGGCTTCGAGAAAGGAACCATGTTTTTGCCGCAGCTTTTGATGAGTGCCGAGGCTGCAAAGGCTGGTTTTGCTGCCGTAAAGGAATTTATGGAGGCAAAGGGCAGCGACCAGCAAAAGAAGGGCACTGTTGTAATTGCAACAGTCAAGGGAGATATCCACGATATCGGAAAGAATATTGTTAAGGTTCTTCTGGAAAACTATGGCTATGATGTGATCGATCTTGGAAAAGATGTACCGCCTGAGACGGTGGCAGAAAAGGTAGTAGAGACACATGCACCGCTTCTTGGCTTAAGTGCGCTTATGACTACCACGGTTGTAAATATGGAAGAGACTATTCGCCAGGTAAGAAAAGCAGCACCATGGTGCAAAATTGTTGTAGGCGGTGCTGTACTGACAAAGGAGTACGCAGATATGATCGGCGCAGATTACTATGGCAAGGATGCGATGCAGACAGTATATTACGCAGAGAGTTTGCTAAATAGTGGCAGCGCAAAATAAAAATATATAGAAGGATATAGAGAAAGATAATATGAGTATTTTAAATGTAGAACACTTATCTCACGGATTCGGAGACAGAGCAATTTTTACAGATGTGTCATTTCGTTTATTAAAAGGAGAGCATATTGGCCTTGTTGGTGCAAATGGAGAGGGAAAATCAACATTCATGAGCATCATTACAAACAAATTGATGCCAGATGAGGGAAAAATTGAGTGGGCAAAAAATGTGCGTGTTGGCTATCTTGATCAGCACACTGTATTAGAACCAGGTCAGACAATACGTGATGTGCTTAAGAATGCATTCAGCTTTTTATTTGACATGGAAGCGCGTATGAATCAGATCTGTGAAGAGATGGCAGATGCTTCTGAGGAAGATCTAATTGTCATGATGGAAGAGATGGGTACGATTCAGGATCTTCTGACAATGCACGATTTCTATATGATTGATGCAAAGGTAGAGGAAGTTGCAAGAGCATTTGAGTTGGATGCACTTGGCTTAGAACGCGATGTCACCGAGCTTTCCGGAGGTCAGAGAACAAGAGTCCTTCTTGCAAAGCTTCTTCTTGAAAAGCCAGATATCCTTCTTCTTGACGAGCCGACTAACTATCTGGATGAAAAGCATATCGAATGGCTGCGCCGTTATCTGCAGGAGTATGAGAATGCTTTTGTTCTAATTTCTCATGATATTCCGTTCTTAAATAGTGTTGTAAACTTAATCTACAACATGGAAAACCAAAAGCTTGACCGTTATGTAGGAGATTACGACCACTTCAAGGAGGTTCATGCTGTACAGAAAGCACAGATAGAGGCAGCATACAACCGTCAGCAGCAGGAAATTGCTCAGTTAAAGGACTTTGTTGCCAGAAATAAAGCAAGAGTTGCAACAAGAAACATGGCAATGTCCCGTCAGAAAAAGCTTGACCGCATGGATGTGATCGAATTAGCAGCCGAAAAGCCAAAGCCAGAGTTTCGCTTTTTGTATGGACGTGCACCGGGCCGCTTCTTATTTACTACAGAGCAGCTTGAGATTGGATATGACAGACCGCTCACAAAGCCACTTGACCTTGTTATGGAGCGCGGAAATCGCATAGTCATGGTAGGTGCAAATGGTATCGGAAAGACTACTCTTTTAAAGAGTCTTCTAGGACTGATCAAGCCATACAGCGGAACTGTCCATCAGGGTGATTATCTGGAAATTGGTTATTTTGAGCAGGAAACAAGTGGTGACAACGGCCGTACCTGCCTCGAGGAAATTTGGCAGGAGTTTCCGTCATGGAATCAGTACGAAGTGCGCAGTGCACTTGCAAAGTGCGGCCTGACTACAAAACACATCGAGAGCCAGGTGCGTGTCCTTTCTGGTGGTGAGCAGGCAAAGGTACGTCTGTGCAAGCTTATGAACCGCCAGAGCAATGTGTTAATCCTCGATGAGCCGACAAACCACCTCGATGCTGACGCAAAGGATTCTTTGCTTACAGCACTTAAAGAATACAAAGGAAGTATTCTTATGGTCTGCCATGAGCGTGAGTTCTATGAGGCACTCGGGGCACAGATCTGGGACTGCAGCAGCTTTTGCAGATAATTAATTTGTATTTTCCAAAAACTTAACGTTTTCTTAAGGCGAAAAGCGACCGGAATCATCCGGTTGCTTTTTTGCTTTAACTATGGTAAAATGAGTCCATTATTAGTACAACTGAGAGTGGGTCAAATGGCAATATTGACCGAATCAGGATATCCAAACAAAAAGAAAGGCACGGTAATAGCATGAAGGTTGTAATACTGGCAGGAGGATTCGGTACCAGAATCAGCGAAGAGAGCGTAAACCGCCCAAAGCCGATGGTCGAGATTGGTGATCAGCCAATTTTGTGGCATATTATGAAGGAGTATTCGCAGTACGGATTCAACGATTTTATTATCTGTCTTGGTTATAAACAATATGTGATCAAGGAATATTTTGCAAATTATTTTCTTCATACATCTGATATTACGATTGATCTCGCACATAATTCTATGGAGCTTCACGATAATTATTCAGAGCCATGGAAGGTAACACTTGTTGATACAGGATTAAATACAATGACAGGTGGTCGCGTAAAGCGTATCCGAAAGTATGTCGGAGATGAGCCATTCTTACTGACGTATGGAGACGGAGTTTCGGATATAAACATAAAAGAGCTGTGCGAGTTTCATCGCTCCCATGGAAAGCTTGCTACAATTTCCATGACAAATGTAGGACAGCGTTTTGGTGTAATCGATTATGATGATAAGGGACAGATTGCAGCATTCCGTGAGAAATCAGATAAGGATGGCAGTATGATCAACATTGGCTATATGGTTATGGAGCCGGGCGTGTTTGATTATATTGACGGAGATGATCAGCCATTGGAGAGAGAACCATTTGAGCGTCTCGCAGCAGATGGTCAGATGATGGGCTATATTCACGAGGGCTTCTGGTCCTGTATGGATACACTTCGTGATAAGAATCGTCTGGAGGCACTGTGGGAGAGCGGCAAGGCGCCGTGGAAAACATGGAAGGACTAAATAATGCAGAAAACAGAAATGTCATTTTTTCGTGATAAGAGAATACTGATCACAGGTCATACCGGTTTTAAAGGTTCATGGCTTTCGAGAATTTTAATTGATGCAGGCGCAAAGGTAACAGGTGTTTCATTAGAGCCACCGACAAGTCCAAGTATTTTTTCAATTTGCCGTTTGGAAAATCAGATGGACAGTGTTATTGGCGATGTTAGAGATTTTGAATTATTAAAGGAAGTATTTGAGCGTGTGCAGCCACAGATTGTGATTCATCTGGCAGCGCAGCCAATTGTGCGCGAATCTTATAAAAATCCGCGTGAGACATATGAGACAAATGTGATGGGTACAGTCAATATATTAGAGTGTGCACGTCAATTTTCATGTGTCCGTTCATTTTTAAATGTTACAACTGATAAAGTATATGAGAACAAAGAGTGGGAGTGGGGCTACCGTGAGGAGGATGTGTTGGACGGATTTGATCCATATTCAAACAGCAAATCCTGTTCGGAGCTGGTTACACACAGCTACATCCGCTCTTTTTTTGCGGACAGTGATACGGCAGTCTCTACTGCAAGAGCAGGCAATGTTATAGGAGGCGGTGATTTTGCATCAGACCGTATTATACCGGACTGCTACAGAAGCGCAGTGATTAAGCAGCCTGTGACAGTAAGAAATCCATATTCAATTCGTCCATATCAGCATGTGTTGGAGCCTTTGTTTTTATATCTGACAATTGTAAAGAAACAGTGGGAGGATCCATCCATTCGCGGCTATTACAATGTAGGACCAGATGACTGCGATTGTGTGGACACTGGCACATTAACTACGCTGTTTTGTAAGAGCTGGGGCAGAGGCATGCAGTGGGAAAATAAGAGTGACGGCGGTCCTCATGAGGCTGGCTTTTTGAAGCTGGACTGCTCAAGAGTAAAGCGTGTCTTTGGCTGGAAACCGACATGGCATATTGAAAAGGCTGTGGCAAAGAGTGTAGAGTGGTATCAGCTTTATAATATGCTGATTACTCATATGGCAGAGCCAAAGGAGCTTGCAGATAAAATGAATGCCTGCATGAGAGAGCAGATAAGAAGCTTTTTAACAGATGGAGAGGAGCAGTAATAAATGTTTGAAAATATGAATGAACAACAGGCGAGAGAAGAAATTCTAAAACAAGTAGCTGCCTATTGCGATAAATATCATAATACAAAGAAGGAATTTAAGGAGGGAGACCGTATTCCATACGCGTCACGTGTTTATGACAGCGAGGAGATGGTAAATCTTGTGGACAGCTCACTGGAATTTTGGCTGACAGCAGGACGCTATACAGATGAGTTCGAGCGCGAGTTTTCAAAATATTTAGGTGTTCGCTTTTGCTCTCTTGTCAATTCTGGTTCATCAGCGAATTTGATCGCATTTATGGCGCTGACTTCTCCGCTACTTAGAGAACGACAGGTAAAAAGAGGCGATGAGGTAATCACAGTTGCTGCAGGTTTTCCGACAACAGTAACACCAGTAATCCAGTATGGTGCAGTTCCAGTGTTTGTAGATGTGACAATTCCTCAGTACAATATTGATGTCACAAAGCTTGAAGAAGCATTGTCTGATAAGACAAAGGCCGTGATGATCGCGCATACACTTGGCAACCCATTTGATTTGGAGACAGTAAAGGCATTTTGCGACCGTCATAATTTATGGCTTGTTGAAGATAATTGTGATGCACTTGGCTCTGTCTATGAGATTGACGGCAAGGAAAAGCTGACAGGAACAATTGGTGATATAGGAACATCAAGCTTCTATCCGCCGCACCATATGACGATGGGTGAGGGCGGTGCTGTATATACAAATAATCCACTGCTTCACAGAATTGTGCGTTCATTTAGAGACTGGGGACGTGACTGCATTTGTCCTCCGGGATGTGATAATTTCTGCGGTCATCGCTTTGATAAGCAGTATGGTCAGCTTCCATTAGGATATGACCACAAATATGTGTACTCCCATTTTGGCTATAATTTAAAGGCAACTGATATGCAGGCAGCAGTAGGCTGTGCACAGTTAAAGAAGTTCCCATCTTTTGTGGAGAAGAGACGTCATAACTTTGCTTATTTAAAAGAGCTTTTGTCTGACTGCGCAGGTAAGCTGATTCTTCCTGAGGCAGCAGCGCATTCTAATCCGAGCTGGTTTGGCTTTTTAATGACATGTAAGGAAGGCGTGGATCGTACAAAGGTAGTGAACTATATTGAATCACACGGTGTTCAGACACGTATGCTGTTCTCAGGCAATCTGATAAAGCATCCTTGTTTTGATGATATTCGTGGAACAGAGGCATATCGTGTTGTCGGTGGTTTAGAGCAGACTGACCGTATTATGACATCTACATTCTGGGTTGGTGTTTATCCTGGTATGACAGATGAGAAAATTGAATATATGGCAAAGGTAATTCATGAAGCATTGGAGGGCTAAGTTATGAGAATGAAGGTATCCAACTATATTGCAAAACTGCTTGTTCAAAATGGAATTACAGATGTATTTATGATCACCGGAGGCGGTGCAATGCATCTTGATGATGGACTTGGTCATGAGCCGGGACTTCACTGTGTATATAATCACCATGAGCAGGCATGTGCCATTGCAGCAGAAAGCTATGCCAGAATCCATAACCGCATTGCAGCTGTCTGTGTCACAACAGGACCTGGCGGAACAAACGCAATCACAGGCGTAGTCGGAGGATGGCTTGACTCTATTCCGATGCTTGTTATTTCAGGTCAGGTACGCTATGATGTAACGGCAAGAAGCACAGGCCTTGGCATTCGTGCATTTGGCGATCAGGAGTATGACATCTGCAAGAGCGTAGAGCCTATGACAAAATATTGTGAGATGGTGATTGATCCAAAGCGTATTCGCTATGCTGTTGAGAAAGCACTTTATCTTGCACAGACTGGAAGACCAGGTCCGTGCTGGCTTGATATTCCGTTAAATGTGCAGGGTGCAACAGTTGAGATAGATGAGCTTGAAGGTTTTGATCCGTCAAAAGAAAATCTGACAGCTATTCCGTCTGTTACTAACGAGCAGGCAGACGCTATTATTGAGAAAATTCGTCAGGCAAAGCGTCCGGTGTTAAATGCCGGAAATGGAATACGTATTGCAGGAGCATTTGATGCATTTCGCCGTGTCGCAGATAAGCTTGGCATTCCAGTTGTGACTGGCTGGAACAGCATTGATTTAATGGAGGATGAGCATCCGCTGTACACAGGACGTGCTGGAAATATGGGTGACCGCGCTGGAAATTTTGCCGTACAAAACAGTGATTTGCTATTTTCAGTTGGAAGCCGATTAAGCATTCGTCAGGTTAATTATGATTGGCCGGCTTGGGCAAAGCATGCATTTGTCATTATGAATGATATTGATGCAGAGGAATTGAAAAAGCCGTCTCTTCATGTAGAAATGCCGGTGTGGGCTGATGCAAAGGATCTTCTTGAAAAGCTTGAGAGCCGCTTAAATGAAAAGCTTGCAGATGGTGAAGTATTATTTAAGGGTGATGAGTGGAGAAAGGTTTGTGAAAATGGAAGAAGGATTATCCTGTTGTTCAGCCAAAGCATTATGAGCAGAAGAGTCCGGCAAATGTGTATGCATTTATTAAGGAAGAAAGCGCCGCTTAAACGAGGGTCAGATTACAGTAGTAGGAAATGGCTCTGCCTGTGTTGTAGGTGGTCATGGCTATGTTATAAAGAAAGGTCAGCGTTTTATTTCAAATTCAGCTATTGCATCGATGGGTTACGATCTGCCAGCAGCAATTGGAGCTTGTGTTGCAAATAAGCGCTATTGCAGGGAGACAGGTGAGAAGGAGCAGGATATCATCTGCGTAACAGGAGACGGAAGTATTCAGATGAATCTTCAGGAGCTGCAGACAATCATCCATCACCAGTATCCGATCAAGATTTTTCTGATCAATAATGGCGGATATCATTCCATTCGCCAGACACAGAACAACTATTTTGGAAAGCCGCTTATTGGTATAGGAAAAGACAGCGGTGATCTTAGTTTCCCAGATATGGCAAAATTAGCGCCGGCATATGGTTTCCCATTTATTCGCATTGACAGCAACGATGCTCTTGGTGAGGGAATCGAGAAGGCACTGTCCGTAAATGGACCTGTTATCTGCGAGGTAATGGTTGATATGGATCAGAAGTTTGAGCCAAAGGCAGCATCAAAGCCAATGCCAGATGGCAGTATGGTTTCTGCACCGCTTGAAGATTTAGCGCCATTTCTTCCAGAAGAAGAGTTAAAGAGTATTATGCGCTGGTCGGAGGAGTAATATGCGTGTAATAGTGACAGGAGCGACAAGCTTTATCGGCAGTCACGCCGTACAAACACTTATTAATCAAGGCTTTGAAGTTTGTGCGCTGATTCGTCCCAATTCAGCTGGCAAAAAAAATTTAGAGCAGATGATAATAAAAAAAGAACTGCTTGAGATTACCGCGTGTGAGCTTGGTGGGCTGAAAGAACTTGCAGTGAATGCTGAAAAACTTAGCAAAATCGGACAAAAATGGTCTCATGATCTGGGGAGAGCCGATTATTGGCTGCATTTAGGCTGGGATGGCTCTGGAAGTGATAACAGAAAGCTAGCTGATATTCAGTCAATGAATGCCGTCTATGCGCTTGATGCGCTTGAGACTGCAGCTGCCGCCCACTGTAAGCGTTTTCTTTTTTGTGGTTCACAGGCAGAGTATGGCGTGCGAAATACGACAATGCGAGAGACAGACGAGCTACATCCGCTTTCTGAGTATGGAAAGGCTAAGGCTAAGGTGGGAAGAGAGGCTATTATGCGTGCAGAAGCACTTGGCATAACATATATTCACACACGCGTCTTTTCTGTTTATGGTCCTGGCGATCATCCATGGTCACTTGTGGAAAGCTGCATGCGCACCTTCAAAGAAGGCGGTATAATGGAGCTTGGTGCATGTACACAGCTTTGGAATTATCTTTATATTGACGATGCAGTTAATGTAATTGTGACGCTTTTGACTGGTGATGCACCGGCAGGTGTCTATAACGTGGCTGGTGAAGATACAAGGCCGCTTCGCGAATATATTGAGACGATACGAGCACTGTGCGGCGGACAAGGCACCTGCCAGTATGGCAAGCGGCCGCCAAACGCAGAAGGTGTGACATCACTAGATCCTGATATCACAAAACTAAAAGAAATAACAGGATTTCATCAGATGATTTCCTTTGAAGAGGGAATTAAAAAGATGCTTATGTGAGTAGATATTACAAGAAGTTGCTTCGGCAGTGGCGGGCGGAGAAAAATCGGTATCCCTCACTGACATGAGGCAAGTCACAGTAGAACTATTTTCGACAAGTCAGACTCCGTGAAAATACCGACTGTGGGTTGAAACAAACAGGAAAGGCATGTTAATTATGGGAAATTGCATTTCATGCAAAGAATCTCTTACAAATACAGAGATAATTGCATTTGACAATATGCCGGCAGCGGCACAGCACATGCCGGATAAGGAACAGGTAAAAAACGACAGAGGAATCCATCTGCCGCTGTGCCAGTGTAAAAAATGTGGTCTGATTCAATTTGACTGCGAGCCAGTCGAATATTACCGCGATGTTATTCGTGCAGGCGGCTATTCCACCACGATGGTAGAGCTGCGCCGCCGTCAATATCAGGAATTTATTAAACGTTATCAGCTTGAGGGAAAGAAAATCATCGAGGCAGGATGCGGAAGAGGTGAGTTTCTTCGCGTATTAAAGGAATTTCCAGTTAAAGGATATGGTATTGAGCACGATCCTTCTTTGGCGGAGATTGCAAAGGAGAGTGGTCTTTTAGTTTCATGTGATTTTACAGAAACTATAGATCAAAAGCTTCCAAATGGACCGTTTGATGCGTTTTTATCCTTTAATTTTTTAGAGCATCAGCCATCACCTGATGTGATGCTGACTTGTCTTTATAACAATTTGACAGATGATGGTGTGGGACTTATCACAGTTCCAAGCTTTGAGTATATTACAGATCACAATACCTATTATGAGCTTATTCACGATCATTTGGCATATTATACATTTGATTCTCTGACATATCTTTTGAATCAGAATGGTTTCATTGTCGAAAGCAAAGAAATGATCAACCGCGATACGCTTTCTGTGATGGTAAAAAAGACAAAGACACCAATTTCTCAGGTATCCTCATGGAAGGATTTTACAAAAGAAATCACTGCGCTTGGCGATAGTTTAGCAAGTATCAGGGAACAGATGAAGGCACTTTCTGAAAGTCTTACAGGAAAGAATCTTGCCATTTGGGGGGCAAGTCATCAGGGATTTACACTAGCAGCAACAACATGTCTTGGTGAAAAAGCAGAGTATATTATTGACTCAGCGCCATTTAAGCATGGAAAATATGCACCAGCTTCACATCTTGTAATTGTGTCGCCAGATGAGGCGCTTAAGAATGTACCAGATGCGATTTTAATCGCAGCACCGGGTTACACAGATGAGATTGCAAATGTGATTCGTGTTCGTTTCCCTAAGACGGTGCGTATATTCGCAATCCGCAGCAATAAAATAGAAGAAATTTTGTAATTTTGAGAAGCTTTTTAAGAGAAAGGCATGGTTATTGATCTATGAAGGCATTTGTATTAAAAGAGCCGGGTGTTGTAGGCTATGAACAGGTTCCTGAGCCTGTATTGACTCCGTATGGAGCCATCTTAAAGCCAGTCGCTGTCGCACCGTGCTCATCTGATGTCCATACTGTTTTTGGAGGCGGTTCAAGAAAGGCACCAAATCTAGTGCTTGGTCATGAATGTGTGGCGCGAGTGCTTGAAGTTGGTGAGTATGTGACTGATTTTGTGCCGGGAGAGCTAGTAGCAGTACCAGCAATCACACCAGACTGGCGGGCAAAAAGCATTCAGGAGCACAATTTTAAGCATGCATCAGCACCATTTTCAGGTCATCAGCTTGGACGCACACAGCCAGGTGTATTTTCAGAGCGTTTTCTTATTCCAGATGCTGATACGACACTGGCGAAAATTCCAGAGGGTGTTAGCTTAGAGCAGGCACTTATGTGTGTAGATGTTGTGACAACTGGATTTACAGGAGCACAAAATGCCGATATTAAATTTGGTGATACTGTTGTAGTTATGGGAATTGGTCCTATTGGACTTATGGCAGTAGCAGGTGCAGCTCATTTAGGTGCGGCAAGGATCCTTGCTGTAGGAAGCCGGCCGCTTTGTGTAAAGACTGCTTATGAGTTTGGTGCAACAGAAGTCTTAAGCTATAAAGATGGCGATATAGTCAAGCAGGTAATGGCGCGCACAGATGGAATAGGAGCAGATAGTGTCATAATCTGCGGAGGAAACGATGAAGTATTTGCGCAGGCAATTGATATGGTGCGCTATGGTATCGGAACCGTTTCCAATGTCAATTATTTTGGCGGAACAGGAAATCTTCCATTTCCAAAATTTTCCGGAGGACGCGGTATGGCAGGAAAAACAATCCGTACTGAGTTAGCAGAAGGAGGACGTGCACGTATCGAGCGCATGTTATCCATGGTAAAGTATGGAAGAATCCATCCAGAAAAGCTAGTCACCCATCATCTTAATGGACTTGATCAGATAGAAGATGCACTGTATTTAATGCGAGACAAGCCTGCCGACCTAATTAAAGTGATGGTTACTATGGAATAATAAAAGAAAGTTAGAAGGCACATTTCATGAAAACAATTAGTATTGTAGTGCCCTGTTATAATGAAGAGGAAAATGTTCAGGCGATGGCTGATGCGCTTCGCGAGACATTTAAAAAGGATCTTCCAGCCTATCGCTATGAGATCCTTTTTATAGATAACGATTCAAAAGACAGGACAAGAGAAATTATCCGAAAGCTTTGTGCAGAGGATAAGGGGATTAAGGGAATTTTTAATGCAAAAAATTTCGGACAGTTCAATTCACCGTACTATGCTATGCTCCAGACAACAGGAGATGCCACAGTACTGATGGCTGCCGATTTTCAGGATCCGGTTGAGATGATCCCAAGGTATGTAAAAGAATGGGAAAACGGATATAAAATTGTAATTGGAATTAAAAAGTCCAGCCAGGAAAATAAATTGATGTACTGGCTTCGCGGCTGTTACTATAAATTAATCAAGAAGCTTTCTGATGTTGAGCAGATTGAGCAGTTTACAGGTTTTGGTCTTTATGATAAGAAGTTTATCAATGTCATGAGAGAGCTTAACGACCCAACACCATTTTTAAGAGGAATCGTAGCAGAGCTTGGCTTTAAACGAAAGGAAATCCCTTACGAGCAGCCAAAGAGACGTGCGGGAAAAACAAGCAACAATTTCTACCGTTTATATGATGCTGCAATGCTTAGCATTACTTCTTATACAAAAGTAGGACTTAGACTGGCGACCTTTATAGGTATGACAGTTGGCTGTATCAGTCTGGTAGTTGCAATTATTTATCTGATTTTAAAGCTTTTATTTTGGGACAATTTCCCAGCAGGTATGGCACCGCTTTTAATTGTCACTTGTCTGCTTGGTTCTATACAGCTGTTCTTTATCGGATTAATTGGTGAATATATTATGAGCATCAATGATCGTGTAAAGAGGCGTCCGCTTGATTGTGGAAGATGAACGTCTGAATTTTTTAGACGAGAAAAAAAAGAAAATGAGGCAGATGACAAGGAAGCAGAAGATGGCTGCAAAAATCAGAAAGCCGAATGAGAGGAATAAAAATTGGAATTTGACAAGACAACACAAGATGCGCTTAAACTGATTCATGAGGGAAATCATATCATTTTCCGTGAGGTAGGGCGCGTCTGTGAGAAATATCATTTGAATTATTTTTTAGACAGCGGAAATCTTATAGGTGCTGTGCGTGAGAAATCTGATATTCCGTGGGATGATGACGCGGATATCGCTATGACAAGAAAAGATTTTGAGGTATTTCGCAAGGTAGCACGTACCGAACTAAAGGATGGCTTTGTCTATGTGGAGCCAGATGAATTAAATGGTGCATTTTATGATTTTGTGCCGCGTGTTGTGATGCTTGATTCAACTATGCGCGAAAATAATGCAGAGCAAAAATATTATGGAAATGGCATTCATAATCATATGCGAACAGATATTTTTATAGTGGATGATGTTTCAGACAATCATGTTAAAGCACAAATTTTGTCATGCTTTATTGATTCTTGTGTATGGCATGTGCATGGGACGCCGTTATAAGCTTGACCTTTCAGAGTATAAGGGTGCATCTAAGGCAGTAGTTGCTATTCTTTCTGTAATCGGACGCATCTTCCCTGTAAAGACACTTGTTCATTGGTATGATGCAATCAGTAAGATGGAGCGCGGTCAAAATAAAAAGCATAAGCGCTGCTATTACAGTAACTGCCTGTTTCCAGATCTGGGAAAGATTTATCAGGCAAAGTGGTTTGACCATGCAGTTGATTTAGAGGTTGATGGAGAGAAATTTCCTGGTCCATGTGGGTATCATGAAGCGCTTACAATGCTTTATGGCGATTACATGACACCGCCGCCTCCGGGAGACAGAGAGCTTGTTCATTGTGATCCTAAATTTGTCACATTATCATACAGCGAAAAGGGAGAGAAAAATTCATGACAGAAAAGCAGCCAAAAGCAAAATCAGGCTTACGCCGATTTGCGGGGGATATGGTTTACAGTCTTGCCGGGCTGATGATTTTGAATATGACGCTTTCTTTTGGGGTATATCCGTTTTTAAGAAGCCGTATGGTGCTGAAGGAAGCGGAAAAATGTTGTTCTTTACAGCAATCATGGGTCTGATGGCATCGGCAGTTGGTTCTGGAATCAATTATGGCCGTATGAAAGCTTCTACACGTCATGAGACAAAAAATGGTGATTACAATCGCTTTCTTGTATTCACAGCACTTTTATGTGCGATTGTCACTGTAGTGGCAATTTGTGTGAAAAAAGATACAGCAGGTGCTCTTCCTATTTCCATTGGCGTACTTATTTTTGTGACAACAGTGCGCTATTATGCAGATGTAGAATATAGACTGAGCTTAAATTACAGAGGCTTTTTCTTCTATTATCTTTTTATTGCAGTAGGTTATGCGATTGGCATGGCGCTGTATGGAATTAGTCATTCATGGGTAAGCATCTTTATTTTAGGAGAGGTGTTTGGACTGCTGTTTGTTACAATCACAGGAAGCATCTTTAAAAAGCCATTTTTTGAAAAGAGTCAATTTTTCAGGGAAGATGCAAAAACATGTGTGTCACTGTCATCGGCATATCTGCTGTCAGATTTTGTAACATATACGGACCGTGTTGTGCTTCCTATGACAGCCGGAGATGCAGCTTCCTATTATTTCTTTATTGCAAGTACTGTAGGAAAGATGAGTTCTCTGATCTCAACACCGTTAAATGGTGTTATCACAGGTCATCTTGCACGCTATCAGGGAAAAATCACAAAGAAGATGTTAACTGGTGTATTTGCTGCATTGTCAGCGCTTGCAGTTATATTGATTGCCGGAACAACACTTGGTTCTCATATTTACGTATATCTCTTTTACAGAGAGGATTACAATGTAGTAAAAAATCTGTTTTTGCTGGCAAATGCCGGACAGGTATTTTTCTTTATGAGTAATACAATGATGACAGTTGTGCTTAGATTTGCACCAGAGCGTTATCAGCTGATCATGGGTGTGATTTATGCAGTATTGTTCTTTGCAGCAGTAGTTCCTGCTATGTACCTTTATAAAATCTGGGGTGCTGTATGGGGACTTCTTGCAGTCAATGTCGTTAAGTTCTTATTAATTACAATGCTTGGCTTTTTGGCATTGTCAAAAAATGAGCGAAAAGAAAGGGTGTGAAAAAATGAGTCAGAAACATCAAAAGAGTCAGGCACGTAGTATTTCAGTAAATGCAATTGCTGAAAAGCCGCTTCTTATCTGGGATTATGTAGCATTTGCTGCAATCGCAGTCTTTTGCTTTTTAGTTTTTCAGCAGTCCGATCTTTTGCATACGGCAGGCTGCAGCTACGGTTATTTAAATGGTCATTTCCGTGATTTTTATGATTATTGCGGAACATTTGATATTCATCCGGCATACATGCCAAGCTTTTATATTATCTTTGCCATCTGGAATATTCCGATGCGTCTGTTTGGCGTCGTGACATTTCCAACGGAAAATCTGCCTGTTCTTGCTATTTTATGGGCAAAGCTCTTACCATGTCTGATCTATGTGGCAAGCGGTGTGTTGATTTATCATATTGCCATCCTTGTTGGAATGGGCAGCAAGAAATCAAAGCTTTGTGCATATGCATGCCTTACTATGCCAGTTGCTTTTTATGCGCAGTTTATTTTTGGCCAGTATGACATCATCATGACATTCTGTGTACTTCTTGGCGTTTACTATTATTTAAAGAAGAAGGACATTTGGTTTATTTTCTGGTTTGCCATTGCGATGACATTTAAATATTCAGCGCTGTTAATCTTTGCACCGCTTCTTTTATATCGTGAGAAAAATGTATGGAAGATTATTGCATCCTGCGTGCTGCTTATGGTGCCATTTGTATTGGAGTTTTTTTGTTTACAGAAACAGCCCGGTATTTCAGGCATATGTGTTTGGATTTGGCGGAAATGCAGTCAGCAGTCCGACAGGCTACATCATGAATGCAGGATACTATACAGGATTTGAATTATCAACATTCCATTATGAGGTCAGCTTTGCTGTTTTGGCATTTGGTACATTGTGCGCATGGTGTTATTTCAATAAGCCGACAGATGACAGAAATTTCGTTAATACGGTATTTTATATCTGCTGTCTTGCCTTCTTTGTACTGTTTGGTTTGTCAAAGTGGCATCCGCAGTGGCTGCTGTTTGCCGTACCATTTTGGGTTATCAGTTCATTCCTTCATAAAGATACGAAAATTTTTATGATTTTGGACTTGATTTTTATGTTAGTTTATACCATATTTAATGTACAGATGATTCCTAACAATGTAGATCAGGCGATGTTTAATAACGGCATCTTACGATCTCTTGTAAATGGAAACATCGGTACTGAGCTCATGATGGAGGATTTGATTGCAAAGCTTGATAAAAGTCTTTGCCTGTCAATTCTGACAATGATGATGCTTGTATATGCTGTATTTAAGCATCCAAAGTATTGTGCACAAAATCCTGCACAGGAAGTCAATTGCATGGGTTGGATGCGCACTCGTTTTATTGGCGGTGTTGCAATTTTTGTCGTTCCGGCATTTGTGTGTCTGATGGCATATTTCAAAGCACCATATGCGGGATATAAAGTTGAAAATGTGTACAGCCAGGTACAGCTTTGTGAGCTTGGTGATGAGGTGAGCCAGACGTTCTGTGCAACAGGCAATTCAATTGATAAGATTCGCTTTGTCGCTGGTGTCAATGATCGTGTCAACAAAGGATACGTGAAGCTGACAGTAAAGGACAGTGATGATAAAATTCTTTATGAGCAAGATTGGGAAACATCAGGCTGGCTTGAGGATCGCATCATTACGGCGAACTTAAATGGGGTGCCGACTACACCGGGTGAATATTATACAGCGGTGTTTGAAGTGACACAGGCAAATGGTGATTATGCCGTATCCATCTATCGCTCAGAGGATAATGTAACAGGTGACAAAAAGGAGATCGCAGAGGCTGATGGAAAGAAGCAAAGCTATCAGCTTGAGATGATCGTCTATCAATAAGCAGAAAGGCGTAGGTGTTTTATGACACAAATTGAATTCGTCACAGAGTTAGAGCAGGCGCTTCGTGGAAATGTGGAAGAGCGCATCATTCAGGAAAATGTAAGATACTATAATGACTATATCAGTGAGCAAAGAGCTGCAGGAAAGTCTGAGGAAGAGATTTTTGCTTCACTTGGAAGTCCGCGTCTTATTGCAAAGACGATTATTGATACCTCCGGTGAGGCAAGTACGCAGGGAAACAGTCGTGCCGGAAGCTACAACTACAGCACAGGTTCAGACGACAGTTCAACTGGCGGTGATGGCTGGAGCTTTAGCTGGATGAAGGAGACTGCATCCCAAAACTGGGTGACAAAAACCATTGCGATTTTAGCAATTGTAGCAGTTGTTTTTCTTGTATTAAGCATTATCTTTAAGCTCGTAGCAATTCTTTTCAAACCGGCAGTTGTCGTACTGGCAGTGGCAGCCGTGTATTATCTGGTGAAAAATTCATCAAATAAATAAAAAACGTGACAGAAAAAATGTGACGTAAAAGCATGATAGAAAACATGCAAAAAACATGAGGAAAATGTCATGCATAAACAAACCTTCTGGTGCCATACTAGATGTGAAGGCGAAAGCCTTTTTCAATCTAGTTACACATCAGGAGGTTTTTTATTATGAGAAATTATAGCGATTCAGAGAACAGTTATAACAAGAAGGAACAGGATTCATATCGAAATCAGGCAGTAAACTGCCACAGTACAAAGGAAGAAAATTCTGCAACTAATTGTCACAGAGATAAAGACACATCAGAGAAAAATTCAAAAGATGAGTGGAAGAATGCCAGTAATTCCAGAAATGCCGCAAAATCCTATCAGGCACGAAATGCAGCCGATAACTGCAAGAGACAGTAATATGTAAGAGTATTGCGAAGAGTAGTTTTAGAATGCAGCTCGGAAGGCTATCACAATATATAGTCTAAGATTGTGGTCCGTGAGTTAATCGAGGGGCGTAAGCATCCGCTAAAGCGGCTGCGGCGAAGTGTTTGTCGGCGCCCCTTGTTCCCGCGGCGCCTTCTACACACCTTTTTGTCTTAGATACTGCGTAAGCCCGCTCCCACACGGGCGGCTGCGTAGCAGACGGTAGCGCCTTCGTAAATCACATTCGCCTCAACTGCCTCTGGCGAAGGTTATGAAATAGTAGTTGAAAATCCAAATATAGTTACATATTATTAAGTTTATGAAAGTGACAAAACTGTCACCGAAAAGTAAGGGAATTGTCATGTTACTAGTTTAAGATAAACACATCAAATAAAAAGTTATCAAACAACAAACGATCAAACAAACGGGAGGCGATAACGATTGAAAAGTAAGAAAAAAATGAAGCGAAAGAGAATGAAAAAAGGAATGTTGCTGGCGGAGCTATATCGATTGTTCACGGTGAGGCGATTGATGACGGGACTCTTTCTTGTTGCCATGATTGCAGTCATTTCCGTGTCGGATTTGATTTCAATTGATTCGATCAGTTGGCCCGCAGAGTTAAAGCAAAGTATTTGTGATCAGCTTCAGATGACATTGATATTTGATCGGTATAAGTCCTTGTATGTAATTGCGGCAAGTATTTGTACGGTGACAACCTTTCCATCCGACATTAAAAATCATGTTTTACCTTATATTCGGCAGCGAACAGATTTTGACAGCATGATGAATGCAAGATTGTTTGCGATTGCAGCTTACATAATTGTTACCATGATCACGGGATTTTTGCTGGCCGGCGTATTCCTGAATCCATTCATGACGATTGAAACACGTGGCAGTTCATTGTATGGAATTTTTCAGCCACTTATGAACAGCAAGGCCGCATGGATTTACCTAGTTCTCATGAGCTTTAATCTTGCAATGTCTATTATTCCAGTGTGTTATCTTGCAGCGGCAGTCGCCATTTTGAAACCAGATGAGTATGTAGCAGTTGGAGCTGGATTTTTTGTATTTTATCTTTTGTTTTATTTTACAGTTTCACTGCCATGGATTCTTTCTTACAGTTCACTTACATCCGAACCGGGAAGAGCATCAGTTGGTGAAGTAATTTATCATGTTGTGTTTTTTACGATCTGTTCGCTAGCCACAGCAAAGTGTGTGAAAGTTGTGATGCAAAAGCGCTTTTTAAATGGAATGGATTAGAAGCATTGTATGATTATATGGAACGTGAAATCGTAGGAATTGTAGTAAGGAGGCATGTATGAGAACGAAAAAACAGATTGAAAAAATGATGATAGGAATGTTGCTTGGCGGTGGATGTCTGCTTTCATCATGCCATTCAGTTCATATGAGTGCAGAGGATCGTTTACAGGGCGATTATCAGGAGGCAGCTGCAGAGGTAGAGCTGGAAACAGTGGAAGAATTAACTGCATTTGCGTACAATGATGTTTCGGTCATTCCATATACAGTAGAAAATATTGCGAGGGGCTTTACCGATTTGAGCGATGAAGAAATTGAAAAATATAAGGTATGTGACGAGCATGAGATAAAGTCTCTTACTGTACCAGAAGAAAATACGAAAATACAACTGGATTTTGGAGATATTAGTTTTTGCTTTTATGCGATTGACTCGGAAGATGCAAGGAGATATTTGGATATCACGAAACCTGAATATCAGGAACGACGATTTTTATTGTCAGAGCTGGCAGAGCGTTTTCCGAAAAAAAGATCTCGATCAGTTATCGAGAGAAGAAGTAATAAAGATTTGTGATCAGGCGATGGCCGATGCAGAGATTCCTGCGGTGTTTGAAAATGCATTTGCGATGGATTATGAGACGCTGCGCAAGCTTCAGGAAGATGCCTCAAAACAATATGGAGAGGGCTTTTATTGTGCACCGGGATCGGAATATATCGAAGGGTCGGATCCGTGGAATGGCACATGGAATGTGAAGCAGTGGACAAAAGAGCAGGAAGCTTACTATGTTGTCTATAAGCAGCAGTTGGATGAAAAACGTTTTTATTCGCCAACCTTTCCGTGGATAGAGTTGTTTGTCAATGCGGATGGTCAGATTTTTTATGCAAATAGTGGCATGCCAGCGCTTGATCTTTCACAGGCAAAAAAGGAAGAACAGAAAATCATTTCGGCACAAGAGGCATATTCGATGGGAGCAGCCATTTTGCAGAAACAGAAATTGAACCAATCGAAGATTCTTTCTGTAAAGCTGTGCTACAGTCATAAGAAGTATATAAATGTGGAGGAGGAAAATGAGAAAGCAGTAGGTGCTTCTGCATCCATCATTCCATGCTGGGAGATTTGCTTTGGCACAGATGTATCAGGGACAAATGTAAATGACTATCTGTATTTGGATGCAGTAACCGGATTGGAGGTGCAAAATGGTATATACTGAAACAGGCATTTTGAAACGATCTGTTTCGATTATGATGACGAACTTTTTGAAGTGGAAACATGATTATCGTGTATGGTTTGTATTTTTGATGGAGGGCTTTTTGGTAGGTCAATCCATGAGTGGACTGATTCGATATGCGCTTTTTATGAAGAAGACGGTAACTCCATTCTTGCTTCCATTTTTGTTTTTTGATGCCTCCATTGCAAATGGGCTGTTAAAGGTGATGGTCTATTTTGGCGTGATTGTGTTGTTTTGCAATGCACCATTTTGTGATACAACGCTTTACAGTGTGATTGCGCGAAGCAAAAAGAAAGCATGGTGGCTTGGAAATTGCTTTTATATCATGGTGGCATCTGCGGTGTATTTGCTTTATTTTTGTCTGATTTGCGCAGTGATATCGATACCAGTGATCACATTCAAACCATTTTGGGGAAGTGTGGTTCAAAGTATCTTGGTGGAAGATGTAGATGTTTTAAATTCGTATATGGGAAGCCTGACGTTTTCAAAAGATGTGCTTCAGACCATATATCCAGATTCTGCCCAGTGGATGATCTTTGGGATTGCATGGCTGTCTTTTACGGGAATTGGCTTTTTGATATATGCGGTGAACCAGCTGTCTGGAAAGTATAGATTGGGAAGTATTGTGGCGAGCTTTTTCGTTTTGTTGGATCCAGTGGTGCGCTGGATTGTACTTCAAGCTTATTGGATGTATTATGTTTCGCCAGTCAGTTGGAGCAGCATTGAACACTGGAAGATTCTGGGGATGGAACGGCCATTAAATCAGAACATTATTATTCCTGCAAATGTGATAATCTGTATCGTCTTATTCGTCATAGCCGGTATAGGAACGAGACGAAAGGATATTACCGTATAGCAGGAACGAGAAAAAAGATAGTATCGTGTAAAAAGAGGAAAACAAAAATCGGAGGAAACGGCAATGATTAAAATCGAAAATTTGACAAAAACATTTGGCACGCAGACCGTAATATCGGATGTGTCTGGCATATTTTATCCCGGAAAAATATATGGCTTTGTGGGAAGAAATGGTTCTGGAAAAACAGTGCTGATGAAGATGATACTTGGTTTTATTAAGCCTACGTCGGGAACGATAAAAGTAAATGGAGAACAGGTTGGAAAAGAGATTGACATTCCTGATGATATAGGCGCAATCATTGAGACACCGGGCTTTTTGCCAGAATATTCGGCATTTCAAAACTTGAAGCTGATGGCAATGATTCGCGGGAAAATCACGAGCGAACGAATCCGTGAGACAATCAAGCTAGTCGGATTGGATCCGGATAGCAAAAAGCATGTTGGAAAATATTCACTTGGAATGCGTCAACGCCTTGGCATTGCACAGGCTATCATGGAAGATCCTCAGATATTGCTTTTGGATGAGCCGTTAAACGGACTTGACAATGAAGGTGTGGAGGAGATGCGAAACGTGCTGCTAAAACAGAAAGATCAGGGAAAGTTGATCATTATTGCCAGTCACAGCAAAGAGGATATTGATATTTTGTGTGACGAGATTTTCCGATTCGATCATGGGAAGATTATTGGGCATGAGGTGCGTGGATGAGATGCAGTAAAGAAAATTGAAACAAGTATGATTTGATGTAAAAGCAGTCAGAGCACCTTACTATTTTTAATCAGAAGTTATTTCACATTGTAGAAATATTATGAGAAACTCTACAGAGTACTGCTTGATAAAAGGGAGGCTTTATGGTAACATAGAAGCACATAATAGAGGGAGCATATACTCTTATTGATGATGAGTTTGGTATCGGAAAGTTGATGCATGATTTTAACTGTACACAGGCCAGCGATATGGTTTTTCCACTAATGGCAGAGAAAACGAAGTATCTGAAAGAGAATCCGAAAGGAGTGAGTGAAGTGTGTAAGCAGATGGAAGATTTAAGAAATGAAAGCTTAATTGTAGAGGATAAGGATGAGGGCGGTTTCGTGGTTTCATTTCCAGAGCTTCCGGGATGTATCACCTGTGGAGAAACAGTAGAATCCGCTGTTGCAAATGCTTTGGATGCTAAGAAGGCATGGTTAGAAGCTGCCATTGAAGATGGTATCGAAATTCACGAGCCGGATAGTTTGGAGAAATAATACATGATAGGAGGTGCATCATTATCGGCGCAAAATATTTATTATTTTTCATATGCAGTCTGCTGCAAATATTTCTGACAAAATGCAATATTTTACCTGTTCCAGAAGACCATTTAAGTCCGTATGTGGTTCAAGATGCAGCAAAAATGGGAATTGAGCTAGTGCCAAACGGCAACGAATTTATGAGTTATTATATTGTTAATCACACAGATCAGTACTTGGAGTGTTCTTATTGGCGAAAACTTGAAATTTGCAATGACGGTGAATGGTATGAATTCGGTGGAAATCCGTGGATTTTATCGTCTGAAATGATTGGACCGGATGGTACTCAACAAATGGAAGATGCTTGGCTACAGCAATATTATCCGGAGTTAGATGAAGGAGAGTACCGAATTTTGCTTCATATGTGCTTTCACGAAGCTCCAGATGAATGGATGACTAATGAACCAGATGAAAACGATTTTTATATCGCGTATGAATTTTTTGTTGAGTCAGAAAATTCTGATTAAATGTAGAAGAAATGCCGCCTGCACGGACAAAAAAGATCTGTGCAAGCGGCATTTTTATAGAGTACACGGGCAAGAGCAAGCTTTTGCGCTTCTGAATTTTATTATAGGAAAAGAACAAAAAATGAAAAAGATTGGGGGGGGCCTCGACGATTGTCTCAGTAAAGTCAATTCGTTGAGGCCCCATTTCGATAGCAATATTGTCTTGTTTGCCAATAAAAATGACACACTGAAAATTATTTGGACAGTATAAGGATGCTTCTATAAATGTGGTAGATGTTCCCGATATTGGCGAAGCTTTTCTTCTCCTACTTCAGAAAGGATTTGGTCAACTACCGATAATAGCTTTTCTTTATCCTGTGGAAGATGACCATACAGCTGAAAGGCGTTCGAGGCACCCATTGCTGCAAAGGCAACGGGGATTGTCAACTCTTGAATCAGTGTTTTGATTTCTTCATATTTTTCAGTTTCACTTTCTGCGGTCCAGCGGTTTTTCTGGATCTCCTGATACAATTCAGAGTCAGGGTAAATGGTCAGCATATTTGGACCGACAAGAAATGGGTGCAGCTGATTGATGATCTGGGCAGTCGCCTTAGCACCTGCAACTCCGTTTCCCTTTCCAGAAATTCCAGTCAGATAAAAGAAGCCATATTCAATGCCTGCGCATTCCAACCGTTGACATTGCGTAAGAATATCTTTCGATTGATAGCCTTTGTTCATGAAAGCAAGGGCGGCATCATCGCCTGTCTCAACACCAATTGTCAGACGATTATAGCCAGCTTGGCGAAGCTTTTGTAATTCTTCATCGGTTTTATTTACAGAATCCGTGATGCGTGCAAAACAACCAATTGATGTGACAGATGGAATATATGTGTGAATTAATTGTGCGATTGTCAGCAAACGGTCTGCTTTTAAAAGTGAAGGGATTTGCTCCTGTTAAAAATACGCGCTCAATTGGTTGTGGGCATGGAAGACCACGAAGACGAGCCGTCATTTGAGAAGCAGGATTGTAGCGCAGTGTTTGTACTTCAAGCAGATCACTTTCAATGTCATTAAGAGGTGACATCCGGAATTGGAACGGCAAATCGGCATATAAAGTACAAAATTTACATTTGTGATGCGTACAGCCTGCTGTCACCTCTAATAGTAGAGAGGAAGCCTCATAGGGCGGTCTCCAAATTGTTCCTGTGTAATGCATATTGTAAATACCTCCTTTTGAGGTGATTATAACAGCATGTTAAAAAAAGAAAAGTACGGTACTTTTTTAGTAGTACCATTGATCTTGCGAGAAATACACAGTATAATACAGAAAAAATGGGAGGCGATGCAGGATGAGAAAAATGAGGAATCCATAAAGCGCTGCAAAACAATGTCAACGCTGCAAAAAAATATTGGGTGGAAAGTGGAAACTGGAGATTTTGTATTATATCGGTGTTGAGAATGTACAGCGATTTGGCAGCTTGCGGCGTCATTTGGGAGAGATTACGGAATCTTCTTTGACAAAGCAGTTACGAGAATTGGAAGCAGATGGTTTTATTGACCGCCATGATTTTCAGGAAGTACCGCCTCATGTGGAATATACGTTGACTGCACTTGGAACAAGTTTTATTTCAGTGTTGGATTATATGAAAGAGTGGGGCGAGAAAAATTTACCGGAGACTTGAAATTTGCAATGCTGATAAATATGGTGAGTGGGACGAATAGATAGAAGAAATGCCGCCTGTACCGACAATAAAAGTCCGTGCAAGCGGCATTTTTGAAATTTTACGTTGTATAATACTGCGCCTGTGCATTCCACAGTTCATAATATTTTCCGTTGCTGTCGGCAAGGAGTTCTTCATGACTTCCGAGTTGAATGATTTCTCCTTCATGAAATACAGCAATTTTGTCGCAGAAGCGGCATGATGCAAGACGGTGACTGATATAGATAGCGGTTTTGGTTCCTGCGATTTCATTAAATTTACTATAGACTTCGTATTCTGAAATTGGATCGAGTGCAGCAGTCGGTTCGTCAAGGATGATGAACGGTGCATTTTTGTAGAGAGCACGGGCAAGAGCAAGCTTTTGTGCTTCTCCGCCGGATATCTCTACGCCATCAGCATCAATATCTTTGTAAAGAAACGTATTTAACTTATTTGGTAATGAGTTGAGACGTTCGGCAAATCCGGCCTTCTTCAAACATTCGATCACTTTATCTTCATCATAAGAAGCACTGGCAGAGACATTTTGCCCAAGAGAGAAGGAAAAAAGACGAAAATCCTGAAAAACGACCGAAAAAATGGAAGTGTATTCGTTGTAGTCATATTTCTTGATGTTCACACCGTTGAGCAGTATTTCTCCTTCGGTTGGATCATATAAGCGGCACATCAGCTTAATAAACGTGGTCTTGCCAGATCCATTCATTCCAACAACAGCCAATTTTTCACCAACTTTAAATTTTAAATTCACATGCTTAAGCGCATAGGCATCTGCATTTGGATACTGAAACGAAACATTTTTAAATTCCACATAGTATTCGTTGTCATCTCTTTTTTCAACAGTTAACGAACCTTGATACATATGATTTGGCAAATCCAGATACGCAAACAGGTTTTGCAGGTGGGTACAATATACTTCATTATCGGATAAGAGATACATCAATTCCTGTAAGCCTTCTCCAAGCCTTGATAAAACAGCAACATATTGTACAATATTGCCGACGCCAAAAGCACCAAACAAGGCTTTTGATGCCACAAACAGATAACAAACTGCATTTGCAAAAACAATGATGATTTGAGCAATAGCAGGATAGAGAGCCATTTTGACGATATCAGATTGGTTCTCTTTTTCGTGCGAGATGAGTTTATCCAGCATTTTTTCAGCAACCGTGTTTTGACTGTATATGCGAACGTCTTTGGCTTTTTCTGGATTCATATACAGTTCTTTGCCAAAAAACAGAAAGACGCGATTAAACCAAACTGTGTTTTTGCAATACTCCATGAAGATATAGTTTTCGCTGATAGTAGCTTTGGACTTGCTCAAACCACCAATTGCAATACAAACTAGGATAATGAGTATCCAGATAGGATGATCAATAAATCGGTTTCCAGATGAAGAAAGAAACAAAGAGATTGTCATTGCAAGAGAGAGTACGATATATACGAGTGTTCGTACAAGTGCGGATATCCCCCAAAAGAGCTGTGCCAGACCGTTACCGAACATGTAGAGGTTTTCTTGTGCTTCCTGTCGTTGATGCTGGATTGCGGCATTTTCCAGATCAACGAAATCAAGAGACATCTGCTTGTCTGAGAATATTTTTTCAAACCAGTTCCACATTTGTGCCTCTTTTTCGTTGCAGACGTGATTGAGTATGTTTTTAAGGAGAGAACAGATAAAGTTGAGTAACACTGCACCTAGAATAAAAAGCAAAATTGTATTGAATCTTCTTTGTGATGAAATTTCGTTTACAATCTGAGCAGTAAACCAAACGGAAATGAAGGGCTGGATGGAATTGATCAATTCATACGTAGCCTTTCCCTGTGCAAGCCCAGGACAGTACTGCTTTAAGATTGAAAATCCGCGCATGGTGATAGAAACTCTTTTGGTAAGCGCAATTTTGCTCATTCTGCCACCTCCGTTTTATCGAGATTATTTTTGTAATATTTTGCTTGTGTCTCAAAAAGCATACGATACGTTCCGTTCTGCTTAAGCAGTTCATTATGACTGCCTTCCTCACAGATTTTTCCGTTTTCAATCAGGATGATGCGGTCACAAAAGCTTGTGCTTGCCAGTCGGTGCGAAACAAATACAGTCGTTTTTTGAAAACTTATTTGATTGTAATTTCCATATAATGTGCTTTCTGCAATGGGATCAAGGGCAGCTGTAGGTTCGTCAAGAAGCATAACAGGAGCATTTTTGTACATTGCACGCGCGAGCAACAATTTCTGAATTTCGCCGCCGGAAAATTCGACACCATCGTCGTATATTGTTTTTCCAAATTGACTGTTTACACCATTGGTCAGTTGCTCGATTTTATTCCATAACCCTGCGACAATTAAGCAGCGTTTCACTTTATTATAATCAATATTTTCTGGCGTAGTTTCGGAAACAATTTCCGCAATGGTCACAGGCAGAATACTGAATTGTTGAAATACAGCAGAAAAGAGTCTATAAAATGCGGTGCGATTGTATTTGCGGATATCAATGCCATCATAGAATATTTGTCCCTCTGTCGGATCAATCAAACCGCATAGCAGCTTAACAAGTGTCGTTTTGCCTGCACCATTTAATCCCACGATTGCGATATGTTCACCGGGATTTATTTTCAGGTTGATATTTTGTAATGTATTGTGATTTGCACCTTCGTATCGGTAACTCACATTTTTGAGTTCAATTTCTTTTGGACAATCTTCCGTCGGATTTGTTACGCCATTGTTTCGATTAAATGTTTCTGGGTATTCAAGGTAGGAACGAAAATAATTGATTTTCAAATTTATCTGGTTAAGCGAGGATAAATCTGAAAAAATGTTGCCAAGCCATGACGAGAAGTTAGTAACAACACTTAAATACATGACAAATTCTGCAACCGTTATTTGACCATTCCAGATAAGATAGAGTAGATAGAAATAAACAATACTTTCACGAAGGAAAGCTAAGCTGCTGTCATATACTGCAATACCCAAAAGTTTGCGTGTAAATCGTTTGTACCAGTCGGCAATTCCTTTCATATTGGTGTTGTAAATATCGGAAAACCATACAGCTATTTTGTATAGACGAATATCTTTTGCAGAACGAACATCACCAGAAATATCGTTAATATAGTGGAGTCGCTGCTGATAACCAATCCGCTCCTTATTATTTGCAGCTGTCCATGCAATGATTTTTTGATTTAAATAATAGCTGATTACTGTTATTATAATTAGAAAAATAATGATTCCCAAGTGAACCTGAATGAGCATAGAACCAAAAACAGATAATCCCAAAAAACTGGTACAGAGTTTTATCAAAATTTCATATATATTGGAAAGCGGAGAGTAATTTCCATTACAGCACTCAAAACTTTCTGCTTGAAGCTTCCGAAAAATTCCATTTTCTTGGTTGATATAGTCAGTTGTCAATCCTTTCAGTGCCGCATGTTTGAGATAAAATGTGTTCATTCTGAATTTCTGATGATAAATCAACTTAGTCAGAAATTTGTCAGCACCAGATAGAATGGCAAGGCTGCCCATAAAGCTGAGAATGGCAGATGCCAATTTATATACGCTTTGTTTTGCAGTAATCATCTCGATTACTATTTTGGGCAGAATGGTTGTTAAAATTGGAATTAACGTGCCAATCAGTATTTTTAAAGAACACAAACACAAAAGCGGAGAATGACATTTGACTGTATTATTCAGGCAATATAGGATGTTTTTCATTGCCGAATAATTGGTGAGATTTAATTCATCGTGCGAACTTCTGTTAGTTTTTTTCATATTCGCGTACCTCCTATCTATACAACTATGCTAACATACGAAGTTGCACGATTATAAATTTGTGCACCAAATGCTTTTGTCTGTGCATGAATTGCAAATTACTCGATGGCTGGCACCAAAAATTCCGAAGTAAAAGCACCGTCTTCACTGTTGTACTTGACCCAGCCGCCATGTTCTTCAAGGATTGCTTCGGCACGGCGCAAACCGAACCCGTGAACACCGTCCTTGTGGGTTGCAAACAAAGAACCTGTCTTTTTCTTCTTTGGACCTGCTGTGTTGAGCATAGAAAAATAAAGCATTGTTCCTTTCATCGAAATAAAAATACGAATAAATCGTTCTCCTGTGACGGTACGGCAGGATTCAATCGCATTGTCAAGCAGATTCCCAATGACAATACTCAATTCCAAATCTGAAATTGTCAGGATATCTGGCACATTGGCTTTCACGGTAACCGTAATAGCTTCTGCCTTTGCCTGTGCGATCTTTGCAGATAAAATGGCATCGAGAGATACATTACCAGTTTTCAACAGAGTATCCACCTGCATTAGTTGCGTGTCAAGTTGCTCGATATAAGCAAGCGCACGTTCAATTTCTCCAGCTTCAAGTTGACCTTTTAATGTTTGAAGATGATGGTGAAAATCATGCTTGTAACCTCTCATTTCCTTGTGGATACTTCGCACTTCATTTAAGTGTTTTTCAGATTGTTCCGTCTGATAGTCAACCAGCTTTAAGTATGTTTTCTTTCTCATAAGTTTCCTCGATTCTCAATTATGCTCGATAAATGCTCGGTTGATATCGTCGTACTTTCCTCTGGAAAGAGGAAGGGTTGAGTTTCCGATAGTAACGGATGTACGAGAAATTCGAGTTATATATTTAAGCGAAACTAGGTAAGAACGGTGAATACGATAGAAATCATCGCTTACTTTATTTTCAAACACAGATATAGGTTCTTTGATCTTGTACTCGTTGTCTTTTGTGTGAATGACAATGTAATGCAGAAAGGCTTCTGCATAGAGGATATCTGATTCATATAATTTGAGCGTTTCACCATCGCAAGAGATTACCACCGACGGCGGTTCGACAGAAAGCTTATCTGCAGCTTTGCTCAGAACCTGCGTGAGTTTTTCAGCAGAGAGCGGTTTCGTCAGATAATGAAGCGCATCCACTTCATAACCTTCCCAGACAAACTCAAAATGCGAAGTAATAAAAATGATTTCGGCACGGTTGTGATCTTTGCGGATGCGCTTAGCAAGTTCAATGCCGTTCATATTTTCCATTTCAATATCAAGCAGAAGAATGTCAAATGCCTTATCTTCTTCATATTCAAACAGAAAAGCTTCGGCAGATGCAAACGTGCGTATTTCGCAATTATGTCCTGCGTGAGCACTCCACGATGCAACAATCGAAGCCATATAGTCAATTTGATTTTGCTCATCATCGCAGATTGCAATTTTAAATTTCATGGTCATCACCGCCGTTCCAATAATTTTGTTAAATTATAGCAAGACATTAATGAGTTGTCAACGTTACCGAAACAGCGCTGCGGGAACAAGGGGCGCCGACGAAACCATCACCGAAGGGCTTTTCGTAACCATGTCCGTGAACATCAACTTATGATGCTGCCCTTCATAGACCTTCCGAGTAACATACGCATAGAATAAAGTATAGCATAGTCTGAAAAGACAAGAAATTTTCGGAGGTGCTTTTCATGAGACTAATCGCAGCAAGTACACTTGATGATTATAGAAGATCAGGTGCCTACCTGATCGATCTTCGCACAAAAGAAGAGTATGAGAAGGGTCATATCGAGGGTGCCGTAAATATTCCTTATGATTTTTTAGAAGATTACAAGAAAAGACTTCCCCGAAACCGCCTTCTAGTGTTATACTGTGAGTGGGGTACAACCAGTATTCTCGCAGGCAGAAAGTTAAGCCAGTACGGCTATGATGTGCTCTCCGTAAATGGAGGGCTGCAGGCATACCGTCGTTTCAGCAATATGTAGCTTATGTAGCTATTGTATGATAAATGCTGCAGGAAAAACGTCTGGCTTACAAATATAAAAACACAAAATTGGAGGCTAAATGAAAACATACGAATTAATTGCACCGTGTCACTTTGGATTAGAGGCGGTGTTAAAAAGAGAGATCGATGATCTTGGTTATGATATCAGCAAAACAGAAGATGGAAGAGTAACCTTTATAGGAGATATGGAAGCGCTCTGCCGCGCTAATGTATTTCTTCGCAGCGCAGAGCGTATCCTGTTAAAGGCAGGCAGCTTTACAGCGCGCACATTTGACGAGCTGTTTGAGTGCACAAAGGCACTGCCATGGGAAGAGTGGATTCCAAAGGACGGCAAGGTATGGGTAACAAAGGCATCCACCGTAAAGAGTAAGCTTTATTCATCATCAGACATCCAGTCCATCATGAAAAAAGCAATCGTAGAGCGCTTAAAGAGTGCATATCATACCGAGGTGATTCCGGAGACAGGTGCATCTTATCCAGTACGAGTATTTGCCATGAAGGACGAGTTTACTGTCGGCATTGATTCAACAGGAGAGAGTCTTCATAAGAGAGGATATCGTCAGAGTACAACAAAGGCACCAATCAGTGAGACACTTGCAAGTGCGTTGATTATGCTGACACCGTGGAAGAAAGATCGTATTCTTGTTGATCCATTCTGCGGAAGCGGCACCTTTGCAATTGAAGCTGCTATGATGGCAGCGAATATGGCACCAGGCATGAACAGAAGCTTCTTATCTGAAAGCTGGAAAAATTTGATTCCAAAGAAAACCTGGTATGATGCGATGGACGAGGCAAATGATCTTGTAGATTTGTCTGTAAAGACAGATATTCAGGGATACGATATTGATCCGTCTGCTGTGCGCATGGCAAGAGAGAATGCACAGCGTGCCGGTGTTGATCATATGATTCATTTGCAGCAGCGCCCGGTAAGCGCATTGTCCCATCCTGGAAAGTATGGCTTTATTATCACGAATCCGCCATATGGCGAGCGTCTTGAGGAGAAGGCAGATCTGCCAGAGCTGTATCGTACAATAGGTGATCGTTTTGCCAAGCTGGACACATGGTCTATGTATTTAATCACATCCTATGAGGATGCACAGAATGCAATTGGCAAGAAAGCGGACAAGAACCGTAAAATTTATAATGGAATGATTAAGACCTACTATTATCAGTACATCGGCCCGAAGCCGCCGAGAAGGGAACAAAGAACGAGTGAAATATAAACAGTGGTATATTGCCGCAGCGCTTGCACTGTTATTGTTGGCTGTTGGCTGTCTGTACCAAAGGCAGACAACAAGCACAGTTCGAAGCGGCTATACGCAGGCAGGCGTTTGTGATGAATGGAATGAGCTGATTGCAGCAAAGACAAACCAAAAGGAAATCAGTCTGAGCGTGGATGGAAAGCGCTTGGCAAAGAATGATATACAGCCATATATGGCAGATGACAGACAACTGATGATTCCAGTGGATACGCTTCGCGATGTCTTTCTTTGCAATGTAGGAATCTATGATCACAAAACACTGAAGGCATACCGCAATGACCGAAGCATAGAGGCAGAGGAAAATAAAGAAGAGATCGTAATCAATGGTGAAAAGGAAAAGATCACGAATGCACTTGTTTTTCAGGGAGGATCTTACTATTTAAGTGCAGATGTAGTAGCGAAGGGACTTGACTATGAGGTCGAGTGGGATGCGTCAGCCAATACAATTCGATTTACTGATATCCGTCCAGAAGCCTCTAAGCTTCCTTCAGCATTTGACCCAAGGCTGTATGGTCTTGATGCGCCAGTTATGAATCAGGGAAAGCTTGGTACATGCTGGGCGTTTGCATCAGTCGGTGCACTAGAGGCGTCACTTCTTCCAGAGGAAAGCTGGAATTTCTCAGTTGATCACATGAGTCTGAATAATGGATATACCTGGGAACAGGATACGGGCGGTGAGTACACTATGGCGATGGCGTATCTGCTCTCATGGAAAGGACCTGTGCGTGAGGAAGATGACCCATATGGTGATGGAAAAACTGATACATCATTAAGGGCAGTTAAGCATGTGCAGGAAATTCAAATCATTCCGTCAAAGGATCAATCTGCAATTAAGCGAGCTGTTTATCTATATGGAAGTGTCCAGACATCTATCTACTGTGAGGTCAGCGGTGAAAACAGCGAATCTTCATATTATAACAATGCACAGAACGCATACTGTTATATAGGAACGAACAAAATAAATCATGATACGCTGATTGTTGGTTGGGATGATGGTTATGCCGCGTCAAATTTTCGTACACAGCCAGAGGGAAATGGTGCATGGCTTTGCATGAACAGCTGGGGAACTGGCTTTGGTGACGGCGGATATTTCTGGGTGTCTTATTATGATTCCAATGTCGGCATCTATAATGCAGCCTACACAAAAATTGAAAATACAGATAATTATGATCGAATTTACCAGTCAGATAAGTGCGGATGGGTTGGACAGCTTGGTTATGGAAACGAGGAAGCTTATTTTGCAAATCTTTATACTGCAAATGGCGAAGAGGTGCTTGAAGCTGTTGGTTTTTATGCCACAGCACCAGACACTAGTTATGAAGTTTATGTGGTAAATAAGGTGACAGGAGAGGCTGATCTGACATTCCAGAAAAAGGCGGCATCTGGCAGTTTTTCAAATGCCGGGTATTACACAGTCAAATTGGACAAGCCAGTGCTTTTATCAGATGGTGATCGATATGCAGTGATCGTCTACGTGCGCACGCCAGGCAGTGAGCGACCTGTAGCAGTCGAGTACACAAGCAAGGATGGCGCTGTCATTGCAAACCTGAGTGGAAACGAGGGCTACATCAGCATGAAAGGTACAAGCTGGCAGTCTGCGCAGGACAAATATAAGTGCAACATATGCTTAAAGGCATACACAAAAGAACAGTAAGAAAGAATAAGGAAAAAAAGCACCATGAAAAAAAATATTATTCGCAACCACAAATGAGGGAAAGATGCGTGAGATCCGCATGATTATGGAAGGAAGCGGCTATGAGATTACGTCTCTTAAGGATGCTGGCATCAAGGTCGATATCGATGAGAATGGCAGCACATTTGAGGAAAATGCTCTGATTAAGGCAAATGCGCTTCGTCCATATACTGATGACATCATTCTGGCTGATGATTCTGGTCTGGAGGTTGATTATTTAAATAAAGAACCAGGTGTACATTCAGCCAGATATATGGGTGAGGACACATCATATGATATCAAAAATCAGTCTATCATTGACCGTCTTGATGGAGTGGAAGGGAATGACCGCAGTGCACGCTTTGTTTGTGTGATTGCAGCCAGCTTTCCAGATGGCCATACTGCTGTTACACGCGGCACCATCGAGGGTGTAATCGCAAAGACACCGGCAGGCTGTGGTGGCTTTGGCTATGATCCGATTGTGTATGTGCCAGAGCTTGGCAAGACAACGGCAGAGATTTCAGCAGAAGAGAAAAACAAGATCAGCCATAGAGGAAAAGCACTTCGTGCCATGAAGGCAATTTTGCAAAAAGAGGAAAGCAATAATGAGTGAGCGCATTCTGATTGTCAGTGACACACATGGAAGACTTAATTATTTTAAGGAAATGTTAGCCAGAACAGGAAAGCCAGACAGATTGATTCATCTTGGTGACTCAGAGGGACAGCAGGATGAGATAGCACGCTTAGCAGGCTGCCCTGTTGATATTGTGCGCGGAAACTGTGATTATTCATCTGATCTTGCGCAGGATAAGCTAATAGAAATCGGAAAGTACCGCGTCTTTTTGACACATGGACATCGTTATCAGGTAAATTTCGGAATCCAGACACTCAAAGAGGCAGCACTTCTTCGTGGAGCAGACATCGCAATGTATGGTCACACTCACGTGCCGATTATCAATCAGGGAAGGGATGTCACTATCTTAAATCCAGGAAGTTTAACTTTGCCGCGTCAGGATGGTTTTGCCCACACATATATATTGATGGAAATTGACCGCGAAGGCGAGGCACACTTTACATTGTGCAAGTTATAAGAGTTTTGTGACTGCATACCACAGAAAGGAATACAGCCATTTATGAATAAAGTTTTAAGAGCCGCAATTCGAACAATGTCACGTCATCAGGGTGATATGACAAAAGACTACGAGAAGAGCCGCAAAAAAGAAAAAATGTATCCGTATTACAAGGGAAGAAGCTGCAATACGATGGATCGCATTCTCCATCTTGAGGGGCGTGATATCTTGCTTCGTACCTACAGCTATGACGGAAAAGTGGCACCGCTTATTTTATTTTTTCATGGTGGCGGCTTTGTGACAGGTGATTTTGAAAGCTACGGAAATGTCTGCGCAAATCTATCTGAGCGCACTGGCTATAAGGTTGTTTCTGTTAATTATCGTTTGGCGCCAGAGCACCGTTTTCCGCAGGGATTAGAGGATTGCTATGAGGCGATGCAGGCAGTTCTTGCGCATTGCGAAGATTGGTATCAAGCAAAGCAGGAAGATATTGTTATCATGGGCGACAGCGCCGGCGGTGAGATCTGTGCGGAACTTGGTATGATGGCAAGAGATCGTGGAGGGCTGATGCCAAAAAGACAGGTACTGATTTATCCTGTAGCTTATGGTTCATATGGTGACGATAATCCATATCCATCAGTTGAAGAAAATGGATATGACTATTTACTTACACGTGCATTGATGTGCGAGTACATGGAGCTTTATAGAAGCAGTGAGGAAGATGAGAAAAATCCATACTTTGCACCGCTTCAGCATCATGACTTTTCAAATCTGCCTGATACGCTTTTGATCACGATGGAGTATGATCCGCTTCGTGACGAAGGTGAAGCATTAGGTGAAAAGATGCGCGAGGCCGGCTGCAGCGTAAAGAGTGTTCGTGTGTTAGACGGTATTCATGGAATGATGCTTCTTCCGCCGATTTTTGCAGGTGCAAAGGAAATTTATGAGGCAATTGAAGGCTTCATTGGAAAACGAGGACAATCGGAAGACGAAGCAGTCAAAATGGATGCTTTGACAGAAAACGAAGTGCCTTCTGACAAAAATAAGTAAAGAGAAAAGTGAGGCGAGGGATAAGTGAAGAATACAAAACGGCCGGGATGGAGCCGGTTGGACAATGCGGCAAAGGTATTTCCGGCATTGGCGAATAAAAAAGACAGCCGTGTATTTCGCTTTGCCTGTCAGCTGACAGAGCCTGTTCAAAAGAAAGCGCTGCAGCAGGCAGCGGAGCAGGCGTTGGAGGAGTTTCCTATTTTTACAAACATCATCCGTCATGGCATGTTTTGGTATTATCTTGAGGAATCAGGAGAGATGCCGATTGTGCATGAGGAAGATCAAAATGTATGCAGCCGTCTTTATGATAAGAACGAGCATCATTTGCTGATCGATATTTCTTATTATAAGTGCAGGATCAATTTTGAGGTATTCCATGCTATGGCAGATGCGACAGGCGCGCTTATGTTTTTGAAAACGCTGGTAGTCAATTATTTGAAGATTGTTCATCCAGTGCTTGCGCATGAAGATTTGTCACTTGGTATAGACAGTACATTTCGAGAAAAGGATTCAGACAGCTTCAGTCAGTATTATAACAAGGAAGAGAAAAATTCAAGTATGTCCTTCTTAGGTGAAAAGACAGTGCCGATTTTTCATTTCCATGAGCCGTCGACACCTGACTTTTTCCAACAGGTAACAGAGGCAGAGGTTTCAACAAGACAGATCATTGCGGCAGCAAAACAGTATCATACGACAGTGACGGTCTTTTTGGTGTCTCTTTTGATTTTGTCTATCTATGATGCAATGGAACCAAGAGATAGAAAGAAAGCAGTGCGAATTATGGTTCCTGTTAACCTTAGAAGTTATTTTCCATCAGCGACGGTGCGAAATTTCTTTGGACTGATTGCAGTTACTTATGATCGAAAAAAGCAGGGAGAAACATTAGAAGACGTTATAGCTGCAGTTGCAGAAAATTTCAGAAGAGAACTGACAAAGGAAAAGCTTGAAAAAATGATTGCCGGTCAGGTTAGTCTGGAAAAGCATATGGCAGCAAGAGCAATCCCACTCATTTTTAAGGATATTGGAATGGAATTGTCTGGTCTGATTGCAGGAGCGCGTCAGACAATGTATTTTTCAAATATCGGGCGAATTACAATGCCAAAGGCATTGGCACCATATGTCTGTCAGTTTGACTTTTTTATTGGATGTGCCGGAAGACAAATTTGCATGTGTTCATATGAAGATCATATGATGGTAACATGCGCAGGAAGTTCAAGTCCAAAGGACACAGAGCGTGCATTCTTTCGCAGATTGGCTGAGTTTGATCCAGATATGATTATCAACACGAATTATTCGGGAAAGGAAGACTGATGATGGATACTGATAAAAAGCGAAAAACAATTCGATGTCAGAAATGCGGTCTTACCTTTTCTGGAGAGCGTGTATATTGTCCGCTGTGTAAAAAGCGAATTATAGATGAAGGTACGGCAGATTCCTCTATAAAAGAAGACTTTGATGTATTTCCTGTGACACAGAAAAAACAGGCAGATTTCATTTTTATGAAAATCGTAACGTTTGCGGCACTCGCAGCAGTTATTGTGGCAGGTATGGTCGACAGAATTATGGTATTATCAGACCGCACATGGCAGCCGATATTTTTTCTTGTCGTAATAGGTGTGGCTGGCGGCTATGCACTTTTGATTGTCGGACAGCGAAAGTGGAAAAATATTCGCAAAATGGTCATGTATGAAGTGATCATAGGCATGATTTTATGTATAGCGTATGACTGGTATACTGGCTGGAAGGGCTGGAGCGTACAGATTGTTCTTCCGCTTACAGTAGTTGGCATGAATTTATTATATTTTATTCTTGGATTTGTGGACAGAAAGCACCAGACAGATTATGGAATTTATTTTTTGCTGACTATTATAGCAACAGTTTTTGTTGTAATACTTGTCTGTGTTGGAGTTATGCATAACACAATGCTTGTGACAGTGACAACAGGCATTGGTGTGCTGCTTCTTATTGCAAAAATCATTTTTCAGGGAAAGACGTTTTTGTCAGAGTTATCAAGACGACTGCATGTCTGACTATGTTAGAAGAAAACAAAGAATAAAATAAAAAGAAAAGATACTGATACAGTGAGGCGTATTGCTTTTTTGTATCAGTATTTTTTTGAGCATTTTAAAACAAAAGTTACGAAGGAAAATGAAGAAAAAATGACTAAAATCAGCCAAAAACAACCAAACAATCACAAATCAATCAAACTTGTGCAGGATACACCAAAATAATCAATCATATTCGTGCACTATATTGATTGATTTTGAGCGATAATGATTGTATAATCACACTATAAGAAGTGTAAAGCAATCGTTTGGAATAGGAGGAAACGTCATGATTTATACAGTAACATTCAATCCGTCATTGGACTATATCGTTTCTGTACCGGGATTTGAGCTTGGTAAAACAAATCGTACCGAGTCAGAACAGCTGCTTCCTGGCGGAAAGGGAATTAATGTCTCAATCTTATTAAATCATATTGGTATTGAGAGTACGGCGCTTGGTTTTTGTGCAGGCTTTACTGGAGAAGAGATTAAGCGTCAGCTTCAGGTACAGGGCATTCATACAGATTTTATTCAGATGGAAAATGGATGTGCGCGTATCAATTTGAAGCTTCAGAATGTAGAAGGAACTGAGATCAACGGTATGGGACCTGCCATCAGCGAGGAGAAGACAAAAGAGCTTCTTGAGCGTCTTGATGTCTTAAAGGAAGGTGACGTACTTGTGCTTGCTGGAAGCATTCCTGCATCAATGCCAGATGACATGTACAGAAATATTGCAGCACGCATGGAAGGAAAGAAAATTTTGCTTGCAGTAGATGCAACAAAAGATTTGCTTGTTAATGTGCTGGAATATCATCCATTTGTAATTAAGCCAAATAATCATGAGCTTGGTGAGATTTTCGGTGTTAATCTTTCAACGAAGGAATCTGTAGTTCCTTATGCAAAGAAGCTTCAGGAAAAAGGTGCGAGAAACGTACTGATTTCAATGGCTGGAGAGGGTGCTGTTCTTGTAAGCGAAGATAAAAGCGTGTTCATGGCAGAGGCACCAAAAGGCACACTGATAAATGGTGTCGGTGCAGGTGATTCTATGGTTGCAGGCTTTTTGGCAGGTTGGATGAAATCACATGATTATAAGGAAGCATTTCGTATGGGTGTTGCCTGCGGAAGTGCAAGTGCATTTTCAGAATATCTGGCAGATAGTGAAATGATTGAAAAGGTTTACAATCAGGTTCAGGTTAATGAGTGCAAATAAAAAAGGAAAGGTAAGGTTTGATATATGAGAATCACAGATTTGCTCGATGCACGAAGCGTATCGCTTACGTCATCACCAAAGACAAAGAGTGAAGCACTTGATCAGGCAGTAGCACTGATGACAAAGAGTGGAAAAATCAATGACGAAGAAGCATATCGCAGTCAGGTTTATGCGAGAGAAGAAGAAAGCACCACAGGAATTGGAGAAGGAATTGCTATTCCACATGGAAAGTGTGATGCAGTCAGCAGACCAGGTCTAGCAGCAATGGTCATCAAAAATGGAGTAGATTTTGATTCACTTGACGGTGAGCCTGTTACACTGCTGTTTTTGATTGCGGCGCCAAACACAAAAGACAATGTGCATTTGGATGTGTTAAGTAAGCTGTCTGTTATGCTGATGGATGAGGAGTTTACAGAAAATCTTAGAAATGCATCAAGTGTTGAAGAATTTTTAAGAATTATTGATCAGGCTGATGAAGAAAAAGCAAGCATTGATGAGCGTCTTGAGCAGACAAGCATATTAGATGAGCCATCTGAGAATAAGGCTGAGCCAGTTAAGAAGATTTTGGCAGTTACTTCATGTCCAACAGGAATTGCTCATACCTATATGGCAGCGGAAGGCTTAGAGAAGGCAGCAAAGAAGCTTGGATGCCGCATTAAAATTGAAACTCGCGGTTCAGGCGGTGCAAAAAATGTGCTGACACAGGCTGAGATTGATGAAGCTGACTGCATTATCGTGGCAGCAGATGCAAAGGTTCCGATGGAGCGCTTCAATGGAAAAAAGGTGATTGAGTGTCAGGTATCTGATGGAATCAGCAAGGCAGAGGAATTGTTAAACCGTGCTATGTCTGGTGATGTTTTGGTGTATCATGCATCTGGTGCAGGCGAGTCTTCTTCAAGCACATCAGCAAAGAGCGGCGGAAGCGTTGGTCATAGAATTTATATGCAGTTAATGAACGGTGTTTCTCATATGCTTCCTTTCGTTGTAGGCGGAGGAATTTTGATTGCACTCGCATTTTTAATTGATGGTTTTGGCGTTGATATGGCATCACTGTCAGCAGAGGAGCGTTCTGCATTTGGAAGCATTACACCTGTTGCAGCAATGTTAAAAAGTATCGGAAGCACGGCATTTTCCTTTATGCTTCCAGTATTGGCTGGTTTTATCGCAATGGCAATTGCAGACCGTCCTGGACTGGCACTTGGCTTTGTCGGCGGAATGATTGCATATAGTGGAAAATCAGGATTTTTAGGTGCACTTGTTGCTGGTTTTGCAGCTGGCTATATCATCCTTGGACTAAAAAAAGTTTGTGACAAGCTGCCGGATGCACTTGAAAAAATCACACCAGTTTTGATCTATCCGGTAGTTGGAATTTTAGCAATGGGACTTCTTATGAACTTTGTAGTAGAGCCTGTTATGGGTGCAGTAAATACTGCATTAAATAATGGCTTGACAAGTATGGGCGGTTCGAGTAAGCTATTATTAGGATTTGTTCTTGCAGGTATGATGGCAATTGATATGGGAGGTCCGTTCAACAAAGCAGCATATGTATTTGGAACCGCAGCAATCGCTTCTGGAAATTATGATGTTATGGCAGCTGTTATGATTGGCGGTATGGTTCCTCCATGTGCAATTGCACTGTCAACGATTTTGTTTAAGAATCGTTTCACAAAGGAAGAAAGAGATGCAGGTCCGACAAACTTTATCATGGGTCTGGCATTCATCACAGAAGGTGCAATTCCATTTGCAGCAGCTGATCCGCTTCATGTAATTCCGGCATGTGTGATTGGTTCTGGAGTTGCAGGTGCACTTAGTATGCTGTTTAAATGTACACTTATGGCACCGCATGGCGGTATTTTCGTATTTCCTGTAGTAGGAAATGCAATTATGTATTTACTGGCACTTGTGATTGGAACGGTTATTTCTACTGTTTTATTAGGTGTGTTAAAGAAGCCAAGAGAAGCATAAAATGCGTCAATTAAAAAATTGATAACTAAAAACCTGAAAAGAAAAAAGGGGCAGCTTGCCCTTATAATAAAATCAAAGAGGATAAAGGAGAACAAAATGAAAGAGTTTACTTACACTATTACAGATCCAGAAGGAATCCATGCTCGTCCGGCAGGAGAACTGGTAAAGGCAGCAAAGGCATTTGAGAGTGCTATTAAGCTGAATAAGGAAGGAAAGTCAGCAGACTGCAAGCGTGTATTTGGTATCATGGGACTTGCTGTAAAGCAGGGACAGACTGTTACCGTTACCGTAGAGGGAAGCGATGAGGAAGCAGCAGCACAGGCAATGGAGAATTTTTTCAAGACAACTCTGTAACGTTATCAAATAAGAAAATAAAAGGGCGGACACCGAAATTCGGCAGTCCGCCTGCTGTGCATATGGTCACAGAAAGGTGGATTTTATGAAAGTTTATCACGGAAAAAGTGTATTTGGCGGTATTGCGATCGGAAAAACAGCCGTATATCAAAAGAGTGAGCAGCAGGTAAAGCGCGTGAAAACAGAAGATTCTGACGGTGAGTGGGCACGTTATCAGGCAGCAAGAGAGGCTTCGATTGAGCAGCTTGGCGAGCTTTATGATAAGGCATGCAGAGAAGTTGGAGAGACGAATGCTGCTATTTTTGAGATTCATCAGATGATGCTTGAAGATGACGATTATAATGAGTCTGTTGAAAATATTATTCGTACCCAGCAGGTAAATGCTGAGTATGCAGTAGCAGCAACTGGTGACAATTTCTCTCAGATGTTTGCAGCTATGGATGACGATTATATGAGAGGCCGTGCGGCAGACGTAAAGGATATTTCTGAGAGAGTATTAAATAATCTTTCTGGTGCAGGAAAGACAGGCGTGACAACAGATGAGCCTGTTATCATTTTGGCAGATGATCTGGCACCATCAGAGACAGTACAGCTTGACAAGGATAAGGTGCTTTCATTTGTTACTGTACACGGTTCAACAAATTCTCACACTGCAATTTTAGCAAGAACCATGGCAATCCCAGCATTGATTGGAACTGATATTCCGCTTGATGAAACTACAGATGGTGTGTTGGCTGTTGTTGATGGAAGTGATGGCACAATTTATGTTGATCCAGACGAAGAAACCATGGCGCTGATGCAGGAAAAGAAGCGCGCCGATGAGGAGAAGAAGGCGCTTTTGCAGCAGTTAAAGGGAAAAGAAAATAAGACAATTGACGGCAAGAAGATTATGCTTTATGCTAATATTGGAAACATCAAGGACCTTGCAGCAGTCATTCAGAATGATGCAGGCGGAATCGGTCTTTTCAGAAGTGAGTTCTTATATCTGGAGAAGGAAGATTATCCGACTGAGGAGGAGCAGTTTAAGGTTTACAAGACAGCCGTTGAGACAATGGCAGGAAAGAATGTAATTATCAGAACTCTTGATATTGGTGCTGATAAGCAGTGTGCTTATTTTAATATGGAGCATGAAGAAAATCCTGCACTTGGCTATCGTGCAATCCGTATCTGCCTGACACAGACAGATGTATTTAAGACACAGCTTCGTGCGCTGTTTCGTGCAAGCGCATATGGAAAGCTTTCAATCATGTATCCGATGATCACAAGCCTTTGGGAAGTAAGAAAGATTAAGGAAATCGTAGAAGAAGTAAAGGCAGAGCTTGATGAGCAGGGTATTGCCTATGGAGAGCCTAAGCAGGGTATTATGATTGAGACACCAGCAGCTGTTATGGTAAGCGGTGAGCTTGCAAAGGAGGTTGATTTCTTCAGCATTGGAACAAACGACCTGACGCAGTATACACTTGCTGTCGACAGACAGAATCCAAAGCTTGATCGTTTCTTTGATCCGCATCATCCGGCAATTCTTGCAATGATCCGTATGGTAGTAGAGAATGCGCATAAAGCAGGCATCTGGGCAGGCATCTGTGGTGAGCTTGGTGCTGATACCAGTCTGACAAAGGAGTTTCTAGCAATGGGTGTAGATGAGCTTTCAGTATCAGCAGGAAGCATTTTGCCGATTAGAAAGATCATTCTTGAGACAGATTTAAGCCAGTACGGGAAGGACATAAAATAAATAATGCTTACGGAAAAACGATATGAACTAATTTTGAAACTGCTTGATGAGCAAAACAGCGTTACAGTGGCGGAGATCAAGGAAAAACTAAAGATTTCCGAATCCACAATTCGCCGCGATTTAAATGCGCTTGACAAGGCCGGAAAGTTAAATAAGGTATTTGGAGGTGCAGTGGCGATTGAAGCTGGAATTACAACAGCAGAGCCATCTGTTGCACAGAAAAAAGGTGTCAACAAAGAAGAAAAACAGCTTATTGCCCGCTATGCGGCAGCACTGATTACAAAAGATGACTTCGTCTATCTAGATGCAGGAACAACAACAGGCTGCATGATTGATTTTATAACAGAAAAAAGTGCAACGTATGTAACAAATGCGGTCAGTCATGCACAAAAGCTGGCAGCAGCAGGTTTTCGTGTTTACCTGATAGGCGGTGAGTTAAAGCCAACTACAGAGGCTGTTGTAGGCAATCAGGCGATTCTTAGTCTGGAGACACTTCATTTTTCAAAAGCGTTTTTCGGAACAAATGGTGTCAGCCTAAAGGCTGGATTTAGTACACCGGATTACGAGGAAGCAATGGTTAAAAAGACTGCTATCGGGCAGGCAAAAAAGGCCTACATACTGGCCGATTATTCGAAGTTTGGAAATATCAGTTCAGTGACATTTGAGGAATTTGCAAAGGCACAGATTATTACAGACCGCAAACCGCCAGAGGCATTTTTAAGAAGTAAGAATATCATTGTTGCTTAAAAAGGTGCGATAACTCATAAATTTTAAGCAGTTTTGGGGTCAGGTCACTGCCTGACCCCAATTTTGCAAGTGTCCTAAAAATGTGTAAATGCATGGAAATGAGGAATGAACAAGGATGCGGTGTGATACGCCTACGCATAAGGATGAAGAAATGTCGGATAAACTTGCAAGACTACAAAGGGGTAAGATAATATGCCCTTTGTTTTATATTCTTTTGACGAAATTACGATAGAATATTGGAACTTAGCATGATATAATAATAGAAAATTTTTAGGAAGAGGTGAGAACGATATGAAAATTATCCGAGATAACTGCTCAGTACAGTTGATGTAAACTGTTGGCAGATTGTGCTGAGGTTAAAAGAAACTTGCCAGTAGTCGTTGACTGTACTGCTCTGATGCTTGAAATACAATATGTAAAGGAGTACAGTTATGTGTTATATAAAAGAAATATTAAAGAAAAACAGCATATGGGTATTGGTCTACATTGGACTAGGTATATTTAATTCATTTATGGCTAATTACAAGGTTGACTATTTCCAAAAGGTTATTGATGGATTGGCTGATAGAACACTTGCATTTGCAGGAGTTGCAACATATGGCTTTATTTTGCTGGTAAATTATTGTATGAATTATCTGGATAATTACCCTGAAAAAAAGTTGGAACATGGTATTTATTTGGATTTTAAGCTTTTGTCACTTAGAAAAATAAGTACAATCGATTATACGGAATATCAGAAAATAGGTACGGGCAAACTTGTTCAAAGGATTGAGAATGGTTCAGCAGCAGGAAGAAATGTATTATTCAATTTCTGGTTGTGTTTGATTCGTGATTTACTTCCTACCATTGGTTTTAGTATATACTTTATTTGGAAAATAGATGAAAAAGTCACTTATGTACTGTTTGTAGGCTATACGATTATTTTTGTAACAACCAACATTCTATTAAAGTTTCTTTACAAAATAAAAGAAAAGATTTTGAATAGTGAAGAACTATTAAATCACTATTTGGTCAGAGGCTATATGGAAATGTTGGTATTTCGTATGAGTAAACAGTTTCCGAGTGAAATAAAGAAGACTTGTAATGCAAAAGAGGATATTGTTTCATCAAAAGTAAAAATGAATATGATTCATGAAGCATTCTTCACAATATTTGCACTACTTGTGGCAGTGCTAGATATTGGTATTCTTTTTTATGCATGGAAAACGAAAAACCTTACAGTAGGTTCTGTGGTTGCACTAATTGCACTGATTGAAAATGCCTATACGCCAATTGCCATTTTTAATGTACTTTATGTCCAATATAAATTGGACAAGGCATCGTATAAGAGATTTGAGGAATTTTTAGGCTTAAAAGACGATGTTCAATTAAGAAACGGTAACGCAATAAATACAAATGTTGGAAAAATTGCAATAAGAAATTTATCATTCCAATATGAGGAACGAAAAATTATTGATGGCTTGAGCCTGTCAATACAAAAGGGAGAAAAAATAGCTTTTGTAGGAGAAAGTGGTTCCGGAAAATCGACCTTGATTAGGATATTATTAGGGTTGCTAAAATATAATCAAGGAGAAGTTCGCTTAGGAGACATGGAGTTAAAAGAAATTTGTCTTAATAATCTGTATGATAGAGTTAGTTATCTATCACAGGATGCCCCTGTTTTTGACGGAACAATAAAAGAAAATCTGGTATTTGAGAAACAAGTGTCAGAAGAGCAAATGCTGGGGGTATTGAGAGAAGTGCAACTATCTCATTTAGTTGAAAATCTTGCGGAAGGTTTAAATACTGAAATTGGTGAGAAAGGTACTTGTTTATCGGGTGGAGAAAAACAAAGACTTGCATTAGCTCGCTTGTGGTTTGAAGACTCCGAACTTGTCATTTTGGATGAAGCAACATCTGCAATGGATAATTTAACAGAAGAAAATGTAATGAAATCAGTTATGCAAAAAATGAAAAATAAAACTGTCATTGCCATTGCACATAGATTAAATTCCATTGCAGGTTTTGACAGAATTATCCTCTTTAAAGAAGGGAGAATTGTTGGACAAGGTACTTTTGAAGAACTACTACATACAGATTCTTATTTTATGGACTTGTATAATGCGAATGTGAAATAATTGTTTTTCAGGTCGAAACTTGTAAAAATTCAAAGGGGCTGTTGCTCTTGCGTTTTTTTATTGTTAGAGTAGCAGTTCCTTACGGTGCGGTGCCAGAGCATGACGCGGTACTATGCCTGATCCGCAAGGCGTATGAGCTAGGCTGTACGTTATTTGATACTGCTGAAACATATGGCACAGGTCACAATGAACTGTTGGTAGGTGATGCTAATGGATTATAGAATATCTTATACCCCTTATACCCTTGTTAAATTTGAGTATAAGGGGTATAATGGTATAAAAGATAAGTCAATCAGAAATTCAAGCGCGTATTATAGAATTAGATTAACAAATTGCAAAGTTGCCTTCGGGTTCCGTCTACGTTTGAAAGTGTAGAGAGCACGGACGAATATGTGGATACTGAGATTGCTAGAAATATTCAGTATTCGCTTAGATGCTATCAGTATGAAGATCATTTTCGCCATTTAATTGATGAAAAAAATGTGCATTGACAGAACATCGATACGGTCTAATTACAGCGAAGACAGTTTTGTATCGCGGCGAGGATCAGACGATTGAGGGGACTCAGTATCGAAATGTTGAAAAAATATTTGGTAGAGCTTTCTTCAAGCAATATGACGTAAGAGTACCTGACACTTGTACCTTTGAACATGCTTATAGCTTGCTTGATGGTAATGATGGAATGGCTTCCAAGTATGGAGCAATTCATTATTATGAGGATACTGATATTGAGAAATGGTGTCCGGAACTTGTGATTACGAAAACACTTGGTATAAGAACCTTCTGGGACATGCAACAAAATCAGGAGATTCATAAGGATGCTGACTGGCAGGATAAAATGGTGGAAATCGAGATGCGAGTATCTGATATGAATGGATATAAAGATATTGCATTTTTTCATCATTTAATGTTTGAAGAGAGATAGGAGACACATTATGACAAGAGTATATTTCGTGCGTCACGCACAGCCGGAACATGATTGGAAAGAAGACAGAACAAGACCTTTGACGGAAGAAGGTAAGGTGGATTCCGCAATTGTACTGGAATTTTTGAAGGACAAGAAAATAGATTCGTTTTATTGTAGTCCATACAAACGTAGCATGGACACCATTGCAGATGCAGCAGCTTTTTTCGGAAAAGAAATTATAACAGATGAGAGATTAAGAGAGCGTGAAAAAGGTCCGGAAGGCAATAACCATGGGATGTTTCAGAAACGCTGGGCGGATCATGATTATCATGAAGAAGGTGGAGAATCTATTGTCATGGTTCAGAAACGTAACATGGAAGCCTTGAACGAAATTTTATCAGACAATGCGGATAAAGAGGTTGTTGTGGGAACCCATGGTACTGCCCTTAGTACGATATTGAATTTTTATGACAATAGTTTCGGGTGCGAAGAGTTTCTGCGAATTATAGATTGGATGCCGTATATTATTGAATTGGATTTTGAAGGCGATAAGTTGGTTGGCAAACAGGAGCATTGCCATGTGGAGAAGGAATTTAAGGGCAAGCAGCGTGCGGATAAGAAGTAGTGAGGAATAGATGAATACAAGATACAATATGATTATTATTAAAGGTGAAATAAAGACACCTGATATAATTTCGTGTATGTATAATTCATATACAAAAAAGACGGATGTTAAATTTAATAATGGAAAAATCTTGTGGTTTTGCTATGCTGTATGTAACACAATCGTTATACTATGTGTGCTGCCGGTCAAAGGCGGAGAAATGGAGATGCGTATGATAATTTCTATAAGTGCCAGTGAACATTTAAGGCAAAAAAAGGAAGAAGAAAGAACGGTTATATTTTTGGATATAGATGGAGTGTTACAGCCGTGTTTAAGTCAGAAACGCTTTGACCATGATCTAAGTGAAACAAGAGAGATGGTTGTGAGAGAGACAGGAAATAGCAAATATTTACAATTAGATAAGTATGATGTAGGTGCAGTGTACTATGATTGGAGTGAAAAAGCAGTATACAATCTGAAAAAACTAATTACGAATTGTGATGCTGAAATTGTGATATCATCCGATTGGAAAAGAACAAGAACTTTAGAGGAATTAAAGCTGTTGTTTCGGCTGCATGGATTAGATGAATACATTACTGATATGACATCATATACAGACAGTTCTTTTAAAAATCAGGAGATTCGGCTGTATTTGGATGAGCATCCAAAGTTACGCTCCTATGTTGTAATTGATGATGTTGACATGGAAAAAGATTTTCGTGGACATACAGTATACACAGCCCAAGAGAGTTATTTATCGGATGAATATGTGAAATATGCGGAGCGGATATTGAAATATGGAGCATGGTGGGAGGATGAATATGCAGACTTAATTAAACATGAGCAGTTAGTCGAGCATGAAATTAAGAAAGTAATATTCCTTGATATAGATGGAGTCTTAAATGATGAAGGATTGCGGTATGATGAAGGTCATATCATTGATAATCAATTTGTACTTAATTTGAGACGAATAATTGATAAGACAGGTGCGGAGATTGTTTTGACTTCCTCATGGAGATATAGTGTTAGAAGATATTTGCATGATAATGTGGAAAACTCTTCAGTAAAAATATTATTTGATTTTTTTGACAGATATAAGATGAAAATTGTAGGATGTACACTGGAATATAACATTTCAGGACCATATAGTCGTCCACTTGAAATACGTTCATGGCTGCAAAAAAGACCTGAGGTTAAAAATTTTGTCATACTTGATGATGATAAATGGAAATGGAATTGGATGGAGCCATTTGTTGTATGTACTGAAGATATTAAAGGAAAAGGTCTACACGGGAAATTCGTGCAGAAGGCCATTGATATTATAAATGGAAAAATATCTAGTTGAACTTACGTCTATGTTCCAACGGAAAAGAGGTAGAAAATGAAAGTTTTATTAGGAACAACGAATCCATCAAAGGTCAAAAGATTTGCGGATTTGTTAAAAGGGTATGACATTGAATTTGTTACTTTGAATGATATCGAAATTACAGAAGAACCTGAGGAAAAGGGTACTTCACCAGAAGAAAATGCAATCATAAAGGCAAAGTTCTATGGTCAATATTTTGACATTGTGATTTGTAATGACGTGGGATTGTATTTTAAAGAACTGGATTTAGAGGATTCGCGGCAGCCGGGATTAAATATCAGAACGCCTATGAATATGGAGAGACTGTCGGATGAAGAGATGATTACTTACTATTCAAAACTGATTGCAAAGCTTGGTGGTAAAGTCACAGCATATTATTTAGATGGAATTGCAGTTTATAATCACGGTGTGATTTCCTCATTCATGGACAATGAGGTAGCTCAAAAAACAAGAGTATTCGATATGATCGATAAAGCTTCTTCAAAAAGATTTGAAGGATTTCCTCTTGGTTCTTTATCAACCAATAAAGAAACTGGCAAATATTTTGTTGATGGAATTGTTGGTGAAAGCAAAGACAATATCATTAAGGGTCAATATGAAAAGAGTATCGTAGATTTTTTGCTTAAGTCTTTATATGTTGATAGTAACGTAGGAGTATCAGGTACTTTTGCAGTTAATCAGGTTGATTCTACGCAAATGGATTGAGAGAATAAATATTGATGAGTGACAAATCGGAAGTTATCAAATTGATTGGGAAGTATACAGGAGATAAGGAATGACAATTCATGAATATGGAAAAAGTAATGCAAAGACAGTGGTTCTGGTACATCCATCTGTAGTGATGTGGGATTTTTTTGAATATCTAATTCCTTTATTGGAAAAGGATTGTCATGTAATTATTCCGCATTGCCGGGATATGATGAAAATGATTCACAGCAAAATTTTACCAGCGTGGAAAATATCGCCGGGGAATTGGCAGAGTGGTTAGTAAAAAATAAGATTACCACCATTGATGTTCTATATGGCTGTTCTATGGGAGGTAGTATTGTTTTAAGAATGCTTGCAGATAAGAAAATTACCGTAAATAACACAATATGCGATGGCGGAATCACACCATATCAGATACCATGGTTACTTACTCGATTCATTGCTGTTAAGGATTTTCTGCTGATTTCTATGGGAAAAACAGGCGGGTTTAGCCTTCTGGAAAAGGTGTTTGCAACAGATGAATATAGCAAGGAAGATTTAGAATATATGGCGAAAGTTTTCCGCTTTATCAGTTATAAGACCATCTGGAGAACTTTTGAATCATGCAACAACTACAGGATGCCGGAAGGTACTATAGAATATCTGGGTAAATTAGAATATTGGTACGGTGATAAAGAACGTAAAGAAAGAGCAAAAGATTTAGCATATGTAAAAGAACATTTTCTACATGTAAAGTTTATAGAAATGAAAAATATGGGACACGCCAGTATGGCGACATTATATCCAGAAAACATGGCAGAACGTATTATGGATTTAGCAAAGTAAGGAGTTGCAGCAAATAAAAAGAAGTTGTGTTGTGACAAATTCAAGTTTGCTTGATTGAAAAATCGCAAGTTAATGTATTGATAGCATTTGGCTAGAACCTTTATTAATTCCGGCAGGAAGGAGGTTTACGAAAAATTGGTAGAGGAAGATAAGACATTTGAGGAAGCATACGAGCGCTTGAAGAAAGCAAGTAGTGACGAGAAACTAATGGCAATGTACAGAAGTCGTGAGAAGGCAATAAGAGATTGGAATGATTCGATTAATTCAGCAAAAAGAGAAGGAGAATTACAGGGAAAGAGAATAGGATTACAAGAGGGCATTCAGACTGGACAAATTAGAACTTTGGTTGATCTGGTCGATGATGGACTTCTTGATATTAAGAAGGCTGCAGAGCGAGCAGGGCTGACTCTGGAAGAGTTTCAAAAGAGAATGCAGGAAGAAAATCGTAATTAAATAGAAACAGATAAGTGATCGCTTCAAGAGGTAAGAAGATGTACTTCTTGAAGCGATTTTTTTATTGTAAGAGTACCTGACACTCGTACCTTCCGGTATTAGTAAAAAATTAGATTGAACTTACCAGTAAAGTGTGCTATAGTAAGATAAAATTAAATATGGAGTGTTCAGGTGTCGGAGCAATCGAAAAAATAGTAATAGATTGGCTCCGGTGAAAAGGGAAACAGGTGCAAATCCTGTACGAACTCGTCACCGTGATAGGGAGCAGGAGCCGCAAAATCACTGGGAAACTGGGAAGATGGCCGATGCGATGATCTTAAGCCGGGAGACCTGCCTGAACGCTGTACAGAAACGAAAGTTTCAGACCACGAGTAAAAAGGTTGTACGTTTGAGTTTGCAAAATTGATACAGACATTAATTTTGCAGGTCTATTTGTGTACGGCTCTTTCTCTGACAATGGATCAGAAAGGAGTCTTTCTTTTTGTATGCATTTTATCAGTTTGTTTATGACTGCTGGAAAAAATCATGGTTGGAAGCAAATCGTTTTTGGCTGCTTTATATTTGATTTGAAAAAGCGAAAAACTGCAAAAAAATGAAAGGCTAGGTAAGCAAACATGAGAAGAAGAAATCTGGCAGTACTGGTATCTCTGTCACTGATGGGCACTATGAGCATGACAGGCTATGCAGCAAGTGAGAAGGAGACAACAACCGAGGCAGCAAGCACTGAGGCAGGATCAACTGAGGCAGAAAGTAAATCAGCAGATCAGGAAGCTGCTGATAAGGTTGCAGATCTGATTGATGCAATTTATGTTCAGGAGAGAACCGATAAGACCGATGAGCAGTGTAAGGAAGCAAAGGAAGCGTGGGACGCATTGACTGACGCACAGAAGGAGCTTGTTGAGGGTGAGAACGCTGATCCGGATTACTTCGGAAGAGATACAGGTGATGCTTCTAAGGATGATCCGAGAAACGGTGATGAGATCGGTGAGAATGAGATTCTTGTTGTAAGCTTTGGTACTTCCTTTAATGACAGCCGTGCTGCTGATATCAAGGGAATTGAGGATGCATTGCAGGAAGCATATCCAGACTGGTCTGTAAGACGTGCGTTTACAGCACAGATCATCATCAATCATGTACAGGCTCGTGATGGCGAGTGTATTGATAATGTTGAGCAGGCACTTGACCGCGCAGTTGATAATGGTGTAAAGAATCTTGTTATTCAGCCAACTCACCTGATGCATGGTGCAGAATATGATGAGCTTATGGATGCAGTAGAGGAGTATGAGGACAAGTTTGAGTCTGTAAAGGTTGCTGAGCCGCTTTTAGGTGAGGTTGGCGACGATGCTACTGTAGTAAATGATGACAAGAAAGCAGTTGCAGAGATCCTGACAGCAGAGGCAGTTGAGAAGGCAGGCTATGATAGTCTGGATGCAGCAAAGGAAGATGGAGTTGCATTTGTATTCATGGGTCACGGAACTTCTCATACAGCAAAGGTATCCTACAGCCAAATGCAGACTCAGATGAATGACCTTGGATATGACAATGTATTTATCGGAACTGTAGAGGGTGAGCCAGAGGAGACTGCATGCGAGAATGTTATTGATGCAGTAGCAGAGGCTGGTTACACAAAGGTTATCCTTCGTCCATTGATGGTTGTTGCTGGTGATCACGCAAACAACGATATGGCAGGTGAGGATGAAGATTCCTGGTTAAGTCAGTTTGAGGAATCTGAAAAGTTTGAAAGTGTAGATACTCAGATCCTTGGTCTTGGTGAGATCGAGGGTATTCAGAAGCTTTATGTAGATCACACTGCAAAGGTAATTGATGCAGAATAATCGTTAAGAAGACGAGAAAAAGAAGCCAGTGGGAAGCTAGGGAAGCCATCGGGGACAGGGCAATGTGGCACGAAATAATGTGCCACATTCTCCACGTCCCCATTGGATTCCCGATGGCTTAGGGCTTCTGTCCCCAATAGAAAACAAAGGATATAAGAGGTTATGAGAAGAAAACAAATCGCTGTGATTGGTATGCTGTTTATGACTTGTCTGGCATCGACTGGATGCGGACAGAAAAAGGAAAAACAGGAGTCTTCGACGGTAGCGAAGACTTCTGCTTTTGAGACACAAGCAGAGACGACAAGTCAGGCAGAGGAAACGACAGAGAAGCAAACTGAAAAAGAAACAGAGAAAGAGACAAAAACGCAGGCGCATACAGAAAAAGATACAGAAACTGAGACTCAGACGCAGGTAGAGACGGAGTCCTCATCTCTTGAAGATGGTGTCTACATTGCTGATTTTAACACTGACAGCAGTATGTTCCATGTAAATGAAGCATGTGATGGAAAGGGTACTCTGACTGTAAAGGATGGAGAGATGACCATTCATGTTTCACTTACATCGAAGAAAATTTTAAATCTTTATTATGGTCTTGCAGCAGATGCTGCAAAGGAAGGCGCAAAGCTTCTAGATCCAACTACAGATAGTGTAACATACAGCGATGGAATGACAGAGGAAGTGTATGGTTTTGATATTCCGGTTCCGGCACTTGACGAAGAATTTGATGTTGCTCTTATTGGAACAAAGGGAACATGGTATGATCATAAGGTAAGCGTATCTAACCCAGAGCCAAAAGAAGATGATGCAAAGAGTGCAGTTGACCTTGAAGATGGCACTTATACAGCAGAGGTTACGCTTGAGGGTGGAAGTGGCAGAGCTTCGATTGAGTCTCCAGCTACTCTCACAGTGAAGGACGGCAAAGTGACTGCTTCGATTGTCTGGAGCAGCCCAAACTATGATTATATGATTGTGGATGGCAAAAAGCTTCTTCCTGTTAACACAGAGGGAAATTCAGTGTTTGAAATTCCAGTTGCTTCATTTGATACGGCACTTGATGTGATTGCCGATACAGTAGCAATGAGCAAGCCGCATGAGATTGAATATAAAATTACATTTGACTCATCTACCATTAAGGCAGAGTAATCAGATGATAAAAAGACATTCAATAGCGACTGTATGCTGTGTGATGCTTATAGGCTTGGCCGGGTTGTGTGGCTGCGGTTCGTCTTCTGATACTAAAAAAGATACCGTGGGGATCACAAAGGAAGCAACATCTAATGTGGATGCGCTTGGTGAACCGACAGATCATTTACAGTTAGCATATGCAAAGAATTTTTCTATTGATTACTATGAAGGTGGCTATAAGCTTCTTACTATTAAGGACGGTACGCAGATTTTAACCGTTCCAGAAGGAAAAAAAGCACCAGATAATCTTGATGAGTCAATAATTGTGATGCAGCAGCCGGTGAATAACATTTATCTTGTTTCGTCGGCTGTTATGGATATGTTTCGGGAACTGAATGCGCTTGATACCATTGGTTTTTCTGCGCAAAAAGGCAGAGAACTGGTATGTCGAGGGGGCAAAGGCCGCGATGGAAAACGGTGACATTTTGTATGCCGGCAAGTACAGCAGCCCTGATTACGAAATTGTTAGTCTCAAAAAAAATGTTCACTTGCGATCGAGAACAGCATGATTCTTCATTCACCAGAGGTTAAGGAAATGCTGGAAGATTTTGATATTCCAGTCATTATCGAGTATTCGAGTTATGAGACGCATCCACTTGGCCGTGTCGAGTTGGATTAAATTTTTGGCGCGCTGACTGGAATGGAAGAGGAGGCAGAAAAGCCTTTGAAAAACAGACAGAGATTGTAAAGCATGTCACAGCGACAAAGAAGACTGACAAGACGGTTGCATTTTTCTATATTACCTCAAAATGGTCTTGTCCAGGTGCGCCAGAGCAACGACTATATTCCTAAAATGATTGAGCTTGCTGGGGGACGCTATATATTTGAAAACCTGGGAGATGATTCAAAGCGCTCAACAATGAATATGCAGGTTGAGGAATTTTATAACAAAGCAAAGGATGCCGACTATCTGATTTACAACAGTACGATTGATGGTGGTGTAAAGTCAGTTGATGAGCTTATAGAAAAATGTTCAGTTTTATCTGATTTTAAAGCAGTAAAAAGTGGTGACGTCTGGTGTACCGAAAAGGATGTCTACCAGCAGTCGATGTCGATTGGCTTTTTAATTGAAGACATTCACAACATGCTTCAAGGTGCAGATGATAAAGAAATGAACTATTTGTATCGTTTGGATTAATAAATAAAACATGACGCGTGAACAGTACACAGCTTTGCCAATTTTTGGAAAGGAGATTGCCTTACAATGGAACAAAAACGAAAAATAAGATACATAATTGTATTTCTCCTTTTAGGAGGCTGTGTGGTGCTGCTTTGTGTATTAAATATCTGCATTGGAAGCGTTTCAATTACTGTTTTCGATATTTTGGCATCCATTCAGGGAAAAACAGTTGAAAATGCCAGGATTCTGTGGGATATTCGTATGCCCAGAATGCTGGCTGCTCTGATTCTCGGAGGAGCGCTTGGCCTGGCAGGTTATCTATTGCAGACCTTTTTTCATAACCCGATCGCGGGACCGTTTGTTCTTGGTATTTCCTCTGGTGCAAAGATGACCGTATCGGTTGTCATGGTATTTTTGATGGGACAGGCTATTAGCGTAAGTTCTGGAATGATGATTGTTGCAGCGTTTGTCGGGGCAATGATTTCAATGGGATTTGTGCTACTGGTATCGCGAAAGGTCGACAGTATGGCTATGCTTGTTGTCGCCGGCGTAATGATCGGCTATATCTGCTCAGCCATAACGGAACTTGTCGTGACCTTTGCGGATGATGCGCAAATTGTTAATCTTCATAACTGGTCAAGAGGAAGTTTTTCAGGCACAACCTGGGATAATGTGACTGTGATGGCGGTCACTGTGGCAGTGACATCGTTAGCCGTTTTTCTATTGTCAAAGCCGCTTAGCGCATATCAGCTGGGTGAATCGTATGCGAAAAATCTCGGCGTGAATGTAAGGGGACTTCGCACGGCTATGGTACTTCTTTCAAGTATTCTTTCTGCGTGTATCGTGGCATTTGCAGGACCGATTTCTTTCGTAGGGATTGCAGTGCCGCATTTGGCAAAGCAGTTTCTTTCCAGTACAAAGCCGATCTTAATGATTCCGGCATGTTTCTTAGGAGGAAGTGTATTCTGCTTATTTTGTGACCTGCTGGCAAGAACGGTGATGGCACCGACAGAGCTTAGTATCAGCACAGTTACCGCAAATTTTTGGTGCACCGATTGTACTTTGGATTATGATTCGCAGAAATAAGAAAGAACGGCAGAGTAAGAGGAATTTAAGATGAGTGAAAAAGGATACCTTCAAACGAAAAAACTTTGCGTCGGCTATCAAAAGCACATAGTGGTAGATAATATAGAAATTTCTCTTGAACAGGGTGAGATTCTCACATTGATTGGTCCAAACGGTGCAGGAAAGTCAACTGTATTAAAGAGCATTGCCAGACAGCTTGAAACACTTGGCGGAAGTATTTATCTCGATCAGAAAGAACTGTCAAGGCTGTCTGGACAACAGTTGTCACAGAGCATGGCAGTCGTAATGACACAAAAGCTTCGCGCAGAAAAAATGACATGTGAGGATGTAGTTGCGACAGGCCGCTATCCTTATACGGGGCGCTTTGGAATCCTTTCTTCGTCTGATTGGAAGGTGATAAAGGAAGCAATGGAATTGGTGCAGGTAACACAGATAAAGGATCTTGACTTTAACAAAATCAGCGATGGACAGCGTCAGCGCGTCATGCTTGCGCGTGCGATTTGTCAGGAGCCGCAGATTTTGATCTTAGATGAACCGACCTCCTATCTGGATGTGAAATATAAGCTTGAATTTTTATCAATTCTACAGGAAATGAAGCACCAGAAAAAGTTGACAGTCATCATGTCACTTCATGAGTTAGACCTCGCTGAGCGCATTTCCGATCAGATTCTTTGTGTGAATGGAACAACGCCAGAGCGTTTCGGAACACCACAGGAAATTTTTACAAAAGGATATATTTCGAAGCTGTTTGGCATCTCGTCAGGAAGCTTCGATGAGAAAACCATGAATGCAGAACTGCCAAAGCCTTGTGGAAAGCCATCTGTTTTTGTCATCTCCGGTGACGGGACCGGGCGAAACATTTACAGAAAGCTGCAGCGAAAAAACATTCCATTTGCTACAGGCATTCTCTTTGAAAACGATCTCGATTATCCAGTCGCAAAGGCACTCGCCGCTAATGTAATCGCATCAAAAAGCTTCGAGCCAATAAAAGGCACGACGCTAGAAGCAGCGAAAGCCACGCTAAGTGAGTGCGACCACGTAATCTGCTGCCGATCGCATTTCGGCACCTTCGAGAAAGCCAATGAAGAACTTCTTTCCTATGCAAAGCAGTTGGGAATAAACCTATTGACATGGTAGTTTATCAATGCTAAGATACCAAAGCAGAGATAGAGAAACATGCAAAAGGAAAAGGCAGGAAAGAAATGTTAAATCAGTTTTCAAGAACACAGCTTTTATTGGGAAAAGAGGGAATGGATGCGCTTGCAGGAGCTAAAGTAGCCATTTTTGGCATTGGCGGCGTTGGCGGCTATGTGGTAGAAGCACTTGCAAGAAGTGGCGTTGGTTCTTTTGTAATTGTAGATGATGATAAAGTATGCTTAACTAACATCAACCGTCAGATTATAGCAACGAGAAAGACAATCGGAAAATATAAGGTAGAGGTCATGAGAGACCGAATTCTGGAAATCAATCCAGATGCGAAGGTAGAGATGCGCCAGTGCTTTTATTTGCCTGAGAATGCGCATGAATTTGATTTTTCTGAATATTCATATGTGGTAGATGCGGTTGATACTGTTACAGCAAAGATCGAAATCATCATGCGTGCACAGGCGGCAGGCGTTCCTGTGATTAGCTGCATGGGTGCAGGAAACAAGCTTGATCCTACACAATTTCATGTTGCCGATATTTATAAGACAACGATGTGTCCTCTTGCAAAGGTTATGCGCCATGAGTTAAAAAAGCGCGGTGTCAAGAAGTTAAAGGTTGTCTATTCAACTGAAAAGCCAGTGCGTCCATTGGAAGATATGAGCGTAAGCTGTCGTTCTCACTGTGTATGCCCCCCAGGAACAGCGCATAAGTGTACCGAGAGAAGAGACATTCCAGGAAGTGTTGCATTTGTGCCGCCAGTGGCAGGACTGATTTTGGCAGGAGAGGTCATCAAGGATCTGACCAAAGATACAATTGTTCGATAACTAGAAAATCCCGTCAGCTTTTTTGCTGGTGGGATTATTTTTTATCTCAAAGTCGCAAGCTCAAAAGTCGATCCTACTTATACGATAAGGATTTTTTAAAAGAAAAAGGAGTAAGTTATGAAGACAAACTATGTGCTTCCAAGTGAAATTGAAAAACACAGCTTTGAAATCATTAGAGCAGAATTAAAGGAACGGGGTCTTTCACTTGATCCGAATTTGGCACCAGTGATATGCCGCGCCATCCATACGACAGCCGATTTTGATTATGCGCATACACTTGTATTTTCAGAAGGTGCGCTTGATAAGCTAAAGGAACTTATAAAAAGCGGAGCATCTATTGTGACAGATACAAATATGGCATTGTCTGGAATCAATAAAAAAACATTAGCCGCCTTTGGATGTGAAGCAAAATGTCTTATGGCAGATGAGACAGTAGCAAAACTGGCAAAGGAGCAGAAAACAACGCGTGCAGCTGTCAGCATGGAGATTGCTGCTTCCTACCACAAACCTACTATCTTTGTGGTAGGAAATGCACCGACTGCGCTGATGAAGCTTTATGAAATGTACCAGGCAGGATTATATAAGCCAGCCTTTATAATAGGTGTTCCAGTAGGATTTGTAAACGTAGTGGAAGCAAAAGAAGAAATCATGGAGACTGACATTCCTTATATTATAAATAAAGGAAGAAAGGGCGGAAGCAATGTGGCAGCAGCCATATGCAATGCAGTTCTCTATGAACTTTCTGGACGAAAATGCGTATGAGGTACGGATTTACGACAGGAAGCTGTGCGGCAGCAGCCTCTAAGGCAGCTGCCTACATGCTTTTGACAGGAAAGAAAAAAGAAACAATCTCTATTGTAACACCAAAAGGCATCGTGTTTGAGACAAAGCTGTTAGAGATTACCAGAAAAGAGAAAAGCGTTAGCTGTGCGGTTGAAAAGGATGGAGGAGATGATCCTGATATTACGACTGGTGCGCTTGTCTATGCAGAGGTATCTTACACAGAACGTTCAAAAACGTCCCAGACAGAAAATTCTCTACAAGAAGAAAAACAAACAGAAACGACAGCACTCCATGCAACCGTAGAGATTGACGGCGGAATTGGCGTTGGTCGTGTCACAAGACCGGGCATGGATCAGCCAGTTGGAAATGCTGCGATCAATCATGTGCCGCGCCAGATGATTGAGGCCGAGGTGTTAGAGGTTTGCCGCATGGCAGATTATAAGGGCGCTTTAAAGGTTATTATTTCTATTCCAAAGGGAGTCGAGCTAGCAGAAAAAACATTTAACCCACGCCTTGGAATTGTTGGCGGCATTTCTGTGCTTGGCACAAGTGGTGTAGTAGAGCCAATGAGCAGTCAGGCGCTTCTTGACACTATTCGTCTTGAGTTAAATATGAGACATGCGCAGAATAGCCAGATAGCGGCGGTCTCCCCGGGCAATTATGGACTCGATTTTATGAAAGAAACCTACGGCTACGATCTTGATGCTAGTGTTAAGTGCAGCAATTTTATTGGAGAGACAATAGATATGGCAGTTGAATGCGGATTTGAAAAAATGCTTCTTACCGGACACATAGGAAAGCTTGTCAAGGTTTCCGGAGGCATTATGAATACACATTCACGTGAGGCAGACTGCAGAGTGGAGCTTCTTGTGGCAGCTGGACTTCGCGCGGGTGTCAGCCGTGACAATCTGATGAAAATCTTGGATAGTGCGACAACGACAGAGGCAATTGCCTATTTGGAAGAAGAAAAAAAGACAAAGCCTGTCATGGACTATCTGATGGAAAGAATTATCTATTATACGAATAAACGTGCCGGTGGCAAAATGAAAATTGAATGCATACTCTACGACAACCAATATGGTGAATTGGCAAAAAGCGAAGGTGCAGAGGAATTTTTACATGAGCTGCAGCACGAAAATGTTACTGCTAACGAGACAACCATTTAGAAAACATAGCAGCCGTAAATGAGGCTGCGGATTGAGAGGAAAATATGGTATCATTTGTAGGGGCAGGATGCGGTGCTGCCGATTTGATTACAGTGCGCGGAATGCGGCTTTTGCAGGAGGCAGATCTTGTCATTTATGCCGGATCACTAGTAAATCCTGAGCTACTTTCTTATACAAAGAAGGGATGTAAATGCTTAAATAGCGCCTATATGACGCTTGATGAGGTCATAGATGCATTGCAAAAGGGTGAAGAAGAAGGAAAGAAGATGGTGCGTCTTCATACAGGTGATCCGAGCATTTACGGTGCAATTCGTGAGCAGATGGACCGTCTTGAAGAGCTTGGAATAGGTTATGAGACTTGTCCTGGCGTAACGGCATGTTTTGGCGCGGCGGCAGCACTTAACTTAGAGCTGACAGTACCAGAAGTGTCTCAAAGCCTTATTATCACACGTATGGCAGGACGCACGCCAGTTCCAGAAAAGGAGAGCATCGAAAGCTTTGCCGCGCATCATGCGACGATGGCAGTTTATTTGAGTGCAGGTCATTTAAAAGAATTATCAAAGAGATTGATGGCAGGCGGCTACAGCGAAGATACGCCGGCAGCTATTGTTTATAAGGCAACATGGCCAGAACAGCTTTGCTTAAAATGTACTGTGTCTACACTTGACGAAAAAGCTGAAAAGTATGGAATCAAAAAGACAGCAGTTGTTCTTGTGGGAGATGCAATTTCACCGTCCGACTATGCACTGTCGTGTCTCTATGCGCCTGACTTTGAGACAGAGTACAGAAAGAAAAAGACAGAAGAGGCATTAGCATTAGATGGAAGAGACAAGTAAATACATCAATATTATTAGCTTTACAGAAAAGGGAGAGGCTCTGGCAAATAGGCTAAGCATATATCTTTTCCAGTCACAGCAAAAGGATCAAGCGGATTGCGAATGTGATAGAGATTTAATTAAGTGCATAAGTAAGTGCCGTGCATCAAAATCTTATTCTGCGATACGTTTGTCAGAGTGTGCGAAAGAAAGCTTTGAAAAAAAACAGGGAATGATTTTTATTGGTGCTGCCGGTATTGCAGTGCGCACGATTGCACCATTTTTAAAGGATAAACTGCATGATCCATTTGTTATTGTGATTGATGAAAATGGGGATTATGTTATTCCTATTTTGTCGGGTCATGTTGGACGTGCCAATGAGTATGCTCGTAAAATTGCCGTCTTTTTAAATGCACAGGCAGTAATTACTACGGCAACTGATGTCAGTCACTGCTTTGCAGCTGATTTATTTGCACAGAAGAACAACTATGTAATTCAAAATAAAGAAGGCATTGCTCGTGTCTCAGCAAAAACGCTTGCACATCAAAATGTGACAGTGCGTTGTGAAAACATGTTAGTGACGCTTTCTTTTGAGGGAACAGTAATAAAAGAAGAGAGCATTGAGCAATCAGAAAAAGAAAGTGAAAAAAAGCAGATATCAGATCAATCAGTGCCAGAAAAAGAGGCGGATATCATAATCTCTCCTTTTATACAAGATGGGAAAAAGGGTTCACTTTGGCTTGTGCCAGCTCTGCATCGTGGTTGGTGTGGGCTGCCGAAGAAAAAAAGAGGCAGCTTTAATTAAACAGACAATTTGTGAGCGTTTAGCTCAAAGTGGTATTGCGAAAGAGGCAGTTTGTCAGATTACTTCAATTGACCGCAAAAAGGATGAGGCTGGACTTATTGAGACAGCAGCAGATTTTAATGTTGAGTTTGTTACATTTACTGAAGAAAAGTTAGACAAGTGCCGGGAAATTTCAGCAGTTCTGCATTCGTTGAAAAGACTGTTGGAGTAGACAATGTATGTGAGCGCTCTGCAATGGCAGCAGCACCACAGGGGAATACTTCTTGCGAGAAAGTATGCAAAAGATGGAGTAACTGTGGCTATTGCAATGCATACATTTTTTCCAATATTTTAAAGATATTCCATCTAAGATTTTTTATAACGCTTTCGCGGACGATAACAAAATAACGAAAGGCAGGTTATTGGTTTGAAACAAAAAATATATGTAGTAGGAATTGGACCGGGTGCACCTGAAATGATGACGCCACAGGCAAGGCAGGCACTTGAAGAAAGTGATGTGATTGCCGGATACCAAGTATATATAAAGCTTCTTGGTGATTTAGTTCAGAATAAGAAAACAATTGCAACACCGATGACAAAGGAGGAAGAACGCTGCCGTCTTTGCTTTGAGGAGGCAAAAAAAGGATGTATCGCATCTATTGTGTGCAGCGGTGATTCAGGCGTATATGGTATGGCATCTTTAATGTATGATCTTCTCCCGGAGTATCCAGGCTGTGAGCTTGAGATTATTCCGGGTATTACGGCAGCAGTCAGCGGCGCAGCAGTTCTTGGGGCGCCTATTGGTCATGACTTTTGTGTGATAAGTTTAAGTGACAGACTGACGCCATGGGAGATAATAGAAAAGCGGCTGTCAGCGGCGGCAGACGGAGATTTTTGTATTGCCATTTACAATCCGTCAAGCAAGGGAAGACCAGATTATTTAAAGCGCGCATGTGAAATTTTGCTTCGCAAGGTTTGTCCAGAGCGCATGTGTGGCTATGTGAGAAATATTGGAAGAGAGGGTACTGAATATAAAATATGTACGCTTGAACAGCTTAAGGATGAGCAGGTCGATATGTTTACAACTGTTTTTATCGGTAATTCTCAAAGCCATGTGGTGAAAGGAAAGCTTGTGACAGGGCGTAATTATCATATAAATACTCATATGCAAAAGGAAAACTGAGAAAACAAGAATTTATAGAAAGTAGGTGATTTTGATGAAAAAAGTGCTAGTATTTGCCGGAACAACAGAAGGGCGTGAACTTGCTGAATTGCTTGCTGATTCGAAGATTAAATGCAGTGTATGTGTTGCAACTGATTATGCGCTTGAGCTTATGAACGATAAACGTCTTGATGTGCATTGCGGCCGCCTTACAGAAGAAGAGATGGAAGTGCTTATGAGAGATGGAAAATTTGATGTGGTAGTTGATGCTACACATCCGTATGCACAGATCGTATCGCAAAATGTCCGTCAGGCAGCAGATAAGGAGTCTATTTCACTTATTCGTCTGCGCCGCAGCACAGAGAGTGCAGAGGAAGGCTTTGTATCATTTAAGACACATGAAGAATGCAGCGCGTGGCTGTCGTTTCAGACAGGAAATATTTTACTTACGACAGGAAGTAAGGATTTAGGCAGCTATGCAAAAAATGAAACAATTAAGAATCACCTTTTTGTGCGTGTGCTTCCTGGAGAAGAAAGCATTCGTCTATGTACGGCAAATGGCATTACTGGACGTCAGATCATTGCAATGCAGGGACCGTTTTCTGCGCAGATGAATGAATGTATTTTAAGGGAATATTCAATTGACTGGATGGTGACAAAGATAAGTGGTCATGCAGGCGGATTTGAGGAAAAGGTTGAGGCAGCTAAAAAGGCTGATGTCGGAATTTGTGCCATTCTGCCGCCAGCAGAAAATGTGTGTCAGACAGAAATATCGGGCGATGAAAGAAAGTTATCTATGTACATATGTGAAAATGTATATGATACAGCAAAAAAGTTAGAGTCACTTTTAAAGGAAGATATTTTATCACAACGCAGGCGAAAAATAATTCTTTCTGGAATAGGAATGGGAAGTACAGATGGAATGACAAGAGAAGCTTATTATGCCTTTGAGGATGCAGAGGTTATATTTGGTGCAGAAAGAATGCTTGAAAATTTGCCAGGCAAAGGTGTAAAAGTACCTTATTATCGCGCGGATGATATTATTTCATATTTAATTGAACATCCACAGTATACGAAGGTAGCAGCTGCCTTTTCCGGTGACAGTGGCTTTTACAGTGGTGCACAGTCGATGAAAAAGTCACTTGATGAAGCGAATGAAAAAGGTATCTTAAAATCAGAGACAACGATTTTGCCAGGGATTTCATCTGTGAGCGCACTTGCAGCACATTTTGGTGTTTCATGGAATGATGCAGTTCTTGCAAGTATTCATGGAAGGCGTACAAATGTTGTAAATCTTGTGCGAAAGAATACTAAGGTATTTTTATTGTTGTCTGGGAAAAATGATTTTGAAATGCTTGTAAATAAATTTCGAGAAGCGGGGATAAATAATGTAAAAATAAGTGTGGGTTATCGTCTTTCCTATCCAGATGAAAAGCTCTTTACGTTTTATCTTGATGAATTTGAGACAAAGCTTTTTGATTTGCCAGAAGGAGTATATACATGTTTAATTGAAAATGAAGACTGCAAGGAGCAAATATTGACACCAGGAATGGATGATGAGATTTTTTCACGCACTAAGGTACCTATGACAAAAAATGAAGTCCGCGTGCTTAGCATAAGTCGTCTTGAACTGACAAAAAAGGCTGTCGTTTATGATGTGGGAAGCGGAACTGGCTCTGTAAGTGCAGAGTGTGCAAGATTGTCTCCTGATATTGTTGTATTTGCAATTGAACAAAAAGAAGAGGCTGCGAATTTAACAAAAGAAAATGCTGTTCGTCTTGGTCTTTCAGATCAGATCGTGGTAATTAATAAAAAGGCACCTGAAGGATTTGAAGAGCTTCCGACACCGACTCATGTATTTATAGGCGGAAGCAGCGGCGCGCTAAGTGATATTTTGTCTGCTATTCAAAAAAAGTTAATAGTAAAAGAAAATACAAAAGGAGTGCGTGTCGTAATAAATGCTGTGTCGCTTGAAACAATTGCGCAGATTACAAAATTGATTCAGATGTATCCGGTTAAGCATGTGCAGCTGACTCAGATTCAGGCAAGCAGAGCGCATAAGCTTGGATCATACAATTTAATGCAGGCACAAAATCCAGTATTGATTGCATCATTTAATCTTCTGCCAGGTGATAAGATGGAAGCAGATGAATAAAATTGTGAGGAAACAGTTACATGGAAAATACAAAAAAAGATGTGCAGAATGAAAAAATAGCAAAAAAGGGGGCGCGTATTATGATTGCAGCGCCCCAAAGTGGGAGTGGAAAGACATTAATTACATGTGCATTGCTGCAGGCACTTAAGGAGAAAAATTATCATTTAGAGTCTTTTAAGTGCGGACCAGATTATATTGATCCAATGTTTCATAAGACAGTTCTTGGAATTCCCTCAAGAAATCTCGATCCGTTTTTTACAGAAGACAGCATAACGAGAATGCTTCTTGCTAAAGGACAGGACAGCCGTGATCTGGCAGTAATAGAAGGTGTTATGGGACTTTATGATGGTCTTGGTGGGATTCGCGAGGAAGCTTCATCATATGCACTTGCAAAAGCAACTAATACACCGATTTTACTGACTGTAAATGCAAGGGGGATGGGACGTTCACTTTTGGCGCTTTTAAGTGGTTTTCTCCAATATGATACAGCTCATCTTATAAAGGGAGTAATTCTTAATCAGACACCATCATCTTTTGCATCAGTGCTGGCAAAGGAAATTGAGGAAACTTTCCATATTCCTGTAGTTGCATCTTTTCCTGTTAGAGATGATGTGAGAATTGAAAGCCGTCATCTTGGTCTTGTTATGCCGTATGAGCTAGAAGATATTCAAAGTAGATTAAAGATTGCTTCACAAGTCCTTTGCGAAAATGCCAATATTGAACAGATTCTTGAGAGTGCAAAGAGCGCACCCAAATTAGAGTATGATGTAGAGAGTGACATTAAACATAAAATTACAGAAAAAACAATTCGAATAGGTGTGGCAAGAGATGAAGCATTTTGTTTTTATTATGAAGATAATCTGGATCTGTTAAAATCACTTGGAGCAAAGCTTATATTCTTTTCTCCTCTTCATGATGATACACTGCCGAAAGATTTAGATGGAATACTGTTTGGCGGAGGTTATCCAGAGCTGTATTTAAAAGAACTGGAAGAAAATGAAAGTATGAGAAATTCCGTAAAATCAGCTATTGAAAATAAAATGCCGTCACTGGCTGAATGCGGAGGGTTTATGTATCTTCATGATACAATTTTTGATTCAGAGAAAAAACCATATAAAATGGCAGGAGTTATTCATGCAGGCTGTATGAAAAAAGAGCGGCTTGTGCGTTTTGGATATCTTACATTAAACTCAAAGACAGACAGCTTTTTGAAAAAAGGAGAAACAATACGCGGTCATGAGTTTCATTATTATGACAGCGAGGATAATGGTGAATGTGCTATTGCAAAAAAGCCTGTTGGAACAAAAAGTTGGGAGTGTGTTCATGCAGGAAGTGATCACTGGTGGGGCTTTGCGCATCTGTCATATTATTCAAATCCAAAGTTTGCCGAAAAATTTGCAGAGGCCTGCCGCAGCTATAAAACAAATAAGATAGCCAAAAAGAAATGAGATAAAAGATACCAAAAATAAGTATTAAAACAAAAACGCACAGCCATGAAGAGTAAAATAATGACTGTGCCCAACTGATACCCACGAATTGCTCCGCCCCCTGCAACTTTCGCAATTCTAAAAACATTTGGATTCGCTGATTTTCTTTGAAAATCGCTGCATCCTCATGTTTTTGCGGGTCTCAAGCTCAAAGCCTTTAGTGCAAGCACGAAAGGCTTTTGGAGCTTTTGACCCTGGTATCATAATGTTTTATACTCTCTTGTTACACCGCTCTTTTTTGCAGCCTCTGCGACAGCAGCAGCTACAGTCTGTGCAACAACCGGGTTAAATGCTTCTGGGATGATATAATCTGCGCGAATCTGATCATCTGGGATGATAGATGCAATAGCCGTTGCAGCAGCAAACTTCATCTCATCGTTAATTTCCTTTGCGTGAACATCAAATGTACCGCGGAAGATTCCCGGAAATGCCAGTACATTATTGATCTGGTTTGGATAATCACTTCTTCCAGTAGCAACAACAGCAGCGCCGCCAGCCTTAGCATCCTTTGGATCAATTTCTGGAGTTGGATTAGCACACGCAAATACGATAGCCTGTGGTGCCATAGTCTGAACCATTTCCTTTGTCAGAACACCAGGAGCGCTTACACCAACAAATACATCTGCACCGCGAACAGCATCTGCTAAGCTGCCCTGTAAATGCTTTTTATTAGTGATCTTTGCCATTTCCTCTTTAACTGGATTCATACCCTTTTCACGTCCCTCATAGATGATTCCGGTACGGTCACAAAGTGTAATATCAGCAAAGCCGTAGGAAATTAACAGCTTGGAGATGGCAATAGCAGCGGCACCAGCACCGTTTACAACGATATGAGTTTCCTCTGGCTTTCTGCCCGTGAGCTTGCATGCGTTAATCAGACCTGCAAGAGTGACAACAGCAGTTCCGTGCTGGTCATCATGGAAGATCGGGATATCGCAGCGCTCCTTTAACTTCTTTTCAATCTCAAAGCAGCGCGGAGCAGAGATATCCTCCAGATTAACACCGCCGAAGCTTCCAGAAATAAGTGCAACAGTATTTACAATTTCATCAACATCCTTGCTCTTAATGCATAATGGGAACGCGTCTACATTACCGAATGCCTTAAACAGTACACACTTTCCTTCCATAACCGGCATACCAGCCTCAGGACCAATATCGCCAAGTCCTAAAACAGCAGTACCATCTGTGACAACAAGACAGGTATTCCAGCGGCGTGTCAGACAGAAGGAAAGTTCAGGATCTTTCTGAATAGCAAGACAAGGTGTAGCAACACCAGGTGTATATGCAAGGGAAAGGTCCTCGCTTGTTTTAACCGGAACGGTAGGAACGATTTCAATTTTACCACGTTTTTCATAGTGCATATGGAGACTTCTCTCTCCATAATCATGTGTGTTAGCCATGAAAAAAACCTCCTTAGAATGATGTGCAATAATAAGATACCAGGGTCAAAAGCTCCAAAGGAGCAATTCGTGGATATCATAGTAAATTGCCTGTAATATTAACATAACATTGAAAGAGAGATAAGTCAATTAGAAACGGTTGGAAGTAAATGAGAAGATGTATCGTTACAATTCACACGTCATGCTACGAAAGCCCTTCGATGTAATGGTTTCGTCAGCAGTAATACATCTCACCCATACAATTTGCTTGCATAAACAAAAATTTGCTAGTATAATTGGAAAAGATAAAATTAACGAGGCAAAAGCAAATAAATCTGTAAGCATAGGAGGTGGAGCTTGTGGCGATAACGCGAGAAAACATTGCTCATTTTTATGAAAAATATAAGGAAAATTTAAAGACAGAGGAAAGCGTCATCGAGCAGTTCACAAAGGCAGATACAAAGGAAAATTGGGTTGCCAATTTAAAGAAGAAATATCGCTCTATGAGACAGCTGTATATTGAAAATGAAGCACTGTTAAACTTGTATATACGCCCCTTTACAGAAGGAAGAATGGAGCTGAATGATGAGCTTGCAGATGAATTTCTAAAGCAGATTCGTGATGCATCAGCGCAAGGATATGAAGACAGTCTTTCTATGCTGGAGCTTGCAGAGGTTTTGGAGCAATATTTTCTTAAGCATGGCAAGCGTGACAATTATATCTGGACGATTAATCTGTTGGGAGGCATTCATAATGCCATGCCGGATAGACAGGACGGAGAAAAGGCAGCCTGGTATTTTCAAAAGATTCGTTCTTTTAAGGACTGTTATTTTCGAGATTGAAAATGATGATGTCAGAAAGCGGATTATATATTCGTTCTATAATTATGCCATTGTAAAGATTAATTTTTCCATAATAGATCCTTTAAATCCAAATGAGATTGCTCAGGCAGTAGATGATGCGCTTGATTTTTATAATGATGAGCATGTGCGAAGCTTAGAGGGTGATCGTTTTGATTTTGATGAGCTGATTACGGAACTTAATTATGATGTGTTTGGAAATTATGTGCTAAGTAATGAGCGCGAGACAGTTGATCCAGATATGTTAAAACGCGCAAATAAGGTACTTGGAGACTGCTATAAAGAGGCACTTAAGAAAAATCCGAATCCGTTTGAGATGCTTGATGAGATTTACTGTAATTATAGAAGATGTCAGTTCTTTTTGGGAGAAATCAGCTGTACAGAGTTTCTTGAGGGCTACAAAGCATTTTGTGATTATGCAATTGCACATGATATAATGGAGCATGAAGATGGATTTACGGAGAGTCGTTTGTTTCAGGTTGCTATCAATCACCTTCCAAGTATTATAGATATTTTAAATCAATATGAGGCTGAATATCATGGCGATCCAGGTCTTAGAAAGAGCTGTGTGGACGAATATTTAAAAATGATTCGTCAGATTCCGCGAACAGGAAATTCTAATTTTTTGACATACTCCCACGGTTAAAACCGTGGAATTCCTTAACTAGTTCCGGCAGCATCATTCAGTCTTATAGACTGAATTATAGCCACTGTGTTCAGGATTTATGCTGATGGGATTTCATACGTCGTGTACTACTTTCTCAGCAAAAGACCTATGCCGAAGCCTTATGTATGTTCTTAAAATCCAAAACATTGTCTCATCGACAATCCACTTTCCTTCATTTTTAAAATCAACTGATCCTGCAAGTTTGCAAAATGTTCAAATTCATACTCACATTTTTCTCTGTCGGGATGTCTAAAATCCAAATCTACATTTCGAATTAAAAATGCCGAATATAGATCTCTCTGTACCTTTCTATTTCCAATCTCCTTTTCTCTTTGTGACAACGGAATCTTTTCATAAGTATCCGTTACATGGTTGTATTGGCTTGCCTTAAATTCCTTTGTATCTACTTCTGCATAGACACCTCCAACTGCCTCCGCTTTTCTTTTCAATTCTAGCAGAAATCTTGCAGGTGCACGGCGGTTGATGGATCTTCCAAAACGTTTTTTTCGTTTATATTTCCGAATCACCTTTACAGTGCCATCTTTCTGCTTAACTTCTGTTTTCTTTTCCTGCCGTTTGGTTTCTTTTACCCTCTTTTGAAGTGCTTGAAAGTGCATCTTTTCCACGGGGAAATACCTGGCAATTGTTATCAGCTTATACACAGTTCTCTGTGACTGTCAATAATATAAGCAGCTTTTTTTCGATACAATGATTTTAACAGTCGGCGCATTTTTTACGATAGTTTTGGTAGTACTTCCATGGCTTCATGGTTTGAACGATTTGATAGTTCCATCTTCGTTATACTTATTTGGGTTACTGATTCTTCTAGAGCGATCCATCCTCTGAGAAATCTTTTGAATTTTTTTCTCATACTGGATTGCATTCGGAGCCAGTTCTTCCAATACACAGGCATCTTCTGAAACACCGGCTATTGTTGAAACACCCGGATCAATTCCCATCGTAGATGTTCCAATTGAAACTCTTGTCGGTGCAGCCCCACTTACAACAATCTCTGCATAGTATCGCCATCCACCAGAAAACATAAGCCGTTTTATATTACAATAACTGATTTTTCCTTTCAGTGATTCCCATACATAACTAAGACTGTTTTCTGATTTTGGAAGATAACATTTTAGAGAAAGTCCAAGCCAATTGACATAC
>ENA-OPYX01000002-OPYX01000002.1-human-gut-metagenome-genome-assembly--contig:-NODE-2-length-118960-cov-14.043422_pt1 | contig 118960 bp, 104 predicted proteins | sample MGYA00242639_ERZ504486 | MGnify/ENA primary metagenome ERZ504486 (study PRJEB26092, sample SAMD00036296) | human gut metagenome | host: Homo sapiens | study: EMG produced TPA metagenomics assembly of... | reverse complement strand
CGGGATGGACAGGCCGCTGGTGTATCTGTTGTAGTGCCAACTGCATGGCAGAGTAGCCAAGCCTGGAAGGGATAAACGCTGAAGGCATCTAAGCGTGAAGCCCCCCTCAAGATGAGATATCCCATTCTTAGGAAGTAAGACCCCTTGAAGACGACGAGGTAGATAGGGCAGAGGTGGAAGTGCAGCAATGTATGGAGCTGACTGCTACTAATCGGTCGAGGGCTTGACCAGAAGCTGAGAATCAGCGAAGCGGCTAAGTGTCATGCATGGTTTCGGTTTGTATATGTAAGTTTTGAAGGTACAATGATTTAATGAAAAACATGAAGAAGAATCCGAAAGGGTTCATTTTTTGTATGTAAAACTGCTAAGAGGATAATTATATTGTGTATTTTTATAAAAGATAATATTATATAATAAAGATTGAAAAAACAATAAAAAATGTTAAAATAAAGAAAAAATATTACAAATGATAAAATATCAGAAAATACGAAAAGATTAAACAAATATAAAGAAAAAAGAGGAAGGTCCAATGAACAGTATAATATTATTATAAAAAACTATTTTAGATATATAAGGAGGAATTATATGAGAAAATTTTGAGTATTTGTTTAATTGCTATCATATCAATTGTAAATGTAGCTGTTTTTCCTGTAAAAGCCGAAAATGATTTGATTTTTGATGAATCAATAGAAACTAAAATAGATAGTGAAGAAATAACGTATAATATATATGAAAATGAAATTTTGAGAAGAGTTAGCTATAACAAAAATGGAGTTGAGCACGTAATTGATTATAATAAACAAAGTGGTAACTTAATATTAGATGGAAAAAATATTGGAAATTCTGAAGTAGGAATCAGCTTATATGCTTCTCATGAATTATCACGTAGAAATGGTACATTAAATGCAGATTTAAGTGATACGGCAGCGGTTGTAGCTGCGATTGTAGCAGTTGTTGGCTCTGCTGGAGCAGCAGCGGCAATTACTATTGCAAATGTAATAATAAGTCGTTCTCTTCCAACTGTTTATTATACGGATATTACCTATTATACAGATGAGTTAGTGGGTGGAAGACCACGTATGTATCACAAATATTATTTTTACAGTAATGCAGCTCGTACAGATTTGATTGGAGTGATCTAATGGATATTAGAGGGTACAAATATTTAAGAAATCTTACGTGGATTTTGGTGCTAATTGCCATTGGCATGATTGCAGTAGGAGAAATAAATCCAATAATCCGAAAGCGCGTAATATTATTAATGAGTATTAGTGCGGGAGCGTGTGTATTGGTAAGAGATTACGGTGAATCAAATAGAAGAAAAAATTCGTTAATTGTGGCTGCTATTTTAATAATAAGTGCAATATTAATATGGCTAACATAAAAAATCGGAAAACGCCGTCCCTATTGTCTTTACAAGAATTGTATTTTGTACTAAAATGATAACATTCTTGGAAAAGTGGAGGACAATAGAATGGGAACAGTAATAATACCAGAAGGTTATAAATCCTGCCTTTCAACTTATGAGACACAGGAAGCAATCGGTATGATTAAAAATCTGATGCAGAAAAAACTCTGCATGGCGTTAAAATTAAAAAGAGTAACAGCACCTTTATTCGTAGACCCGGCGTCTGGATTGAATGATGATTTAAATGGTGTGGAAAGACCAGTCACATTTGATATTCCAGATGCAAAGATGGAAGCACAGGTGGTACATTCTCTTGCAAAATGGAAACGTATGGCTTTATATCGTTATAATTTCCATCCGGGTAAGGGAATTCTTTGTGATATGAACGCAATCAGAAGAGATGAGGAATTAGATAATTTACATTCTGCTTATGTAGACCAGTGGGACTGGGAAAAAATCATCACAGCAGAAGACAGAAATATGGATTATCTGAAAAATACGGTTACACGTATTGTAGAAGCTATCTGTAATGCATTAGACGAAGTAAAATATCAGTATGAAAATCTGCATACAGAACTTTGCAGAGACATCACTTTTATTACCTCCCAGGAATTGGAAGATTTATATCCGAATCTGACTCCAAAGGAAAGAGAAAATGCTTTCGTCAAAGAGAAAAAGACAGTATTTATTATGCAGATTGGTGATTTATTAAAATCCGGAGAACGTCACGATGGAAGAGCACCGGACTACGATGACTGGAAATTAAACGGAGATTTGTTATTCTGGCATGAACCGCTTCAGTGTGCGTTAGAGGTATCTTCTATGGGTATCCGTGTAGATGCAAAAACTCTGGATGAACAGCTGACAAAAGCAGGATGTGATGAAAGAAGAAATCTGACATTCCACAAAATGCTGTTAAATAATGAACTTCCGCTGACAATCGGTGGTGGTATCGGTCAGTCCAGAATTTGCATGCTTTTGCTTCAGAAAGCACATGTAGGTGAAGTACAGGCGAGTATCTGGGATGAACATACATTAGAAGCTTGTGAAAAAGCTGGAATTGAAATTTTATAGTTTTAGATGAATAAAAAAGAAGCTCTTGAACGATGATTGTTCTTGAGCTTCTTTTTGTATTACTCATTAGATGAGCTTGATTTCTTTGATTTTTTAGAACTTGAACTACTGCTTTTTTTGGAATCAGAACTGCTTGAGCTATCAGATGAAGATGAATTTGAGGAAGAATCAGATTCATCCGCTTCTAAATATTCACCCCACACATAACCAGTCTGACCGTCATATTCGATACGGCTCCAGCCATTACTGCAGATACCGGTTCTTGTTACAGTTGTATCTGGGTCAAGTGCTCCAATGACCTGTGCATCTCCGTCGGCGTCTGCACGGACATTTACATTGTAAAGAGCAGTAACATTTTCTTTTGTCAATTCAACATCGACATCTGCTCCTGGTTTATCATATCCTGGAGAACTGGAAGTGGAAGTTGTGTCTTCCTCTTCTTGGTCTTCCTCTTCTGTCTGTTTGAGTTTTGCTGATAAAAGGTCTGAGTTATCATCGGTTGTAATGATTTTTCTCAGCCGTACGTTACTGGTATCTGTTCCATTACGTGCACCTACATAAATCAAAGTTACATTGTTTCCCGGAATAACACCGCTGTTGCAGTCGAGTTCTACTTTTTGCATATTAAAAGTAATAGAATCACCATCGGATGTTGAAATAGTAATCGTTTTTCCTGTAATTGCTGTAACAGTTCCATCAATAGATGCAGAGACCGCATCAAGAGAAGCTTGTTCCTCGCGTTCTTTTTCGGCTGAAGTTTTAAAAGTCAAAGCGAAAATCAAAACAATAAGCAGCAATAAGACAGAAAATCCAATTAGTAATATCTGTTTTTTATTTTTTAACACTCAAGTTATCCTCCTTTTATACCCTATTGTATATTGTATAGGATTTACGAAAAATGTCAATGACTGAAAATGTTAAAAAAACTGGGTTGCATTTGTGCCATTTGCTATGCTATACTCATAAAAGAAGAGCAAGGTTACTGACAATGTTACTTGGGAGAGAGTCTGAATTTCAGACTCTTTTTTCCTGTATAAAATCAAATGACTCAAATAATTTTATGGAAAGGATTATTATGCTGAAAATAAAAGAGTATACAAAGGTAGAAAGTCTCGAAGAGGCATATCAGTTAAATCAGAAAAGAACAGCCTGTCTTATCGGCGGTATGGTCTGGTTAAAGATGGGAAATCGAAATGTAAGCATGGCGATTGATTTATCCGGTTTAGGTCTTGATACTATTGAGGAAGATGAAAATGAATTTAGAATCGGTTGTATGACTTCACTTCGCAGTCTGGAGCTTCATAAAGGACTGGCTGATTATACAAATGGAGCAATGCGTGAAAGTGTAAGACATATCGTAGGAGTTCAGTTCCGTAACTGTGCAACAGTTGGTGGAAGTATTTTTGGGAGATATGGTTTTTCCGATGTACTGACTATGTTTCTGGCGATGGATTCTTATGTAGAACTTTATAAGGGTGGAATTATTCCAATGAAGGAATTTGCCCAGATGAAGAAAGACAGGGATATTCTGGTACGCATTATTGTAAAAAAAGTACCGATGCATACGGTGTATTTAAGTCAGAGAAATTCAGCGACTGATTTTCCGGTGCTGACTTGTGCAGTTGGATTAGAAGAAAAGAAAGTCAGAATCGTAATTGGAGCAAGACCTCAAAAAGCAATGTTGATTGAAAAAGAGTTAGAATCTTCTTTTAAATTTAAAGTAGAAGAAGTAGAGGCACTGGCAGAAGAAGTGCAGAAACTGGTTCCGACCGGCAGCAATATGAGAGCATCTGCCGAATACCGAAGCCATTTAGTAAAGGTACTGACAAAGAGAGCACTTGTACAGGTGGAAGGAGATGCAAATGAAAATTAATTTCTTTTTAAATGGAAAAAAAGTACAGGAAGAAATCGCACCGGATTTATTATTATTAGATTTATTAAGACAAAAAGGATGTTATAGTGTAAAAAGAGGTTGTGAAACCGCAAATTGTGGACTGTGCACGGTACTTATGGACGAAAAGCCGGTCTTATCTTGTAGTATGCTTGCAGCCAGAGCGGATGGCAAAAAGATTGTAACGTTAGAAGGAATGCAGGAAGAAGCCAAAGAGTTTGGTGGCTTTTTAGCAGACGAAGGTGCAGAACAGTGTGGCTTTTGTAATCCGGGATTTATTATGAATATCTTTGCAATGTTAAAAGAGCTGGAAAATCCGACAGAAGAGCAGATTAACGAATATCTGGCTGGTAACCTGTGCCGTTGTTCTGGATTTATGGGACAGACCAGAAGTATTTTGAAATTTTTGAAACATAAAAAAGCAGAGAAAGGAGAAGCCTAATGAAATATGTAAATAGCGGAGTCAGAAAAAAAGATGCGGAAGCATTGGTAACCGGACAGCCGGTCTACACAGATGACCTTGCACCGAAGGACTGTTTAATTGTTAAAATTTTAAGAAGTCCGCATGCGCATGCGTTAATCGAAGAAATTAAAACAGATGCAGCAATGAAAGTACCTGGAATCGCTTGCATTCTTACCTATAAAGATGTACCACAGGATCGTTTTACAATGGCAGGTCAGACTTATCCGGAATTTAGTCCGTATGACCGTCTGATTTTAGACCAGAGAGTGCGTTTTGTCGGAGATGCCGTAGCAATTGTTGCCGGAGAAACCGAAGCGGCAGTTGATAAGGCGCTTAAAATCATAAAAGTAAAATATCAGGTATTGGATGCTATTTTAGATTTTCATGATGCAAAAGATAATAAAATTTTGATTCATCCGGAAGATAACTGGGAATCCAGATTTCCGGTTGGGGCAGATAATAAAAGAAATCTCTGTGCTTCTTCAGAAGAAGGCATGGGAAATTTGGAAGAGACATTCGCAAAGTGTAAATACGTTGTAGAGAAAACTTATCATACAAAAGCAAATCAGCAGGCAATGATGGAAACTTTCCGCAGTTATACTTATCTGGAACATTTTGGACGTCTTGTAATCGTTTCTTCCACGCAGGTTCCATTCCATGTAAGAAGAATTTTAGGTCGTGCACTTGGAATTGGCGCTTCTAAAGTAAGAGTCATTAAACCGCGTATTGGTGGTGGCTTTGGAGCAAAGCAGACCCTGGTAACAGAAGTTTATCCGGCAATTGTGACAATTAAGACCGGAAGACCGGCAAAATTGGTTTACACTCGCTATGAATCTCAGATTTGTTCGTCTCCGCGTCATGAAATGGAAATAAAAGTAAAAGTCGGTGCAGATGAAGATGGAAAAATTCTGGCAATTGATTTATTTACTTTATCGAATACTGGTGCATTTGGAGAACATGGACCGACAACAGTTGCTTTGTCCGGACATAAGTCAATTGGTTTATATCGAAATACAGAGGCATATCGTTTTGGATATGATGTAGTCTATACAAACCGTATGGCGGCAGGTGCATATCGTGGTTATGGAGCGACACAGGGAATCTTTGCACTGGAATCCGCAGTTAGTGAACTGGCAGAAAAGATGGGCATGGATCCGACTTTGATTCGTGAGAAAAATATGATTCGTGAAGGGGATCCATTTATTGCTTATGATGGTTCTCCGACTGCTACAAGCTGTACTTTGGATCAATGTATGGAACGTGCCAAAGAAATGATTGGTTGGGATGAAAAGTATCCGAGAAAAGAACTTCCAAATGGAAAAGTCAGAGGTGTTGGTGTAGCCATGGCAATGCAGGGTTCCGCAATTTTCAAAGTTGATGTCGGTGGTGCAACTTTAAAATTAAATGAGGATGGTTCTTATACGCTGGGACTTGGTGCGACGGATATGGGAACCGGCTGTGATACGATTTTGTCACAGATGGCAGCAGATATTTTAGGAACAGATTTGAACAATGTTGTTCCATTTGGTGTAGATACCGATATTTCCCCTTATGATTCTGGTTCCTACGCTTCTTCTACAACCTATATCACAGGAAAAGCAGTGGCAAAAGCAGCTGAGAACTTAAGAGAAAAAATTGTAAAAATGGGAGCTTCCATGTTAGAAGCAGAACCGAATGAAGTAACTTTTGATGGAAAATGTGTAGAAAAGAAAGACAAATCGGCAAAAGTAACCCTTCCGGAAATCGGAGTTCGGGGAACATTTGGAAATAATGATGCACTTCAGGTGACAGAAAACTGTGCCGCTGAGATTTCACCGCCGCCTTACATGGTAGGAATGGCGGAAGTTGAGATTGATAAAGAAACCGGAAGTGTAGAATTGATTGATTATGTTGCAGTAGTAGACTGTGGTACACCGATTAATCCAAATTTGGCGAGAGTGCAGACCGAAGGAGGAATTGCACAGGGAATTGGTATGGCGTTATTTGAAGATATCCAGTATACTGAGAAAGGTGCAATGGCGAATAATTCTCTTATGCAGTATAAGATTCCAAGTCGTCTCGATGTTGGAAAAATTCGGGTTGAATTTAAGCCGAGTTATGAAAAGAGTCATCCGTTTGGTGCAAAATCAATCGGGGAAATTGTAATTGATACTCCGTGTCCGGCAATCGCCAATGCAGTTTACAATGCAGTCGGTCTTCGTGTAGAAGAGATGCCGATTAAACCGGAAAAGATTGCCATGGAACTTCTTGACGAAAAGTAGGAAAGTTTGTCACTTTTTTGACAGCTTTGAATGTATAATTATTTATGTTGTATTGAAACTGTTGTTATTAAAAACAGAATAGCAAAGTATAGTTAAAGAAAGGGAAAGTAACAATGAAACAAGGTGGAAGTGACAAAAAAATTCTTTGGTACAGTCTTGCTTTTATGGCATTCTCCACAGTTTGGGCATTTGGTAATGTCATCAATGGTTTTTCTGAGTATGGCGGCTTAAAAGCAATTATTTCGTGGGTGATTATCTTTGCGATTTACTTTGTGCCATATGCACTTATGGTTGGTGAATTGGGAAGTGCATTCAAAGATGCAGGTGGTGGTGTGAGTTCTTGGGTGCATGAGACAATTGGTCCGAAAGTTGCTTATTTTGCAGGTTGTACATATGCCGTACATTTCTCAGAAGCCAAATGCATCTTTTATCGCAGCTAGTTGGGCAATTTTTAGAGATAACCGTATTAGTTCTGTAAATACAAAAGTGCTTCAGATTGCATGTCTGGTACTGTTCTTATTTGCAATATGGGTAGCGTCAAGAGGCATCAATGTATTAAAGAAACTGTCTACGTTGGCAGGCTCTACGATGTTTATCATGTCCCTATTATTCATCGTAATGATGATGGCAGCACCGGCGATTACAAATGCAAATGTGTTAGATATTGACTGGTCTATGAAAACATTCATGCCATCTTTTGATATGAAGTTTTTATTAAATTTATCCATTCTGGTGTTCGCAGTAGGTGGATGTGAGAAAATTTCTCCATATGTTAATAAGACAAAAGACCCAGCAAGAGATTTCCCGAAGGGTATGATTGCACTGGCAATTATGGTTGCTGTGTGCGCAATGCTTGGAACAATCGCAATGGGTATGATGTTTGATTCCAATAATATTCCGGAAGACCTTATGACAAATGGTGCTTATTACGCATTCCAGACATTAGGTCAGTATTATGGATTGGGCAACTTCTTTGTAGTGGTATATGCAATCTGTAACTTAATCGGACAGTTTACGGTATTGATTATTTCAATTGATGCACCGCTTCGTATGCTGCTGGATTGTGCAGATGAAAATTATATTCCAAAAGCAATGTTTAAACAAAATGAATATGGTACTTACACAAATGGACATAAACTAGTTATGGTAATCGTTTCCATTCTGATTATTGTACCGGCATTTGGTATTGACAGTGTGGATACACTGGTTCGCTGGCTGGTAAAAGTAAACTCTGTTTGTATGCCACTCCGTTATCTTTGGGTATTTGTAGCATATATTGCACTGAAAAAAGCAGGAGATAAATTCCCGGCTCAGTATCATTTTGTAAAGAATAAGACAGTTGGTATGATATTTGGTGGATGGTGCTTCTTATTTACAGCATTTGCATGTATTATGGGTATCTATTCCGAAGACAGATTCCAGCTTATCTTAAATATTGTAACACCATTTGTACTAATTGGACTTGGCTTTATCATGCCGATGATTGCAAGACGTACAAATAAAAAATAAATTTTATTTACGGAAAGCCATGAGATTTCTGCGTGAAAGTCTTGCTGTGTGCAGGAATTTGCAGGGAAGTTTCATGGCTTTTCTGATTTCCAGGAGGAAGAAAAAATGTATAAAGAAACAGCAAAAGAATTACTTGAATTTATTGAAAAAAGCCCGAGTTGCTTTCATGCTGTAAAAACCATGAAAGATATGCTTGATATGGAAGGATTTGAAGAAATCAAAGAAGCAGATAAATGGGAATTAAAAAAAGGTGGAAAGTATTATGTGACAAGAAATGATTCTTCTATCATTGCATTTGTAATGCCGGAAGACGAATTTTCAGGTTACCGAATCATGGCAAGTCATAGCGATTCTCCAACTTTTAAAATTAAAGAAAATCCGGAAATGCAGGTAGATAAAAAATATGTAAAATTAAATGTAGAACGTTATGGTGGAATGATTTGTTCTCCATGGTTCGATCGTCCACTTTCGGTAGCCGGAAGAATTATTGTAAACGAAAACGATGAATTTGTCACAAAACTGGTAAATGTAGACCGGGATTTATTGATGCTTCCAAATCTGGCAATCCATATGAATCGTGAAGTAAATGACGGTTATAAATACAATGCACAGAAAGATATGCTTCCGCTTTACGGAGATATTGATTCTAAAGATACATTTATGAAAACAATTGCAGAAACAGCAGGAGTAAAGGAAGATGATATCTTAGCACATGATTTATTCCTATACAATCGTGTAAAAGGAACAATCTGGGGAGCAAAGGAAGAGTTTGTTTCTTCTTCCAGACTGGATGACTTACAGTGTGCGTTTGCTTCTTTGAAAGGATTCTTAAAAGGTGAGAAAAAAGCACATCTGGCCGTACACTGTGTATTAGACAATGAAGAAGTCGGCAGTGGAACAAAACAGGGAGCAGCGTCTACTTTCCTGTATGATGTACTGGTAAGAATCAATGAATGTATGGAATATTCTTATGAAGATTATGTCAGAAATCTTGCAAAGAGCTTTATGTTATCCGCAGATAATGCACATGCCGTTCATCCAAATTACAGTGATGTGGCGGATCCGGTAAACCGTCCATATCTGAATGAAGGAATTGTAATTAAATATTCTGCAAACCAGAAATATTGTACGGATGCGGTTTCAGCAGCAATGTTTAAAGATATCTGCAAAAAAGCAGATGTACCATATCAGGTATTTACGAATCGTTCAGATATCTTAGGAGGATCTACTCTTGGAAATATCTCAACAACAAAAGTTGCGTTAAATGCAGTTGATATCGGACTTCCACAGCTTGCAATGCACTCTCCGTATGAGACTGCCGGAATTAAAGATACCTGGTATCTGATTCAGGCAGCAGGGAAGTTTTTCGCTTAAGAATGAAAAAAATATGGATGGAAAGAAAAACCGGTCAGAAACTACTGGCCGGTTTTTTGAGCATAATAAGGCATCAGATACATTTTTTCTCCTTTTTGATGAAAACCAAATCCAAGATTGTTTCCAGAATCAGTTACAGCATCTAAAGGTTCACAGTCTTTTAAGATAAAGCCAGATTCTGCAAGTGAGTTTTTAAAATAAGAAAGAGAAAAATTATTTGCACTACATTCAGGATACTGGGAAAGCAGGGTTCGCATGGATTTTTGTGCATGAGAAAAATAAAAATAAGTTCCAATCAGGTCAGCATTTTCTTTTAAAAATGGAATGATTCTTTTATATAAAAAGGTATCATGATAAAAGTTATGTTCATTTGCAGCAAAGAAATCCAGATGTAAATCAATGCAGTGTTTTTTTAACGGAAAGTTCGTGCTAGAATCGGCAATATATAAAATGTCGAGTTCCGGCTTTTGTTTTTCAATTAAATGTTTATACATTAAAAGGGTTTCCGGATATTTATCAATGACAATGTAAAGGCTGTCTGTTGGAAGCGCCTGCAAGTGATTGTGCATAAAAAACCAGGCATTGATATAAGTTTCTGCAATGATTTTTCCATGAAGATTGACTTGGTTCATTTTTTCTAACATCCAATTATAAGAACGCTCGAACATGCTGATTAAATCGGGTGGCAAATCTTTATAAAGCTCGCGAGTCAAATCAGGTGTGTCCTGCAGATTTTGATTTTTGTTTGGTGTCATTAAAATTCCAGAAGAAATTTTGGCATAATAACCGCATTTACAGGACAGTGCTCCTTTATATAAAAAACGCTGGTCCATTTCCACATCCTGCATGGAAAAAGAAGCACCACATTTTGGACAACATAAAATGGAAAGGGCTTTAACAGGAACACCAGTTGGACATTTTTTCTTTTCATTTTTGCCTGCTCCATGCGTAAGATATGAGCATCTAAATTTTTTATAACCGCTTCTTTTTTCTGGATTTCTTGCTGGCAGAAGTCCCGTTTACTTTTGAATAATTCTTTTAGTTCTTCTAAATCTTCAGCATCTGCAAAATTTGAGATTCGTTTCAGAGACAAAATCGAATGAATTTCCCGAAGAGAGAAATCTAATTTTTTTAGAGCAAGAATCCATTCTAAGTCTTTTAACGTGGTCTCATCAAAGAAATACTGTCCCTTTGGCTTTGGGGGAACAAGAAGTCCATACTTAATATAGTAATGCAGATTATCGATGGAGATATGATATTCTTTTGAAACTTTTCCAATTCGCATAAAAATTCCTCACATAAAAATTATTTGTATTTGTAGTGTAGTAGTTTGGAGTAAAAAAATCAATGAAAATATGGAGTATACTCCATGTTTTGAAGAAAAAATGAGAAAATTCTATATTGACCTAAAGTAAACTAGACGCTTTAATATAGTAGCATAGAGAATAAGAAAAGTAATTTATCATAAAAGATAGAGAGGTTTTTAGTTATGAGAGTTTTAAAGAAATCACAGGAAAGAACAGAAGAAGACAGAAGAGAATTATCCCGTCTGGTACAGGATATCATTGATAATGTAAGAGCAAACAAGGATGAGGCATTAAAGGAATATGGAAGAAAATTTGATGCGTGCGAGAGAGAACAAATCCGTGTTTCGAAAGACGAAATTGAAGAAGCGTATGCACAGTTATCAGAAGAAGAAATCGCAGATTTAAAAGCAGCCGCTTCTAATATCCGTGCCTTTGCGAAAGCGCAGAGAGAGACCGTAAAACCACTGGAAAACTTCAGTCCGATGCCGGGAATCTTTCTCGGACACAGAATTATTCCGGTTAATTCCTGCTGTTGTTATGTACCAGGTGGAAATTATCCACTGTATTCTACCGCATTGATGTTGATTATTCCGGCAAAGGTAGCGGGAGTCAAACGTGTGGCAGCCTGTTCGCCAGTTATGAAAGGTAAAGGAAAAATCAATCCGAAGACACTTGTTGCAATGGATATTGCAGGGGTAGATGAAATTTATGCAGTCGGCGGTGCTCAGGCAATCGCAGCATTTTCTTATGGAACAGAAGAGATTGCACCAGTTGATATGATTGTAGGTCCAGGTAACCGTTTTGTGACAGAAGCAAAAAGGCAGTGCTATGGACAAGTTGGAATTGATTTTGTCGCAGGACCAAGTGAAGTGCTTGTGATTGCAGATGGCAGCGGAACACCGGCAGTTGTAGCAGCCGACCTCCTTGCACAGTCCGAACACGATGTCAATGCAAAAGGAATGTTAGTTACAACCGATGAAACATTTGGAAAAGCAGTCATTGAAGCTGTAGAAGCAGAACTTCAGGTACTTGAAACCGCAGAGATTGCAAGAAAATCCTGGAAAACTTACGGAGAAGTCGTAGTCGTGGATGATATCCAAGAGGCAGTGGATTTAGTCAATGATTATGCACCGGAACACTTAGAGTTAAACTTGAAAAATCCAGAAGAAGTTATTGAAGGATTTGTCAACTATGGTTCGATGTTTATCGGAGAAAATACCGCAGAAGTCTTTGGGGACTATGCATCCGGTACCAATCACACCCTTCCGACTTTAAAAGCCGCACGCTATACCGGTGGTGTGTGGGTTGGAACCTTCTTAAAGACCTGTACTCAGCAGAGTATGACAGCAGAAGCATCGAAAAAATTGGCTCCGCTGGTATCAAGACTGGCTGATGGAGAAGGGTTAATGGGACACAAAGCGGCAGCAGATATTCGGAAATAACTTATACTATTTGAACGCAGATAAGCATTCCCCCGCTTCAAGTGCGCAGAGCACTAAGAGGCAGGTGAGGAGGGATGCTTATGCCAGTGGGAGTTGAAAGCTCACACTGGCAGATTGCGAAGCGACTGCGTTCATGAGCAAGTGGCGAAGCGGATTGCGAATGTCCGCTTTACAAAAATAAAAGCAAGAGGGGATTAAGATATGAGTGAGGAAAAGAAAAAAACGCTAAAGCGAACATTTGGAATGAGAGAAGCCGTAACTATTACAGTTGGAACCGTTGTCGGAGTTGGACTGTTTACGACGGGAGCAAATGTAGTTGGTGATTTAGGACCGGCGGTTATACTGGCAACCTTAGTTGCAATGTTAATCAGCATTTATCCATCTTTATTATATGCAGAGATGGGAGCCGCACTTCCGTATGCCGGAGGAACCTACCAATATGCTTCCCTCGGAATTGGAAAACCGTTTGGAATGCTGGCTGGTTGGAACTTTATTATTTCACTGGTATCGGTAACAAGTGGAGAAGCACTGGCATTTAGTTTTTATTTTAAAACGTTTTTCTCTGCACTTGGAATTGAACTTCCAGTCAGTGATACCGTTGTAGCGACACTGATTGTTCTGGTATTTATTGTAACAAATGTGCGAGGAATTGAAATGACCGGAAAACTTCAGAATGGATTTATGTTCTTCTTCTGGGGTGTGGCAATTATCTGGTTCTTAATGATGCTTCCAAATGTAAATATGCCGAACTTTGTACAGATGCCGGATTTCATTGCAAAATCAACACCACTTAGCTTTATTGCTTCGGTCAGTATGATTTGGTGGTGTTTTGCAGGATTTGAAACCTGCTGTGCAATGGGAGAAGAAATCAAATATCCGCAGATTAATATTCCACGCGCTCTGATTCTGGCACCATTTATTGTATTTGCAGTAAACTCTGCATTTCAGTGGTTCTTAGTCGGAATCGTACCGATTTCAGAGATTTCTTCATTGGCAACTGCGTCTGCACCGTTTGCAGAAGCAATGAAAACGGCCGGAATTCTTGGATTTCCGCTGGTACTCTTGGCAGCCGGAATTGCCTTTGGTGGAGATTTTTCTACTTTAAATGCAAGTATTGCAGTTCCGCCGAGATATTTATTTACAATGTCACGAGATGGCGCAATGCCAAAAATCTTTGCAAAAGTACACCCAAAATATCAGACTCCTTATGTATCAATTATCGTGCTTGGACTGCTTTCGGCATTTTTGATTGCATCAAATTCTATGATTTACATTGCTTCTTTGAGTTTGTTTGCAGATTTGTTTTACTACGTCATCGGAATTACTGCATCATTATGTTTAAGAAAAAGACATCCGGAACTCAAACGTCCGTTTAAAGCACCTGGAATTATGATAGGAGCGCCAATCAGTATTATTATTTATCTGATTATGATGACTCAGTTAGATAAAGAAGCAATGATAACCGGAATTATCTGGTGCGCACTTGGACTTGTAATTTATGCAGTCTGTAGAAGTAAGTATAAAAATGAAGCGCAGGAAGACCTGTCGGGAGTCATAGAAGAAGAAATACCAAGTCCGGAAGAAAAGAAAAAAATGGATAAAGAATTTAAAATCTGGAGCATTGTGGTTGCATGTGCGGTAGTAATCGTACTTGTGGCGTATGTGATACCATTTTTGAAATGTATTTTTGGAGTGCGGATATTCTAAAGAGGAAATTCAAGAGAGAGTAGAGAAGACCTTTGAGACTATTTTTTATGGAACAGAAGAAGAACGCTTTTACCATGAAGTCGGAGAAGACATGGCGTATGTGGAAGACACAGGAAATCACGATGTCCGAACAGAAGGAATGTCTTATGCAATGATGGTGTGTGTACAGATGAATAGAAAAGAAGAATTTGACCGTCTTTGGAAATGGGTTCGTACTTATATGTATATTCCGAAAGGACCTGGAAAAAATTATTTTGCATGGTCGTGTGGCACTGATGGAACTTGGAATTCAGATGGACCGGCTCCGGATGGAGAAGAATTTTTTGCGATGTCTTTATTCTTTGCGTGGAGAAGATGGGGTGACGGAGAAGGAATTTTTGAGTATAGTAAAGAGGCAAGGGCAATCTTAAAAGAATGTGTACATAAAGGCGAACCGGGGCAACCGGGTGATTCTATGTGGGATGCGAAAAACCATTTGATTAAATTTATTCCAAACTGTGATTTTAGTGACCCATCTTATCATCTCCCTCATTTTTATGAATTATTTGCAAAATGGGCAAATCCCGAGGATAGAGAATTTTGGAAAGAGGCAGCAAAGGCAAGTCGCGACTATCTTCATAAAGCATGTCACCCAAAAACAGGTTTATCGGCGGAATATGCGGATTATGATGGAACTCCTCATAAAGGGCATCAGGAGATTTTTGGACGTCATGATTGGTATTATAGTGATGCTTATCGAACGATTGCAAATATCGGACTGGATTATGAGTGGTTTGGAGTAGATTCCTGGCAGGTAGAAAATGCGAATCATCTTCAGAAATTTTACTGTGAGGACCAGAAGCTACATTGGGATGGAGTATTTTTAACAGATGGAACAAGACTAGAAGAGAAAGCATTGCATCCGGTGGCAATTATTGCAACGAATGCTCAGGCATCTTTGGCAGCAAATGGTCCGTATGCAAAAGAATGTGTAGAGAAATTCTGGAATACACCGCTTCGCACAGGAGACAGAAGATATTATGATAATTTCCTTTATATGTTTTCAATGCTTGCTTTGTCTGGAAACTATCGAATTTATTAATAATTAGGATTCGAATAAAACGTAATATTTTGTCGGAGTTTTTTCTATAATTTCTCCCGGTGTTCTAAAGAGTGTAGTCTGTTATAATAAATGAAATTAAGAATGAGACTGGGGAGAAAGAAAGATGCAAGGTCCAAAAGCACCGAAAAATCCAGAGAAAAAAAGACCGTATTTTTATATTATGAGAGAAAAAGAAATTTTTAGTTCCAGACAGGAGGATGGAACAGGAATTCAATATATTTATGAGAGTGATGGACGATTAATAAATAGCGCACAGATAGCAGGTAATGTTACAGATAAAGAGGAGTTAAAGCTTTTAGAGACAGTAGAAGGGTTTGGAAAACTGGTCCATAGTATCGGAATTTTTGTAGAAACAGAGAATCCGGAAGAAGAAATAGAATTTATATTTCAGATATATGGAAAGAATGACCTCTATGGAGGAGGAACAAACCTAAAAACGAAATTAAAAGGCGATGGAATGGAATATAAGATTTTGTTGTCAGAATATCAATGGACAGAAGACGATAATATTCCGGGACAGATAAAATTTATATTTCAAACTCCGGAAATAATGGGAAAAGCAAGTGTAAAACTTTATTTAAACGATGGATATGATGCCCCAGAACAAATAGAAGATGAAACCGTAAATATTAATTCAGAGCAGTACAGTCAAATGGTTCGCAGCTCATTGTTAAGTATGGGGAATACTTTCCGGATACAAAAAGCAATCCAAAAAGCAAAATCAGGCAAGCCTGTTACTTTAGCATACATTGGAGGTTCTATTACCCAGGGAGCAGGAGCAACGCCGATCCATACGGAGTGTTATGCGTATAAATCGTGGAAGATGTTTCAGAAAAAATTTGCAATAAAAGAAAATGTAAAATTCATAAAAGCAGGTGTAGGAGGAACTCCATCGGAGCTTGGAATGTTACGGTTTGAAAGAGATGTATTAAGAGAAAATGAACAGCCGGATATCATTGTCATTGAATTTGCAGTGAATGATGAAGGAGATGAAACAAAGGGAGACTGTTATGAAAGCCTTGTACGTAAAGCTTTGAAGCTTCCATGGAAACCGGCAGTTATTTTGCTGTTTTCAGTGTTTGCAAATGACTGGAATCTTCAAGAACGTTTGATGCCTGTTGGATTAAGATATGATTTGCCAATGGTCAGCATAAAAGATGCAGTAGTGCCTCAGTTTAAAAACAAAGAAAAACAAAGTATAACGAAGAATCAGTTTTTCTATGATATGTTTCATCCGAGCAATTTGGGACATACCATTATGGCAGATTGTCTTAGCTATTTTTTTGAACGATGTGAAGAAACAAAGGGATTAAGAAAAAATAAATTTGTAACAGGAATCTTTGATGAGGAAACATTAGAGAGAAGGCTTCTGGAAACACCTGTCATTGGAAATAGTTTCGAGTCAGTCCACCTGATAGATAAAAAAGATAGTTATGTAGGTGCGAAGATTGATGAGGGAGGATTTGTACATTGTGATAAAGAATTGCAATGTGTAGAAATCGATGATTCTTTAATGACAGTGCCAGAGTTTCCGCATAATTGGATGTATAATGGAGATTCGCCGGAAAATGCATACTTTGAGATGAAAATAAGCTGTAAGGCGTTATTATTGATATTTAAAGATTCAGGAGAAACAAATGTGGGAAAAGCAGATGTTTGGGTAGACACAGAATATTGCCTGTGTGCAGACCCACATATCAATAACTGGCTTCATTGTAATGCGGTCATTTTATTCAATGAAAAAGAAACGAAAGAACATATTGTCCGAATAGAGATTCCAAAGGAAGAAAGAGAGAAATGTTTTACAATTCTTGGATTCGGATATGTGAAATAGGAGGAGAAGAAGTATGGTAATTGCAAAGAATCCAATTTTAAGTGGATTTTATCCAGACCCATCTATTTGTAGAGTGGGGAATGATTTTTATATCGTAAACTCTAGTTTTGTATATGCACCTGGAGTTCCGATTTTTCATAGTAGAGATTTAGCACACTGGGAGCAGATTGGAAATATTTTAGAAAGCAAAGAGCAGCTTCAAGTTGAAAAAAGCGAAATTTCGAGAGGGATTTTTGCTCCGACGATTCGCTATCATGAAGGGCTTTTCTACATGATTACAACAAACGTAAGCTATGGAGGGAACTTTATTGTTACTGCAAAGAATCCGGAAGGACCATGGTCAGAACCATATTATTTAGGAGAAGAAGCAATAGGAATTGACCCAAGTCTGTTTTTTGACGATGATGGTAGGTGTTACTATTGTGGCACAAGGCCGAATCCGGAAGGGGTACGCTACAACGGAGACTGGGAAATCTGGGTTCAGGAACTTGATTTAAAGAGTATGAAACTGGTCGGCGAGAGTATGGCAATCTGGAAAGGGGCTGTAAAGGGAGTCATCTGGCCGGAAGGACCTCATATTTATAAGATTGGAGAGTATTATTATCTAATGCATGCAGAAGGTGGAACAGGACCAGAACATAGCATTAGTGTAGCAAGAAGTAAAAAACTATTTCAGTGGTTTGAAGGCTGTCCTAGAAACCCGATTTTTACACACAGAAATCTGGGAATGGATTACCCGGTTGTCTATGCGGGACATGGAGACCTTGTGGATGATGGATATGGAAACTGGTATGTAGTAATGCTTGCATCAAGACCGTGTAAAAAACATAGCAGCATGGGAAGAGAGACTTTTTTGGCGAAAGTTATCTGGGAAAACGGATGGCCGGTTATCGCCCCACAAGTTGGACGGCTTGAAGATTTTGTTGAGATTCCGCTTGAAGAACATCGTTTTGCAAATGAAGTGACTTCTTCAGATTGTATTCAGTTTTGGGAAAATGAGTTAGATGAAAGACTAGTAGGAATCGAAAAACGAGATGAAGAAATTTATTCTCTTTCAGAGAGAAAAGGAATGTTACGATTATACTGTAGAAAAGAGAAAATTTCAGAAAAAGACTACAGTTCCTATTTGGGATTAAGACAAAAAAGTTATCGTTTTGAGGTGGAAACAGGGATTGAATTTGAACCGAAGGCAGAAAATGAAACAGCAGGAGTGATTTTGTATCAGAACCATGAAAATCATTTAAAGTTTGAAATAAAACAGGTAGAAGGGAAAAAAGTATTTGAAGTAAACTCTTATATTCATGGGGAAGAGACAAAACTTTCAATAGTTGATATTAGTAAGTGGCAGGGAATTTTAAAAATTATGATTCAATGTCATGACCAGGAAGCCAGAGTATGGATTGGAAAAGAGAAAAACCTTAAACCGGTTGCAGAAAAGATTCCTCTTACTGCGTATACAACAGAAGAGGCAGGAGGATTTGTAGGGTGTACGGTAGGAATGTATGCGTCTTCAAATGGAAAACAAAGTGAGAATTATGCGGATTTTGGTTGGTTTTATTTGAAAAATATGGATTGATTAGATATAGGATTTTTGACTAGGGAGCAGAATTTTTCTGCTCCCTGAAGTGGTTTTAGAAAAAAGCAGGAGAAAGAAGAAAATGAGAAAATTATTGCATCGGATAGAAGAAGGGATGGATAACTTAAAATTAAAAAAAATTATACATGCTTTATCTCATATGCGTTTTAATCCCCATTATTATCACGGATAGTGTTATCTTTTTCATTGTTAGAAGTTCAGAACAGGAAAAACAACAACATGAGATGGCAAATATTGCAAATGCAGTAAGCTATAATATCAGTAATACGATAAGTAGCATAGGGGAAACAGCAAAAAGTATTTATACCAGTAAATATATCAATTCGTTTTTGATGCAAGAATATGAAAGTGCTCCGGAATATGTGTTGACTTATCAGGAGTTTTTCAAGGACCATTTACTTGAAAATATATTAGGAATGAATAATTTAGTATTTACTTTTTACATAGATAATGAAACGATAGTAAATGGAGGAAAGGTAAATAAGATTGAAAATATCAGAGAAACAAAAGCGTATCAAAGCTTAGTCGAACAGAAAAAAAGCAAAGGGATTTTTTTCGTATATGATGAGAGCAGAAACAAAATATCAAAAAAAAGGCAGATTGTTTTCTTGCAGAAATTAGATTTCTATTCACCGAATAAAGAAAAAATATTAAAAGTAGAGTTGGATTATGGAAAAGTAAGCGATGAACTAAAGAAAATGAATTATGATAATGAAGTTGAAATTTTAAATGAGGGAAGAATTGTGCTTTCCAATAAAAAGCATGGAACGGAAAGTGAAAATTATGAAAAAGTAAAGAAAAGGAGTAAATACACTTATTGTCAGGAGGTAAATCTTTACGGGACAGAACTTGAAATCCGTATAGATGAAAGTGAGAAAACCGGGTGGGATAGTCTTATGAATAAATTCCAGATTATATTATTACTTATTTTTGTAAATGTAATACTTCCGGTTTTATTTGTTTATTTAATCAATCGTTCTTTTACCAAAAGGATTACAAAATTAAGTAAAGTATTTCAGTCCGTAAATAATGAACAACTGATTTATATGTCAGATGAACGGGGAAAAGATGAAATTGGAAGTATGATTCGCAACTATAATCGTATGGTAGAGAGAACGAATCATTTAATTGAAACGGTGTATAAAAGTAAAATCAGAGAACAAGAGATTATAGTAGGAAGAAAAAATGCAGAGTTACTTGCATTGCACAGTCAGATAAATCCTCATTTTTTATTTAATGCGCTTGAAAGCATCCGGATGCATAGTATTTTAAAACAAGAAAATGAAACGGCAGATATGGTAGAAAAACTTGCATTAATGCAAAGACAGTATGTAGAGTGGGGAGCAGACTGTGTGGAAATAGAACAGGAAATTGAATTTGTAAAAGCATATTTGGCACTTCAAAAATATAGATTTGGAGAGCGATTAAATTATGATATAAATATAAGTCCAAAATGTGAGAAGAAAATTATACCAAAACTTACTCTGGTCACATTTGTAGAAAATGCATGTGTACATGGAATTGAAAGTAAATCCTCTCCGGGATGGATTTTTGTAAGAATCTATGAAAAAAACGAAAATTTATATATTGAAATAGAAGATACAGGGAATGGAATGAGCGAAAATGAGTATCAGGATTTACAAAATAAAATGCAAAATGCAAGTATTGAAATGCTGAAAGTAAAAGGAAGAGTAGGGGTGATTAATGCTTGTTTAAGACTGAAAATAGTTTCAGATGATAAAGTGAAATTTACGATTGAAGGAGAAGAAGGGGTAGGAACCATGGTTATGATTCAGATACCTGCTGAATATGTATGAGGAGGAAAATTAAGTGTTAAGAGTACTATTAGTGGATGATGAACCATTTATTCTGCAAGGAATAAAAATGCTCATTGACTGGGAACAGGAGGGATTTGAAATTGCAGGGATGGCTGCAAATGGGAAAGAGGCAATTGCATTTTTAGAACAAGAAGAAGTAGATTTAATTATTGCAGATATTCGAATGCCAGAGATGACAGGACTTGAACTTTTAGAAACCATAAAAAGAGAAAAATTATCCAATGCTTATTTTGTGATTTTAAGCGGCTATGCCGATTTTGAGTATGCGAGGAGGGCAATGCAAAATGAGTGTACGGAATATCTTTTAAAGCCTATCGACCGTGAAATGTTACTTAAGTTACTGGAAAAAGTTTATACAATGCGAAGTCAGGATAGAGAATTGGATAAAAAGCGAAAAGAGCAGGAAAAAGCTTACTTTTCCAGAAATGTAATTGCACTGATTCATGGAAAATATGATGATTTCAATTTGGAATATGTAAAACAACATATGAAGAATATAGAGGGAGTTCGTTATGTTGAAATTCAAAAAGCACAATCCGAGGAAATGGATGAAAGTATAGAAAAAGATATGAGAAATTTTCAAAGAGAATTATATCAGTGCTGCATTGAATTTTTAAAAGAAGATGCAAACCATTGTGTGTTTGATGTATCTGCGAATGAAAAAATATATGATATTGGTCTGATTTTTGCAGATGGGATGGCGCAAAAATTAGGATTAGATGAAAGAGCTTATCTGGAAAAGTTTTATCAATATCTGGTAAATAATATGAAACAGCCACTGATAATGTTGGTTGGAAAGAAGGTTTCAGATATCAACAGTATTTCAAAGTCTTATGGAAATACCTGTATGCTTCGGTCCTTTCAGGGATTTCGGGCGCAAAAATCCATTTACTTTTACGAAGATGAAGTGCAGGTATCCTGTAATAAGATTGTATTGTGTAAAGAAAGTCTGGACCGGTTGATTGGGACAATCGAGCAAAATAATTATATAGAAATAAAAAAGGCAATTGAGTTATTTTACCAGGAAATGGGAAATATGGGAATGAACAGTGAGACCATGACGCTTAACATCAATTATCTTTTATTTCGCTTGATTCATCTTGCAAGCGAGCAGGATGATGATGTGAATCAACAGGAAATTTTAAGATTAATCAGTGAGAGCAGTTTTGAAAGTGGAATTATGCGAGGAAGTAAAGCGCATCTTGCAAGTTTTGCATGTGAATATGCAGAGTACCTTTTTCAACTTAGAAAGAATGTTTCAAGAGGAGTTCTTGGTATGGTAGAAAAAGAAATCCGTGAGAGTTTTGCTTCTAATCTTACTTTAAAAGGGCTAAGTGAAAAATATTATGTAAATAGTGCATATCTGGGGCAGTTATTTAGAAAGAAATATGGACAGTCTTTTAAAGATTATTTAAATAATTATCGGATTGAGCAAGCATCGAATCAGCTCATCCATACAGATAAAAAAATTATACAAATTGCGGAGGAAGTAGGATATCATGACCTGGATTATTTTGTGAATCGATTTATTCAGGTGAAAGGCTGCACTCCGGCAAGATTTAGAAAACAAATGTTTGAAGAATAATAAAAAGCAGGATAAATTATAGAACAAATAAAGAAAAACTATAATTTATCCTGTGTTTGACTATAATTTCTCAGATGGTTTGTAAAAAGTGAAACAAGTATAATAAATATATCAAAAAGGAGGTACTTACAGTATGAGAAGAAAAGTAGTTGCAAGTGTACTGATAGGCACGGTATTGGCTGCCACATTATTTACTGGATGCGGCGGCAGTGGAAAAAGTAAATCAAGTTCAGATGAAGGAGGAGTAAAAGAGTTTACTGCCTTTTTTGCAGTTCCGGGTTCGGAAATTAATGATGATAATGAGATTCAGGAACTGATTGCAGAAAAGACTGGAGCAAAAGTAAAAGAAACTTGGCTGACAGGACAGACGGATGTAGAAGCAATTGGAACAATGATTGCAGGAGGAGAGTATCCGGATTTTATTGAGGGAGGAAATGGAACACCACAGTTATATGATGCAGAAGCGCTTGTTCCATTAGATGATTATCTGGATGACTATCCGAATATTAAAAATTTATTTACAGACCTTGAATGGGAAAAATTAAGACAGGAAGATGGTCATATTTACTGGATACCACAGTTTAGCTGCATCAAAGGTGAAGAAAAAGTCTGTACTCATAATGATGAAGCATTTTGGATTCAGGCAAGAGTATTAAAATGGGCTAACTATCCAGAAATTAAAACAATGGATGACTATTTTAATCTGATAGAGTCTTATAATGAAGCAAATCCTACAATGGAAGATGGAACAGAAAATATTCCGTATACTATTTTATGCGATGACTGGAGATATTTCTGTCTGGAAAATGCTCCAATGTTCTTGGATGGATATCCAAATGATGGTTCTTGTATGGTAGACCCTGAAACTCAGAAAGTTATGGATTACAATACAACAGATACTGCAAAAGCATATTTTGGAAAGTTAAATGAGGAGTATAAAAAAGGAATTGTAGACCCGGAATCATTTACTCAGAGCTATGACGAATATATCTCAAAACTTTCTTCAGGACGTGTACTTGGAATGATTGACCAGTGGTGGGATTTTTTAAATGCAAATGATGCAATTAAACAAGCCGGACTGGATAAGCAGGGCTGTGATTATATTCCGGTTCCTGTTACAATTGATGGGCGTGATAACCAGTGGCATAATTCCGGTGGAGCATTTAATGCATCAAGTGGACTTGCGATTACAACAAGCTGTGAGGATGTAGAAGGTGCATTACAGTTTGTGAATGATTTACTTTCACAAGAAGTACATAACTTACGTTGCTGGGGCGTAGAGGGTAAAGACTATGAAGTAGATGAGAACGGAGAATTTTACAGAACTCCGGAAGAAAGAATGCAGGTATCCGATACTGCGTATAAAGCATCACATATGTGCAGTTATTCTTACTTCCCACAGTATACAGGAACAAGTGAAGATGGAATAAATGCAAATAAACCAGATGGACAGGCAAGTGAATTTTTCTCAGGCTTAAATGATGATATCAAAGAAGCATTTGAGGCGTATGGAGCAGAAACTTATGTAGAGATGCTTGGTACAAATGATGCACCTGGAGACTGGTATCCAATGTGGAGTTATTCCAATAACTTTACAACAGATACCGACGGTGGTGTAGCATGGACAAAAATTGCAGAATTGAAACATGAAAAACTGCCACAGGTTGTAATGGCAAAAGATTTTGACGGTGCATGGAGCGAATATATGAAAGCATATAGCGATTGTAAACCGGAAGATTTTATTAGTGAATTACAAACAGAATTAGACAGAAGAATGGAACAGGCAGCACAATTTAAATAATGAAATTTAAAGGCAGGCAGATGTAGCATAAAATTTCATCTGCCTGTTTTTTAAGGAGTGATGTTATGGCAATGGTAAAACAAATCGAGAAAAGAAAATAAAATAAATCACATGGAAAGAAATAAAACGTCAGAAAGTACTATTGTTTTGGGCAGCAGTAATGGTAATCTATGGAATTATCTTTTACTATCTTCCACTTGGAGGATGGGCAATGGCATTCCAGAATTATAAGCCAAGAACAGGAATTCTTCATTCTGAATTTGTAGGATTAGAAAAATTCCGGATGCTGTTTTCAGATATGACATTTATTCGCGTAATTCGAAATACGCTGGCCATGGGTGTAATTAATCTTGTGGTTACATTTTTTACAGCAATTGCATTTGCTGTTTTACTAAACGAAATCAAATCAAAAGGTGGAAAGAAAGTCGTACAGACAATTTCTTACCTTCCACATTTCCTTTCCTGGATTATTGTAACAGGTATTTTACATGATATGCTTTCGGGAACCGGAATAATAAATGAGTTACTTGTAAATCTTCATCTGATTAGTAAGCCGATTAACTTTTTCGCACATACAAAATATTTCTGGCCGATTGTAGCGTTTGCAAATGTATGGAAAGAAACCGGATGGAATGCAATTATTTATCTGGCGGCTATTACATCTATTGACCCGTCTTTATATGAAGCCGCTTCCATTGATGGTGCAGGAAGATGGGAAAAAATTAAATACGTCACATTGCCGGGAATTAAACCTACAATTATTATTCTGCTTCTTATGAATGTAGGTAATGTATTAAATGCAGGTTTTGAAATTCAGTATCTTTTAGGAAATGGCCTGGTACAGAGTGTATCTCAGACAATCGATATTTACGTGTTAAAATGGGGTATCAGTCAGGGTGATTATGCAATTGGTACAGCGGCAGGTATCTTTAAAAGTGCTGTTAGTATCATTTTGATTGTAATTGCAAACCAGATTGCAAAACATAATGGTGAGGAACAGTTATTCTAATCAGGAGGAATTTGACAATGGAAGAGACAAAAAAAGCAAAAAAGAAAATACAAGTGTTTCCAATTGTAAATGCAATCATTATGATTTTGCTTGTAATTATTACATTATATCCGGTATTAAATACATTGGCAATTTCATTAAATGATGGTACAGATGCACTTCGTGGAGGAATTTACCTTTGGCCAAGAAAATTTACATGGAAAAACTATATTACCGTATTACAAAAAGATAATCTGCTTACAGGTGCTTATATTACCGTATCAAGAACGATTATTGGAACAGTACTGGCTTTGGTATCGAATGCAATTCTTGCATTTATTATTAGTAGAAAACGTTTTTTGTTTAAAAGAGGACTTTCTTTATTCTGGGTCATTACAATGTATGTAAATGGTGGAATGATTCCGACTTTCCTGTTATATAAAGGACTTGGACTTACCAATAGTTTTGCGGTATATGTAATTCCTGGAATGGTAAGTGCATTTAATATGTTGGTAATTCGTACATATATGAACGGAATCCCGAATAGTCTGGAAGAATCTGCGCAGTTAGACGGTGCAGGATATACCACGATTTTCTTAAAAATCTATTCTCCGTTATGCAAACCAGTGTATGCAACCGTTGCACTGTTTGTAGCAGTTGGACAGTGGAATTCCTGGTTTGATGCAATGCTGTATAACCGTATGAATAGTAGTCTGACAACACTTCAATACGAATTGATGAAACTGTTGTCGTCTGTAACAAATCAGGGTGGTTCGGCAGAAGCGATGAAAAATGCAATTGGAGCGGTTACACCTACTTCGGTTCGTGCAGCGGCTACGATTATCACAATGCTTCCAATTATTTGTATTTATCCATTCTTACAGAAATATTTTGTAACCGGATTAACATTAGGTGGAGTAAAAGAATAAAAAGATAAGAGAAACAGCTGGCTTATTAAAAAATAATTCGGCTGTTTCTTATTGATTTTTAAAAAAAAGTATGTTAGAATTTTTAAAGCGAAGAATGTGTGTAAGTAGATTTTTGAATTTGTTTTTCCAGAGAGCTTTTGTCACCGGCTGTAAGCAGAAGCAAAAACATCAGAAATCGAATTTCAGCACGGGAGCTTCTGGCGAAAAGCTGTAAAAGTTCAGCGTTAAGTCAGATGTAAGGCTGCATTAAAGCCAGATGAGAGCAAAACCGTATAAGAGAAAGAATAGAAATAATAAAAAAACAGCGGTTTTGAATTAGGGTGGTAACGCGAGATACCTCGTCCCTTTTTGTGGGGCGAGGTTTTTTTATTTCAATAAATGAGAAGCGTGCTTGAATTTTTAATTTATGGAGGAAATTATGAAAGACAAGATTCAAAAACTGAGAGAACAGTTTCAAGATGAACTTGGAACCGTAAATGCATCTTCTTCTTTAGAAGAACTTCGCCGAAATTTTTTAAGTAAAAAAGGGTATGTTTCAGGCTTAATGAAAGAGCTTGGAAAAGTTCCGCCGGAACAGAAAAAGACAACAGGACAGTTAATCAATACATTTAAACAGGAAGTAATTGCAAAATTTGAGAAAAGAAAAGAACTGATTCGTCTGGAAGAAGAAAGAGCCATCAATCAGGCAGAGTCCTACGATGAATCTCTTCCGACAGAAAATCCGTGTGGTTCTTATCATCCAATTACTCTGATTCAGAGAGAATTGGAGGATATCTTTGAATCTATGGGATTTAATGTAGAAGATTATAGCGAAATCGTAGATGATTATCATTGCTTTGAAGCACTGAATATTCCGAAATATCATCCGGCACGTGATATGCAGGATACCTATTATCTGTCTACACCAAACCAGTTATTAAAGAGCCATACTTCTGCTGCACAGAATGCAATTATGAAGAAGTATGCAAAAGCATTAAAAGAAGAAGGACGTCCGATTCGTGCCGTATTCCCGGGAAGATGTTTCAGAAACGAAGCAATCGATGCCTGCCATGAAAACACTTTCTTCCAGATGGAAGGAATTATGATTGATAAAGACATCTCTATTTCAAACCTGATTTATTTTATGAAAACCATGCTTTCTGAAATCTTTGAAAGAGATGTAAAAGTACGTCTGCGTCCTGGATTTTTCCCATTTGTGGAACCTGGATTTGAATTAGATATCCAGTGCTTAATCTGTGGAGGTGACGGATGCCCATCCTGTAAAAACTCCGGATGGCTGGAACTGTGTCCATGTGGTATGATTCATCCAAACGTATTAAAATACGCAGGAATTAACACCGAAGAAGAACCAGATAAATATACCGGATTTGCGTTTGGTCTGGGTCTGACCCGTCTGGCAATGATGAAATATGGCGTAAAAGATATTCGTGTATTTAACGAAGGTGACTTAAATGCATTGTCACAGTTCGTAAGTAAATAGGAGGTGAAGAAACATGTTCGTATCAATGAATTGGATTAAAGACTTTGTAAATTTGGACGGATGGGATTTAGACCAGCTGATTCACAGATTTACACTTTCTACAGCAGAAGTAGAAGGAATTGAATATAAAGGAAAAGATGTAAAAGATGTTGTTGTAGGTGAAATTCTTTCCTGCGAAGACCATCCGGATTCCGATCATCTGCATTTATTAAAAGTGGATGCCGGAGATGAAGTTTACGATGTAGTATGTGGAGCCCCGAATGCAAGAGCAGGTTTAAAAACCGCATTTTGTAAAGTAGGCGGAGAAGTTTGCGGAATCAAAATCAAAGCTTCCAAAATTCGTGGATATAAATCTTTCGGTATGTGTTGTTCTGCAAAAGAACTGGGAATTTCTGAGACACATGACGGAATCATGGAATTAGATGCAGACTTAAAGAACGGTACAGATTTAAAAGAAATTTTCCCAATCGACGACGTGGTATTTGAAGTCGATAATAAATCTTTAACAAACAGACCGGACTTATGGGGACATTATGGAATGGCTCGTGAGTTTGCAGCACTGACCAACCAGCATGTAAAACCACTTGATGTAATGGAAAATCCATACACAGGTGATGCAACTGTTGCAGTAGAAGTAGCAAACAAAGACCTGGTATTCCGTTACACAAGCATGCGCATTGAAAATGTAACCAAAAAAGTCAGTTCAATGGAAATGCAGATTCGTCTGTTCTACTGTGGTACAAGAGCAATCAATCTGCTTGCAGACTTAACTAACTACATTATGTTAGAACTTGGTCAGCCAATGCATGCATTTGACGGAAATAAAATCGAAAAGATTGTAGTTGACACGCCAAAAGAATCCTTCCAGTTCAAAACATTGGATGATGTAGAACGTGAAATTACACCGGATACTCTGATGATCTATGATAATGAAACACCGGTTGCAGTTGCCGGAATCATGGGTGGTTTAGACAGTGAAATCGTAGACGGAACAACATCTGTTGTATTGGAATCCGCAAACTTTGACGGGGTAAGTGTTCGTAAATCGGCTTCCAGATTAGCACTTCGTACCGATGCATCTGCACGTTATGAAAAGACACTTGACCCGGAAATGACAATGCTTGCCGTAAAACGTTTCATCAAGCTTTTAAAAGACGTAGATCCGGAATGTGAATGTGCAAGTAAGATTACAGATGTGTATGTGAAAAAATATCCGGAATTAAAAGTAGAGTTTGACAAAAAATTCGTAGACCGTTATACCGGAATTGATATTCCATGTGAAAGAATTAAATTAACACTGGAACAGCTTGGATTTAAGACCACACAGGACGGCGAAAACTTCGTATCAGAAGTGCCAAGCTGGAGAGGAACAAAAGATGTCAGCATGAGAGCCGACATTATTGAAGAGATTACACGTATCTATGGATATGATAACTTTGAAATCAAGACAACCTTATCTCCGCTGCTTCCTGCAAAGACAACAGAACGCAGAAAAGAAGAAAATCTGATTAAAGACTTACTGGTAAAAGCTTATGCAATGAATGAAGTCAATACCAGATTATGGTGTGATCCGGATGCTCTTAGAAATCTTGGACTTGCTCCGGAAGAAAATGTACGTCTTTTAGGTCATGCAGACGACAATGGAATTTTAAGAACCAGCATGATGCAGAGCTTCCTTCCATTGGTATACAATAACCGTAATTACAAACCAAGCTTTGGAATGTTTGAAATTGCGCGTACTGTACTTGGTGTAAGAGAAGATGAGACTGCCGATGAACATCGTATGCTCGGAATCGCGATGTACAGTAAAGAAGAAAGCGAAAAGAAATTATATATTAAAGCAGTACAGCTTTTAAATACTATTGTAAGTCAGCTGAAACATAAAAAAGTGGCTTATGAAAAAACAGAAGTAAGACATGAGTGGCAGCATCCGAAGAATACAACAAAGATTTTGGTAGACGGAAAAGAAATCGGTATCTTGAATACCCTGCATCCAAAGACTTTGGCTCATATTGCGAAAAATGCGGCAGTGGTATGCATTGAAATTGATATGGATGCATTACTTGCAATTCCGGCTATGGACTTAGAGTTCAATGAACCATCCAAATATCCGACGATTGAATATGATTTATCCTTACTGATTCCAGAAGGGGTACGCTTTGATACGATTTCTGAGTGCTGGAAGAAATTAGAACTTGAAATCTTAAGAGAAGTTTCGGTTATTGATATCTATGATGCAGCAGGAGTGAAGAGTGTAACCATTCGTTTGTCCTTTGGTCTTGATACAAGAACACTGACAAGCGAAGAAGTGCAGGCTGCGGTAGATGCAATTCTGAAAAATATGAATGAAATCGGAGTTAATCTGAAACTGTAATTGTAATTGAATAGAATGTAAAATAAGATGTGGAAAACTCCTCGCCAGATGGCGGGGAGTTTTTTTGCATGAAGAAGGTTTAAGAATTAGGGCGGGAATTCTCGGTTGTTGACGAAAAAACCAACCACGAAAAAACTTCAGGAGCAGGTGTATTAGTTGGCGGAGTTATGAGAAAAAAATTAAAACGAGAAAAGTGAGTTCAGAGGAAAAAGAGATGGCTGAAAATACCATCTCTTTTAATATGCTAAAAATTAGAATAATCAATTTTTTTAATGGAACAACTGTGATGTTTTGTTTCTTTATCGTAATTAATGCCAGCAAGAATAAAATTTCAAGGCAGGAAAGGGTTCTTTCCAGAATTAATCCCAGAGTTGCTTTTGAGTGCTGGCTTTTTTTGCTATAATAAGTCTAGATATACTTATTTACGAAAGCTGGTGAACCATTTGAATTTATTGGAATTTTATCAAACTTATCCTGAAAATTATATTTTATGTGGATCTGGAGGAACCGGAAAAACAACATCGCTTTTATTATTAGAGCGAGAACTGACAGGGGCAATGCTCAACAATAAAACAGTAATTCCGTTGTATTTCAAGATGAATTCCTGGAATCGAAAGCGGATTCGAGGAAACTTTTTGCTGGATGAATTATGTGCGTTTTTTAAGGAGGCGGTACGGACAGATGTGGTATGCAAGATGTTAAGAGAATCATCTGAGTATTTGTTCTTGTTTTTATTAGATGGAGTGAATGAATTAGTAGATTATTGTCTGGAAAATGGAATGACGGTATACGAGTGTCTGGAAAATGAAATTCGGGAGCTTAGTTCTTTTTCAAATGTAAATATCATTATGACAAGCAGAAGAGAATTTTCGTTTTATGACCCTTCGATTCAAGAAAAATTTAAAAAGATTGAATTTGAAAAGCTGGAGAAAACACAAATTGATGCGTATTTAAAGCTGAGTCCTACACAATGGGTGGCACCGGAAATCCATTTAAAAGAAGAGTTAGAAAACCCAATGTTTTTAAAGCTTTTTCGAGAGATTTATGAGCGTGCACCGGAAGAAGCGATGCGGTTAAAAAGTAGAAATGAGTTGCTTCAAAAATATTTTGAGCTAGATGTTTTAGCAGATTCAATGGAAGCGCATCGTGATAATATTCGTGAGATCCGACGCTTTTTAATTCATGAGATTTTACCGAAGATAGCATTGGAAGTAGAGAAAGCGTTGCTTTGGATAAATGTGGATTCGGAAGAAAACAAGCTCAGAACTTTGGAATATCAAAGATTATTGGAACAAGTTTTGAGTGAGACAATAATTCCGCAGAATATGACGAAGGCATTGATTTATCAAATCCTTCCAAAGCTGGGAATCGTAGATGAGCAGCTTGAATTTTCGCATGAAACAATTAGAGAATATCTGGCTTTGTGTGCATTTCTGGAGACAAAGAATAGAAAAGAAGTTATAGATTTGGTAATAAAAAATTTAAAATATTATCCTAAGTTTGATAAAGCAGCCCAATTTAGCAGAAGATGCCGTCACCTTGATTTTGCGGAATTCATTTATGGAGAGCTTGGAGCAGAATTGTATTGCTTTTTAGCAGAAGAGGACGAAGTAAAAAAAGAAGCCTTTGAATTTTATTATGAGCTTGCAGGACTTCATGAAGACTTAAGTGAGAATCAGAAGTGTGTGGAAATTGGCTGGATTGCAGTAGAGGAAATGCAAAAAATAAAGTTAACGCCATTAGAACAAGGGACTTGTTATAATTTTTTATATTATTGTTGTAATAAAGAGAAGAAGAGGGATGCGTATCCGCTATTAGAAGCCGCAATAAAAGAACTGGAAAATGTGCCGCAATATCAAAAAAAGCAGGAAGAATATAAGTTGACTTACGGAAAAATTATTTCGAATATGGGAAGCTATTATTATCAGAGAAAAGAGTATGAAGAAGCTTTAAAATGGCATAAAAAAGCGTTGGAGTTTCGTAAGATTTCTCTTCCTGACAGAGTGATGGACAGTTACCGGACGATTATGAGTGATTATTTTTGCATGAAACAATATGAAAAAGGATATGAAACTTATCGGGAAGCAGTAAAAAAGACACAGCCGGATGCGTTATTTTTAGTGCGGGCAATTGGCTGTGAACTTTGTCTGTTAAAAGAAAATGAAAGAAGAAAATCTGGAAAACAAATCTTAGAAGAACTGCCAGTACAGATCGAGCGTGTAGTTGAATTAGCTGTGTCAAAGCAGAAGAATGAATGTTGGTGTTTTGAAAGATTTGCAGAAAAAATTAGAGGAATTAGAAGCGTGGACAGAACTGCAAGAATTAGTGAAAGAATATCGAACTAAGATAGAGGAGTATTTATAAACAATTTTCTGAGAGAAGGTTTTAGAATAAAAAAGACAGGAGAAGATAAAGATGTATAGAGAAGTGTTGAAGTGCGTTGCTGAAATAACAGATTATCCGTATTCAATAGAAAAATGGGAAGCCAAAGAGACAGTAAAAACGTCAAAAGAAATGATAAAGCAGATTGGAGAATTGGAATTTGAATATTTAAATGGACATAAAAAATTGCGTCAGAAATTTATTACACAGTTTATAAAGGATTTAAAAGCAGAAGAATCGGGAGAGCAAGTAGAAGAGAGAAAGCTCTCCGAGTTAGAGTGTATGACTCTGATGTTTGTTGTGATTGAAAATGAGCTAAATATTGATAAAGAAGAATCCTATCTGGAACTTTATGAAGATATCTGTGAATCAGCGGGGTGCAAGTATGCGTTAATGCGTATGGATAATAAAAGTGATATGACAGAACTAATTTTGTATTATGTCTTAAAAACACATCAGGGATTTGATATTTGGGCAGGCTTATCGAAAGATTGGAAGGAACGGAAAGAAACAGCGTATGCATTGAATTTTGAAATGGATAATCTGACAACAAAAAATTTCAAAGAAGTTTGTGAGAGAATCAAAGCTGGACTGGATGAAACCGGAATGGAAACAAAAAATTCGCTGGATATCATTACAGAAAATATGAATGGAATTATTGCGGATCCGACCAGACTTGGAAAAACGAAGCTGGAAGAAGTGTTTAATCAGGAAGTGATTTTGCATGTATGTGATACCGGAAAACGGAGACAGTGGTATTTATACCGTTTATTATCCCTTGTTGTAATAGGGCAGATTGAAAAATTTTGTAGAGATATTCAAATTTGGCAGACGGATGCTTCGATGAAAGAGCAGTTAAAGAAGGAACTCAAAGAGTGCTGGTTGACGGATATTGGGCTTGGAAAAACGAATGAAATGGGGCGTCCGTTATCGAAAATAGCAGAATACATTGACGAGTATAAAGAGGTTTCATCAGAAAAATGGAAAGAATATCTGATGAGCCGGAGATTAAATTATACGAAAGTCATTCACGTATTCAATGAGTTGTTTGACGGAGGTTTGGTATTTAATGATTATGTAATAGATGGCTTAGAAGAAGATGAAATTAAGGAAGATTTGGAAAAAGGAGAGGCATTTGCACCATTTGAAGCAAGAGCGGTCAGACATGGAATGGATGCAGAAGAAAAACCTTATGAACTCCGTAGAATGGAAGTGATTTTTAAGGAAATTCTGACTGGAGAAAGAGAGGTTTCAAGAGAATTTTTACTGCTTGTAGTACTTGGAATTAAAGCGCTTGGAGTAGCAAATATTCAGCTTCCATACATAAATGAAAATTTATTATTTAATTGCAGATTTGGAACGGAACTTTTGGACACACCGTTTGATGAATATTTTATAGAAGTCTTTGAAAGTATGGAAGAAATGTGTTCTTTAAAAGAAAGAGTTAATCGGTTAAGAATGGCTTCATGGGATTTTGAAGATAGCTGTCTGGAAGAGGGCTATGCAGTTTTTCATGATATTTTATTTGCTAAATGCTAAGTAAGAGGAAAAAATAGGAATAAAAAAAGGGAGTAAAAGAATGGAGAGACAGAGTCTGATTGATGAAAAACAAAAAATTACACTGGCGGATGAAAAAAGCGGAGTGTTGAAAGTAGACTTGATTCAGGTAGTGGGCAGGGGAGGCACAGCGATTGCTTATAAAGGAATCCGGCATTTCAATGGAGAAAAACAGATGTGTATCATAAAAGAATATTTTCCAGATGAAAGTCAGTCACCTGTGAAACGTTATTATCGAGAAAAAACAGGAGAGCCGATTTGCATTCGCTCAGAGGACCGTGAAGAAGAAAAGAAACGTCAGGAACAAAATGTCAGACGAGAAATTCGTTTGGCAAATGAGATGTATTTTGATGGAAAAAATAACAGTCCTTATGCATTTCATACGGAATTTTTAACGCATTACGGGGACAGCAGTTATATGATTCTGGATACTTCAGAGGGGCAGACATTAGAAGCTTATGTCAGAGAAAAAGGACGGCTTAGCATCGAAGAAGCGATTGAATCAATCGAACGGCTTTTAGTGATTGTAGAACAGCTTTTGGGAGATAAATACTGTCACGGGGATATTAAAGGGCAGAATATCTGGATTCGTGGAGAGGGCGTGGCAAAATCATTTTGCCTGCTTGATTTCGGGAGTGTATTTTCTTATGACGAATATGGATATGATTTAAAGACCATGAGCCGGCAGGAAAAGAAGGAGATGGCAGATAAGATTGTATTTAACGAAGGAATTGGATGCAGCAGTGAGGGATATCGAGCTCCGAAAATTTTTCAGCTTAGTGTTGCAAAAGCGAGATATATAGAAGAGCGAACAGCAAGACGTGCCGGATTGCTTCTTGAAGCAGTAAAAGCAATTACGCCAGCTACAGACCTTTACAGCTGTATTCAGGTTATGTTCCGGCTTCTATATGGAGAGGTTTATAAAGGAGATGGAAGTGTTAACATAGAAAAGATTCAGGAACGAACCGGATGCAGTGAAAGCGTGGCTGAAAAGCTGCTTGAAATGATGAAAAAAAATGGAAAAGAAGAATACCGGACTGCAGATGAAGTAAGAAAAGATTTGGAAATCTTAAAAACATTACAGCAAAAAGGCGCGCATCCGCAAGTGATTTTAGATGCATTAAAAGAAAAATTAAAGAATAAAACAATAGAAATTGATGAACGATTGTTGAATCAGGTAAAATGTGAGAATTAACTCAAAATTCAGAACCTTCTTTATAAAATTTGATATATAGAGAATAGAAGGAGGCATTTGAAGATGAGAGTACATACCGGAGATTTACACGGGAACATGAGTCGTATCATTGAATTTATTCAAAAAAATCAAGGAAAAGAAAACTGTTATCTGTTTGTGCATGGAGATGCAGGAATCAACTATGATTTAGGAGAAGGGGACAGAAAAAAGAAGCAAGAGCTTCAAAAAGCAGTGGATGAATTTTGGCAAAAGAATCAAAAAGAATGTAATATTTTATTGATTCGAGGAAATCATGAGTGCAGACCGGAAAACATTTATTCTTATGAAAAGCAGATGCGATGGGGTGGACAAGTCTATGTGGAATCTGAATATCCTAATCTGATTTTTTTAAAAGATGGAGAATTATTTAAAATCGAAGGCAGTCAGTATCTGGTACTCGGTGGTGGATATTCCTCGGATTATTTTTCGAGAATGTTAAATAACGAAGGCTGGTGGCCGGATGAAGAACTTTCAAAGATAGAATGGCAGAAAATTATTGGCAGGTTAGAAGAGAAGAATCAAAAAGATTTAGACTTATTAAACTTAATTGTACTTTCTCATGTGCTTCCGAAAAGTTGTGCAAAAGTATTTACAGAACGAAAACAGACATCACGGACAGAAGAAAAAATGGATGAAATCCTTGAACGATTTGGTTCTTCCATAAAAGCCTGGTACGCAGGACATTATCATATCAATGAAGAGAGAAACATGTCGGAAAACTGGAAGGGAGAAGTAAAAATCTTTTATGATTGCTTCTGGAAAGAATAAAAAGCAATAAAAAAATAAAATTAGAAACGAAATTCAAGAGCATTTTTGTATAGTTAAATTATACAGAAATGCTCTTTTTAAATTCATAGGAAACTTCGTCTTATGAATTTAAAAACGATCTGCGAGGATTGTACCGGGCGGTGAGGAAAGCTGTCGCAAAAGCGACCCGCCGCAGGCAGAGAATCTTGCAAGCGAGATTTTTATAAAAGGAAGGAGGCAAGCGAAGTGAGAATCACAAACATCACATTAGAAATGATAACGGTCATCTGTTTTTTGATTTTCATTTGTTATGAAAGTGCGACAATGCAGAAAACAGTTTATAAAGTTCCAGGAATATGGAGTCTGAGAATTAAGCGAATCGGAAGAATGAAATGCTTTTTAAAAAATAAAGATATGGTATCTGAACTTTCACTTCAGCCTGGTATTTATCGACTTGGAACAGGGTGGTTTAACGATATCAGAATTTACGGATGTAAGAGTAAAGTAAAACTTTATTTGAATATAGAATCAAAAAACAAAATTTTATTGACTGTTTTAAAGGGGGAAGTCGAAATGGAGGGGACTGTTTTAAAAGAGAATGCTTCCATACAGAAACATATCACACGAAATACAACACTTTTTATGGATGGAATTAAAATCGATTTCAGAAGGGAGGAAGATTAATGCTTGAAAAATTAGTTTATTTTATCAGTTCTTTTTCATTGCTTTTCTGGACTGTATTCAGCAATAAGAAATCATTAGATGAGAGCCTGGCTTATGTATGGGTAGTTACAATACTGTTAGCAGTAGAACTCGTAATCAGTATTATATGGGAAAAGAATCGAAAGAAACGACAGGGAATTTACATCATGTTGTTTTTAATGAATATCGGGGCAGCCGTTTCCTATTGTGCATCAAACTGCAGAGTTTTTGCAAACGATTTAAAGTATTTGATTTTGATTTTTACAGGTGTTTATTTTCTGACTTGTTATACTGACTGGTATCAGTCAAAGAATCTGGGCTTTCTGGCTATGCTTTCTGCACCTTTGGCATTAATCGGCGCGCTGTTTTGTAATCCGATAAACGGAGCACACATTAAGGTCTTTGGAATTTTGGTTTTACCGCTGGTTGTTCTGCTTTATCAAACTGCTATCTGCTGGTTTTTGAAAGGGCACAGCAGAGGATATCTTGGAGGAAAGGTTGGAAGTCTTTCTTCCAAAAATGTCGGTTTCTTATGCTATACCGTAGCTCTCTTCCCTCTTATAGCAATGTGCAACGAATTTAATTTATTAATTCTAATTGCTCTGCTTGGAACAGCGTTTTTCTGGTATTCGATTCCGGATTTAAAAATCCGGATGGCTTACATCGGGCTCTGTCTTGGAACAGCATTTTTGGCCTGCAGGTTTGTTTCTCATATCAGAGTGCGACTGGAAGTATGGCTTGATTTACCGAAAGCAGTAACCGACGAAGCACTGGTTGGAAAGACAGAAAGTATTGTTTATTTTTTGAAAAATATTCAGCGTAGTGGCTGGTTTGGATTGGGACCTGGAAACTTATCAATTATTTTTAAAACGACTTGTGATACGGATCATGCATTGACACGAATCCTTTATGATTATGGAATTTTAATGGGAATACTGGTCATTGCAGCAGGAGTTTTGCTTGTAAGATGGATGACAACTATTCGAACATTAGATACAATGGAAGAATTTTGGACGTTGGGAAGCATTATTGTAACCGGTACGATTCTTTTGCTTCATATTGGGTCTAATACAGGAGGATTCATCAGTGCAGGAGTGAGCCTTCCTCTGGCATCAAGAGGGTTATGTTTAAATGCAATGTTTGTAAGTTACATAGCTGTGGAGCTTGGCTTTATGGAAAAAGGAGAAAAAAGAAATGTTCAGAAAAAAAGAAAAACTTCAAAGTTACATTAATCAGGTATGGCGTTTGTTTAAAGTGGCACTTGTAATGATGCTTGTTCTGGCTGTTGTTTTGGGAAACCGTTATCTGGAAGCAGACGCAAAAACGACAATGTCAGAACAGGAATTAGACAGTTCTTTACTGAGTCTTTCAGAAGTGTATTTGCCAGGTACTATTTATGACAAAAAGGATAATGTATTGATGTTTGGCAGTGAACCAGGAAAACTTAGTTGGATGAGTGATAAAAAGAGTAATTCTCTGGAGCGTTTAATTGGAGGAACGGATTATATAAAGGCAGTGGAAACCGGAAATGTCCGCATGACCATTCTTGGGATGGCACCGGAACTTTTGGGTGAATCCGATTCAAGAATGGATGAAAAATCTTTGTTTCATCCAAATCAGAGACGAATTGGTGGAAATGTAAAGCTTACGATTGACGCAGACTTACAAAATTTTATTGAAGATCTGTTGATTGAAAATGGCTATATGGACAGCTCTGTTATGGTGAGTAATTTTCAAACCGGAGAGGTTGAGGCTGCGGTATGTCTGGGAGGAGACTCTTCAGAAACCGTATTCTCAAGAAAATTTCATCCGGCAAGCACCATGAAACTGGCAATTGCAGCATCGGCATTAGAATACGATGCAAATCTTGCAAATTTCAGTTATACCTGCAAAGGCAACAATACCTTTACATTAGATGCAGAGGGAAAAGAAACGGTTTCTGTTCACTGCTCAGGTGGAAATGTACATGGAACATTGACAACAATGGAGTCGGCAATGGCGCAGAGCTGTAATGGTTATTTTATTGCCTTAGCGCAGCAGGTTCCGGAAGAAATTTTAAGAAAAAACTTAAAAAAATTCGGATTTGACGATGTGATGCATTATGATTCATTTAAATTTAATGATAATACCTTTATGGGGGAAAGTGAAAATGCTTACGACCTGGTCTACGGATGTATCGGTCAGGGACAGGCATCCGTAACCACGATTGGATTAAACATGTATACAAATGCAATCTTAAATAAAGGTGTTCTGGCAGAGCCTCATTTTATTTTAGGATCGAATGACAAACGAGAAGAACCAATGAAAGCAAAGACACAGGCAGTCACAAGACAGATGTGTACAGAAGAGGTGGCAGACAGCATCAAAAACATGATGGTGAAAGTCATGAGAGAAGGAACAGGACGTGACTTTGCAGTTGATGGAGTTGAGATGGCATTTAAAACCGGTACCGGTGAAGAAGGAGACGGAAAGACACAGACGTTACTCGTAACAGGAGGCATTTTGAATGAAAATAAACCATATTCGATTACGGTATGTTTAAATCATATTGATGGGGGAAGCAGTGTCAATGCCGGACTGATTGCGAAAGAGATCGTCAATCGATTAGTTACGGAAGAATAGGTTTCGAATAGTACATGAAAGAGGAGGAACGGTTATGTTTGAAAATTAAAATTAGTGACGAGGTAGATTATATTCCATTTGAAGTGGATGGTGTGGAGTTAAAGAAAACCGAAATTTTGTTTACCAATGAAGAATTAAGAAATGGAGTAGAAACTCTTTCCGAAAGACTGGGAATTAGAGGAAAGCCAGGTGATTGAAAATAAATATTTAAGCATAGATATGGTTGGAAAAAACGGAATTGAAGCAGTATATGAAGATTTAGATGCGGAATTTCCAATTGCATTAAAAAGAAATTAAAAGATGGCAGACAGAAATTTGCACCGATAAAAGTAAAAGCCGGCACCGATAAAATTCTTCCGATTCATGCAGGCTGTGTGCCGGTGCAACAGGTCGTTGCAGTTGGTCGTATGTCCTCAGGAAAAACCTGCCTGCGTCTCCAGATGACAGACCTGCCGTATTTTGATTTGATTGCATCGGGAACCGATACAGCAATCTATGATGATTTTCCGGCAATCGATTTACTAAAAAGAAAACAGGATGAAGAGCGCAGAGCCTTTATTTATGAGCAGGTACTGCCGGAAGGAACAAAGGTAAACGGTATTTATCCGGCGAATTATTATATGATTTCTGCTCCAAAACGTAATATTTTATTAAAATACGATGACATCTCCGGAGAAGAATGTATCAACATGGATTGGAATTCTTCTATTTTAAATGCTTCTTACATTATTTTTATGATTGATTCAAATGAATTGCTCGGAAAAGAAGTTGCAAAGTACCATGAAATTTTAGACCAGCTTCTTCCAAAAGTGAAAATTAAAAAAGCGGGTCAGGATTATAAAATTTTTGTTGCAATTACCAGAGCAGATTTGCTTTTAGAACAGAATGAAAAACTGGCAGGCATTTGTCAGAAGACACTTTCCTGGGATGGCAAAAGATATACAAAACTGGTTCACAAGAATGGTTTCAACTTAAAAGAGTTCAATAAGAAGCAGATGGCAATCAAGGAGTATTTAAGTCAGGACTGCCCGGACTTTTATAATACAATCCGCCGTTATATCGGAGAAGACAAACTGGTTTATGGTTTATTAGCATCCATTGGCAGTGAACCGGTTCGAATCAGTGAATCAGATGGAAATGGAATGGAAGTATGAGTACAATCCTCAGTTTATCGAAAGAACCAATTATGTATTTGATTGAATGATTCAGGTCTTTATCCGACAGCAACAGAAAAAAAGGAAGAATCTAAAAAAGAAACCAAAAAAGAGACAAAAAGAGATTATGAAGAAGACGAAGAATCAGATGAAACAGATGTAGAAGGATTATTTGATTTTAACAGTTTAAAGGAAATCTTAAAGAAGAAGTTTAGGAAAACGGTAGAATAGGAATCGGGAGGGAAAGGTATGTATTACTTTATTGGAGGCAGAAATACAAAAAGTGGAAATGGACTTGGTGTTTTACGCTACAGTCCTGGATTTCCAATCGAATATCTGGAAAAAATTGAAAAAGAATGTCTTGAAATTGAAGTGGACAGTCCAGAAAAAGCATTGTTAATCTATCCAATTGGAAATAAAAATATGGTGGTTATGCAGGGAAAGAAAGTCAATGGAAATTATTTTGATGGAAGAGCACATGTGACAATGCACGGCTTTTTAATGAATATTGAGGAATTTAAGAACATAATTTTTCGTCTGCCGGCAGTAAACGGAATGGTCTTTTATGAGAAAGAATTTAAAGAAAACTTAAAAAGACTTCCAAACGAAAACTTTGAGAGAGATGTAAAATGGTTTGAACAGTGGAAGGAAGAGGATTTACTTGAAAAGATAAATACAGAAACTCGATTAGAACTTTTTAAAATGGCATTTTATCTGGCAAAACATCCGGAAGAATCCTTCTATTTTAAATTTGAAGGATCAGAGCCGGAACGAAGAAAAGTACAGCTTGAGTACTATCAGATTCTGCCTTATGAGCTTCAGGAACATCTTTATACTATCAGTAATGGAACATGCCTTCAGTCGAAAGCACAAATTTTAATTGGAGGAAAAACGGAATATAAAAACGGAGAAAAGAAATGGGAATCTATGTGGATTCCAGGAACCGTAAAAACAGTTTTAGGATTGGATTGGAAAGAGCGAAAGAAAATTTATGAGTTTACTTATCAGATTATAAAAGAAGCTGGAGAAGATGTGTTAGGAGTGACAGAAAAAATTTTGTTTACGCTGTATGAAAATCTATGGGAAATTTATAGAAACCCTGAGAAAAAATGTACAGCTGCTGAAAATATGCTGAAAATTTATTTTCCGAAAATTTGGAATCTCTTAAGAAAAAAAGGAATGATTCAGACTTCTTTACAAGCAAAAACTTTTGAATATAAATTATCTGGTCAGGAGAAAACAGAAATTAAAACCAGAGAATCAGATAAGAAACAGGATAAAAAACCAGAAGAATTTGCAGAAGAATGCTGGGAGTATCTTGAAAACAGCGCAAATCCAAGTTTTTTATTCTCTAAAATTCGCAATTATTATCAGGACAAAGAGGATGAATGGTTTGAGTTTCAGAATGAGTTAAGAGAAAGATTGTTTGGATATTCCGTTGCGGTTTCTTTGATTGGAAAGCCAGAAGATGGTAAAACACAGTGCTTTGCAAAGTTATTATTATTTGCTTACGAGTATCATCAAGATGAGTATTATAGTTTGATGTGGAAAGAAGATGGTTTATTGCCGGCACCTTATGATATGGCAAAAGTAATGAAGTTCTTATCGAGCAAAATGGAAGAAGAACAGAGAAAAATGAAATATTACGAAAAAGTTGTGATGGATGAGTATTTGAATACAATGAAAATCCCTTTAAAGAAGTCTAAAAGAGACAAATTAGTAAAAGCAAACCAGGATGAATATATGGAACATTTTAACCAAATCAAGTAAGTCCCCTGCTTCAATTGCGAAAAGCAATAAGCAGGGGTGGGGACCTGCTTGTATCAGGAGGGGGCAAGCCCCTTCTGATAAGCTGCGTAGCAGCTATTTGGTTATGAGCAAGTAGCGAAGCGGATTGCGAATATCCACTTGACTAAGTTTGACAACACAGAGGAGGATGAAGATGAATAAAAGAATCCAGTATCGTCAGATGGAAAATCTGTTAAAGAAAATGAATGAAAAAATAGACTCACAGAATCGTAAAATCGAAAGTCAGAGTGAAATATTGCAGGAATTTATCGGACTTTTAAATGCGAAGCAGAGAGAAGGGGAAGATTTCGAAAAGTTTTTAAGAGAGCTTGCTTTATGGAGAGAAGATGTAGCCTCTTATCTGACCGCAAATGAACAGGAAGAACAGAGTCATCTGATTTTTAAACGGCTTGACTCTATTTTCGAAGAGATGGGGGTTAAAATTCATACAACAAAGGAAAATTCTGCTTTTGATTCAAAAATTCATGAAGTAATTGATATTGTGGAGACAGAGGAAGAAGAGAAACATGCCAGAATTGCAAAATCAATTAGAAATGGTTATGAATATCATGGAAAGATTTTGTTAAAAGAAATGGTGGCAGGATATAAATATACAGGAGGAGACTGACGATGTTTGAAGAATACGCAGCGAAAACGATAGGAATTGACTTTGGTACGAATAACAGCGTAGTAGGAGTCTATAACACGAAAATTGAAAAACCTTTAGTAATTGAAAATGAAGAGGGAGTGAACAGCACCCCTTCTGCTGTTCTCTTAAGAGAACCATTAGAATTTTCAGATGTGGGACGCAGTGCCAAGGAAAGAGCCATGCTTGAGCCGGTTGTTTTATCTATGAAATCATTGATTGGCACGGAAAATAATGGATTTGCAATCAGCCGTGAAGGGGTACGTTTCTCGATTTTGGACGCTCATAAAGTATTATTTCAGTACTTGAAAAGAAATACAAAGACCAGAATGGATCCTGATGGAAAACTGAATTATCGTACAGATAAATGTGTTGTTTCTTATCCGGCTTCTTTTAATCTAAAACAAAAGGAATTTGTGCGCAGAGCAGCGCAGAGTGCAGGAATGAAGGTGGCTGGTATGATCACAGAACCGGAGGCTTGTGCACTTGCATATCTGTATCCAGACAAGTTATCTGAGAAACCGCTCAATTTAAGAATCATTGATTTGGGTGCAGGTACATTTGATGTGGCTCTGTTATCTGCCTCAAAACGTCAGATTAAAGTGCTGGCAGTGGATGGAGTAAAAGCAGGAGGAGACGATATCGATTATCTGATGATGGCGTATTTTACAGCACAGTTAAAAGCGAATGGAATCGATCTCTCTGGGGATAAAGAGGCATTTCAGGTGTTAAGAAACCGTTGTGAAGAATGTAAAATCCGTATGTCTGCCCCAGGAAAAGAGTACGATAGTATTATTCTTTACACTCCAAAATATAATAAACAGGTTGAAATCGGAATCTCAAAAGCAGATTACCATAAGCTTTGTGAAAAATTGATGCAGGTAAAATTAATGCCTGTCTTGGAACGTCTGGCAAAGGTGGAAAAAGAAAAAGGAGTGAGTGCAGACCTGACTCTTTTAGTAGGGGGAAGTAATGTAAATCCATACTTTGTGAATGAATTTAAAAAGATGTATGGAAACAATTGTATCTCTTACAAATCAAAAGAAGCCGTAGCACTTGGGGATGCAGTCTATGCTTACATGTTGGAAAAAGGGATTATGAAAGGCTTGATTTATTCAGAAAATCAGTCAGGTAGTCATTCCAAAATCCCGAAAATGAAGCAGGTGTCGAATGAGACACTTGGTCTTAGAATTTTAGATGGTTCTGGTGCAGGAACAAAAAGTTATCACGTCGAAAACTTGATTTTCAAAAATATGGAGCTTCCGGTACATATTAAAACAAACGTAAAAACTGCTTATGAGAAACAGACAAAAGTTGCACTGCATCTGTATTCAAGTGGCAGTATCAGTACAAAAATGAAATTGGAAGGTGCACAGGAAGTTGGAACCTGTCTCTTAAGAAGTAAAAAACCACTTGCAAAATATACGACTATTGAAGTGGAACTGATTATGGAAACAGCAGACAAAATTCAGGTAAAAGCATTAGAAAAAGGAATGAATCAGAAAGTAGATGTCATGTTGGATTTAAGCTAAACTTGGAGTGAAAAAATGAATTTGGAGTAAAAAAATGCAGGAAAGACTTTGAGAGTATATATTTGGTATATTAAAAAAACAGGGGATGAAAGGAGCAAAAAATGGCGGAGGAAATTGTAAAAATTGATAGGATGGAGCACAGCACTTCATTGCGCTGTGTCAATCAGTTAACAGGAAGACAGCAGGAGCTTTACTGGCAGTTCGTAAAAATGATTTCCAGATTAGAAAAAGAGGTTATCCCATGCACCGTTATGACAAGAAGAGACTGGTCTGCTATCTTTTTAGCGATTGCATTGGATTTTCCAGAATTTTTCTATTGGAATCAGTATGAAATAAAACGGATTCAGCAAAATGAGGACGGAATAGTTGTTTCCTTTGAACTAAGTTATCATTATACCGACAGGGAGTTGATTCGAAGAAAAATGAATCAGATGTCGGCAATGGCAAAAGATATTTTGGAGGAGACTATTACAAAAGGAATGACGGAAGCAGAGATGGTTCGTGCCGTCTATGATTTTCTTACTTTAAATTTGACGTATACAAACAAGAAATATCAGAATGATAATTCTTATCCTTATGCTTCTTACACGCTGGAAACATTATTGAATCGTGTCGGTGTCTGCGAAGGAATTTCAGTAACATTCCTTTACTTGCTCAGACAGCTCCAGATTGAATGTTTTGGCTATGCTTCTAAAACTCATGCATGGAATGTAGTCAAATTAGGAGACGGAGATCAGCACTTTTTCTGCGACGTTACCTGGGATTTGAGAGAGGGAGAAAATGGAAGAAGATATCAGTATTATATGCTGACAGAAAGACAGATGCGGGCAAAATCTCATCCTGACGGAGATGGTGTTTTGTTTCCGGGAATGAGAGCTTATGAATAAAAAACCACCCTAAGGCAGGGTGGCTTTTTGTTTCATAGGAAATTGCATCCTATGAAATAAAAACACTCCGCAGGGAGCGCACTGCGGCGGTGAGGAAATCTGTCGCAAAAGCGATCCGCCGCAGGCGGAGAATCTCGCAAGCGAGATTCTTTTTAAAGCTTGTCATAGATTTTCTGCTTGTCCGGAGTTTTCAGTAATAAATACTTACGAATTGCAAAAATTGCTCCAAGCGCAACAATTCCGATAAGCGTATCCACCATGGTTTCGTGGACGACGACCATCTGTCGTGCAAGAGCGAACATCAGTACTTCGAGAAGCGTTTCGGCAGTGTGTTTTGCAAGCATTTTTACAAACTCTACACCGATGAGTAAGGTGAGGACATTCCCCAGAAATGTGGTGAAATCGTGAGCCGTGATTTCAAGCAGAGGATGTTGTACAAAATCATATACGACGGGAATAATCAGTAGAACAATCACGGTCAGAATAATGAGAGATAGAAATATTTCCGTGTAGCGTGAGATTGTGTAGATGATTTCATTTAATTTCTTTTTTATGTTCACGCAAGAACCCCCCTTTTATGATGAGTTTATAATACCATAAAAAACGTTGTGAAGACAACAAAAAAGAGTAAGGTTGTCTAAAAAAATAAGCACAAGAAAAGGAGTTAAATATTAATAAAATGTTACAAAATATAACATGAAAATTAATAAAAAATGAAAAAAGCTTGCATCTTTAAAAGAAGTGTGCTATTATGGACAACAGTGAAGCACAAAAAAAGGAGAGAGGTAAAGAAGTGAAAAAACGAATTATAGCTCTTAGCTTAGTTTTAGCGATGTCAGCATCTCTTACTTTTCCAGTTGCAGCAGCAAGAAAAGATGAGGTACAGGCTGAGAAAGCAGCAACAGAAAGTAAATTATCTGCGGCAGAAAGTAAGGCCGATGAATTAGAATCAGAAAAAAATGCATTACTTGGAGAAATTGATTCTCTGGATCAGAGTCTGGTACAGACGATGGCTCAGATTGAAATCTTAAACGGAGAAATTTCTGACAAGGAATCTGCAATTGAAGATACAAAACAGAAATTAGAGGATGCACAGGCTGAGAAAGATAAACAGTATGCATCTATGAAGAAAAGAATACAGTATCTGTATGAAAACGGTGGCAGTAATGCCTGGGCACAGATGATTCTGGAATCCGGAAGTATTACGGATATGTTTGATAAAGCCGAGTATACTGAAAAAATGTATCAGTATGACCGCGATGAACTGCAGAAGATGAAAGATGTTGTAACAGAAGTTACACAGCTTGGAGAACAGCTTACACAGGAAAAAGCAGAGCTTGAAGATATGAAACAGGCTCAGGAAGAACAGCAGAGTTCTCTGCAGACGCAGATGGATCAGAAGAAAGCAGAAGCTTCCGATTACGAAACTCAGATTGCAAATGTACAGGCTCAGGCTCAGGAATACAAAAACCTGATTGAACAGCAGAATGCAGAACTGAAGAAGATTCAGGAAGAAGAAGCAAAAGCAGCAGAAGAAGCAAGAAAGGCTGCAGAAAAAGCGGCAGCAGAAAAAGCAGCGAAAGAGAAAGCAGCAAAAGAACAGGCAGCAGCCGAAGCAAAAGCTGCGGAAGAAAAAGCAGCAGCTGAAAGCACAAAAGCAGAACAGACAAGTACAAAATCCGAAGATACAACAGATAACAGTAACAATAATGTTTCCGAAGATACAACAGACAACAGCAGTAACAGTGCTTCCGAAGATACAACAGACAACAGCAGTAACAGTGCTTCCGAAGATACAACAGATAACAGCAATGTTTCTGAAGATACTTCAAATGATGATGCATCTAATGACACAACAAATGACACAACAAATGATGCATCTAACGATACATCCGATAATGACAGCAATTATTCTGAAGATGTATCTGATGACAGCTCCAGTACAACAGATAACAGTTCAAGCAGTACTTCCAGTGCAACTGGAGAAGCAGTCGTTGCTTATGCAAGCCAGTTTATTGGAAATCCGTATGTTTATGGTGGAAACAGCTTAACAAACGGAATTGACTGTTCTGGATTTGTACAGCAGGTATTTGCACACTTTGGATACAGTTTACCACGTGTCAGCGATGCTCAGGCAGGAGCAGGAAGAGGAATTTCTTATTCCGAATCCCGTGCCGGAGATATCATTGTATATTCCGGACATGTAGCAATTCTTACAGGAGACGGTGGAATTGTACATGCTTCTAACAGTGCACCATATCCACAGGGTGGAATTAAGTATTCATCTAACGCACTGTATCGTCCATACATAGCAATCAGAAGAATTGTAGAGTAATCTTACTTTAAGAGAATTAAAAAGCGAACAAAAGACAAAAGGGGTCTTGTACAAAATTGTACAGGACCTCTTATTTGTTACAAAAATTTAAAGTTATGCTTGCTAATGTAATAATTTTGTGATATCATGTTCAAGGTAATATTGTCTCAGAAAGAAAATGTGAGGTACATAATATATATGAAAAAAAGATTTCTTTGTCTCAGTCTTATTTTTGCTCTTGCAGTCACACAGGTTATGCCGGTAGCTGCATCCAGAAAAGAGGAAGTTCAGACTGAAAAAGCAAATACAGAAAGTAAATTATCTGCAGCGGAAAGCAAAGAAGCAGAACTGGAACAACAGAAAGAAGAATTATTAGGAGAAATTAATTCTCTTGACCAGAGTCTGGTAAAAACACTGGCAGAAATTGAAATCTTAAAAGGTGAGATTTCAGATAAAGAAGATTCTATAGAAGAAACAAAAGAAAAACTTGCAGAATCTGAAGCAGAGCGTGATGAACAGTACGCAGCCATGAAAAAAAGAATTCAGTATCTTTATGAGAATGGTGGAAGTGGTGCATGGGCACAGATGCTTTTAGAGTCCAGCAATATCACAGACTTATTAAGTAAAGCAGAGTACACAGAAAAGATGTATCAGTTTGACAGAGATGAACTCTCTAAAATGAAAAATGTTGTAGAACAGGTAACATCTCTTGGAAATCAGTTAGAAGAAGAAAAAGGCGAGTTAGAACAGATGAAACAGGCTCAGGAAGAGCAGCAGGAAAATCTGGAAAACGAACTGGAAAAGAAAAAAGCAACAGCTTCTGACTATGAAAATCAGATTTCTGAAGTAAAAGCTCAGGCTGCTGAATATAGAAAATTAATTGAACAGCAGAATGCAGAACTGAAGAAAATACAGGAAGAAGAAGCAAGAAAAGCAGAAGAGGCAAGAAAAGCCGCTGAAGCAAAAGCTGCCGAAGAAGCTGCTAAGAAGAAAGCCGCAGAAGCTGCCGCAGCAGCAAAAGCAGAGGCTGCAAAGAAAGCTGCAAGTACAAGTAAGAGCAACAGCTCTTCTAATACAAGCAGTGCTTCTGGAAGCCAGTCCTCTAATACAGGTGCTTCTAATACAACAACTGAAACAACAATTGTACCGGAAGAAAATACTACAGTAGATGAAACTTATGAAGAAGAGACTACAACTTCTTCAGGAAGTACTTCCAGTGCAAGTGGAGATGCAGTCGTTTCTTATGCAAGCCAGTTTATCGGAAATCCGTATGTCTATGGTGGAAACAGCTTAACAAACGGAATTGACTGTTCTGGATTTGTACAGCAGGTATTTGCACACTTTGGATACAGCCTGCCACGTACCAGTGATGCACAGGCTGGTTCAGGAAGAGGAATTACCTATTCTGAATCCCGTGCCGGAGATATCATTGTATATTCCGGACATGTAGCAATCCTTACCGGAGACGGCGGAATTGTACATGCTTCCAACAGCAAACCATATCCACAGGGCGGAATTAAATATTCATCTAATGCGCTTTACAGACCATACATTGCAGTCAGACGTATTGTAGAGTAAGAAAAATACATAGATTGAGAGATAGAAAAGGGATTTATACATTCGTTTGTATAAATCTCTTTTTTGATTCATAAATAAAAAATTTTTTGCGTGTTGCAAGTGGAAACTCACTGCCTTTAGGTGACGAGTAGTTGACTGGAAAATATATAATAGAATAAAAAAGTCAAAATAGTAAAGTTTTAAGTAAAATTTTTGAAAGCATCTTAAAAAAAATTGCATTATAATAAACTTAAACGAAAAAGGTTTAAATAATAAGGAGCGAATGAAAATGGGATTGGAAAAATATGTATTAAATGGAAATCCAATGTGCTGTGCGGCAAATGTAGTAAGCGGTGAACATTATCGAATTTCAATGTTGACCACTGCGTTAGTACGCTTAGAATATAGTGAAAATGGAGAATTTGAAGACCGTCCGACACAGATGGTAGTGAATCGTGATTTTGCACCGACAGAATTTAAAGTAAGTGATGTAAATGGCGAACTTCATATTTACACAAAAGATTTAGAAATTCATTATGATAAGAAAGAGTTTACTCCGGGAGGCTTAATGATTCGTGTAGCCGGAGGAAAATCCAATGAAAGAGTGTGGCATTATGGAGAAGCCCCAAGAGATTTGCTTGGAACTGCTCGTACGTTAGATGAAGCAGATGGAGCCATTCCATTAGAACATGGAATTTTATCAAAAAATGGATTTTCCTTAATTGATGATTCTAAGACAATGGCATTGAAGTCAGATGGAACAGTGGAGCCTAGAGTCGGAAACAAGAAAGATATTTATTTCTTTGGATATGGACACCGTTATCTGGAATGTCTGAAAGATTTCTATTATTTATGTGGAGAGACACCATTACTTCCAAGATATACATTTGGAAACTGGTGGAGTCGTTATCATCGCTATACAGAAACCGAATATAAAGAATTAATTGAGCGGTTTGAAAGAGAAGAAATTCCATTTTCCGTGGCGGTTGTGGATATGGACTGGCATCTGGTAGATGATGTAGACCCGATTTATGGAAGTGGCTGGACAGGCTATACCTGGAATAAGAAATTTTTCCCAAATCCGAAGGAATTTATGGGATGGCTGCATGAGCATCACATGAAAATTACATTAAATGTACATCCGGCAGATGGAATCCGTGCTTATGAGGATGCTTATGAGAGAGTTGCAACAAAGATGGGAATGGATCCGGAAAAGAAAGAACCGGTATTGTTTGATGTGACAGACCCGAAATTTATGGAAGTATATTTTGAAGAATTACATCATCCGATGGAAGAAGAGGGTGTTGATTTCTGGTGGGTAGACTGGCAGCAGGGAACGGTAACAAAAGTTCCGGGACTTGACCCGTTGTGGATGCTCAATCATTATCATTATTTGGATAATAAATGGAAAGGCACAAGACCGCTGACATTTTCCAGATATGCAGGACCTGGAAGCCACCGTTATCCGATTGGATTTTCAGGGGATACGGTGATTACCTGGGAAAGTCTTCAGTTTCAGCCGTATTTTACAGCAAATGCGAGCAATATTGGTTATGGCTGGTGGAGTCATGATATCGGAGGTCATATGATGGGATATCGTGATGATGAACTGACCGCAAGATGGGTACAGCTTGGTGTATTTTCTCCGATTAACCGTCTGCATAGTACGGATAATCCGTTTAATGGAAAAGAGCCATGGAAATATAATAAGATTGTAGAATCTGTTATGAAAGCGTTCTTAAAACTGCGACATGCGCTTGTTCCGTATCTGTATACCATGAATTACTGTGCCAATAAAGAGGGCAAACCGCTTGTTATGCCAATGTATTATTTAGAGCCGGAGAGAGAAGAAGCTTATCAGGTACCGAATAATTATTATTTTGGCAGTGAACTTATGGTTTCTCCGATTACAGAGAAAATAGATACAAAAACTCAGCTTGGAAAAGCAAAGACATGGCTTCCGTCCGGAGTCTGGTATGACTTTTTTAATGGAAGAAAATATGAGGGTGGACGTATGGTTCAGTTGTTCCGTGGAATCGAAGAAATTCCGGTACTGGCAAGAGAAGGTGCAATTGTTCCACTGAAAAATATGGAAGTATTTGATAATGACACGGATAATCCAAAATCTTTGGAAATAAAAATTTTCCCTGGAAAGACTGGAAGTTTTACGTTATGGGAAGATGAAGGAGACTGTGTAGAAGAAAGCTGGGTAGAAACAAAGCTGGAAAAAGCACAGGAAGAAGGGAAAGACTGCTTTATCATTCACAGTCCACAGGGAAATACCAAGGTACTTCCAGAAAAACGATGCTGGAAATTGGATTTTGTAAAAATGAAGAAAAATACAGTAAGCGTGCTGGTAGATGGAAAAGAGACGGCATATAAAGCAACAGTAGAGAAAAATGGTATGTGTATAGAAATAACAGAAGTGCCGGTAAATGCAGAGATAAAAGTAGTATTTGAAAATCCAGTCGAAGAAAGTTTGGCAGACCTTGCCCAGGAAGCTTATGAGATTTTAGAAAAAGCACAGATTTCTTATAATTTAAAATCAGATTTGTATAATCTTATCAAAGAACAGCAAAAAGGAGCGATTGCAACATTAGCTTCAATGGAATTAGAGCCGGCAATGTTTGGAGCACTGTGCGAGATTTTAACAGCAGAAAAATAAAAGAGAAATAAATTGTTTTTTGTATGCCGTTCTCTTATAATAAAAGCAGATAAACGAAAGGACAGATTTTTTATGGCAATGAAAGATAAGATGCATACAGGAGAATTGTATCTTCCAGGGGACGAGGAAATCTTAAAAGAACAGGAAAAATGTCAGGAACGCTTGTATGAGTTTAATCAGACCCGCCCGTCAGAGGGAGAAAAACGTCAGCAGATGTTAAAAGAGATGTTTGCGGAACTTGGCGAAAACTGTTATATTGAACCACCATTTCATGCAAACTTTGGTGGTCGTCATGTTCATTTTGGAAATAATGTGTATGCAAATTTTAACTTTACTGCAGTAGATGACACCCATATCTATGTTGGAGATTATACCATGTTTGGACCAAATGTTACACTTGCGACAGCGGGACATCCGATTTTACCGGAACTTCGCAAGCAGGCTTATCAGTATAATATGCCAATTCATATCGGAAGAAACTGCTGGCTTGGGAGCGGTGTCTGTGTAATGCCGGGAGTAACAATTGGAGACAATACAGTAATTGGTGCCGGAAGTGTAGTAACCAAAGATATTCCGGCAAATGTGGTTGCTTATGGAATACCGTGTAAGGTGATAAGAGAAATCAATGAGCATGACAAGGAATATTATTTCAAAGATCGGAAAATAGAGCTGTAATCATTATTCGAGGAGACCAAAAGTCTCCTCTTTTTATTAATACACGATTGTTTTTGCAAGTGAATCTCGTTTTGCTTCGGTCAACTGATAGAAGGAATCCAATAGCTGAACCTGAAAAGACCCAGGAGCCATTGTCTTTTTCGCAGCGAGTTCTCCGGCAATTCCAAATTCAACAGTCGAAGTCAGAGCAGCGTTAAAAGCATTTGAGGCAGAAGCAAGATAGGAAGCACAGACCATCCCAAGCATACAGCCGGTTCCAGTAATATTTGCCATAGCGGGTGAACCATTTTGGACAAAGAAACACTCATATTTTGATACAATCATGTCTTCTTTTCCGGTGATGAGAAAAACTGTATTCCATTCATCGGCTTTTTTCCGAAAGAGTTTGGTCAGTCTATTTCGATTTTCGTCGGTGATGGAATCTTTTTCTCCGGCGTCGATTCCGACAGCGTGGGATTCTTCCTCTATCATGGCAAGCAGTTCTGACATATTTCCCTTTAAAACAGAAGGAACATGAATTTCCAGTAATTCTTTTGCAAAATTTTTTCGAAGCGTACTGCATGCAGTGCCGACAAGGTCAAGAAGCACCGGAATTTCTTTTTGTACCGCAGTCTTTAATGCAATCGGCATGGCTTCCATTCTTGCATCGGTAATATTTCCAAGATTTAAAGCAAGAACCTGTGCGGTGCTTGTAATTTCAGCGACTTCAAGCGGGTGTTCTGCCATAATCGGGCGTGCGCCGGAGGCAAGAACAATATTTGCACAGTCATGGATGGAAATTGGATTGGTAATGCAGTGAATCAGGGGTTTAGTGAGTCGATTTTGTTCTTTTAGATTTTCTAACTTTTTTATCATAAACTTTTGCTCCAAGATTTCTTTGAAACTCGGCAAGAACACCTGCCTGACTTAAGGTTTTTAAGAAGAACCAGGCAACTGTTCCGCCCATTGTCGTAGCAGCTAAAAACATTGGGGTATAGTAAAATGCGGTTAAACCGCCTCTTCCCATAAGAATTGCCATAACAGGGTAAGAAACCAGAGAACCGATAATTCCGGTTCCAAAGATTTCACCTAAGACAGCGCAGATGATTTTACCACCGGAAGCCCGATAAAAGACACCGGATAAAAATGCTCCAAATACGGCTCCGGTTAAGGCAAGCGGAGGAATTCCCATCATCATCATACGGATGATTCCGATTAAAGTTGCGCATAGAAGGGAATACCAAGGTCCAAGAAGCACGGAGCAGACAATGTTAATAAAATGTGCAGTCGGACACATTCCTTCGATTCTTAGAATCGGAGAGATGACAACACCGATGGCAACTAACATGGCAAGCATAACCATGCGAAGTAAGTGAGAATGTTCTGTTTTCATAAAGCGTATCCTTTCTTTATTTATAAAAATTTTTTGAATAAAGTAAAAATGCCCTGGATTTGGAAATCCGGAGCAGATATGGTTAAAATTATAAATTCTTATGATTTCCTACGCTGGTATTATCCAAATCAGGTGCGGTCGAAGCTAATATCTTCCTCTCAGCCTGTCACACAAGCTCCCGTATTGTTTCTACTTAAATCGTAAAAAGATTATCACAATAGAAATGTAAAGTCAACTTGTATTCTGAAAACACAGGTATTATACTTATAATAACTCAAAAAGTAAGAAAATAACAGGAGGATCAGAGGATGTTTCACTTTAATTATTATGCACCCACACAGGTAGTATTTGGAAAAGACACAGAAGAAAAGACAGGAGAACTTGTAAAGGCACAAAACTGTAAAAAAGTTTTGATTCATTACGGAAGTGGAAGTGTAAAACGGACGGGATTGTTAGACCGCGTAAAACAGGCATTGGAAAAAGAAAACCTTGCATATACAGAACTGGGCGGAGTGGTTCCGAATCCAAGACTTTCGCTTGTAAAGGAAGGAATTGAACTATGCAAAAAAGAAGGTGTTGATTTTATCCTGGCAGTCGGCGGAGGAAGTGTCATTGACTCTGCAAAGGCAATCGGATATGGAGTTGCAAATGGTGGTGATGTATGGGATTTTTATTCTCATAAAAGAAGTGCGGCAGGCTGTCTGCCAATCGGTGTTATTTTAACCATTTCAGCAACAGGAAGTGAGATGAGTGATTCTTCTGTTATCACAAATGAAGATGGATGGATTAAAACCGGATATCACAGTGAATACTGCCGTCCGAAGTTTGCGATTATGAATCCGGAACTGACTATGACGCTGCCGGATTATCAGACTGCATGCGGATGCACCGACATTTTAATGCATACAATGGAGCGTTATTTTACCAAAGGGGAAAATATGGAGCTGACAGACAGCATTGCCGAAGCATTGATGCGTACAGTGATTGAAAATACAAAGATCTTAAAAGAAAATCCAAAAGATTACAATGCCAGAGCTGAAGTAATGTGGGCAGGAAGTCTTTCTCATAACGGCTTAACCGGATGTGGAAACGGTGGAAATGATTTTGCAACACATGCACTGGAACATGAACTTGGCGGTATGTATGATGTGGCACATGGAGCAGGACTTGCAGCACTTTGGGGAAGCTGGGCCAGATATGTCTATAGAGAAATTCCAGAGCGTTTCCACAAATTTGCAGTGCGGGTAATGGGACTTGAAGATACCGGAGATGCAGAAGAGATGGCGATGCGTGGAATTGAAGCAATGGAGGCATTTTTCCGTGAAATAAAGATGCCGACCAATCTTCGTGAGCTGGGGCTGACTCCGAGTGAAGAAGAATTAAAAGAACTGGCACATAAATGCAGTTTAAATACAGGCGGACATAAGGGCTCTGCAAAAGTATTATATGAGGCAGATATGCTGGCAATCTATGAAATGGCAAAATAATAAGGAATGAAACGTATGAAGGGTTTATTATTTCCGACATTAAAAAATTATAAAAAAGAATACTTAAAAAAAGATATTTTTTCAGGAATTATTATGGCAGCGGTGTCGATTCCGATTTCGATGGGATATGCACAAATTGCAGGACTTCCGGCAGTTTATGGACTTTATGGTTCGGTCTTTCCGATTTTATTCTTTGCACTGTTTTCTACTTCAAAACAGTTTATCTTTGGTGTAGATGCTGCACCGGCAGCGATTGTGGGAGCCGCACTTGTTTCACTTGGGATTGAGAGTGGAAGCAAAGAGGCAATGCAGTATGTGCCTGTGATTGCGCTTTTAACCGGACTATGGCTGTTGTTGTTTTATTTTCTAAAAGCCGGCAGGATTGTAGATTTTATTTCAACACCGGTTATGGGGGGATTTATCAGCGGAATTGCGCTTACAATTATTTTAATGCAGATACCAAAGATATTAGGAGGTAAGGCGGGTTCAGGAGAATTACCGGAACTTGCTCACCATATTTTTGAAACCTGTAAGGAAATTAACTGGTTGTCAGTTGCACTTGGAGTCGGAGCGTTGGTTTTTCTTCGGCTGGCTGGGAAACTGATTCCGAAATTTCCGATGGCAATTGTGATTATGGCGGTTGGAGTAGTAGTAACGTTGCTGTTTCATGTGGATGAACGAGGAGTGATTTTGCTTGATGCAGTAGAGAGTGGCCTTCCAAAAATTCATATGTTTCAATTTGCAGGGATTGACTGGACGCAGGCGGCAGGGAGAAGTCTGATGATAGCTGCGGTTATCATGTCAGAAACCTTATTATCAGAAAATAACTTTGCCTTAAAAAATGGCTATAAAATTAATGAAAATAAAGAAATTCTGGCGTGCGCAGCAGGAAATCTTGCATCGGCATGTGTGGGATGCTGTCCGGTCAATGGAAGTATTTCAAGAACTTCAATGAATGAGCAGTATGAAGGGAAAACACAGGCAGTTTCAATTACAGCAGGTGCAGTGATGGCAGTTGTTTTAGTCTGTGCAACCGGCTTTATCGGTTATCTTCCTGTGCCGGTGTTAACTGCGATTGTGATTTCAGCACTTATGAATGTGGTGGAATTGCATCTGGCAATTCGCTTATTTAAAGTAAGTCGGAATGAATTTTATATATTTGTAGCAGCGTGCATCAGTGTTTTGTTTTTGGGAACCATTTATGGTGTTGTAATCGGATTGTTACTTTCTTTTATAGCAGTTGTGTTACGAGCAACCAATCCGCCTCGTGCTTTTTATGGTATGATTCCAGGCAAGGAAGCCTATTATGATTTAAAACGAAACCGCAATGCTTATCCGATTAAAAATACAATTATTTATCGATTCAGCGAAAATCTGTTTTTTGCAAACATTAAGATTTTCCAGTCCGATATTGAAAGCAGCATCAAAGAAGATACAAAAGTAGTCATTGTAGATGCAGGAGCAATCAACAGTATAGATATCACAGCGGCAGATCGTCTGGAAATGATAGCAAAAAACTTTGACAAACAGGGAATTCATTTTTATGTCACAGAACATTCCGAAAATGTAAATGAACAGATGAGAAGCCTTGGAATTGGACATTTAATTGAAGAAGGAAAAGTCCGCCGAACCATTCTTGCAGCTTTGCATGATGCCGGAATTCCTTCTCCATGTCCGCTTGAAATTTCGGAAAAGGTGCATGCAGTCCATGAGGCAATGATACCGGCAGAAGAGGAAAATACCTTAGAAGAATTTGCCTGGGCCTTTGGTGATGATGCAGTAGAAGAAATTGAAAAGAAAGTGCATCAGGTGATGGAACAGCTGCATAAACTGCCGGATTTGGAGCGCCTTGCAGAGCTTGGAATTGAAGAAAAACTTAAAAACTGGCATTCGCTTGGAGCAATTGATGAGGATGAAATATTAAGAAGAATGGAATTGCATTTAGATGAACTTCCGGAAAACTTAAGAGGAGATCGCAAAGTAATTCTGCAATTGATTGAAAAACGAAGACGTAAAATTGAGCAGCAGTTATTGATTCATCATCCAGAGATTGTGGAGCACTTGAAGAAGAGCAGGGAAAGACTTGAAAAGAGACTGGAAAAGCAAAATCCGGAAGCGGCAAGAAAATTACATAAATGGGAAGAGGAGATTCGGGAGAAGAAAGAACCATGAAAAAGCGGGGCTTTTACAAAAATTTTCTTTCAATTTATATTTTATTAGTGCTTCAAAATGTGTTAACGCTTAGTGTCAACTTGACAGATAATATCATGCTGGGCGCTTACAGCGAAATCTCATTATCCGGTGTCACAGCGGTCAATCAAATCCAGTTTATATTTCAGCAGATGTTATCCGCATTTGCTGAAGGTGCCGTCATTTTAGGCAGCCAATATTTTGGCAAAAAGGATACCGGTTCAATTAAAAAAATCGGCAATGTTGCAATGCGTTTTGGGATTGGAATTGCCTTGATTTTGTTTGGAATTGTGACCTTTTTGCCAGTATCGGTAATGCATATTTTTACAACAGAGACTGCAATTGTAAAGGAAGGCTGTGTGTATCTTTCCATCATTCGGTTTACGTATCTGTTTTTTGCAGTTACGACAATTTTGCTTGCTACTCTTCGTACCGTTCAGGTGGTAAAAATTGCTTTGATGTTATCGATTGTTACGTTAGTAGTTAATTATGGAATTAATTATACTTTGATTTTCGGAAGGTTTGGTGCGCCGAGGCTTGGTGTGACAGGTGCAGCAATTGGAACTTTGGTCGCTCGAATCTTAGAATGTGGAATTGTTATTTTTTATAGTATAAGAAAAGAAAAGATCTTAGATTTGAAATTCCGGGATTACTTTCAGCAAATGGATCGAGAAATCCTTGCAGACTATGGAAAAGTAACACGCCCGATGTTCTTGGTACAAAGCCTTTGGGGAATCAATACTGCACTTCAAACTGCAATTTTAGGTCATATGACTGCACGTGCAATTGCGGCCAACAGTGTTGCCTCCAACCTGTTTCTTTTAGTGAAATCAGCAGCAGTCGGTGCGTGCTCCACAGCTTCTGTTATCATTGGAAAAGCAGTTGGAGAGGGAGATGAAGTGCAAGTGATTCGGTATTCCAAGCAACTCCAAAAGCTGTTTTTAGCAATTGGAATTTGTTCCGGGGTTACCTTATATTTCTTGCGAATTCCAATTCTTGGAATTTATAATTTATCCGAAGAGACAAGAGCGATGGCGAACAGTTTTCTTATTATTTTAAGTGCCGTCTGTGTAGGAATGTCTTATCAGATGCCGACCAATAATGGAATTATAAGAGGCGGCGGAAGTCCTCAGATTGTAGCAAAGATTGATATTATCAGTATCTGGGGGATTGTGCTTCCGATTTCTTTCCTTGCAGCGTTTGTGTTCAAGGCGTCACCGCAAATTGTAGTGTGCTGTTTAAATGCGGATCAGTGGTTTAAATGTATCCCGGCATTTTTGATCGTGAATTATGGAAAGTGGATTCGGAAGTTAACCAGATAAAAGATTTCTTGCAATTAAAAAAAACCTATGTTATACTAAAAAATACATGAATGCGAAAATTGTTTTCATGCAAATATTTGCCCACCAAGAAATTGGTTAAGCCCATACGGACAGGCGGGGCAGCTGCCGACTGCGGTGAAAGACCGCATTATTGATTGAGTTAGAAGCTCAAATTTTATAAGTTGTGTGCAGGAGAGTAACCTGCGACCCTCTCAGATAGAGATATCACTTGTGAAACGGTCAATAAGAGTAGTTTTAGCAAATATTTGCTGGCGGAAGCGTCAACGATAAGCTCTGAAAGAAAATGGTTTTTGCAAATATGCATAAGGATGCATAGTGTATAAACTTAAAATGACTTTTGTAGAATGATACTACAGGACAGGTGATGGAATTACCTGTCCTTTTTTTGCTTACTTTACAGGAAATTGCGTTCTATTTTTGGAGAGGGAATGACACAACATCGGAGGAGAAATGAAATATAACAGAAGAAATAACAAAGAAGAGCATCGGCAGATGCGGGCACCGGTGTATGAAGCACTGGAAACTTTGAAAAGAAAAAGAGTCGTTCCATTTGATGTGCCGGGACATAAAAGAGGCAGAGGAAATCCGGAACTGGTAGAATTGTTAGGAGAAAAATGTGTCAGTTTGGATGTGAATTCCATGAAACCGTTAGATAATCTCTGCCATCCTGTTTCTGTCATAAAAGAAGCGGAAGAACTTGCAGCGGAGGCATTTCGTGCAGAGCATGCATTTTTTATGGTAGGAGGTACGACTTCTTCTGTTCAGGGAATGGTACTTTCTTGTTGCAAAGCAGGGGATAAAATCATTTTACCGAGGAATGTACATAAAAGTGTTATTAATGCATTGGTTCTATGTGGGGCAATTCCGGTTTACGTCAATCCGGAGCGGGATGTCCGGTTGGGGATTTCTCTTGGAATGGAACGTTTTGAAGTAGAAAAAGCGATAAAAGAAAACCCGGATGCAGTTGCGGTTTTAGTAAATAATCCGACTTATTATGGAATCTGTTCAGACTTGCGGGCGATTGTAAAGCTGGCGCATGCACATAATATGCTTGTTTTAGTAGATGAAGCACATGGAACGCATCTTTATTTTGGAGAGAATCTTCCTGTCTGTGCGATGGATGCAGGAGCGGATATGGCTTCTGTTTCGATGCACAAATCAGGGGGAAGCCTGACACAGAGTTCTCTTCTTTTGACCGGAAAAAATGTGAATTGGGAATATGTGAGTCAGGTAATTAATCTAACTCAGACAACGAGTGCGTCTTATCTTTTGATTTCAAGTCTTGATATTTCAAGACGGAATCTTGCTCTAAGAGGACGAGAGTCTTTTGCAAAGGTAAGTCAGATGGCAGAATATGCAAGAGAAGAAATTAATTCCATTGGTGGATATTATGCATATGGAAAAGATATGATAAATGGAAGCAGTGTGTATGATTTTGATGTGACAAAGCTATCAATCTATACAAGAGATATCGGGCTTGCGGGAATTGAAGTATACGATTTGCTTCGTGATGAGTATGATATTCAAATTGAACTTGGAGATGTCGCAAATATTCTTGCTTATATTTCAATCGGAGACCGGATTCAGGATATCGAGCGCTTAGTCGGAGCACTTGCGGATATTAAGCGATTGTATTCCAAAAAGCCGGAAGAGATGCCAAGTATGGAATATATAGAGCCAACCGTTGTCATGTCTCCGCAGACTGCATTTTATTCTAAGAAAGAATCGCTTCCGATTCAGAAAACAGAAGGCAGAATCTGCAGTGAGTTTGTAATGTGCTATCCTCCGGGAATTCCGATTTTAGCTCCCGGAGAGCGCATTACAAAAGAAATTATCGAATATATTATGTATGCAAAGGAAAAAGGCTGTTCCATGCAAGGAACCATGGATTCAGAAGTAGAGTACTTAAATGTATTAGTCTAAATCGAACTGAAATGGAGAAAAAGAAGATGGAGCTTTGGTTTTCGGATTATCATACAGAAAAAGTAAAGTTGTCGGTTAAAGTACAGAAACAGTTATTTGAGCAGCAGACCGATTTTCAGCGAATTGATGTCTTTGAATCGGATGAGTTTGGAAGATTTTTAAGTGCTGATGGAAGCATTGTATTTACAGAGCAAGATGAGTTTATCTATGACGAAATGGTCGTACATGTGCCAATGGCCGTACATCCAAACGTAAAAAAAGTATTGGTGATCGGTGGAGGAGATGGCGGAGTAGCAAGAGAGTTAGGGCACTATCAGGAAATTGAAGAAATTGATGTGGTAGAGCCGGACAAGGTTTTTGTGGAGGTTTGTAAAAAATTTTTCCCGGATAATGCATGTGGACTTGAGGATAAGAGAGTACGCATCTTTTATGAAGACGGATTAAAATTTTTGCGTTTAAAGCAAAATGAATATGATTTGATTATTAATGATGCCATTGATCCGCTCGGGCATAATGCAGGGCTATTTACTAAAGAATTTTATGGGAATTGTTATCGTGCCTTAAGAGAAGACGGTATTATGGTGTATCAGCACGGAAGCCCTTTTTATGATGAAGATGAGGAATCTTGTCGAGTAATGCATCGAAAGGCAAGTCATAGTTTTCCAATCAGTCGTGTCTATCAGGCACATATTCCGACGTGTTCTTCCGGATATTGGCTGTTTGGGTTTGCGTCTAAAATGTACCATCCGTTGGAACATTTAGATGCAAAAAAATGGAAAGAACGAAAAATTCAGACCTGGTATTATACGACGAATCTGCATAAAGGAGCATTTATGCTTCCGAAATATGTGGAAGATATGTTAGAAGAGGAAGAAAAAAATTAATCAATAAAACACTCAGGAGGTAGAAAAATGGGAAAATTATTAATTATCGGATGTGGTGGAGTTGCACAGGTTGCGATTACAAAATGCTGCCAGAACAGCAAAACATTTTCTGAAATCTGTGTTGCAAGCCGTACAAAGTCAAAATGTGATGCTTTAAAAGAAAAACTTCAGAAAACAACAGAGACTGTGATTACAACTGCGCAGGTAGATGCGGATAAGACAGAAGAGGTAATTGCTTTAATAAAAGAATATCAGCCGGATGCTGTTTTAAATGTGGCACTTCCATATCAGGATTTAATAATTATGGATGCCTGTCTTGCATGTAAAGTAGACTATATTGATACTGCCAACTATGAGCCGGAAGATACGGATGACAAAGAATGGAGAGAGATTTATGAAAAACGCTGTAAAGAAGCAGGATTTACGGCATATTTCGATTATTCCTGGCAGTGGGCTTATCAGGAAAAATTTAAAGAAGCAAAGATTACTGCACTGTTAGGAAGTGGATTCGACCCGGGAGTAACCAGTGTGTTTTCTGCTTATGCCCTGAAACATTATTTTGATGAAATTGAGACCATTGATATTTTAGACTGCAATGGCGGAGACCATGGATATCCGTTTGCAACGAATTTTAATCCGGAAATTAATTTAAGAGAAGTCTCTGCAAACGGTTCTTATTGGGAGAATGGTCATTGGGTAGAGACAAAACCGATGGAAATTAAAAGAGAATATAATTTCCCGCAGGTAGGAGAAAAAGATATGTATCTGCTTCACCATGAAGAAATTGAATCTCTGGCAAAAAATATTCCGGGAGTAAAAAGAATTCGTTTCTTTATGACATTTGGACAGAGTTACCTGACTCACATGAAATGTCTGGAAAATGTAGGAATGCTCTCTACTTCACCAATTGAATTTGAAGGAAAAGAAATCGTACCGATTCAATTTTTAAAAGCGTTGCTTCCGGATCCGGCAACCCTTGGACCACGTACGGTTGGAAAAACCAATATTGGCTGTATTTTCACCGGTAAAAAAGATGGAAAAGAGAAAACAATTTATATTTATAATGTATGTGATCATCAGGAATGTTATAAAGAAGTCGGCTCTCAGGCAATTTCTTATACAACCGGTGTTCCGGCTATGATAGGTGCTGCTATGATTGTAAATAAAATTTGGGATAAAGACGGTGTCTTCAACATTGAAGAGTTTGATCCGGACCCATTTATGGAAATGTTGAATGAGTATGGACTTCCATGGGTAGTTGAAGAAAATCCGGAAGTGGTACGATGAGGTGGGAAGCAATTCCCACTCCATGCTATGTAGTGGATGAAGCAAAATTAAGAGAGAATCTTGAGATTCTGCATGCATTGGAAGAGGAAACCGGCGCACATGTGTTACTGGCGCAAAAAGCGTTTTCAATGTTTGTATTGTATCCGATGATTGGAAACTATTTAAGCGGGACTACTGCAAGTGGGCTTTATGAGGCACGTCTTGGCTGGGAAGAAATGGGAAAAGAAAATCATGTGTTTGCACCTGCGTATAAAACAGAAGATATGCAAGAATTGGTAAAAATCTGCGACCATATTATTTTTAACTCTTTTTCCCAATATGAAAAACATAAATTGATTTGCCAAGAATCAAATGTCAGCGTTGGAATTCGGGTGAATCCGGAGTGTTCTACCCAGGAGGGGCATGAAATTTATGACCCATGCGGAGTCGGTTCCAGACTTGGCGTAGTAAAAAGTGAATTTAAAGAAGAATATCTGGATGGAATCGAAGGACTTCATTTTCATACTTTATGTGAACAAAATGCAGATGACCTGGTCAGAACATTTGCAGCATTTGAAGAAAAATTTGGCTGTTATTTAAAACAGATGAAGTGGTTGAATTTAGGCGGTGGACATCATATTACCAGACCGGATTATCAAATTGACAGTTTGAAAAAACTGATTAGCTCGATAAAAGAAAAATATGACGTAGAAGTATATTTGGAACCGGGAGAAGCGGTTGCTTTAAATGCAGGTTATCTTGTGACGGAAGTGATGGATATTGTAAAAAATGAAATACAGATTTTGATTTTAGATGCTTCTGCAGCCTGCCATATGCCGGATGTGTTAGAGATGCCTTATCGCCCGCCACTTCAAAATGGATATCAGCCGGGTGAAGAACCTTATACCTATCGACTCTCTTCTATGACTTGTCTGGCAGGTGATGTGATTGGAGATTATAGCTTTGAAAAACCGATTCAGGTAGGAGACCGTTTGGTTTTTGAAGATATGGCAATTTACTCAATGGTAAAAAATAATACCTTTAATGGGATGCCGCTCCCTGCAATTGCATTAAAAAAAGAAAATGGAGAAGTGGAAATAGTAAAAGAATTTTCTTATGAAGATTTTAAAGGACGCTTATCGTGAAAATTTTGAATGCAGATAAGCATTCCCCAGCTTCAAGTGCGCAGAGCACTAAGCGGCGGGTGAGGGGGGATGCTTCTGTCAGTGGGAGTTGAAAGCTCCCACTGACAGATCGCGAAGCGACTGCGTTCATGAGCAAGTAGCGAAGCGGATTGCGAATGTCCGCTTTACGCAGTCTTGAAAGGAAAAAAACGGAGAGATTAAGATGCAGACACCAAAACAAGATGGATTTTTTATGCCTGGAGAATTTGAAGTACATAAAGGCTGCATTCTGATATGGCCAAGCAGACCGGGTTCCTGGCGAAACGAGGCAAGAGAAGCAAAAAAAGCATTTGCAGCGGTCATAGAGGCGATTGCAAGGAGTGAAGCAGTCTTTTTAGCTGCAAGAAAAGAAGATGTGGCAGAGGCAACGAACTTTGCAAATGAATTAAAAAGAAAGCAGATTCCGTATCCGGTTACTGTGTTTGAAGCTAAAACAGATGATGCATGGGCAAGAGATATCGGTCCTACTTTTGTGGTATCAGATAAAGCAAATGAAAGAATGGTGCGTGCAGTTAACTGGGAATTTAATGCATGGGGCGGAGAAGTCGATGGGCTTTATGCTTCGTGGAAGCTTGATAATGCATTTGCAAAAGCGTTTTCTGCCTGGCAGGGCTATGAATGTTATGACGCAGCTCCTTTTGTGCTGGAAGGCGGTTCGATTCATTCGGATGGAGAAGGAACGGTTTTGGTCACGGCGAGCTGTCTGTTAAGCAAAGGAAGAAATCCGGAGTTAAGTAAAAAGCAGATTGAAGAAAAGTTGAAATCTTATCTTGGAGCAGAGAAAATTTTGTGGCTTCCAAGAGGGATTTACCTGGATGAAACCAATGAGCATGTGGACAATGTATGTGCATTTTTAAAGCCGGGTGAGGTAGTCCTTGCCTGGACAGATAATGAAGATGACCCACAGTATGTTTTATCAAAAGCATGTCTGGATTATCTGGAGTCTGAATGTGATGCAAAGGGAAGAAAACTGGTCATTCATAAGCTGCCGATACCGGATGTTCCGATTTGTGTCACAAAAGAAGAATTGGAAGGATATTGTTTTGAAGAAGGAGAAGATACCAGAGAGGAAGGGGAACGTCTGGCGGCTTCTTATGTGAATTTTTATTTTTCCAATGGAGCAGTTGTGATGCCGGAATTTGGGGGAGAAAACAAAGAAAGTGATGTTCGTGCACAGGAAATAATGAAGAAACTTTGCCCGGAAAGAGAAATCATTGCAGTAGATGCAAGAGATATTTTGACGGGTGGTGGAAATATTCATTGTATTACACAGCAGATTCCGGAAGGAAGAAAGAGAGTAGAAGAATGAGACAGGTGAAAGTGGCTGCAATTCAGATGCAGTGTAGTAAAAATCCAGAAGAAAACAGAAAAAAAGCAGAAAAAATGATACGAAAGGCAGCAGGAGATGGAGCAAATATAATTTTGCTTCCGGAACTGTTTGAAAGAGAATACTTTTGCCAACAGCGTCGTTATGATTTTTATCATTATGCTAAACCGTTAGAGGAAAACGAAGCGGTTCTGATGGGACAGCGTCTGGCGAAAGAATTAGGAGTTGTGCTTCCAATCAGTTTTTATGAAAAAGAAGTCAATAATCTGTACAATTCTATTGCGTGTATTGATGCCGATGGGACGATTCTTGGTGTTTATCGGAAGACTCACATTCCGGATGACCATTATTATCAGGAAAAATTTTATTTTACACCTGGAGATACCGGGTTTCGTGTCTTTCAAACCAGATTTGGCACAATTGGAATTGGAATCTGCTGGGACCAGTGGTTTCCGGAAACTGCAAGAAGCATGGCACTTTTAGGCGCAGAACTTTTATTTTATCCGACAGCAATTGGTTCGGAACCGATTTTGGAATGTGACAGTATGCCGCACTGGAGAAGGTGTATGCAGGGACATTCAGCCGCAAATCTTATGCCGGTGATTGCTGCAAATCGAATTGGTCTGGAAACGGTAGAACCAAGTGAAGAGAATGGAGGACAGACCTCTTCCTTAACCTTTTATGGTTCTTCTTTTTTAACAGATGAGACAGGAGAGCTTCTTAAAAGCGCATCAAGGGATAAAGAAGAAATTTTAGAGAAAGAATATGACCTTGATGAGCTTTCGGCAAAACGGCTTGAATGGGGACTGTTCCGGGATAGAAGACCGGAATATTATTCTATTATTACAAAGACAGCGCATCAATAAAAAAATGTGGCAGAGTCTGAATAGATGAGACTTTGCCACGTTTTTTTTACTTATTTTCTTTTCTCCAGGTTCTTGGAGAAATTCCATAAACATTTTTAAATGCTCTGGAAAAGTGAAGCGGATTATCATATCCGACGGCCTGACTGATTTCTGAAATAGAAAGAGAAGTCAGGCTTAAAAGCTCCGTTGCTTTTATCATTCGGTAATTCATCAAAAATTCCTGAGGTGATTTTCCAATGGATTTCCTGAAAATTTTTCCAAAATAACTTCGATTGATTCCACAGACCCCGGCGATTTCTTCAATGCTGATGTCATTTTGAAAGTTTTGCTCGATATAATGAATAGCCTCTTTAATATAATAATCACTCATTTTACTGCTGGAAGTCAGTTCATTAGAATGAGTGGACTGAGTCAGTGCGTCAAGGAAGAGATAAAGATGTCCAATTAAATGGAATTTGGATGCTGTGCAGTGTTCCACAATATAGAGCATTTCATTCTTTAAGATTTCCCGAAGCTCTTTTGAATTTGCACGATAAACAGGATGTTCTAAAGAAAAAAAAGTTGTCTGAAGGGCTTCTTTTACTTTTAGTCCATCAAATTCCAGCCAGATATATTCCCAGGGGTGCTCCTGGTCTGCAAAATAAGTGGTGATCTGCCCTGGAAAAATCAGAAATCCCTGACCGCTTTTCACGGAATAAGTCTGTGTGATTCCTTTTGAATTATCAGCCATAAGCGTGCCTGTGCCAGAGAGAACATAATGAAAGAGATAGTGATTTCGTGTAGCGGGTCCAAAAGAATGTCCAGGGTCGCATTGTTCTTTTCCATACTGGTAAAGGCACAGGTCAATAAAATTGTCATTTGGAAAGATAGAAAATGATACGGTACTCATAAAAAAGATGCTCCTTTTTAATATATATCAAAATGCGATATTGCTTTTTTATTATAACAGAAAATCTATCATTTGGGTATAAAAATAGCAGAATCGGGCGATTCATAGGTAGCATATTGCTATGTTAAAATAAAAGAAGAAAAAAGAGAAGAACAGGGAGGAGAGTCAGAATGGCAAAGAAAAAAATGGCAAGAGGGCTCATTGTACTTGGCGGCATATTGCTTGGTGCAGTCAGTCTTAGTGGATGTGGAAATAAAACATCCGATGGAAAAACAGAAGTCGAGATGATTTCTTATAAGCCGGAGGCAGTGGCAGCCTTTGAAAAAATTGAAGAGCGGTTTAATGAAACGCATGATGATATTCACTTAACAATTGAATCACCAAATGAAGCGGTTACAATTTTAAAAACCAGATTTATCCGTGAAGACTATCCGGATATTGTAGGAATTGGTGGAGATATGAACTATTCTAATTTTTTAGATGCAGGGTTGTTTGAGGATTTATCAGACTTAGATGTACTCAAAGAAACAAAACAGGCTTATCTGGATATGGAAGAAGAGTTGAAGCTGATTCCGACAGAAGGAAGTTATGCACTTCCGTATGCGGCAAATGCAGCAGGTATTTTATACAATAAAGATATGTTTGAAGAAAATGGCTGGAAGATTCCAACTACATGGAGCGAATTTACAACTTTATGTGAGACAATTTCGGCAAGTGGAGTACAGCCATTATATTTAGGTTTTAAAGATACCTGGACCTGTATGGCACCGTGGAATGCTCTGGCAGTAGGACTGACAGATTCTGATATTTGCAGTCAGGTTAATAAGGGAGAAGCAACTTTTTCTGATGCTTATAGAGAGACAGCAGAAAAAATCAAAGAGCTGGTTTCTTATGCGGAACCGAATCCATATGCATATGGATATAATGACGCATGTACCGCATTTGCAAGAGGAGAAGCCGCCATGTATCCGATTGGAAGTTATGCGATTCCTCAGATTAAATCAGTAAATCCAGATATGAATATCGGTTCGTTTACATTTCCGGCAAATGATTCGGAAGCAGACAATGTGTTAAACTCCGGAATTGATTTACAGTTTTCTGTTCTGAAAGAAAGTAAAAATAAAGAAGCTGCTTATGAAGTATTAAGATTTTTATATGAAGATGAAACCATTCAGATTTATTTAGATGATCAGGGCGGAATTGCATGTAAAGAAGGTGATTTTGAACTGGCACCGGAATTAGAAGATATGAGAAGCTATATCGAAGAAGGAAGAATGGCGGATTTCCATGACCACCATTATCCAAGTGAGATGAGTGTCGATGCGATGGTACAGACTTATTTGTTAGATGACAGCGAAAATGCATTAGATACTTTCCTGAAGCGTTTTGATACAGACTGGCAGAGATACAACCGTGATTTAATCCGGAAAATGCAGGACTATCAGGAAAAACAGAAATAAGAGAGGAGTTTGACAGATTGTTATGAAGAAGAAAATGACAAATAAAGATAAAACGTTCTGGGCAATTATTATTCCGGTTTTAATTTTGTTCTTTGCCTTTAATACATTGCCGATGATAAAAGGTTTTATCTATAGTTTTACCAATTATAAAGGCTATGGAACGTATGAATATGTAGGATTTCGTAACTATATTGATTTATTTACCGATGCACGTGTTGGAAAGAGTTATCTGTTCACCTTTAAATATGCGATTGTTGGAACAATACTGGTAAATTTTTTAAGTCTGGTACTGGCACTGGGATTAAACAGCAAAATTCGTTTTAAGAGCGCCTTAAGAGGAATTTACTTTGTTCCGAATATTTTAGGCGGACTGGTAATTGGTTATATTTTCAGCTTTATTTTTACTTACATCCTTCCGGGAATTGGAACCAGTCTTCATATTGGATGGCTTCAAAACAGTATTTTGGCAAGTGAAAAAAATGCATGGATTGGTGTGCTGGTTGTTGGTGTATGGCAGGCAGTTGCTATGAATACGATTATCTACATTTCAGGGCTTCAGACAGTTCCACAGGAAGTTTATGAGGCATCTATGTTAGATGGTGCAAGCAAATGGAAAGAGTTTTTCAGTGTAACCCTTCCGCTTGTTATTCCGTTTGTAACTATCAATCTGGTGCTTAGCACAAAGAACCTGTTAATGGTATTTGACCAGATTATGTCTTTAACAAAAGGCGGTCCGGCACAGAGTACGGAATCTATTTCTTATTTGATTTACAAAAATGGTATGGATGGCGGACAGTTTGGATTCCAGAGTGCAAATGCAGTGTTATTTTTTGTTGTGATTGTTGCAATTTCTGTATTCCAGATGACAGTCTTAAATAAGAAGGAGGAGCAATTATAATGAAAGAAACAGGAAAAGTAAATCGTATTTTGACAGCTATCCTGATTTTGGGAACCGTTACAGTATTTTTTCCACTGTACATGGCAGTGATTATTGCGTTTAAAAAGCCAAGTGAAATGACAAATGATGTGGCAGGTGCACTGGCATTCCCATCAAGCTGGAGTCTGGATAATTTCAAAGAAGCAATGAGAGTAACAGATTTCTGGAACTCTCTGGGAAATAGTTTACTCATTACACTTGTGACAATTGGACTTGCAATTTTAGTTCATTCTATTGCAGGTTACGTTATTGGGAGAAGTATGGCACATAAAAAGGCCTTTCGATTTATATATCTTTACATTGTCAGCGGTATGTTTGTTCCATTTGCAATCTTAATGATGCCTCTTGTAAAACAGACTGCACAGATGGGACTTGGAAACCGTTTAGGTGTCATACTTCTTTATCTGGTTTTCTATATGCCGATGAATATTTTATTATACACAGGATATTTAAAAAATATACCGGAAACGCTGGAAGAAGCTGCTTCTATCGATGGGGCAACTACCTGGCAGACATTCTGGAAAATTATATTCCCAATGATGTCTCCAATGCATGCGACCGTTGCGATTTTAACGGCACTTGGAACCTGGAATGACGTAATGACTCCACTTGTTATTATGTCAGGAACCGGGAAAAATACTCTGCCACTGGCACAGCTGAATTTCCAGACCCAGTTTGGTACGAATTATAATCTTGCATTTGCATCCTACATTCTTGCATTAATTCCGATTCTGATTTTCTACTTATTATGTCAGAAACAAATCTTAAATGGGGTAGCAAATGGAGCTGTAAAAGGTTAAAATAGAAAGTAAGATACGAGAGCAAACAGTGAAAACAAAAATCTTGTTTAGGAGGAAAACGTATGGCAATTACAGTAAAGGACAAAATTTTTAACCTGGAAACAGAAAACACACTTTATCAGATGAAGGTGGATCGCTTTGGAGTACTCAATCATCTCTGGTATGGAGAAAAAACAGATTGTTGTATGGATTATCTTCTGGATTATCCGGACGCAGGATTTTCCGGAAATATCTATGAAGCAGAAAATGAAAGAACCTATTCTTTAAATACTCTGCCACAGGAATACAGCACCAGCGGAGTTGGAGATTTTCGAATCTCTGCAATTTCTGTTACTCATGAAGATGGAAGTAATGCTTTAGACTTAAGAGTCAGGGAATATCAGATTAAAAAAGGAAAATATGAGATTCCAGGGCTTCCGGCAGTGTATGCAAAAGAAGACGAAGCAGAAACATTAGAAATTACTTTGAAAGATACTGCAACGGAAGCAGAGGTGATTTTGAAGTATGGTGTGTTTGAAAAAGAAGACGTGATTACAAGAAGTGTGGTGGTAAAAAATTCAGGGAAAACACCGATTGTAATTAATAAAGTGCATAGTATGTGTCTGGATATTCCGTATGGAGACTGGGAATGGATGCATTTTTATGGCAGACATACTATGGAAAGACAGGCAGAACGAGTTCCTGTTTTGCACGGAATTTCAGAGAGCAGCAGCAGCAGGGGAACTTCCAGTCATCATCAAAATCCGGCTGTTCTGCTTTGTGAAAAAGATTGTACAGAGACAAATGGTCACTGCATCGGAGCTGCATTGATGTACAGCGGAGGATTTCAGGCACAGGTAGAAAAAGACCAGTTAGAACAGGTTCGTTTGGTTATGGGAATCCATCCAGACACATTTGAATGGACCTTAGAAGCCGGAGAAGCGTTCTACACACCGGAAGTGATTTTATCTTGTTCTACAACAGGATTTGCAAAATTGTCTCAGAATTTCCATCACATCATCCGAAATCATGTCTGCCGTGGAACATACCAGTTAAGCAGTCGTCCGGTTTTGATTAATAACTGGGAGGCAACTTACTTTGACTTTAACGAAGAAAAGATTTTAAATATTGCAAGACAGGCTTCTAAGCTTGGAATTGATATGATGGTACTTGATGATGGTTGGTTTGGAAAGAGAGATGATGATTGTTCCGGACTTGGAGACTGGTTTGTCAATGAAAAGAAATTAAATGGCGGATTAAAAGCCCTGGTTGAGAAAATCAATGCAATGGGTATGAAATTCGGACTTTGGTTTGAACCGGAAATGGTATCCGAGGACAGTGATTTGTACCGTAATCATCCAGACTGGGCGATTCAGATTCCGGGAAGAAAGCCGATGAGAAGCCGTTATCAGTTAGTATTAGACATGTCAAATCCAGAAGTGGTGGATTATCTTTATGGTGTAATGAGTGCGATTTTAAGAGAAAATCATATTGAATATGTGAAATGGGATATGAACCGCAGTATCAGTGACTGGTATACAGCTACACTTTCCAGAGGACGCCAGATGGAAATGCCACACAGATATGTGCTGGGACTGTATGAATTGCTTGAAAAACTGACATCAGAATTTCCGGATGTATTGTTCGAAGGATGCAGTGGCGGAGGCGGAAGATTTGATGCCGGAATGATGTACTACTGCCCACAGATTTGGTGCAGTGATGATACCGACGCACATGAAAGAACCTTTATCCAGTATGGTACAAGTTTCTTCTATCCAACTTCAACAGTAGGTTCTCATGTTTCCGCAGTGCCAAACCATCAGACAGGACGAATTACCTCAATTGAAACCAGAGGTGTGGTTGCAATGGCAGGAAGCTTTGGATATGAATTAGACTTAAATCAGCTTTCAGAAGAAGAAAAAACAGTTGTTGCAAAACAGGTTACCCATTATAAAGAATATCAAAGTTTGATTTATAACGGTGATTATTATCGTCTGGCAAATCCATTTGAGGATGGGATGTCAGCATGGTCCTGGATATCAGAAGATAAGAAAACCATATTGGTTCAGGGTGTATTGTTCCGTGCGAAACCAAATGTATTAAGAAAGACTCTGCGTCTAATGGGCTTAGAAGCTAAGAAAAATTATAAGATTGCCGGAACAGAAGAGGTGTACACAGGTGTTGCTTTGATGAGTGGAGGAGTTTTACTTCAAAGAGCGGTTGGAGATGATGTCTCTTTTGAAATTGTGCTGGAAGAAATTTAAAATTTGCACTTTACAAATTTAAATTGTTGTACTATAATTTTAATCAAGTAAATAAGAAAAATCTTCAGGGCAGGGTGAAATTCCCTACCGGCAGTGATAGTCTGCGAGCCTGAAAAAATAAATTTGAAAGGCATGATTCGGTGAAATTCCGATACCGACAGTAAAGTCTGGATGGAAGAAGAGAAATGAATGACTGATTAAAAAATCAAAATCATGAATATCAGGCTCTGAAATGGATTTCCGTTTCAGAGCCTTTTTGTTTCATATATAGTTAGAAATATGAGAAATCCCTGTAGATAAACTTTTTATTTGCAGGGATTTTTTTCGATTAGGAGAAAGAAAATGCAGAAAAAAGAATATATGCTAAGAGCCATTGAACTGGCAAAGCAAGGAGTTGGATGGACAAGTCCCAACCCGCTGGTGGGCGCGGTTATTGTGAAAGATGGACGTATCATTGGGGAAGGATATCATGAAAAATACGGAGAACTGCATGCAGAGCGCAATGCAATTAAACATTTAAAAGAATCAGCAGAAGGTGCAACGATATATGTAACGCTTGAACCATGCTGTCATTATGGAAAACAGCCGCCTTGTACCGAAGCAATTGCAGAAGCTGGAATCAAGAAAGTAGTAATTGGTTCAAGAGACCCGAATCCTTTGGTTGCAGGAAAAGGAGTCCGGTTTTTAAGAGCGCAGGGAATTGAGGTAGAAGAGGATTTTATGAGAGAAGAATGTGATGAATTAAATCCGGTATTCTTTCATTTTATTCAGATGAAAAGACCTTATATTGTGATGAAATATGCAATGACGATGGACGGAAAAATTGCAACAAAAACCGGAAAATCAAAATGGATTACTTCCGAACAATCGAGAAAAATCGTACATGAAATGAGGCATCAATATACTGCAATCATGGCAGGAATCGGAACCGTTTTAAAAGATGACCCGATGTTAAATACAAGAATCGAAGGAAAGAAAAGTCCGATACGAATTATCTGTGACAGCAAACTTCAGATTCCTTTAGAAAGTAAGATTTGTCAAAGTGCAAAAGAGTATCCGACAATCATAGCTTGTGCCGATGCCGAACAGGAGAAAAAAGCAGATTTGGAAATGCTTGGAGTACAGGTGCTGGAAGTTTCAAAAGAAGGAAGAGTCGATTTGAAAAAATTAATAGAGATACTGGGAGAACAAAAGATTGACAGTATTTTGCTTGAGGGTGGCGGTACATTAAATGAAAGCATGCTGAGAGAAAATCTGGTTAATGAAGTTCATGTATTTCTTGCACCAAAGATTTTTGGTGGAAAAGGTGCACCTTCCCCTGTAGAAGGATGTGGAATCTGTGAGGTAAAAGACGCAAAAGAATTTTATCTGCAGGACATCAGAAAAATTGGAGAAGACGTACAGCTTACTTACCGGAAGGAGGTACCGAAGTGTTTACAGGAATTGTAGAAGAAACAGGTATCATACAAAAATTAAGCATTTCCGGCTCATCCGGAAGTATAAAAATACAGGCAAAAAAAGTGTTGGAAGGCACAAAAATCGGAGACAGCATTGCCGTCAATGGAATCTGTCTGACTGTGACTACTCTTGGAAATGGTTTTTTTACAGCTGATGTTATGGCAGAAACCGTAAGGCGAAGCAGTTTAAAAGAAGCAAAAACAGGTGCAAGAGTAAATCTGGAGAGGGCGATGTCAGCAAATGGAAGGTTTGGAGGACATATTGTGTCGGGGCATGTAGATGGCTGTGGTGTGATTACAGAGATATTGCCGGAAGAAAATGCAGTCTGGTTTACAATAAAAGCAGATGCACCGATTCTAAAATTTATCGTGGAAAAAGGCTCGGTGTGTCTTGATGGAGTCAGTCTTACAGTAGCAGAAGTAAATGATGTAACATTTAAAGTTTCAGTAATTCCACATACCAGACAGGAAACGACATTAGCTGATAAAAAGTCAGGAAGCTGTATCAATATTGAAAACGACGTGATTGGAAAATATGTGGAACGGCTATTGAATTTTAAAGAAACAGAAGAGAAAAAATCAGAGTCATCCTCAAATTTGACAATGGAATTTTTAGAAAAATACGGAATCTGACAGGGAGGAAAACGGAAATGGAACATGAATATAACACAGTGGAAGAAGCGTTAGAAGACTTAAAACAAGGGAAAATTGTGCTTGTTACGGATGATGAAAATCGAGAAAACGAAGGTGATATGATTTGCGCAGCCGAGTTTGCAACACAGGAAAATATTAATTTTATGGCGAGTTATGCAAAGGGACTTATTTGTACTCCGATGAGTGTAGAACTTGCAGAAAAACTTGGATTTGTACCGATGGTAACAAAAAATACCGACAATCATGAGACTGCATTTACGGTTTCAATTGACTATAAAGATACGACAACAGGCATTTCCGCAGCAGAGCGTGGACTTACCATGCGGATGTGTGTGGATGAGAACGTTTCGCCAGAGGATTTCAGAAAGCCGGGGCATGTATTTCCGCTGATTGCGAAAAACGGCGGTGTGCTGGTGAGAAATGGACATACAGAAGCAACTGTAGATTTGATGCGTCTTGCAGGGTTAAAACAATGCGGTGTGTGTTGTGAAATTATGAGAGAAGATGGAACGATGATGCGCACAAGTGAACTTTGGGAGCTTGCCAAAAAGTTTGAATTAAAATTTATTACGATTCAGGCAATTCAGGATTACTGCCGAATTCACGAAAAACATGTGTTAAGAGAAGCGTGTGCGGATTTTCCGAACCGATATGGACATTTCAAAATTTACGGTTATGTAAATGATATCACAAAGGAGCATCATGTTGCATTGGTAAAAGGTGACATCGGGGATGGAGAAGATGTGCTTTGCCGGATTCATTCCGAATGTCTGACCGGTGATGCGTTTGGCTCTCTTAGATGTGATTGTGGACCTCAGCTCCAAAAAGCAATGCAGATGATAGAAGCAGAAGGTCGCGGAATTGTATTATATATGCGTCAGGAAGGTCGTGGAATTGGTCTGATTAACAAGTTAAAGGCGTATGAATTACAGGAACAAGGATATGATACGGTAGATGCGAATATTAAACTTGGATTTGCGCCGGATTTGAGAGAATACTGGGTTGGAGCACAGATTTTAAAAGATCTTGGAGTTAAATCCATGCGATTATTAACCAATAATCCAACAAAGATTTACGGATTGAGTGGACTTGGACTTGAAATCAAGAAGAGAGTGCCAATTGAAATTCCAACACAGCAGTATGACAGACGCTATATGGAAACCAAAAAAATCCGCATGGGACATGTGTTTCAAAACATTTTAAATTAATTTAGCTGGAAAACAATAAAATCATAGGCATACAAAAAGGAGAAAAAATCATGAAAGAAATCAATGTATTAGAAGGAAAAGTAGTAGCCAAAAAAGGAATGAAAGCAGCAATTGTAGCAGCTCGTTTTAATGAGATTATTGTAAATAAACTGCTTGGCGGAGCAGTAGATGGACTGGTAAGACATGGAGTAGAAGAAGAAAACATTACAGCTGCATGGGTACCGGGAGCATTTGAAATTCCGCTTGTGGCAGAGCGTCTTGCAAAATCCGGAAAGTATGATGCGGTTATCTGTGTCGGTGCAGTTATTCGAGGCGATACCAGCCATTATGATTATGTGTGCAATGAAGTTTCAAAAGGAATTGCAACAGTCGGATTACAGACAGGAGTGCCGGTGTTATTTGGCGTAGTAACGACAGAAAATATTGAACAGGCGATTGCAAGAGCCGGAAGCAAAGCAGGAAATAAAGGATATGACTGTGCACTTTCTGCAATTGAAATGGTGAACTTATTAAATCAGATAGATGCATAAAAAAAATTCTGTAAATTAAAAAAGGGCAGGAGAATGGGAAGTTCTCCTGCTCTTTTGTTTTGTTAAAAATCGAAATCTGCGTAATCTTCCGGTAAGAACCGATGATAGATAATATGGCAACCTTCATCTTTAAAACAATAGTAATAGCGGTCTTTATCATTTACAAAACGAATTAAAATGTCGAATTCTCCATTGTTGACTGGTTCGATAACGGATTCTTTTGGTTGAGACTTGAAAAGCGTAATTATCTCTTCAAGAGTTGTACTATGCTTTGTTAAAAGCTGGATTAATTCACAAATAAAAATATTGCCGGGTTTATTTGTGTGAACATACTCCGAAACCTCTTCGGAGATGGTAAAACAAAAGCGTTCTCCTTTATGTGTGGCAGAAATTTCTCCACATTGTTCTTTTGTATAAACCGGAAAATCCGAAAGTATCTGCTGCATTTCATCTGAGTCTGCTTTTTTATTAAAAAAATGGTTGAGAGAGCTAAGTGGATAGTAAAGACGGGACAGGTTCTTTACGATAACCAAGTTTAGCCTGTTGTTCAATCATATTATCAAAGATGTTGGGCTTTTTAAATGCCTCAAAACCTGCGAGAAATTTGTTCCATATGATTAAAATCCTTTCTACTTGAATGTCAATTTTAGCAAGTTATTATAAGGTAGAAAAGAAAAGAAACAGATTGATTTTGAAAAAATTGTGATATAATACAGCCGTATTTTATAGGTAAAAATATTTGAGGTGAAAAGAGAAAGAAAATGAAGATTTGCCTCAGGATTATTCCGCTGAATTTTACTATGAAAATAATACTCTGTTGTTTGCCTTTGTCTATAAGGGACAGGAAGAATATCGATTCTACATGTCTCCAAATGACGAAACAAAATGTATCCGCTATATTGGCTCAGATGGAAATACACAGGATTTTGAAGCTCCGGTGTCTTCTGCCGGACTAGGACAGGGAGTTGGAAATCTTTGTGAAGCAGGATATATGGAACCGTATTGGTTAGGAAAAAAATAAATGAAAAATCGTGAATCAGGGGAAGAGCTGATTCACGATTTTTTTATTCACTCCGTAAACGTATACCGAATCAAATACCCATTCTTATTCCCTGTCGTAACAACGGTATCTCCATCCGCATTTTTAATAGTCTCAAGAACAGGATATTTCGCATGCTCTTTGATATAAGCTTCCGGGCTTTCAGCTTCGGCTTCGATGATTTCCTGTTTGGCATATTTTGCGCCACCGCAGGGATTCATAGTTTCGATAAAAATTTCGTATTCCTTCATAAAAAAATGCCTCCTTGTTTAGAATAAAAACGTCTTATAGATAAGAAAAGTATACAAAAACTCGGTAAAAATAGCAAAGGCCAATTTGACGAAAATAGCAAAATGCGATAGATTAGTAGGGAAAGAAATGAGAGGAAAAAGAGAAAAATGAATACATTTGAAATTTTGCTGGAACAGATGGGGGTTGTTTGTTATTTATCTGCGGCAGGCGTGATTTTAATCAAAGCGAAGGTATTAAGCAGTGAAATGCTTGAAGCCATTTCCAGATTTGTAGTAAAAATGGCGTTACCGATTCTGGTTTTTGTAAATATCACAGATGGAGTAGAAAAAGAAACATTGATTCATTCTGTTTGATACTGTTTATTACTGCCGGCTTTATTTTTTATGCTTTTTGCGGATTTGGCATGACGAAATTATTTCATTTGAAAGGAGACAGAGCAGGAATCTATCAGGCAATGTCGATGTTTGGAAATGTGGGATTTATGGGAATCCCGATTATTACAAGCATTTTTCCGAAAAATGGCATTTTATATATTTCAGTATTTACGATAATAGACCAGTTTATGCTTTGGACTTTGGGAGTAAAATTTACAACTCCGCAAGGAGAAGGAAAATTTAACCCGAAGAAATTAGTTAATCCGGCAACGGTTGCAATTTTACTTGCAGTATTTCTGGTCTTAACTGAAATCAAAGAGCCACGGATTCTGGATATGGGACTTCAAAAGATAGGAGGAACGGCGTCACCGCTTGCAATGATTTATGTGGGTGGAATTTTTGCAAGTATTCACATTGGAAAACATCTAAAAGAATTCGCACTATATGGAATCGTGCTTACAAAAATGATACTGGCACCAATTTTGTTGTTTGTTCTTTTAGGATTCCTTTCTGTTTCATCGGAAATCCAGTTAACAATGGCATTGATTGCAGGGATGCCGGTTATGACATCGGTGGTGATGATGGCAAATACTTCAGGTTCAGATGGAGATTACGCAATGGGTGGGGTATTTATTACCACGATTTGTTCGATTATCACATTGCCATTTATCTGTTGGTTTTTGCAAAATGTGCTTTAAAAATCCACTAAAAAGGGTGTAGGAGTCTGTTGCTTCTACACCCTTAATGATTATTGAATTGTAAATACTCTATTTTCTTTTCTTTCTGGAGTTTCCGGGTAGTCTCCTTCTGGATAACCAAGAATACAATGTCCGATTCCTTCATATTCGTCTTCAATTCCAAGAGATTTTAACAGTTCTTTTCCGAAATCTGTTTCAAATTCTTCTTTAGCGCGGTGAATCCAGCAGCTTCCAACTCCGAGTTCGTGAGCAGCAAGCATTAAATTTCCCATAACAAGGCTGCCATCATAAACATGAGTCGGGCAGTCTTTTTTTCCAAGAACAACTAAAACGGCAGGCGCACCATAAAATGGGTCAAATCCTTCTTTCCAGCCACCGATTTGACGATTGAGTTCGGAGAGTTTGTCACGCATTTCTTTGTTTGTTACCTGAATGATAATAGTAGCCTGACGGCCCATTCCATTTGCCGCATAAAGTCCGGCTTCGGTCACTTTGTCAATGATTTCCTGTGGAACCATATCTGGTTTATATTTTTTGACACTTCTTCTGGTTTTCATTTGTTCTAATACATCGCTCATCTTAAAATTCCTCCTAGAAAAATTTCTAAGAAAATAGTAGCACAAAGAAAAATTTCGGGCAAGCAAAAAAATGAATTGACAATGAGGAAAATATCTGTATAATTATCAATGGTAATTAACGTCGGTAACTAAAATTTAAAAAGGAGAGTGAGAGATGACAACAGAAAAAATTAAGCGAATGTTAGATGCCTGTTATCAGGCAAAACGTATCCGTGAGTTACTTCCGGCACTTCCAAATGGAGTTGCTCCGTCTTATATTCATTATCTGGACGTGATTCTAGCTTTAGAGAAAAAAAGAAGTTCAGGTGAAAATATCGGATATCAGTGATAAATTAAATCTTCCAAGACCCGGTGTTACAAGGACGGTAAAAGAAATGGAAGAAAAAGGATATATCAAAAAAACAGTCTCACCGGAGGATGGACGAATTATCTATTTATCTGCCACGGAAAAGGGAAAGAAGCTATCTGAAAAATACAATGAGAAATATTTTAATGAGCTGGCTCCTTATTTGGCAGATATTTCGGAAGAAGAAGCAGATTGTATGATAGCAGTAATTGAGAAATTTTATCAGGTGATGTGTGAGAGGAGAGATAAAGAATGAATGATAAAGCGGACTTCACACAAGGGAGTATTTTAAAGAAATTAGTATTTTTTATGCTGCCGGTACTTGGAGCTTTGATTTTACAGGCAGCCTATGGAGCAGTTGACTTGCTGGTAGTTGGAAGATTTGGTTCGACTTCAGGACTTTCTGCAGTTTCTACAGGAAGTCAGGTTTTAAATCTGGTTACATTTGTGGTGATTCAGTTTGCAATGGGTATTACGGTTTTGATTGCACGGTATCTGGGTGAGAAAAAACCACAGCAGATTGGAGCTGTTATTGGTGGTGCAGTTGTTGTATTTGCTCTGATTTCAATTGGATTATTTATTATTATGGTATGTTTTGCACGTCCGATTTCTGTTTTAATGCAGGCACCGGCAGAGGCAGTTGATTTGACCTCTCAGTATGTGCGAATTTGCGGAAGTGGTATCTTTTTTATTGTAGCTTATAACCTGATGTCTGCAATATTCAGAGGTCTTGGAGATAGCAAATCTCCACTTTTGTTTGTGTTGGTTGCATGTATTGTAAATGTAATCGGAGATTTGTTTTTTGTTGCAGTATTACATAAAGATGCAGCAGGTGCAGCAGTTGCGACAGTTATGGCACAGGCACTCAGCGTTGTATTTGCAGTGATTCTTCTATTAAAGAAAGAGCTTCCATTTGCAATTAAAAAGAGCGATTTCCGATTTAATCCGCAGTGTAAAAAATTCCTTAAAATCGGATTACCATTGGCACTTCAGGAATGTTTAACCCAGCTTTCTTTCCTTGCATTATGTGCCTTTGTTAACCGACTTGGTCTGGAAGCTTCTTCTGGATATGGAGTTGCCTGCAAAATCGTAAACTTTGCAATGCTTGTACCAAGTGCTTTAATGCAGTCTATGGCTTCTTTTGTTTCTCAGAATGTAGGAGCAGGAAAAACAAAAAGAGCAAAGAAATCTATGGTTACAGGAATTGGCGTAGGACTTGCAGTTGGATGCGTTGTATTTTTGCTTGTCATGTTTAAAGGGGATGTACTGGCAGGATTTTTCTCGACAGATGCTGCGGTTATTCAAAATGGTTATGATTACCTGAAAGGATTTGCATTAGAGACAATTGTAACGGCTGTGCTTTTTAGTATGATTGGTTACTTTAATGGAAATAATAAAACGCTTTGGGTTATGGCGCAGGGATTAATCCAGACGCTTTTAGTACGTCTGCCACTGGCCTATTTTATGAGTATTCAGCCAAATGCAAGCCTGACCAAAATTGGTCTGGCAGCACCGATATCCACAATCGTGGGAATTATTTTAAATATTGGGTTCTTTCTTTATCTGGAACGGGCAAATCGCAAAAAGAATTAAAAATCAGGAATTTTTATGTACAATTATTTGCTCGGGGATTTGAGCGAAAAGAAATCAGACATTATGGATTTGTGTTTGAAGGTAAAAAGTGTTGGTTGGAATGAGAGAATAATCTTATAAAGTGCGGCAGTCGTGGATGCTCCGGGTATAATCAGTTACTGATTATACCCGGAGCATTATTTTTGCAGAAAAAATACCATCTTTATAGGTAAAGTCACAGGCACCGCCGTTTTTATCGGTAATGTGGCGGACGGATTCGATTCCTATGCCGTTTCCGGAGCGCTTGGAGGATTGGAAAATATTGTTTTTTTGCTGTATTTTGCCATCGAAGGTATTCTCCACATGAATCAGAAGCAGATGATTATGGTGAGGATAAACTTCCACATTAATCTTTCTGCGGGCGTGCTCTGTTTTCACACTTGCCTGGATGGCATTTTCCAGCAGATTGGAAAATACAAGGCACAGATTAATCTCATCTATGGAAAGATCAGCAGGCAGGGAAACCAGTGCATGAAAAGGAATGTTTTCTCTTTTGGCAAGGGTGGAATAATATCCGAAAACACTGTCAACAGCCTGATTTTCACAGAAATGGAGGTTATAGTCAGAGATTTTTCCGGTTGCAGCAAAGAGATATTTTTTGACCTTTTCCATGTCACCCTGCTCTGCCAGAGAGGACAGTTGAACAAAATGATGGCGGATATCGTGACGCGCCTGTCTTGCCTCTTCAATGGCCATGCAGAGATTCTCGTATCTTTCCTGCTGAAGGGAAAGAAAATGGTTCTCCTGCTGAAGTCGGGCATTTCTGTTCAGGCTAGCTGCCATCATAAGAAATATGACATAAAACAGGAGCAGGATTATGAGCAGTACAAGACTTAAAACAATATAACACTGCAGGACCCGCCCAGTATATAAAGTGCCGCGGTATTTAGGAATCATAAAAAGATTCACTCCGATGAAGATTACCGGAAGAATCCAGAATACATACCAGGTCTGGGCAAAGTTTTCGTCTGCGATCATTGTTTGAACATAGTGGCGGACAGGATACCATGCTGCCAGAACAAACAGCAGGCAGATGACGTTATAGAAAATTCCGGCACCGGTACGAAACCACAGCTTATTTTCTGTAATAGGCAGGTCAGCAGTTATAAGTGCATTGACTGCCCGAGAAAGACTGTTGATACATGCAAAAACTGCAAAGACTGCCAGAAAAATACTGGCGGATTTCCAGACAGAGATTTTTAATGTTTTATGATAAATAAGCATAATAACAGGCAGCAGAGGAAACAGGATCCGTCTGGTGGGAAGGTGGAGGGCACAGCAAACTGCTCCCCCGAAAATACAGATTCCCAGAAGAAGAGGAAGAAGCCACGCTGTCAGCTTAAGCGGTGTCTGTCTCAGATAGCTTTTTACAGGCAGATATGCTAGCAGTACGCCGGGAATGATTACGGAAAGTTCAAGTACAGGTTGAAGTATGTCAGTCATTTCAGAACCTCCTTTGGAACAGAAATTCCATAAATGTCTGTCTGGCATTTTTGAGCAGCTTCCGGCTGACCGGGACATTGTTTCCATTATCAAGGCGAAAACCTGAGTCGTCAAAATCAACGGCATGCTCCAGATTGATTACAACGCCTCGGTTACACTGATAGAAACGTGAATCCATTTTCAGGGAGGTTATGAAGGAATCAAAGGACTGGCGGGTGATCAGTTCCCTTTCACCGGCAGTGTGGATGTGAATCATGTGAGAAAAATGTTCAGCATAGATTATTTTCTGGAAGGGAATCTGAATATTACTGCCGTTTACCTTTACATCTATGTATTTCCCAGAATCCGGGATGCGAGAAAGGATTTCATCTGCCAGTGCGGAAATATCATTTTCACTGTAGGGATTTACAAGATAGTGCAGAGCTCGAATCTGAAATCCCTCTAGAGCATGGTCAGTTGAACTTGTTGTAAAGATCAGCAGACAGTTAGTGTCTGATCTGCGAAGTTCTTTTGCTGTATCAATTCCATTGGATCCATTCATATAAATATCCAGAAACACTACAGTGAAAGGGCATTCTTTCGCTGTAGTGAGGAAAGTTTCTCCATTTTCATATTCAAATATATCTGTATGGACATTGCGTCTGGAAAACTGAGATTCCAGTCTGTTTCGTAGCAGTGTCCGTTCGTCTGAAATATCATCAACGATTGCAATTTTCATAGTAGCTCTTCCTTATATATATTTATGAAATGATGTGAGTGTCAAAAGTAAATTCCGCTTGCTGAGACTTTTTCATCTGCGCAATCTATAGCCGCAGACAGGCAAGTGGTGTAGTTATTTCGAAAACGCTCTGGTAACAGTATAGCACAAAACAATACCACGGAGTTGCAATTCGTGCCATTTTCTGTCAATTCGTGCCAGAATTGTTGAAATAATTTCTGGCTTTCTTATAATGAGAATAACAAATGAAAGTACATGAAATAGAAAGGGAGGGGTATTGTGTATTGTATTGCCATATTGACCGACCAGGAACAGGAAGGACAAAACAGTGCGGAATATATCAGGAATTACTGTACAGAGAAGCATGTCTTTCCGTTGATTGAAATTTATCAGAATCAGGAACAATTTTTTGCACGGACATTGAAAACAGTACCGACAGTGGTGTTTCTCGCATTACCGGGAGTGTCCGGCCTGAATGCAGCAGAACACCTTCGTTCCCTGTATCCGAAATGTGGAATCATCTGGTGCAGTGACCTTGATTTTTCGCTTCATGCGTTCAGGCTTCGGATAGAATATTTTTTTATGAAACCTGTGGAAGAGCAGAAAATAAAAGAAGGTCTTTCCGTCTGGTTTGAATGTAAAAAAGTAAGATAAGAAAGACATTCAGGAGGAAAATAACATGAAGACAATCATAAAGTATGAACTGGTCATAAATGAAGCACTTAGATCTGCACTCAATTACCACACACCTGACGAGCAGATTAATGAATTTATCCGCTTTTTCGGCAGACATATCGGTTCTGACAGAATATATATTTTTGAGGATTGTAAAGAAAGGCACGGCACAGACAATACGTATGAATGGTGCGCGGAAGGAGTAATTCCTGAGATAGACAGATTGCAGAATGTCGATATGGATGTGATAAAATGGTGGTATGATACGTTTTCCAAGGGCGAAAGTATCAGTATCACTGATATAGAAGATATCAAAGAAGAACATCGCGCATCGTATGATATGTTAAAAGCGCAGAATGTGAGAAATGTGGTGGTATGCCCTTTGCGTTATAAAGATGAGATAAGTGGCTTTTTTGGTGTGGATAATCCTCCAAAGAGTGATTACAGGGGGCTTACTACTTTTTTGGATATGATAGGAACGCTTCTTATTTCATTTCTGAAATTGCGTAATTCATTTATAAAGTCAAATAAAGAGGCAAAACTCAGCAGTTATTCATCCCTCTCGAAAATCTATACATCTATGTATTGGGTTGATGTGCAGACCAAAAGATATCATATTGTAAAAATGACAGATCAGGTTCTGGAATGTTTGGGAAAAGATTTCAAAAAAATGGGAGAATATAAAGTCAGGGATGATTTTTGCGGATATATCAATGATATTGCTGAGAAAACATGTATAGAATCACAACTTCAGGAATCACTGGAGTTTCTAGATATCAGTACGATGGAAGAACGGCTTCTTGGGGAAAACAGCATAACACATGAATTTATAGATAAAATATCAGGTTGGTGCCGAAGCAGATTTATTCCTGTAGACTACGATGAAAATGGAAGACTTCTGCATGTGCTTTTCTGTATTGAGTGTATAGAAGAAGAAAAAAAGCGTGAGAACAGGCTGATTTATCTGGCGCGGACAGATCTTATGACAGGATTATATAATCGTGGAAGCGGAGAAAAAAGGATTATTGAACTTTTAAAGGAAAAAACGGGAGGATTGTTTTGCCTGATCGATTGTGACAAATTTAAATCCATCAATGACACTTACGGGCATTCTGTAGGGGATAAGGTGATTATAGCTGTTGCGGAGAAGTTACGGAAAACATGTCGTGACAGTGATGTGGTTTTGCGGCTTGGAGGTGATGAGTTCGCAATATTTATGCCGAAAATGTTGGAGCGAACAGTAGCTGAGAAATTTTTTGAACGACTTTTTGAAAATATCCGACAGATTGATGTCATAGAGATGCCGGGAAAGAGTATAGAAATAAGTCTTGGTGCGTGTTTTTATAATGGATATGAAGAGACTTCTTTTGAACAGCTATACAGAAAGGCTGACGGGGCAATGTATCAGAGCAAAAAGCAGAAAGGCTACAGTGTTGTAATTTATGGGGAGGGGATGTAAGAAAATTCTGGAAGATTCCCGGTTATAAGCTGCGTAGCGAAACGGAAAAAAGAGGATGGGAGCATGGCACAGATTTTTCGTGTAGAGAGAACAAAGAATTTTACGGTAATGAGTAATCACCATTTCAAGAACAAGAATCTGACATTGAAAGCGAAAGGTCTATGTCACGCCGCTGTATGAACAGGCAGCGAAGTGGTGTGGCAAATTTAAACGCCGAGGGAAAGATGGTATTATTTCCCAGTATGAATACGATGAAGGTAGAGAAGCCGAACTGAAAACACTGAAATTTGATTCCTATTCCGAGGAGTGGTTGGATTTTATTTTGAATTGCCGCAGTGGAAAAGATTCGACAGATTATGACCTTGTAGTGGGCGGTGTTGTCAATAATAAGGTGTTCAATACAGTGGAGCTGTTCTTTGACGGACTGATTGATAAGATAGAAGCGATCAACCGTTTGCGTTACGAAAAACCAAACCTGCAAATTTGTTTTCGTACAGAGAAATCATTGTCTTTGTTGTATTTTGAAGGGAGTGAAACACTATGACAGCAAATCCGATTTTGCTCCAGAAAAAATATAGCCGTGTTATCGAATGCTTTGCTAAACAGCAGGGACTTTCATTGGATGCGGCGTTGGATTTCCTTTATCATTCTCAGGTTTATCAGCTGATTCGTGACGGTGTTTCTGATATGCATTGTATGAGCGATGAGTATCTGGCAGAGGAATTAAGACAGGAATATATAGAGAAGGCTCTTGGAAATTACCAATAACTGAAACGATAGAGCGTATGAATACTTATCGAGATTAGGTTGATACCAATAACGCCATGATTGACACCAATGGCACCAAAAATGGCGTTATTGGCATTAATTGTGGTGCAAATGATGGCACTAATGGTGCTGAAGTGCCGCTTAATAAGGAACAGGTGCAGATAGAAAAATTGTTGCAAACCCGTAAAATCAAGGTTTGCAAAAAAAATATTAAAAAATTAGCACTCACCTCTTGACAGTGCTAACAAATAGTGTTATATTTGCAATAGAACAAGAAAACAATAGTCTTTGATATAGATGGAGGGATTTTTATGAACATTAGCAAATTTACACAGAAATCACTTCAGGCAGTACAGGATTTGGAAAAGACTGCTTATGAATTTGGAAATCAGGAGATTGAGCAGGAGCATCTGGTTTACAACCTGGTGCATCAGGAGGACAGCCTGATACTGAAGCTGATTGAAAAAATGGAGATTCAGAAAGAGCATTTCCTGAATCGAATTGAACAGGCATTAAATGCCAGAACAAAAGTGTCCGGAGGCCAGCAGTATATTGGTCAGTACTTAAATAAAGCACTGGTCAGTGCGGAGGACGAAGCCAAAGCGATGGGAGATGAATATGTCTCTGTTGAACATTTATTTTTGGCTCTTTTAAATAACCCGAGTCCGACTATGAAATCATTCTGGCAGGAATATGGAATTACAAGGGAACGTTTCTTACAGGCATTGAGTACAGTAAGAGGAAACCAGAGAGTGACTTCTGATAATCCGGAAGCAACTTATGATACCTTAAATAAATATGGTCAGGATTTGGTAGAAAAAGCAAGACAGCAGAAACTTGACCCAGTTATCGGTCGTGATGCCGAAATCAGAAATGTCATTCGTATTCTTTCAAGAAAAACCAAAAACAATCCGGTTTTAATTGGTGAACCTGGTGTTGGTAAAACAGCAGCAGTAGAAGGATTAGCACAGCGTATTGTACAAGGTGATGTTCCGGAGGGCTTAAAAGATAAAAAGATTTTTGCCCTTGATATGGGCGCACTGGTTGCAGGTGCAAAATATCGTGGTGAATTTGAGGAACGTTTAAAAGCGGTACTGGAAGAAGTCAGAAAGAGTGAAGGAAAAATCATTCTGTTTATCGATGAACTTCATCTGATTGTAGGTGCTGGTAAAACAGAAGGTGCAATGGATGCCGGAAATATGTTAAAACCAATGCTTGCAAGAGGTGAACTGCATTGTATTGGTGCAACGACTCTTGATGAATATCGTCAGTATATTGAAAAAGATGCAGCTCTTGAAAGACGATTCCAGCCGGTTATGGTAAATGAACCGACAGTCGAAGATACGATTTCAATTCTTCGTGGATTAAAAGAGCGTTATGAAGTATTCCATGGCGTAAAGATTACAGACAGCGCCCTGGTTGCAGCAGCAACATTATCAAACCGTTATATTTCGGATCGTTTCTTACCGGATAAAGCGATTGATCTGGTGGATGAAGCCTGTGCTCTGATTAAAACCGAACTTGATTCCATGCCGGCAGAACTTGATGAGTTAAATCGTAAACTGATGCAGATGGAAATCGAGGAAGCAGCGCTGAAAAAAGAAAATGACCGTTTAAGTCAGGATCGTCTGGTGGAACTGCAGAAAGAAATGGCAGAACTGCGTGATGAATTTAATGGAAGAAAAGCCCAGTGGGATAATGAAAAAGCTTCCGTTGAGAAATTATCCAAACTGCGTGAGCAGATTGAGGATATGAATAAACAAATTCAGAAAGCGCAGAGAGATTATAATCTTGATGAGGCAGCAAGATTGCAGTACGGAGAAATGCCAAAGCTGCAAAAACAGCTTGAAATCGAAGAAGAAAAAGTGAAAAATCAGGATTTATCTCTGGTACATGAAAGTGTAACCGATGACGAAATTGCAAGAATTATTTCAAGATGGACCGGTATTCCGGTAGCAAAACTGACCGAAGGAGAAAAAACAAAAATCCTTGGTCTGGAAGAGGAACTGCATAAACGTGTCATTGGACAGGACGAAGGGGTTACAAAAGTAACAGATGCCATTATTCGTTCCAAAGCCGGAATTAAAGACCCAACAAAACCAATCGGTTCATTCCTGTTCCTTGGTCCAACTGGTGTTGGTAAAACAGAATTGGCTAAGACTTTGGCGGCAACGCTGTTTGATGATGAGCAGAACATGGTGCGTATCGATATGAGTGAATACATGGAGAAATATTCTGTGTCTCGTTTAATTGGAGCGCCTCCAGGATACGTTGGATACGAAGAAGGTGGTCAGCTGACCGAAGCAGTCAGAAGAAAACCATATTCCGTAGTTTTATTTGATGAAATTGAAAAAGCACATCCTGATGTCTTTAATGTATTGTTACAGGTATTGGATGATGGTCGTATCACAGATTCACAGGGACGTACCGTAGACTTTAAAAATACGATTCTGATTATGACATCTAACATCGGTTCTCCTTACTTGTTGGATGGAATCGAAGAAAATGGTGAAATCAGTCAGGATGCAAGGGACAAAGTAGATGCAGAACTGCGTGCTCATTTCAGACCGGAATTTTTAAATCGTCTGGATGAAATTATAATGTTCAAGCCATTGACAAAAGAGAATATCGGTGGAATTGTTGATTTACTTGTGGCTGATTTGAATCGCAGATTAAAAGATCAGGAATTATCTTTACGCTTGACAGATACAGCAAAAGACTATATTATTGAGGGCGGATATGACCCGGTATACGGCGCTCGTCCTCTGAAGAGATATCTGCAGAAATATGTGGAAACACTGACCGCAAAATTGATTCTTTCCGGAAGTGTAAGAGCGGAAGATACCATCGTCATAGACGTAGAAAATGGAGAATTGACCGCAAAGCGTGAAGAAGGAGTAAAGTAAAATGATACCGAAAGACCCAATGATTTTGTTAAGTTTTGTAAATTTGAAACTGAGAGATTTCTATTCTTCTTTAGATGATATGTGCCAGGCAATGAATTTGGACAAAAGCGAATTAGAGAAGAAATTGGGCAATATTGATTATACTTATGATAAAGGATGTAATCAGTTTGTATAAGAACTGAGAAAACGGCTTTCAAGTGATTGAGAGCCGTTTTTTATTTAATGCGTTTTCGTCAATCGTCGTAGTCACCGCTACGTCTCACTTCTCTGCCTGTATAGGAGAAAATCGTTCGGTGTCAATATAGCAGCTGCTTAATTTACACTGTACGAAACTTATTTTGTCACTTCTATTATAATTTCATGTTCTTTACAGTAATCCAGATATTTCTGTTGTGGCGTAGTATCCGTAATCAAATATTGAATTTCACTAAGTGGACAATAAGTCATGAGTGCAAATTTCCCGAATTTTGTATGGTCGGAGAGTAAAAAGCGGGTCTGGCTGTTTTCTACGACCGTTTTTTTTATTGCATATTCATCGGCAGAGGCATTGGTCAGACCGTTTTGAATAGTGACTCCGGTAGATGCCATAAATGCTTTCGTAATGTTGTAAGTACGCAGATAGGTTGGAATTTCACTTCCGACAAAGGATAATGTATCACGGTTTAGTCTGCCGGGAAGAGAAATAATCTGCAAATCCGGATATTGTACAGCTTTCATAAAAATCCTCAGGCTGTTTGTAATAATTGTACATGGAACATGTGCCAGATAATCGACCATATTTAAGCAGGTTGTTCCGGTATCAATGTAAATAATGTCGCCTTCTTTTACAAAAGAGGCGGCTTTTTTTGAGATGGTATCTTTTTCTGTATTTAAGACAGTGTGGCGTTTTTCATAAGGAACGAGTGGGGTATCGGATGGTGGTACTTTAAAGGAAACACCTCCGTATACTTTTTCTACGACGCCTTTTTTGACCAGTTCTTCAATGTCGCGGCGTATGGTGTTTTTGGATACAGCGAATTTTTCACAGAGTACATCTAAGGAAACCAGTTTTTCTTCTTCTATATAACGTTCAATTAAGTCAATTCGTTTGGTTCTCATATTAAACCCTCTTTCAAAAAGTTGTTTTGTGAGTATTATTGTATAATATTTTGAGTAACTTGTGAAGCAAAATTTAAAAATTTTGAAAAGACTATTGACGAATTACCAAAAAGATGATAATTTATAATCAAGAATTAACCAAAAGATATTCAAAATATTATCAAAAAGAAGAGGGAGAAGCTATGAAAAAAGAAAGGACAGGAGCGGTTACAAAATATCTGATACTGGTATTTGGTGCATTTGCCATTTTTTTTACAGGTTATCCACATATCTGGTCGATTTACCAGCCGTATGCAATGGAGTTAACCGGATGGAGCCAGGGTCAGACATCGATGTGTTTTTATCTGAGTTTTGTCACATTTGTACTCGGAAATATTGTAGGAGGAAGAATTCAGGATAAGAGAAATCCAAAGATTGCAATCGTATCGGGCGGTGCAATTTTTACAGCCAGTATTTTGTTAAGTGCACTGGCACTGAGACCATCACCGGTCATGATGTATATCACGTATGGATTGTTACAGGGATTTGGACAGGGAATGATTTATACAACCATTCTTTCTACCGCACAGAAATGGTTTCCGGGAAGAACCGGATTTTCATCGGGTGTGATTGTAACGGCAAACGGTCTGTTTGGATTTTTCATGGCACCGGTTTCGAGAAGTTTGCTTTCTGGAGTTGGAATTGAAAAAACATTTTTAATAATCGGAACGTTTATTGGAATCTCATGGATTTTGGCAAGTATCTTTATCCGAAATCCAAAAACAGGGGAAGTTGGAACAGGCAGTGTACAGGCAGGCGGAAAGCCGGTGTACACAGGAAAACAGTATACATCCGGAGAAATGTTCCGCACAAAGAAATTTTACTTCCTGCTTGCAACTATGATGTTTGGTTTGATTCCATATCTGATTTTATCTCCATTGTCACAGACGGTACAGATGGACAGGGGAATCAGTGCTTCAGTTGCAGTTGCGGCGGTTATGGCAGGTTCGGTCTGTAATGCAGCTACAAGGCTTTGTCTGCCGACAGCGGCGGATAAAGTAGGAAGAGTTATCTGTGTAAAAGTAGTATTGGTGGTAGCAGTGAGTGCAATGTTACTCTTGGTATTTGCACCGGCAGGAATTACAACTGTATGCGTTGTGATGATGTATGCCTGTTATGGTGGAATTATGGGAAGTTTCCCATCTTTATCGAGTTCTATTTTTGGAATGGAACATTCTGGAGAAAATTATGGATATGTTATGTTTGGTATTGCGGTGGCAACTCTAAGTGCACCGGCAATTACCAATACCGTGCTTGGAAATGGATATGACATCAACGCTGTATTTGCTAGTGGAGCATTCAGCGCAGCACTCGCATTGATTTCTTTAATTTTATTAGAGAGAGAAATTAAAAAAGAAAAAGTAAATGCATGTCAGACAGCAGTTTGTCAGGAAGGAGAATGATTATGTCACTTGTAAAAATGAAAGAATTACTCGAAAGAGCACAGAAAAATAATATTGGATGCGGAGCATTCAGCGTTGGAAATATGGAAATGGTACGAGGTGCAATTCAGGCAGCGGAGGAATTAGATACGCCGATTATTCTTCAGATTGCAGAGGTGCGACTGAAACATTCTCCACTTCATCTAATGGGACCAATGATGGTTCAGGCTGCAAAAGAAGCGAAAGTAGATGTTGCAGTTCATCTGGATCATGGTCTTACATTTGAAACGGTACAGAAAGCGCTGGAACTTGGATTTACTTCTGTTATGTTAGATGCATCCACTCTTCCATTTGAAGAAAATATTGCAAATACAAAAAAAGTAGTAGAGCTGGCAAAACAATATGGAGCAACTGTAGAAGCGGAGCTTGGTCTGGTTGGTGGAAGTGAAGATGGAAGCTGTGACCATGGAATCCGTTGTACAGACCCGGATGATGCAAAGGTATTTGCCAAAGAGACAGGAATTGACGCATTAGCAGTTGCAATTGGGAATGCGCATGGAAATTATCCGGTAGCTCCAACACTGGAATTTGATGTGCTTGAAAAGATTCATGAAAATGTAGATATTCCGTTGGTACTGCATGGAGGGAGCGGAATTACAGACAAAGATTTCCAGAAAGCAATTTCACTTGGAATCAGAAAAGTAAATATTGCGACAGCAAGTTTTAACAGTTTAACAAAGAAAGTAGAAGAATATATTGCTTCAAATGAAAAGCATAACTATTTTGACTTAAATACAGCAATGACAGAGGGAACTTATGAAAATGTCAAACGACATATTCAGGTTTTCAATACACTATTTCAGCAGGAGTAGTAAAAAAGCTTGTCGAAATAAAAAATCCATTTGGTAAAAAGATGTTCTAAGAAGAAAAAGCCGGTTTTCTATCTCGAAAACCGACTTTTTCTTCTATATTATTAATGTAGTTGTGCTATGATAAGATAGAATGGGTCATTCCTGATTGGAAAACAGACTTAAATGTTCTTCAAGTAATTCCTGATAAAGCTGAGAAAAAGTCCAGAAGCAGTTTTGTGGTGTCAGGATTGCTTTTAAATCAACAGCAGGAGTTTCACCGTTTCGAATAGATGCAAGTAAAAGGTCGAGACGGGTATTTGGAAAATAGCAGAGAATCATCACATCCTGACAGACAGCAGAGATGTTTTCCAGAATAGAAGTTTTATGCACTGGAAATCCTTTTACTTTAGCAAGATAACCGACGGTCTGGGTACAATCTGTTTCAGAAATGGAAATAAAATCTGCGCCAAGGCGTTTTGCGGCTTTTTCGATGGCTTTTTCTTTTTGAGTTTGTCCATTTGAGTAATAGAGTATTTTTGGTTTTCGTAACAATAAGATTCCCCCTCTGAAGATTGATGATAAGTTTATCTTATACTAGAAAGAAAATATTTTCAATAAATTTTTAGACAATTTGACAAGAGTTGACACAAGTTGTACGAGTAGAGTATACTAAAATATAGAACTGAAAAGTGGGTATGGTTTTGTACCTGGATCAAAGATACCGGACAGAATGAAAAATGGCAATATTCATCTGTTCTTCTATTACAAATGTGAGGGATAAAAAGTGGCAAATATTAAAGTATATCTTCTAGGACGCCCTTATGTGGAGATGGATGGGGAGAGAGTGAACTTTCCATATAAGAAGGCGGAGGGCTTTTTTTACTATTTGTGTGTAAAGAAAACAGCAACGAGAGAGGAAATCATATCTGTGCTTTGGGGAGCGGACAACGAAAATGTTGGAAGAAAAAACCTTAGAGAAGCAGTATATCAGATAAAAAAACTCTTAGGAAAAGAAATCCTTGTGACAGTTGGTCATACAAGCATTTCTCTTAATCCGGAGTGTATGCCAGAAATTGACTGGGATAATCTCAATGATGAGAATTTGCTTGATGCAGAGGAGCAGGGATTTCTTTCTCATTTCATGATTAAAAACAGTTATGAATTTGAGGAATGGATTTCAGCCATGCAGGAACAGTATAATAAACGGTTCGTGAAAGTGGCACGTGAAAAACTGTATAAAGCGGATGCGACAAAAAATATGGAAGAAATTCAAAAATATAGTAATATTTTATTAAAACAGGATCCGTATAATGAAAAGCTGTATTATGAAATTATGGATATTTATGCCTTAAATGGAAACTATAATATGGCAATCAAATTGTATTATGATTTGGAGAAAATTCTTGCGGATGAGCTTGGCGTAGAACCATCGTCAGAAGTAACCGAATTATTTCACCGGATTTTTAATGTGAAAGGAAATACAAACTCAGATGGTGTTATCTGGAACCTGCCATTCTGGGGAAGAAATGAAGAAATTTACCAAATCAGTGAATGTATTGTGGGCGGAGCAAAAGATGGATGTCCCAGATGTGTGGCAATTGGCGGAGAAGACGGTGTTGGAAAATCAGCACTGCTTGATAAAGCAATGCAGATGGTAAAGGGCTATCAGATGATTGGTCTGTATGCGGCCTGCTATCGTGAGGAATCCGAATTTTTCCTTCGTCCATGGAGTGATATTTTCTGGGAAGTGGAACAGAGGGCGGATTATCAGGTTTTAAGAGAATCCATGAGTGAAGAAAAATGGGAACAGCTGGAACATTTTTTTAAGGGAAAAGTCATGGAGGAAAATGGAAAATCCGGTGCACTGAATTATCAGGTCATGGAGCAGGCAGTGATTGACATGTTCCGTAAGATTTTGGAGCACAATAAAGTGGTTCTGTTTTTTGATGATATCCAGTGGATGGATCAGACCAGTATTCAGCTGTTAAATCGTCTGCTTCTTACTTTTGGTACGCATAAGATTCTTTTGATGTGCACGTTTAATCAGGAAAAAGATGCCGATGTGATGGAGTCTTTAAATAACATTGTAAAAAAAGGCTGGCTTCATGTGATTAATCTGTTTCCGTTTAATGAAAAAGAAACCAACGAAATTTTATGCAAGTTTCTTCCGGAGTTGAGTGAAGATCAAAAGAAACGACAGAATGTATACCGCATGACAGAAGGAAATGCATTTTTCCTGATGGAATCCATTAATCTGATGAAAGAAAAAGGGTATACCCTTGAAAAATCACAGAAAACCAACAATGTGATAAAAGCGCGTCTGGTTGGGCTGCCGGAACAGGAATTGGAGGTATTAAACTGTATGAGTCTGTTTCCGGAGAAAGTCAGTATCGAAGAGATTGAGCTTTTGCATCTGGATATGGATCGCCTGACATTGGTTCGTGTCCTAGAGAAACTTCAGGAACGACATTTAATCAAAGAACTCTTAGTAGGCTGGAATGTTTATTATAAATTTGAACATCAGGTGTTTAAAGAGTATATTTATGACAAACAAAGTGTAGGTAAAAAGAGAGCATACCATCAGATTTTAGCAGAATATTACGAGGCAAAAGCAACAGGGAAAAAAAATTTTGCGTATCTCCCAATGACAATTCACCACTATGAGAAGTGCCATAATCTGGTGAAGGTATATCAATATAAAATTGCATATTTGAAAGAATATTATACGATAGTCAATGAAAACTTTCCTGTTCTTCATTGGGAGATGGAATATGGCGACGATAACCAGGAACTTTCTTTTCAGGCAGATGAAATTTTGCGCCTGGCAGAAGAGGTAATCCGGTTTGAAGGAGATTCTCATCAGCTTCAGGAAATGAAAATGGAAATGTATTATGTAAAAGGTCGTTTTGATATTGCTATCGGAGAATATGAAACCGGACTGGCGAATATCAAGGCAAGTGAAGCAATTGCAGAGACCTTAAATGATAATAAAGCACGTCTGAATAATTATAAACAGATGATTTTCTATGGAATTCAGATAGAGAATCTTTTGTTGGTTAAAAAGTATGTGAAAGAGGGAATGAAATTAATCGATGAGACAGATACCGATGAAAAAGGTATTTTTATGAGACTCAAAGGTTGGTATCTGCTTCATGAGGGAAGATATGAAGAAGCCAGGGCACTTCTGACACAGGCCAGGGAGTTTTTTGAAAACCGCGACGGGGGAAGCGGACAGTATGCAATGAATATTGCGGCTTGCTATAATTACATCGGAGATGTATGCAGGGAAATGAAAGAGTATCAATCTGCACTTTCTTATTATAAAATAGCGATAGAAAAGGGAACAGAAAAAGTCGTAACAAATGGTCTGGGACAGTTTTATTCTAATGTAGGTCAGATATATTATTTTATGGAAAAAAATACAGAGGCCAGAACGTATCTTGAAAAAGCGATTGCCTGTTTTGAGAAAAATGGATACTATTGGGGACTGGAGCGTGCTGAGGCATATATGGCACTGGTTCTGCTTCGGTTTGGTGAAAAAGACCAGGCAAAGAAACATTATAAGAAAGCAGTAAGCTTGACAGAAAAAATGAATAATCCGACAACCGTTTCGGTTATCAGACAGATCAGTAAGGAAGCTGGGTTATAAAAAGAGCCAGCTTCTTTTTTTGAACGCAGATAAGCATTCCTCCGCTTCAAGTGTGCAGAGCGCAAAGCGACTGCGTTCATGAGCAAGTAGCAAAGCGGATTGCGAATGTCCGCTTTACACAAAAGAAAAAACAAAGTTTTTGAGAAAAAATTCAACTTACAGTTTTACCATGATAACGTACTGATACAAATGTCCGCATCATAAAGAATGATGTCCGCTAATTGGGGAATTGTGCTAAAAAATAAAACAATTCGAAAAAATAGATTGTGCGTTTCTTACATTTATCGACGTTTTTTTGACGTACTATTAGATATAATTGCACTATAAAATAAACGAAAAGAGGGTGCGATTATGAGCAGTATCGTAATTACAGGAAATGATTTAACATTGGAGCAGCTTGCTTTAATCTGCCGCGAAAATGCAAAAATCGAATTAGCAGAAGAAGCAAAACAGAATATCATTGATTCCAGAAAAGTGGTAGACGACTTAGTAGCGGAGGAGAAAGTTGTTTACGGTATCACAACTGGTTTTGGTAAATTCAGTGACGTTGTAATTTCTCAGGAACAGTGTAAAGAACTTCAGAGAAACTTAATTATTACTCATGCAGTTGGTGCCGGTGACCCATTCCCAATTGATGTGGCAAGGGGTGTTATGTTACTTCGTATCAACAACTTAGTAAAAGGATTCTCCGGTATTCGTTTAGAAACTGTTGAAACAATGGTAAACATGTTAAATAAAGGTGTTACCGCATTTATTCCACAGAAGGGTTCTCTTGGAGCATCTGGAGACTTGGCACCATTATCACATATGGTTCTTCCTATGATTGGTCTTGGTATGGCTTACTATGAAGGCGAACTGCTTCCGGGAGCAGAAGCTATGAAACGTGCAGGTATTCCTACAATCGAATTATCTGCAAAAGAAGGTCTTGCATTAAATAATGGTACTCAGGCTTTAACAGCAGCCGGTGCTCTTGCTTTATATGATGTATTAAAATTAGTCAAAGTTGCAGATATCGCAGATGCTCTCTGCTTTGAAGCACAGAATGGTGTTGTAGATGCACTTGACCACAGAGTACATGATGTACGTCCTCATTCAGGACAGCTTGCTACTGCAAGAAACCTGTTAAAATTACTCGAAGGAAGCAAAAATACAACACGTCAGGGTGAAATCCGTGTTCAGGATGCTTATTCTCTTCGTTGTTCACCACAGGTTCATGGTGCAAGTAAAGATGCAATCAACTACGTACTCGACCATGTAAATATCGAAATTAACTCTGTAACAGATAACCCAATTATCTTTAAAGAAGACAGAGCTGGTATCTCCGGCGGTAACTTCCACGGACAGCCAATGGCATTGAGCTTTGACTTCTTAGGAATCGCTACATCTGAATTAGCAAATATTTCTGAAAGACGTATTGAACGTCTGGTTAACCCGGCGTACAGCGATCTGCCGGCATTCTTAACACCACACGGTGGAGTTTGCTCAGGATTTATGATTGTTCAGTACTCAGCAGCAGCATTAGTATCTGAAAACAAAGTTCTGGCTCATCCGGCATCTGTAGATAGTATTCCATCTTCAGCAGGTCAGGAAGACCACGTATCTATGGGTATGATTGCAGCAAGAAAAGCTGGAACAATTGCAGAACATGTAAGACGTGTACTCGCTATGGAACTTATGGTAGCCTGCCAGGGTATCGATATGCGTGGTAACAAAGGTCTTGGTAAAGGTACACAGGCAGCGTATGACTTAGTTCGTAAAGAAGTTGCTACCTTAGACCAGGATAGAGAATTATACGGTGATATTAATTACTGTGAAGAAATTATTAAGAATGATGCACTGATTAAAGCAGTTGAGGAGGCAATCAGTGGTTCATTAGAGACAAAATAAAAAAACTAAATATTACGAAAAGAGGGAGGTAATTCTATGCTAAATCCTGTAATCGTAGCAGTACTCTTACTTTGTGTATTGTGTCTGCTGAAAATTAATGTATTACTCTCCATGCTCGTATCTCTGACTGTAGCCGGTCTTATCGGGGGTTTGCCGGTTGTCAGCTCCGGAGATGAAGTGAGTATTATGAGCTGCGTTATCGACGGATTCAGTTCTAACGCAGAAACAGCCTTAGCATACGTATTGCTTGGTACATTTGCTTCTTGTATGGCATACACCGGCATTACAGAAATCTTATCTGTTAAAATTGCAAAAACTGTAAAGGGTAACAGATGGCTTTTACTGGGAATCTTATTAATCATTGCATGTGCATCTCAGAATATCATTCCGATTCACATTGCATACATCCCGATTCTTGTTCCACCATTACTGAGTATGATGAACAAGATGAAACTGGACAGACGTGGTGTTGCATGTACCATCGCATTTGGTCACAAAGCACCGTATATCGCTCTTCCATTCGGATTTGGTCTGATTTTTATGACAATCATCCGAGACAACATCAACCAGAATGCAGTAGACTTTGGATGGAAAATAACAATTGGTGATGTTACAAGAGTAAACTGGATTCTTGCAGTTGCTATGATTATCGGTCTTGCAATTGCCGTATTCATTACATACAGAAAACCTCGTGAATATCAGGATATCAAATTAGAGGGACAGCATGAATTAGAAAGCCTGAAATTAGAATACAAACATTGGATTACACTTTTAGCAGCACTCGTAATCGTAATTCTTCAGGTTAAATTTGGTTCTCTTCCTGTAGCAGCATTCGGTGGACTTTTAGTTATGTTCATATTCGGAGCTGTAAAAATTAAAGATATTGATGAACAGTTTAACGGCGGTATCAAATTAATGGGCTTTATCGCATTCGTAATGCTTATAGCAGGTGGATTTGCGAAAGTCTTAAACAACACAGGTGCTGTAGAAGAACTGGTTGACAGTGCAATCAGCCTTATGAATGGAAATACATGGGTTGCAGCAACTATCATCACATTAATCGGTCTTTTAGTAACAATGGGAATCGGTACTTCTTTCGGTACAGTTCCTGTACTTGCAGTACTTTACGTTCCGCTGTGTCATAAGATGGGATTCTCACCAGCAGCAACTATCATCCTGATGTCTGCAGCAGCAGCTCTTGGTGATGCTGGTTCACCGGCTTCTGATACAACACTCGGACCTACATCAGGTCTGAATGCAGATGGTCAGCATGACCACATCTGGGATACTTGCGTACCTACATTCCTGCACTTTAACATTCCGTTAATGATTGCAGCAATCGTAGCAGCACAGTTCGTATAAGATGTCTGCATAAAAAAAGATTGCCATCTGGAAAAGTAACTCCTCATACTTTTCCAATTTGAAAGGGCTCTGCCTTGGGTTTCCAAGGTGGAGCTTTTTTTCATTAAATAAAGTATTTTTTCCAAAATTTTTTTCGGCAATTCTGCCACATTGACAAAAAAATCAAGGCTTGCTATGATTGATGTAATCATTAGAAAGAGAGGCTTGAAAATTATGAGATTTACGAAGATGCATGGAATTGGAAATGATTATGTATATGTAAACTGTCTGGAAGAGAACGTAGAAAATCCTTCTGAGCTGTCAATAAAAGTGAGTGACCGCCATTTTGGAATTGGTTCAGACGGTCTGATTTTGATTAAACCATCCGAAAAAGCAGACTTTGAGATGGAAATGTACAATGCAGATGGAAGTCAGGGTGCAATGTGCGGAAATGGAATCCGCTGCGTAGCAAAGTATGTGTATGATTACGGTTTGACTGATAAAACCAGCATCAGCGTAGATACCAAGAGCGGAATTAAGTATTTGGAACTGACCGTAGAAAATGGAAAAGTAAGTCTGGTAAAAGTAAATATGGGTCAGCCGGAATTAGAAGCTGCAAAGATTCCGATGATTTATAAAAAAGAAAAGGTCATCAGTCAGCCTCTTGGCGTAAATGACGATGTTTATGAAGTAACCGCAGTATCTATGGGGAATCCACATGCAGTGGTCTATATGGACGAAATTGAGAAACTGGAGATTGAAAAAATCGGACCGTACTTTGAAAAGCATCCGGCATTTCCGGAAGGCGTAAATACTGAGTTTGTACATGTCATTGATGAAAACACGGTAGAGATGCGTGTATGGGAACGTGGAAGCGGAGAAACACTGGCATGCGGAACCGGAGCATGTGCAGTTGCTGTTGCGTGTGTATTAAATGGTTATACGAACGACGAAGTAACCGTAAAACTGCTTGGTGGTGATTTGAAAATTTTCTGGGACAGAAAAGAAAATCTTGTTTATATGACAGGTCCGGCAACTGTTGTATTTGACGGAGTCATTGAAGTGTAAGAGAAAAGCTGAGAAAAAAATAAAAAGAAAAATTTTTATCAAATTGGTCAATATCGTGTAAAACAGGATGTTTAAGGGGATACTTGATATAAATCGTCGAGATTTGTGCAAGTTTCCCTCTTTTCATGACCAGTAAAATGTGCTATACTGGCTAATACCAAATATGGGATAAAAACAACGAAAGAAATAAAATGTCATACTAGATATAGTGTGACGACAGAGGTGGAAGAAATGGTGTGTATTATAAAAAAAGACGGGACAAAAGAAGAATTTAACGTGCAGAAGATTGTAAGAGCGGTAAATAAATCAGCAGGAAGGATTCTTTATCAGTTTACAGAAGAGGAGATTGATTTTATCTGCCGGTATGCAACAGAAAAAGTAGAAGGCATGGGAAAACCGGAAATTTCCATACAGGATATGCATAATGTAGTAGAAGGAGCACTTGAAAAAGTGAATCCGGCGGTTGCCAAAAGTTACCGTGATTACCGAAATTACAAACATGATTTTATTCATATGATGGATGAAGTTTATACCAAGAGCCAGTCCATTCGTTATATTGGAGATAAGAGCAATGCAAATACAGACAGTGCGCTGGTTGCAACCAAGAGAAGTCTGATTTTTAATGAGTTGAATAAAGAGCTGTATCGTAAATTTTTCATGAACCGCAATGAACTGCAGGCATGTAAAGATGGTTATATTTATATTCATGACCAGTCCGCTCGTCTGGATACCATGAACTGCTGCCTTTTTGATGTGGCGAATGTACTGCGTGGCGGTTTTGAGATGGGAAATGTGTGGTACAATGAGCCGAAGACACTCGATACAGCATTTGATGTAATGGGAGATATTATTTTAAGTACCGCAGCCCAGCAGTACGGTGGATTTACTGTTCCGGAAGTGGACAGAATCTTAGCTCCTTATGCAGAAAAGAGTTATCATAAGTACAAAGAAGAATTTTTAAAATATGTAGACCCGGACTGGGAGCTTGCAGAAGAACGTGCAAAACAGTATGCAGTCGATAAGGTGCGTCGTGATTTTGATCAGGGCTGGCAAGGAATTGAATATAAATTAAACACAGTCGGCTCATCAAGAGGCGACTATCCATTTGTAACGGTGACTCTTGGACTTGGAATGGGGCGTTTTGAAAAAATGGCAAGTATTTCCCTGCTTGAAGTACATAAAGACGGACAGGGAAAGAAAGACCATAAGAAACCGGTTTTATTCCCGAAAATTGTGTTCTTATACGATGAAGAGCTTCATGGACCGGGAAAAGAGGGAGAAGATGTATTTGAGGCAGGAATTTCCTGTTCTGCAAAGACGATGTATCCGGACTGGCTTTCCCTTACCGGAAAAGGTTACATTTCAAGTATGTATAAACGTTATAAAAAAGTCATTAGCCCGATGGGATGCCGTGCATTTTTAAGTCCATGGTATGAACGAGGCGGAATGAAACCGGCAGACGAGAAGGATGCTCCGGTATTTGTAGGACGATTTAACATTGGTGCAGTCAGTCTTCATCTTCCGATGATTCTGGCAAAAGCACGTGCAGAGAACCGTGATTTCTATGAGGTGCTTGATTTTTATCTGGAAATGATTCGACAGCTTCACATTCGTACTTACGATTATCTGGGTGAAATGAAAGCGTCTACAAATCCGTTGGCTTACTGTGAGGGAGGATTTTATGGCGGACATTTAAAACCATCCGATAAAATCAAACCATTATTAAAGCCAATGACAGCATCCTTTGGAATTACTGCATTAAATGAGCTTCAGGAATTATACAATGGAAAATCCATTCGTGAAGATGGAAAATTTGCACTTGAAGTACTGCAGTATATCAATGATAAAGTAAATCAATTCAAAGAAGAAGACGGTTATCTCTATGCAATTTACGGAACACCGGCAGAAAGTCTGTGTGGATTACAGGTAGAGCAGTTCCGCAAAATGTATGGAATTGTAGAAGGAGTTTCTGACAGACCTTATGTCAGTAACAGCTTCCACTGCCATGTAACAGAAGATATCACTCCAATTGAAAAACAGGACTGCGAAGGTCGTTTCTGGGAACTGTGTAATGGTGGAAAAATCCAGTATGTACGTTATCCGATTGGATACAATGTTGAGGCAATTCGCTCCTTAGTCAGAAGAGCAATGGATTTGGGATATTACGAAGGAGTCAATCTTTCCCTGGCATACTGTGATGATTGTGGACATGAGGAACTTGAAATGGATGTTTGCCCGGTATGCGGTTCTAAGAATCTGACCAAGATTGACCGTATGAACGGTTATCTTTCCTATAGCCGTGTCCATGGAGATACCCGTTTAAATGCTGCCAAAATGGCGGAAATTGCAGAACGTAAATCAATGTAACGGTATTCTCATTTAGAATGGAAAAACTGCCATAAAAGCCGTAATTTTTTTGGTGATATTGTATATTACGTTTTCAGATAAAGTGTGTTACCATTAACTCGATTTTTTGTTTTTTTTAAAATACAAAAAATAACAGAGGAGATGGAAAACATGGATTCTTACACGTATTTACTTGACTTGGCATTGATTCTAATCAGCACAAAATTGCTCGGGCTTCTCACCAGAAGGGTAAAGATGCCGCAAGTAGTTGGTGCACTGCTTGCCGGACTGATTTTGGGTCCAGCCTGCCTTGGTATCTTAAAAGAGACCGAATTTATTCATCAGGTTTCTGAAATCGGTGTTATCGTGCTGATGTTTTGTGCCGGACTTGAAACCGATATCGGTGAGTTAAAAAGAACAGGAAAGGCATCCTTTATCATTGCACTTATGGGTGTATTAATACCTCTTGTTGGCGGATATGGAATTGCATGGATTTTTAACCGCCCAGGTATGATTGAATCCACAGCGACTGCAAGCACAACACTCCAGAACTTTTTCATTGGTGTTATTTTAACAGCAACCAGTGTTAGTATTTCCGTTGAAACTTTAAAAGAGATGGGAAAATTGAACACAAAAGCAGGAAATGCAATCCTTGGAGCAGCAGTTATCGATGATATTCTTGGTATTATTGCTTTGACAGTAATTACAAGCCTTGCAGACCCGAGTGTCAATGTGGCAATGGTATTTGTAAAAATCATAGGTTTCTTTGTATTTGTTGGGGTTGGAGGATATATCATCCACGCAGTTTTCCAGAAATGGGTGCAGGGATACAAAAGAGATTTACAGCGTTTTGTTATTGTATCATTTGTAATTTGTCTCTTGTTTTCTTACTGTGCAGAGCAGTTCTTCGGAGTTGCAGATATCACAGGTGCATTTTTCGCAGGACTGATTATTACAAACACAACTCATACAAACTATATTGCAAGAAGATTTAATATTCTTTCTTATATATTGTTATCTCCGGTATTTTTTGCAAGTATCGGTATCCAGGTCGAACTTCCGGATATGAGCGCAATGATTATCATCTTTGCAGTAGCATTGGTGGTTGTTGCAGTACTGACAAAAGTAATCGGATGTGGATTGGGAGCAAAATTATGCCATTATTCCACACAGGACTGCTTAAGAATTGGTGCAGGTATGATTTCCCGAGGTGAGGTTGCTTTAATTGTTGCCTCAAAAGGAAATGCAGTTGGTCTGATGCCATCTTCCTTACTTGGACCGGTGGTTATCGTGGTTGTTATTACAACCATCATTTCGCCAATCTTCTTAAAGATGACCTTTGCTTCAAAAGGAAATGAAAAAGCAGATTACGTGGAAAATGAGTATACAAAAGTTATGGCAGACCATTCTCCGGCAGATGAAACTCGATTTGTTAAAAAATTAAAGAAAAAATAAATATTTTTTTATTGTATGAGAAAGAGGCAGTGAAAGCTGTCTTTTTCTTTTTTGGTCTTTAAAAAATAAAATAGGATGTGTATAATCAACGTTGTATCGATTGAAAAATAAAAAGAGGAACAGAAACTTATGAAAACAGTATTAGTTGCAATTAATGCAAAATATATTCATTCCAATCTGGCGGTTTACAGTCTGCGTTCTTATGCAAGAACCTTTGGTTATGAACCGGAGTTATTGGAATTTACAATTAACCAGCAAAAAGACCAGATTTTAAAAGGAATCTATGAGGCAAAGCCGGACTTGCTTTGTTTTTCCTGCTATATTTGGAACCTTTCTTATGCAGAAGAGATTATAGAGGACATCAAAAAAATCCTGCCAAAGGTTACGATTTGGGCGGGCGGACCGGAAGTGTCTTATGACGCACCCAAATTTTTAAAACGACATCCGGAAGTAGATGGAATTATGTGTGCCGAGGGAGAGAAAACACTGACAGAATTAATAAGCTATTATGAAATCGGAAAAAGTCAGGGAAAATCTTTAGATGGAATCAATGGAATCGTGTATCAGGAAAACAAGACGATCCATCAGACACCGCTTAGAGATATCATGAATATGGATGATTTAGTTTTTCCTTATGAAGATTTAAAAGATTTCGAGCATAAAATTATTTATTATGAGAGTAGTCGGGGCTGTCCATTTTCCTGCAGTTACTGTCTCTCTTCAATTGACAAAAAGTTAAGATTCCGCAGTTTTTCTCTGGTGGAAAAAGAACTGGAATTTTTCCTTGCGCACAAAGTACCGCAGGTAAAATTCGTGGACCGTACCTTTAACTGTAAGAAAAGTCATGCGATGGCAATCTGGACTTATATCAAAGAGCATGATAACGGAATTACGAATTTTCATTTTGAGGTAGCAGCAGATTTATTAACCGAGGATGAAATTGCTCTGATTCAGACGATGCGGCCAGGCTTGATTCAGCTTGAAATCGGTGTGCAGTCCACCAATGAAAAGACCCTTGCGGAAATCCATCGAAAAACTGATTTTGAAGAAATCACAAGAAAAGTAAAAGCGGTACAAAAAGGAGAGAATGTACATCAGCATCTGGACTTGATTGCAGGACTTCCTTATGAAAATTATGAGAGTTTTGGACATTCCTTTAATGATGTCTATGCGTTAAAACCGGAACAGCTTCAGCTTGGATTTTTAAAAGTCTTAAAAGGTTCTTATATGGCAGAGGCAGCGGAAGGATATGGCTGCGTGCATAAGGCAAAACCACCTTATGAAGTGCTTGGAACACGCTGGCTCTCTTATGAAGAGATTTTAAAGCTAAAAGGCGTTGAGGAAATGGTGGAAGTTTACTATAACAGCGGTCAGTTCCAGAAAACCATCCGTGCTATGGAATACTTATTTGAAACGGCCTTTTCGATGTATGAAGAACTGGCAGATTTTTATGAGAAAAACGGTTATAACGAGGTTTCTCATACCAGAATCCGTCGTTATGAAATTTTACAGGAATTTTTACAGGAAAAAGAAGCAAATCTGGAATATTTTAAACAGCTTATGATTTTTGACTTATACGCAAGAGAAAATATGAAAACAAGACCGCAGTGGGCAAATGATTTGTCAGCTTATAAGATGCAGATTCTGGATTTTTATAAAAAAGAAGAGGAAAATCCGGAATTGTTAACTGATTATCAGGGCTATCAGGCAAGACAGACGATAAAGATGACGCACATTGAAGTATTTACTTATGATGTCATAAATGAAAACGAAGAAAAAGGTGCTTATCCGGTCTTATTCGATTATAAAAAGAGAAGTCCGCTGACAAATGATGCAAAAGCGGTTTTTGTTCAATTGTAAGTATAAGCACTGAATTGTAAGAAGTAAAGGAAAGAGCTGGAGTAATCAAAAATGTAGAAAATTCAAAGATAGAGGAGACAAAAAATGGAAAACTATGTGGCACTCGATTTGGAGACAACCGGTCTGTCACCAAAAAACGACCGGATTTTAGAAATCGGTGCAGTCAAGATAGAAGAAGGAAGAGAAACTGGAAGAATTGCCACATTAATTGATCCACAAATGAAGATTCCGGAGCGGATTACGGCACTGACCGGGATTTCTCAGGAGATGGTAAAGGGAATGCCGGTAATTGGTGAGGTTGTTGGAAAATTGGTTGAATTTTGCGAGGGATTTCCTCTGCTTGGTCATAATATTATCTTTGATTTCAGTTTTGTAAAACAATGGGCGGTAAATTCAGGACTTGAGTTTGAACATCAGGGAATTGACACGCTTAAGATTGCAAGAGTTTTAGTGCCGGAACTGCCTGAAAAGGGGCTTCAGGCTCTGCGTATGCACTATCAGATTGAGCAGGAACATGCGCATCGTGCCTTTGAAGATGCCCTGGTGACACATAAACTTTATCAGAGATTCATACAGGAATATGAAGCGTCAAATCCAGATGTGTTTAAACCGTATCAACTTGTCTATAAAGCGAAAAAACAAAGTCCGGCAACTCCAAGACAAAAACGATACTTGCAGGATTTGATAAAATATCATAGAATAGATTCTAATGTAGAAACAGATGCGCTTACAAAAAGTGAAGCATCAAGGTTAATTGACAAAATTTTGTCGTCTTATGGAAGAATAATGGAGTGAATGAAATTATGATGAAAATGACAGGTAAGAAAAAAAGGGTTGTAGCAGGTGTACTGGCAGTTATTCTGGCGCTGGCGATGATTATTCCGGCAGCACTGGTTTATCTGGTATAAGAAAAAAATAGAGAAGAGAATACGGGAGTAACTGTGATGAAAATAGGAAAATTACCGGAACCTATGTTGATTCGTTCCGTTTTAAAAGAAGTAAAACACAGAAGAGAAGAAATATTAGTCGGACCGGCAGTTGGACAGGACTGTGCAGTTTTTGAGCCAAAAGAGGGAGACGTTTTAGTTTTTTCCACAGATCCGATTACCGGAACAGTAAAAGATATCGGAAGCCACAGCGTACACATCACTGCAAATGATTTGGCGGCTTCCGGTGCAGAACCGATTGGAATTATGCTTACCATGCTTCTGACACCGGAAACCAGGGAAGAAGAATTAAAAGAGATGATGCGTGGAGTGGAATCTGCCTGCAGTCAGTTAAATATGGAAGTAATGGGTGGACATACCGAGATTACTGATGTAGTAAAACATCCGTTAATCTCTGTGACCGGTGTTGGAACAATTAAAAAGGAAGAAGTGTTGGTAACTTCGTCCGTGAAACCGGGACAGGATATCGTGATTACCAAATGGATTGGCCTTGAGGGAACATCCATTGCCGCAAAAGAAAAAGAAGCAGAGTTGTTAGAACGCTTTGCGCCATCTTTTGTGGAGACAGCAAAACACTTTGACCAGTATCTTTCTGTTGTGCCGGAAGCAAAAATCGCAAAAGAATGGGGCGTATCTGCCATGCATGATATTACAGAAGGTGGTGTCTTTGGCGCACTCTGGGAAATGGGAAGTGGTTCGAATGTTGGTCTTGATATTGATTTAAAGAAGATTCCGATTCGTCAGGAAACGGTTGAAGTGTGCGAATTGCTTGGCTTAAATCCTTATATCTTAATGTCCAGCGGTTCTATGATGATTGCAACAGATGATGGATATGGTCTGGTAAGAAAATTAAATCAGGCAGGTATTGAAGCTTCTGTAATCGGAAAAGCGACTGATAAAAACGAACGAATTTTAAGAAATGGGGAAGAGACCAGATACATGGATAAGCCTCAGAGTGATGAATTATATAAAATTTATCAGTAATATACGAATAGAAGATTTATTAGTCTTAAAGGAGAAAAGAAAAATGGCAAAATTAAATATTGTCCTGTTTGAGCCGGAAATTCCGGCAAATACAGGGAATATCGGAAGAACCTGTGTGGCAACAGGAACGAGACTTCATTTGATTGAACCACTTGGATTTAAATTAAATGAAAAAGCAATTAAACGTGCCGGAATGGACTACTGGAAAGATTTGGATGTTACAACTTATATTAATTACGAAGATTTCTTAAAGAAAAATCCAGGTGCGAAAATTTATATGGCAACTACAAAAGGACCTCAGACTTATGTTGATGTGCATTATGAAGAGGACTGCTATATTATGTTTGGAAAAGAAAGCGGTGGAATTCCGGAAGAAATTTTGCTGGAAAACCAGGAAACAGCAATTCGTATTCCAATGATTGGAGATATCCGTTCTTTAAATCTAAGTAATTCTGTGGCAATTGTACTCTATGAAGCACTGCGTCAGAACAATTTTGACCATATGCGCTTAGAAGGACACCTGACAAAATACGATTGGAAATAAAAAAGAGGGAAACAGTGCCGGTATATTAAGCCGGTCTGTTTCCCTCTTCTGTTCGGGCGAGTGTGAAGATAAACTCTGTGCCGACGCCCTCCGTACTGATTACATTAATATGCTGATTGTGAGAGCGAATGATTTCTTTTACAATCGAAAGTCCAAGTCCTGTACCTTTTCGGTCTTTTCCACGGGAAGAATCAATCTTATAAAAACGATCCCAGATTTTATTTAAGCTGTCTTTTGGGATTCCACATCCACTGTCTTTTACGGAAACGAATATCGTCTCATGTTTTAAAGAAGTCTCGATTTTAATCGTAGATTCAGCAGAGCTGAATTTGATTGCATTGTCAATCAAATTATAAAGTACCTGCTGGATTTTACCCATATCGGCATTCACGTAAAGGGTCTGTCCGGTTAAGACCAGTTCAATAGAAATTCGTTTTTTTCGACACGTTCCTTCAAAAGTGGCAGCAGTACTTTTGACAACTGCATTGATATCAAAATCGCAAAAGTCAAGCATACGTCCTTTTTCATCAATGTCATTTAAGGTTAAAAGGCTTTCGGTCAGTTTATAAAGCCGGTCTGTCTCATAGACTACGATGTTTAAGTATTTATCCTGAATTTCCACCGGAATTGTGCCGTCTAAAATCGCTTCGGTATAGCCTTTAATCGAAGTCAGCGGAGAACGAAAATCATGTGAGACATTGGCGACAAATTTTCTCTGATATTCGTTGACTTTATCAAGTTCGTCTGACATATAATTTAAGGTGACAGCAAGTGTTCCCATTTCGTCATTTGTATGAACCGGAATGTTGTATTTTAAGTTTCCGGAAGCAAAGGCATCCGCACCGGCAATAATCTTGCGAAGCGGTTGATAGACCATAAAAGAGAAAACAAGCAGGATACAGAGCATAATCAGAAGAATAATTAAAATTAAAGAATAAATGATATTCATAATCTGATTCTGCTGGTTCAAAATCACACTTTCCGGCAGATGGATGGCAACATATCCTTGTATATTTAACTGGGAAGTGACTGGAACCATTACGCTTAAATGTTCGGTAGAGAACATGTTAAAGAAAGTTCCGGTCTGGTAGTAAGTTCCATTTGAATGACCGGGATTAAAATCTTCGATGACAGTAAGTTTATTATCATCCGAATCCGATGCAGTATTTAAAAGAATTTCTCCTTTTTTGCTAATCAGCCAGATTTCCACATTCTGATATTTTGACAATGTTTCCAGATTTTGCGCTACACTTTCCAGGGAAGCCTGTTCCCTATAATATTTAGAAGCCTGGTTTTGGGCAATATTTGTGGCTTCCTGATATAAGGAAGTGCTGTAAACAGAGTCCAGATGATTGTGTACCATAGAGGAACCAAACATGGAGACTGCAAAAAATCCAATGAAAGCAAGAATCAGGTAGGAAATTACAAATTTTATATAGAGAGATTTTCTCATGTATTTTTAACCTCGAATTTATAACCGATTCCCCATACAGTGCTGATAGACCAGGATGGATGGTCTTTGATTTTTTCTCTTAAACGTTTGATATGCACGTCAACTGTACGGGTATCTCCGATATATTCATACCCCCAGATATGGTCTAAGAGTTGTTCTCTGGTAAAGACCTGATTGGGAGAGGAAGCAAGGAAATACAAAAGTTCGAGTTCCTTTGGAGGCATATCAATCTGCCTTCCAAAATAGACAACGGAATAATTTGCCAGATTGATAGCAAGGTCTGGATATTCTACGTATTTTCCGGCAGGCTGTCCGGCAGGAGCGACCGTTGGCTGATAACGGCGCAGGACAGCTTTTACTCTTGCAACAAGTTCTTTGGAATCAAACGGCTTAATCATATAGTCATCTGCCCCAAGCTCGAGCCCAAGTACTTTATCAAAAATTTCACCTTTTGCAGAAAGCATGATAATCGGTACATTGGATTTTTGACGGATTTCTCGGCATACCTGATAACCATCAATTCCAGGGAGCATCAAATCAAGTAAAATCAAATTCGGACTAAAAGAGGCAAATGCATTTAATGCCTCTTCTCCGTCATTGACAATCATTGTATTAAAACATTCTTTGGTAAGATACAATGAAATCAGTTCTGCAATGTTATTGTCGTCATCGACGATTAAAATTTTCTGTTTTGAAACCATTTATTTAACCCCTATTTCTTAAATTCCACAATTGTAACACCGGCGTCACCTTCGCCAAACTCCGCAAGGTGGAAATCCTGAACATATTTTAGACGTTTCAGATAATTGTGTACGCCTTTTCTAAGGGCACCGGTTCCCTTACCGTGAACGATACGGACACTGCTTAAATGTGCAAGATAGGCATCATCTAAGTATTTATCAAGTTCTGAGACTGCTTCGTCTACGGTCTTTCCGAGCAAATTGATTTCGGTGCGGACAGAAGCGGATTTATTCATTTTGATTTTTCCGGCTCCGGTACGAGAAAGTGCAGGTCCTGTGATAACCGGTTCGTCGATTAACTGTAAGTCAGAGATATGGACTTTGGAACGTAAGATACCCATCTGGACAAACAGCATACCTTTGGAATCTGGTTTGGAACTGACTGTTCCCTTTACATTTAAGCTCATGACTTTTACAGAATCGCCAAGCGATAAATCCTGCGGACGAAGGGTAGATTTTTGTTTTTGTGGTGTTTTTAAGGCAACTTTCTTTCCAGCCTTGTCCATTTTCTTCCTTAAATCAGAACGGTGTTTTTCCAGCTCTTTTGCAGACATGCTGTCTTTGCCGGCCTTATTAAAGATACGCATGGTCTGGTCAGCATAATCTTTGGCTTCCCGTAAAATACGGTGCGCTTCTTCATTTGCTTCAGCAATAATTCGTTCTTTTCGCTGGTCTAGTTTATCCTGTTTTGCTTCTAATTGTTCTTTTAAGGTTTTGATTTCTTCCTTATAAGAAAGAAGTTCTTCTCGTTCGGATTCGATGGTCTTACGGCTTTCTTCGAGATTGCTTAAAACATCTTCAAAGGTTTCATCTTCCTGACTGATTTGTTCTTTGGCACGCTCAATAATAGAAAGCGGAAGTCCGAGCTTTTGTGAGATAGCAAATGCGTTACTCTTTCCGGGAACTCCAATTAACAGACGATAAGTCGGGCGCAGAGTTTCGACATCAAATTCGCAGGAAGCATTTTCCACACCCGGAGTAGAAAGCGCATAGACTTTTAACTCACTGTAATGAGTGGTTGCCATCGCACGGATGCCACGCTCGTGAAGCGTAGAAAGGATGGCAATTGCAAGTGCTGCACCCTCTGTCGGGTCTGTTCCGGCACCAAGTTCGTCGAAGAGTACTAAAGAATCGGAATCAGCAGTTTCCATAAAACGAACTACGTTGGTCATGTGAGAGGAGAAGGTACTAAGACTCTGTTCAATACTCTGTTCGTCTCCAATGTCTGCATATACCTCACGAAAAACACTCAGTCTGGAATTATCAAATGCCGGAATGTGAAGTCCGGACTGACCCATTAGAGTTAAAAGTCCCACGGTTTTCAATGATACGGTTTTACCGCCGGTGTTTGGACCGGTTACAATTAACAGGTCGAAGGTTTCACCGATACGGATATCAATCGGAACTACTTTATGTTTATCAATTAATGGATGACGGGCTTTTTTGATGTCAATGATTCTGTCTCGGTTAAAGCGAGGCTCGGTCGCATTTTGGGATTTTGCAAGCTGGGCACGTGCAAAAATAAAATCAAGTTCGGATAAAAGTTTGACGTCATCAAAAATAGCGTCAAGATTTTCGGCAGCAAGCTGGCTTAAATTAGAAAGAATCATTTCGATTTCTTTTTGTTCCTGAATTTCTAATTCACGCATTTCGTTATTTAAACGTACAATTGTCATTGGCTCTACGAAGATAGTAGAACCGGTAGAAGACTGGTCATGAATCATACCGGGAACCTGACTTTTGTATTCGGCCTTAACCGGAATACAGTAGCGTCCATTTCTCATAGTGACAACGGCATCTTGAAGATAGGTTCTGGAATTTCCACTTACAAAGGAACTAAGCTGTGTATGAATTTTATCATTTGTCAGTTTCATGGAACGACGAACCTGACGAAGTCCGGTACTGGCATCGTCACTGATTTCATCTTCAGAGAGAATGCAGCGGCCGATTTCGGTAGCAAGAGGAGAAAGTGGTTCGATTAACTCAAACATGTTATCAAGTGAATCCGTATGCTCATTTTCTGTCTCTTGTCTGGAATAAGCTTTGGCACGGCTTGCATTTTCCAGTAAAGAACGGATAGCAAGAAGCTCTCCGATTCCAAGGGTACTTCCGACTTCAAGACGCTTTAAAGAACCGCGAACATCCTTCACTCCGCTAAAAGAAAGGCTGCCTTTCTGATAGATGCGGGAGAGGGCGTCTGCGGTTTCCTGCTGCATGGTTTCTATTTCTGTCAGATTATCGAGAGGGCGAAGCTGCCGGCATTTATTCTTGCCAATGGAAGAAGTGGCAAAAGCTTCGAGCATATCGATAATCTTGTAATATTCAAGAGTTTTTAATGCTTTTTCATTCATATTTTGATCACCTTTATTTTGTCAATTGTTTTTAATCATTCTACCCTAAATCCGGGGAAATGAAAAGAGTTATTCATAAATTGTTCATAAGTGTCTGCTAAAATGATGCCATGCCAAAGTAAAATGATTAGGAATAAGACATCCAAATGATTAGGAATAAGACATCCAAGAGAGACAGGGTGTTCTCAAAAAGTTTTTTATAAAAACCAAAAAAGCAGAGGAATCTACATGGACGAGAAAAAGAATAAGGAAGACGGATCGTATGAATTTATAAAAGAAACAATTAAGAAAAAACCATTAGACAGGAAAAAAATGTGGAAGGCAGCAGGAGTTCTTGCAGGGGCAGGAGCGATTTTTGGACTTACAGCCGCACTGGTTTTTGCAGTTGTAGAGCCGCAGATTTCGCAGGCAGTTGAAAATAAAAAGAGGACGGAACAGAAAGTAGAAATTCCAACTGACGAAGAGACAGAGAAAAAAGAGGAACAACAGACAGATGCGGGTATTGATACAGAAGACATAAGCGAATCGGAGGAAGGTGAGCAGTCCGGACTTTCTATTGATAATTATAGCGAAATGTATAAGGAAGTACTGAAAAAAGCAGATAAAATAAAAGAAGCGATGGTAACGGTTATCGGTGTTAAAAGTGATGAAGACTGGTTTCAGACTCCTTATGAAAGCCAGATGTCGGGAGTGATTGTAGCGGATAACGGGCAGGAACTTTATGTGCTGACGCAGTATGGGATTGTGAAAAATGTAGATCGAATTCAGGTACAGTTTTGTGACGATACGGTTGTTGATGCAAGATTTTTAAAATCAGATACAAGTACCGGGCTTACGATATTAAAGATATCAGATTCAGAGATTGAATCTGATACAAGAAGTAAAATCGGAACAGCTGTACTTGGAAATTCTTACAGTGCAGAACAAGGAGAACCGGTAATTGCAGTCGGAAGTCCGATGGAGTATAAAGATTCTATTGGCTTTGGAATTCTGACTTCTGTGACAAATTCTGTTTCCAAAATTGATGCAGAGTATGGTATACTGACTACTGATATTGTTGGAAGTGAAAAGGGAAGTGGAGTTTTGTTAAATACCGAAGGCGAACTGATTGGCGTTATTGCGCAGTCTTTTGCTTTGGGAGATTCTAAAAACATGGTGACAGGACTTGCTATTTCTCAGATAAAAGAACTAATAGAAACATTATCTAACAATCAGAGTATTGTCTATATGGGGGTCACAGGAGAAACAATTACACCACAGATTTCCGAGAAAAAGGGAATTCCCAAAGGAGTTTTTGTAGAAAGTGTGGAAGTGGATTCTCCGGCAATGCAGGCAGGAATTCAAAATGCGGACGTGATAACAGAAGTAAATGGCGAGAAAATAGAGAGCATGAAAGAATACCAGCAACAGCTAAAAGCATGTAACAGCGGTGACACAATAAAAGTAAAGGCAATGCGGCAGGCGACAGAAGGATATGTAGAGGTTACATTTGATGTGACACTCGGAGCATTATAAAAAAAAGGAAAAAGAAAGAGGACCAATAAAGGACCAGAGGTTAGGAGAATTATGAAATTTATTAATGAACTGCGTGAAGGTGAAAAAATCTCAGGAATTTATCTGTGTAAGCATAAACAGCCGGCAGTTACCAAAAACGGAAAACCTTATGAAAATGTAATTTTACAGGATAAGACAGGCACAATTGATGCAAAAATCTGGGAACCGAATTCTCAGGGAATTGATGACTTTGACACACTTGATTATATTGATGTCATCGGAGATGTTACTTCTTTTCAGGGAAGCCTTCAGGTCAGCATTAAACGTGCAAGAAAGGCGCATGAGGGAGAATACGAACCTGGAAACTATCTTCCAATCAGTGAAAAAAGCATTGACGGAATGTATGAAGAATTACTGAAATATGTGCACAGCATTAAAAATGCTTATTTAAATAAACTGCTTGTGAAATTCTTTGAGGAAGATGAAGAATTTATCAAGACATTTAAGGGAAATTCAGCAGCAAAGACTGTACATCACGGATTTATCGGTGGCTTGTTAGAGCATACACTTGGGGTAGTGCGTCTTTGCCAGTATTACAGCAAAGCATATCCGGTCTTAAATCGTGATTTGCTGATTACCGCAGCAATGCTTCATGATATTGGAAAAACCGTGGAGTTAAGTGCATTTCCGATGAATGATTATACCGATGACGGACAATTACTCGGACATATTATGATCGGTACAGAGATGATTCACGATATGGCAAAGGAAATTCCGGGATTTCCGGCAAAATTAGAAAGTGAATTAAAACATTGTATTCTGGCACATCATGGCGAACTTGAATATGGTTCACCGAAAAAACCGGCACTTGCAGAGGCTGCTGCTTTAAACCTTGCAGATAATACGGATGCCAAGATGGAAACGATTACAGAAATCTTCCGTTCAGCGGGAGACAATAAAGACTGGCTTGGATACAACCGTTTCTTTGAATCAAACTTAAGAAAAACACAGTGCGGTGAGGAATAAATAAAATGGAATTTAAGAAAAATGATTTGGTACAGGTGACAATTGAAGATATGAGTCATGAAGGTGCCGGAATCGGAAAAGCAGATGGTTACACTTTATTTATCAAAGATGCAGTGATTGGAGATAAAGTCGAAGCAAAAATCATGAAAACAAAAAAACACTATGGATTTGCAAGACTGATGAAAGTGTTAGAGCCGTCAAAAGACCGCGTAGAAGCAAAGTGTCCGCAGGCAAGAGCCTGTGGAGGCTGTCAGCTTCAGTTTATGAATTATGAAGCCCAGCTTGCGTTTAAGAAAAATAAAGTAGAAGCAAACCTCCGCAGAATCGGAGGTTTTGATAACTTTACGATTGAAAAAGTAATCGGCATGGAAGACCCGTGGCGCTATCGAAATAAAGCACAGTTTCCATTTGGAAAAGACAAAGAGGGAAATATTGTAACCGGATTTTATGCCGGACGGACTCATTCGATTATTCCAAACCGAAACTGCCTGCTTGGAGTGGAAGTTAATGAAATGACTTTAAATGAAATCATTTCTTATATGGAAGAAAATAAAGTAGAACCTTATGATGAAACCACAGGAAAAGGACTTATCCGTCATGTACTTATTCGTTATGGATTTACAACGAAAGAGATTATGGTCTGTCTGATTATCAATGGAACTTCAATTCCGAATGCCGAAGCACTTTGCAGACAATTAGCAAAAATTTCAGGTATGACAAGTATTACCTTGAATGTTAATAAAAAACAGACAAATGTAATCTTAGGAGATGAGATTCTTCCTTTATGGGGAAGAGAAACGATTACGGATTATATTGGAGACATCAAATATCAGATTTCTCCGCTTTCATTTTATCAGGTTAATCCGGTACAGACGGTTAAGTTGTATCAGACTGCACTCGAATATGCCCGGCTTGACGGAAATGAAACGGTTTGGGATTTATACTGTGGAATCGGAACAATTTCCCTGTTTTTAGCACAGAAAGCAAAACAGGTATATGGAGTGGAAATTGTACCGGCTGCAATTGAAGATGCAAAGAAAAATGCAGCACTCAATAAAATTGAAAATGCTGAGTTTTATGTCGGAAAAGCAGAAGAAGTGCTTCCGGAAAAATACGAAAAGGACGGAGTGTATGCCGATGTTATCGTGGTAGATCCACCAAGAAAAGGATGTGATGAGACACTGCTTTCTACTATGCTCCAGATGAAACCAAAACGCATTGTTTATGTCAGTTGTGATTCTGCAACACTTGCAAGAGATTTAAAAATTTTGTGTGAAGAGAATTATCAGTTGGAAAAAGTGGCAGTGTGTGATATGTTTCCGTCGAGCGTGCATGTAGAAACTGTCGCATGCTTAGAGCGAAAATAAGCAATGTCATTAACTTAAAAGCAAAAGATATTTATTCCTAAAAAGATTAGATATCTTCTGTTTTGGTATGAATGCCCATATTTCAAAGAATAGTAACAAATGGCAGAGAATCAGATATGAAAAAAACGAAAGGGATAGTTAGGGATAGACGAAAAATGAAAGGAAAAAGAGTGCTTGCAGGCATTCTGCTTGCGGGATTTTTAGCAGTTACCCTGGCAGGGTGTAAAAACACAGATAACACGAAAGAAGAACCAGAAAAACCTGTTATTACCCTCGGCAGCGATAACTATCCACCATACAACTATCTGAATGAAGATGGCGTGCCGACGGGTATAGATGTAGAACTGGCTACAGAAGCATTCAAAAGAATGGGCTATCAGGTGGATGTTGTCCAGATCAACTGGGAGAAGAAAAAAGAACTGGTGGAGAGTGGAGAAATTGACTGTATCATGGGCTGCTTTTCCATGGAAGGGCGTCTTGATGATTATCGCTGGGCAGGACCGTATATAGCAAGCCGTCAGGTGGTCGCTGTAAATGAGAACAGTGATATCTATAAACTGAGTGACCTGGAGGGAAAGAATCTGGCTGTCCAGTCCACAACCAAACCGGAAGGTATCTTTCTGAAGCGGACAGATGAAAGAATCCCGAAACTGGGAAATCTGATCAGCCTGGGACATAGGGAGCTGATCTATACGTTTCTTGGGAAAGGATATGTAGATGCGGTTGCAGCACACGAGGAATCTATCGTTCAATATATGAAGGATTATGATGCAAGCTTCCGTATCCTGGAAGAACCTCTGATGATCACCGGAATAGGTGTTGCTTTTGCAAAAGAGGATGACAGAGGAATCTGTGAGCAAATGGATCAGACACTGGAAGAAATGCGTCAGGATGGCACATCCCTGAAAATTATTGAAAAATATCTGGATGATCCGGAAAAGTATCTGGAGGTGGATGATCTTGGATATTAGGAGAAGAATAAAAGTAAAACGATCTATCTGCTCGGTGGTCTGATTGGAATTTGTGTAGCTGTAGTCGCTCTGTTTTATTTTTTCCATGTAGAAAAGGCGGAAGCAGAAGAAAGAATGGTGGAGATTATAAACTATGTAAAAGTGCAGTGTTCCACCTACACTCATTATAATGAATCTTCGGAATCCAAAAGTCTTCTTCGTGCCATTGAAAGTGCCAGACAGATGAGTACAAATATCGACATGGAAATTGAAAACGGTGGTCAGCTAAGGCGGGAGTTCCTGAAAGAAAACCTGAAAACTCTCTGGGTGGATGGTATCCTTGTACTGGATACAGAGGGAAAGACGGACTGTGAATACAGCACGGATGAATCTCTGACCAATGAGATTACGGCGTATTTGCAAAAGAAATTATCATGGATTTTGCCGGATATGAAGAAAGAAGCTATTCGGAACGGTTTACCAGGGAAGACGGATCTCGTATCGACATTGCAGCCTGTGCCAGAAAAGATGAGCCAGGTATCGTTGCGATTTATTATTACACCTCTCTTGAATTTACCAGAAATTATACTCTGACAATACAGGGGCTTTTAAAGGGGTATAGTACTCAGAAAGATGGAACGATTATAGTTGCAGACAACGGAATAGTGGTTGCCAGCAATGATGAGAGCTTGTTGGGACAGAATACGGCTGACAACGAAGTTGTTCAGGCAATGAAGAGGCATACAGATAGTCAGCACATTTACCATTTGAAGAATGAAGGAATCGGATGCTAC